>Ga0302326_10004648_pt1 | contig 31648 bp, 29 predicted proteins | sample Palsa_T0_3_FD_202264 | JGI IMG/M metagenome (GOLD analysis project Ga0302326, IMG submission 202264) | Peat permafrost microbial communities from Stordalen Mire near Abisko, Sweden - Palsa_T0_3 | ecosystem: Environmental > Terrestrial > Soil > Palsa > Peat permafrost | place: Sweden: Abisko...
CGCAGATGTGTCATTTGCTTAAATGCTGTCAATGGCGTCCCCACCTTCACCTGAAGGCGGGCGGGAGGCCCTTGAGGATATTGATAGCGGCCCTATAGTCGGTACTCGCCGGAATTTCCACGTAATTGCTTTCGGTGGACGCCTCTCGGCGTGTCAGGGTCTTCAGCATCAGTATCTTACCTGTCAGATTCAGCTGGAAATTTTGTTGTTCCCACCTGCTATCGCCGGCGTCGGCCTGTTCCACAAGCATTGTTCCGCCCTCGAACAGGCGAATCGCGACTCCCCATCCAAAGTTCACGTCCTTGGTGATATGGGCATCGAAGCGGGATAACCGCTTTTGCCTCACGTCCACCCATACCTCGCCCGCCATTCCGTGAAAGACCTCCGCTTCAACGCTGGGAGGAGTAAAGTTGGGATTCGGCTTGAAGGTGAGACGGTAGGCTGGGCCGCTCAATCCAGCCACTATCCCCTTACTTTCATAGAGAAATGCATCGGGCAGCAGTTTGATGAAGCTGTCTGCGCGGTCGCTGTCTTCCTGTTCCTTCTTGTGCCGGCGGGCCTGGATCTCCGGATGAGCATACAGATTATTCAGCCGTGCCTCTTCTTCTTGCTCGGCCTCGCCCGTGAGGGGCTTCCCATTCCGACTGAGGTGGCGCGCCACATCGCCCTCGGGGGTCTCGATGATCTCATCGACTCTCGTTCCTTTGTCGTCTGTCTTGTGCAGTTCATATCGGACACGGGGCGCGTCGCTCGGTTTGAGTTCGTTGTAGGCGACATCGCGCATTAGAGCAATGGGGTTATCCTTATAGTCGATGGGTTCGCTCTGTGGATTCGCGGAGGATCCAGCAAAGAGAAAAGAAAGAAATGTGCATCGCAGGCAGAAAGTCCAGGAAGGCGTTTGAAGATTCATAGGGCGGCGTTGACACACAACTTCACTGTAACCGAGACCGCGCGACCGAATGTCTGCGATTAGCAAAATAGCATGTCTTTCGGCGTCAGATTTGAAGAATCATACAATGTAAAGGCGGTCCAGTCGCCGTCGGGCTCGTAGAGGCGGGACGCTCCAAAAGGTCGGCAGATAGCGCTTCGATCACGCGACAGCCGTTAGCTCGCGGCCGCGTATATACGACGAGGCTTCCTCGTCAGAGAAACGGTACGTGCCGGACCCCTTGATGCGGGGAACGATCTATCAGCTGCTGTTAAGAGGCGTGATGTCGGCTGTGGCTGAGATGAGATGAGAATCGGGCACTATAGACTCGATTGAAGGAGTTGCGCATTTTCGTGAACATGAACCATCGACTGCTGACCGGTGCTCTTTTATTCGGCCTTCTTTCAATTGCGACGCCAGCTCAGCAAACGCCGCAAACGGCTGGGACGGATAGTCCGTACACTCTCAGGCTTTCAGTAGACGAAGTCAGTCTCACGTACCACGTGTCTGACAAACGAGGTCAGTCCGTCGACGATCTCGCCCGTGGAGATTTTGAGCTCCTCGATAATGGAAGGCTCCAGCAAAGAATCTCCTCCTTTCAGTTCTATCGAAATCTTCCTGTTCGTGCCGGATTCCTGATTGATGCAAGCGGATCAATGTTGAACGATCTTGATCGCAATCAGTACATCGCAAATCTCTATGCCACACGGTTACTGCGAAGGGGATTCGACAAGGCATTTGTGATGGGATTCGGGACCGAGCTAAAGGTAACGCAGGAGTGGACTGACAATGCGGAGGACATCGCCTCCGGCCTTCGTTCCATTCCCGAGCAATACTACGGTACATCTGGTACGGCAATTTTCGATTCACTCTACAAGGTTTGTCGTGATCGATGGACAACCGATGGAGATGTAGTCACTGGAAACTTCATCCTGCTTTTCACCGATGGCGTAGATAATTGGAGCCATGCGCGTATCGATGATGTGATTAATACGTGCCAGCGAACCCGAACAGCGATTTACATTTTCACTAGCCAGTGGAACCTAAGGAAGCCGTCTCAAGGATCGAGGACGCTGGAAGAGCTTACCTCAAAAAGCGGTGGCCGTATCTTTCTGAACCCTAATGAGAAGCAGATAGAGAAGGACGTCTCCACTATGGACAGCGACCAGCGAAGCCAGTACCGCCTCGAGTTCGCGCCCGCTGACCTCCACCGCGACGGGTCATTTCATCATATTGGCTTGCGCTGCAGTGTACCTGGGGCGTTGATTCTGGTACGCAGTGGGTACTATGACGTCAACCGCAATCAATGAGCTTGTTCGAGTTCCATTTTTGGCGTTTTCGTTACTCACTACGTAGTCACCTGCCGAATCAGTAGCAATCCGGAAACGGGTCCGTGCCCGCGCGGCGTACCCCAATCTATAACCGACGGCAGGGGCCTGGTGCCCCTCATGCGGGACGGATTATGTTGTGCAGGAGAAACGGGGAAATCTAGCAAGCTTGTTAAAAACATCAAACGCAACATAATTTGAGACACAACATAAGTGGCCTTATGTGGTGCTAAACATAAGGCCACGAATTGATGCACCGAACCAACCGCGAAGGCACCACACGCCAACAGAGAGAGCTTGAGGCCGAGTCCGTATCCTATGCGGTCCTCGCTCACTTCGGTATCCACTCCGAAAGCCGCTTCTATCTTGCAACCTATGACGTAACCGCCGAGATGCTGACCGCTTCCCTTCAGACGATCGGCAACGCAGCAAAGAAGATCATCAGCCTGATTGAGAACTCAGGCGAACAGATCGAGGAGGGCGAGGGCGAACAGTCCCCCGCCCCGCTCGCCGTCCCCGCCTAGCCGTCCTCCTTGCGCGCGAGCAAACGCGGTGACCCTTCCCACCAAGGGAAAGGGTCACCCAAACCCCTTGTGCCGGGGCCGTTCCCTCCCCGGCACCCCTCCCAAGGTGAAATACATTGGAAGGGTGACATTGATGGACAAGACTGAATCCACAGTTCGCAATATGCTCACGGCTATTGAGGCGCCGCTCTACGATATCGGTGTCCTGAGCGATCGCGGGATGCTTCCCGGACTCGACGGCATTTCCGCCGCCGCAGTACTCGACCGGCTTTCGCTGCTCAAGTACCGCAACGTTCGCGGCTCGCATATCTACATCCGGCCATCGGGCGAACATCGCTTTACCGCCCTCGACGACCTCAACGAGGCTTCTCTCGCGAAATTGTCGGCGGATGGTTTCAAGCCGTGTGCGGTGGTTGAGACCAGCCCTGGCAACTTTCAGGCCTGGCTCAAGCACTCGATAGTTTTTCCAAAGCTAATCGGAACATTCGTCGCGCAGACGTTGGCAGGTCGCTACAATGCCGATCCAAGCGCGGCGGACTGGAGGCGGTTCGGGCGACTCCCCGGCTTCACCAACTGCAAACCCAAGTACCGCAAGCCGGATGGTCTCTTCCCTTTCGTACGGCTCCGCAGCCACACCGGGCAGCAATACTCCGTTGCTGAGGCATTCCCGCGGGAGATCACGAAGCTCTACGAGGCACGAGAGCAGGAGCAAGAAGCACGACGGCTACAGAGTTCTCTTTCTCCCCATAGGGGGCAGAGGTTAACAAACCTATCTCTTGAGCGATTCCGAACCTCAACCAAATACCAGGACAGGGCCGCCGCCGCTGACATCGCTTTCTGTGTCGCCGCTTATGCAAATGGCATGGCCGAGAACCGTATCGAACGTGCCCTTGAAGACGACTATCTCTCCCGCGATCCCAGCACTTCAAAGAGAGCTGCCTACATCCGGAGAACTATGGAGAAGGCCAGGAGATGGGCCGAGCGATAAGCATCGGTGCTTCATGTCCCCGTTGTCGTTCTTCCCTGTTGTATTGTGATTGACTGTTCGAGTTTCTGAGCTGGCTTTTGCTACCCGCGCCAGAAGGAAAGGCCGTTGAACAGGGCGGTTCCCTTCCGGTTTGCCTTTCTATCTGCGTTCAGCGTGCCGCGCTCAAAGCACCCCCGCCCTTCGGACGCACGCTCTCCTTTCCAAAATCCGCTACGCGCCTCTGCCAGGTGCGGACTCCTGCCCCATAGCGAGTCTGGGTCCCCTTCCGCAGATTCTGTCCAGTCGCCTTGGGAGTGGGTCGCGACGGCACACCCTCCGGGCTAGCATGTACCGCATCCAGCGGACAAATCAGAAGAAACGGAGCCAAACACCATGTTCAACAAAGTCATCCTCATCGGACGCCTCGGACAGAACGCAGAAGCCAAAACCGCTCAGAATAACCGGGAGTACGTCGTCCTCAACATCGCAACCCAGGAAAGCTGGAAGAACGACAAAGGCGACTACGAAACCCGGACCGAATGGCATCGCGTCTATGCCTGGAGGAATCTCTCGAAGTTCGCCAAAACCCTCCAGAAGGGGCAGCTCATCACCCTTGAAGGTACTTTGCGGTATCGCGAGGTCGAAGATGAGCTTGAGGGCACTACGTTCAAACACCGCATTGCCGAAGTCCATGCCACCAGCTTGAAGCGGCTCTCCAAGATCGAGACCGCTGATGATCCAGCAGACGGAGCCGGCGACGAGTAATCGCCGGCTTTCAGGTGGATGAGACAGAGAAAGTTTCATCCACCATTTATTGTCAAGATAGAGGCCGGCCATGAGATCGAGCAGACTCAGATCGTCTCGCTGTCAGCGTTGCTGTATTGCCCGGTCAAAGCAGGTGAAGTCTGGTTCTCGACGCGAGGCATTGGTCATGACGAGCCCCCCTCTGCGACACTGGAACTGTCACATTCAACCTAGCCGGGAAACGAGGTATGTCATGGGAGCTCATGTCATGCCGCCTTGGGATCGAATCCGTCTTGAGGCGCTTGCTCAAGTCGCAACTCAGCACTTTGGCCCGATTCAGCAATCCGAACTTCAGGTTCTGGCACACTCTGCGAGTGGTGCTGAACTTGAGGTCGCAGATGACACTACCCCTCGTCCAGCAGTCCGACCGGACTTTATCCGATGGCTTGCCACTGATCCCGATGCTGCTCCGTACATCGATTCAAGAGGCATTCGCCTTTGGTCTGTGACGGTCCCAGGCAAGCTAGATTTGATAGGGTGTCGCATACCTCACCAATTGTCCTTTCTCTCCTGCGACCTCCAAGAAGGCCTTTGGGCCGTGACCGCGGATATCCGCGCGCTCTACGTGATCAGCGGTAAGTCCTCAAAGGGGATTATCGCTGATGCAATTAACCTGCATGGTCCGCTCTTTATCAAGAACCACGTTGCGAATGGTCCCTTGAGTTTCATCGGCTCTGTAATCGAGCGAAACGTGGACTTTACGGGGACAAAGCTCCTTAATAACGGAACGGCTCTGGCGTTTGACGGCGCAACCTTCCAAGGCAGCGTGTTCTTGCACCACGGGTTTGAATCCGCAGGCGAGATAAGAATGCTCAATGCACGCGTTCGAGGTGACTTCGGATGTGGCGGTGCACTCTTGACTGCGGCGGGGAGGGCATTGTCCCTTGACAAGTTGGTGGTCGAGGGCAATGTGTCTTTCATCGAAGGATTCACCTCAGCGGGTTCAGTCAATTTGCCGGGTTCGCAGGTTATTGGCGACCTAGACTTCGGCGGGGCTACTCTAACGGCGAGAGGTATCGCACTGAACCTCGCATCTGCGACGATTCGAGGACACGTCTACCTCCGCGAAGGTTTTCGCTGCGCAGGAGAAGTCTGCGCTCACAGCGCGGTCATCGGCAGGAGCTTCGATTGCGGCGCGGCCACGATCACAGACACGGTTACGGCAGTTCGACTTGAGAAGGCAACCGTTGATGGAAGTGTGATCTTTTGCGACGGCTTCAGCACTACCGGAAGAGTTGAGCTGCCCGGATCGGAACTCCACGGTGATCTCGTCTGCGACGAGGCAGCGCTGCTCGTACTTTATTGTCTGAACATGAAGCTCGAAGGCGATCTATATTGGACCGGCATCCGAAATCCAGACAAGACCAGCCTGTGCCTTAACGGCGCACGGATTGGAACGCTCCGTGATGAGCGAGAAAGCTGGCCCGCGCAAAACGGGCTGCGTATCGACGGACTTATATATCAGGAACTCACACTTCACGAGCAGAAAACAGAAGATGACCGTGCAAAGCGAAGCATGGGAAAAGAACACGAGTTAAAGGCAAGTGACCGTATTGAGTGGCTTCGGCTGCAGCCAGAGTTCGATGTAGTCGAACCTCAGCCGTGGATGCAGCTTGTGGCGCTGCTCCGCGCCAAGGGCGACGACCGTCATGCCAAGCGGGTGATTCTCGAGATGCGCAAAACCCAGGCACGAGCGGACTGGATACTTCTGCGCTGGTGGAAGGTGCTTCTCGCGCAACTTGAGCGGCAGCCTCTTTGGATACTCTTGTCTATCTCTCTTTTCACCGCCGTAGGGTGGCTCGTTTTCTGGCAAGCAGCGTACGCGGGCGCGATGGCTCCAACGGAGAACGTTGCATATGCCGAATGGCACAAAGGCGCTGCTTTCGTTGCACCTTGGCCTCCGTTCAACCCCTTCATCTATTCCCTAGAAAACAGCCTGCCGCTTGTCAAACTCGGTCAGGATGACAAATGGGCGCCTGACTCACACTTCACGCCGAAGCACTGGTACACAAACTACCAATTCCTGGCTGACTTTCGTTGGTGTTTAATTCTCGCGGGGTGGGCACAAGCCACGATCCTGGCATCAGCGCTCGCAAATAGATTCAAAACCTGACGGGGAGTTGCGTGTGATAAGTCCACCAACCTCTACGCGCCCTATTCCTGCCCGCAACGCCCGCCCGAAGAACATCTGCCAAAGCAACCTCCGTTCTTTCACGCTGATGCAAGGAAACCAAGCCTGCTGAGGACTCCGTCCTTGGCGTACGACAAGAGGCACCCCAATCTTCCGCGCTTCGCTTGTGCAGCACGAGTGTCATTTCTTCGCCTTCGCCCATCTCGCCTTCTGCGCGGCTGCAATTCTTGCCCTTCCCTCTGCGCTCATCTTCCTGCGTGGCTTGTTCGTAGTGGGATGGGCCGACCCGAACGGCCGTCCGCGCTTTGCTGGAGAGGTGGTATTACCGTTCAACAGGGCTCGTGCCTTCTCAAGGCGGTAAATCGCTGCATCGATACTCTGAATAATATCCGTCGTGTCCATGGTGGGATTATAGTCGGGGGTTATTTCGTGGCAGGGTTTTTGATGTATCGCCACTGTGCGATAGGAGATTCAGGAAGCACGTTGACACCGCTAAAGCTGATTCTGATTACATTGCATTTGGATCGGGTCAGCATCAAGTCAACTATTGGTTGCGCCGAGTTCAAAAAGGGCGTCGCTTATACCGGGATCAATCTGGCCGACTTACGCAAACTGCCGGTTGATCTTCCTCCGATTGAGGAGCAGAGAGAAATAGTTCAGCATATCCGGTCGGCTCATTCCAGGGCGACCGCACTGGCCAACCAGGTCGAGCGTGCGCGAGCTCTGCTCGATCGCCTCGATCAGGCCATTCTCGCGAAGGCCTTCCGCGGGGAACTCGTCTCCTTAGACCGCTCCGATCACATTGGCGAAGAGCCGGTGGCGCAAGAATCCCACCCACGACCGTAGCCTGGCGAACATAGTTCGCACTGATTATGAACGCCGCCCAGGGGCTCAGCATCACCGGTCTGTTTTTTAGGCGATAGACTGGGGGCGAGGAATGGTCTACGAACGAGACACAATACGGCGCATCCGTGAAGCCGTGGCGAGCGGAAAACTCGGTAAGGAATTCCGTGCTGAGGATGTCAATAAAGCTCTGAGGATTGAGTTCGCTGGCGTGTTTCTGCCGAAGAAGCATCGGGTCGGCAGTCCCCGAAGGTTTACCGAACTGTTTGTGCGGATCAGTGCTGGACTTTACGGGCTTAAGTGATTTCAGAAACCTCATTCCCGACTCGCCAGCGATCCAGAAGGTATGCGTAGCCGCTCGGCCCACCGTTCGTGAATGAAGCTACTGGAGGCCAATTGACGCTGGAGTGCTTCGGTGGCCATATGGGTGTAAGCGCCTTGTCCCAGTCTCCGGGGTTCTCTTCGAGGGGTATTTGGGTCGGAACAGTGGGGGGATTTGTAAGGTGCAGGCTGACGATCTGAGCGACGAAATATTCGTTGGTGAGAGTTGTCACAGTGCCCGTTATGGGCCCGATGTCGGATTGCCGTCTGAAATCTGTTCCGGTTATCGCCCGGTGAAGCTCATCAAGACGGCCGATCCAGATGGTTGAGATATGAGGTATCTGACGGAACTCCCTTAAGGCAAGCCCTTCGTTCTTTGTATAGAAAGCGTTTTTCGCATTTCGGCCTTTCGTGGAATCGAGAAGGAAGGCCATTTTTGTCACCCAAGCGGCGAGAGTGTGCTGCTGTTCCGAGTTGAGCGAAGCGGCTTCATCTTCGAACATCGGTGTAAGGATTGGCTTGACTTCGGCTTCGAGCGCACTCATCCAGCCGTTATTGCATTTGCCGCATACGGACTTCGTGATTAGGGCCGTTTTGTTCAGAACAACCTCTGAGCCGTTGCCTCGCTTTAAGCGGAATGCTCCAAGGTCTCTCCGTGCAAGTATCCACTGCGGCCAGACGTGTTCCTTGCTGCCAGCTGGTCTATCGCAAAAGATGCAGTTAGCCATAGGACGCAACAATAACCCTCTTCGCAGCGATCATATCCGATGCAGCGTGACCGCCAGTGAAATCGTTATTGCTTTACCCAATCAGAGAAGGAGAGAGAAGACCATCCGCCTGCTGGGCGAGCAGGGCGAGCGGGACGTGCTGGGCGACCAGGACGGGCGGGCCGAGCAGGCCTGGCGGGCCGAGGTGGTCTTGCTGGACGTGCAGGTCTGGAGGAACCTAAAACCTGATCTGCTGAACTCCAAGCAACTGGTCTTCCTGAATGATCCCGGCAAGCTTGGTCGACCGGCCCCAGCCATTTTCCCGTTTCTGACGACCAAGCGTGTCCACTATCCAGGTATGCAACCCAATCCATATCTGTGTTAAAAATGTATTGTCCGGGTGCCATCCAACCCACTAAGTCGCAATTTTTATCAAACAGCGCAACTAGCATATTTCAACTCCGAAACTACCGATCAGAAGGCTGCAACCAATGCGATGACCATTGCAAACGAGCGCAGTAAAGACAGTTGTCATCAAATCCCCACCCTTCTCGTACTCACCCAGCGAGGCGCTATCGCCGCGCCGGTCATAGAGCTGCGGGGTGCGCGTGTCGGCATGGTTTGCCATCTTACGCGCTCCAGCCAGCGACCCGTCACTCTTGAGGTAGTCGGTGATGCCGGGTGCGCGCAGGGAGTGATTGCCGATCTTGGTTTTAATGCCCACCTGGCGCGCGTGGCGCTCGATCATGCGATAGGCGTCCTGCTGCGCCATGCGGTGCGGGGTGCCAGTCGCCCGCCCCGTGGTGCGGAAGAACGGCCCGTCCCTGTCCCCGGCGATGCCGGCTGCCCTGATGTATTCATCCAGGTAGCCTTCCAGCTTGTGATGGCAGGGTGCCTCATGCTTCTTGCCACCCTTCTCGTGCAGGCGCACCCAGCCGCGGCGCCGCGAGATGCTGCTTCACCGAGGGCTTAGAAAGCCCCTGCCCCGCCGACATGCCCAGCCATTCGAGATAGGCGGCCACGTGGGGCGGCTTCACGTCCGCCAGCTCGCGCACTTCCCTGTCCTCGCACCACTCGGAGAACCGGCAAGCCGCCTTGTAGTAGGCGCGTCGGGTATTTTTGTTGCGGATATTCGCGGTGAAGAAGCCGAAAAAGCGATCCCGTGCTTTTTCATGGCTGAGGAACACGGATGGGGCTTCGGGGCCAGGTCAGTGAGTGAACACGGTTCTTTGTGGGGAATGATCTCGGCGGTCGTCAGTTCCTTCATTGAATGGCGCTCGGGCCTCTCACAATGCGCGGGTCAGGTGCGCAACGATGATGTCTTCCCCGTCCAACCCCATCGTCACAGGTGCAACGAACATAGAAAGCGTTGAAGGGCGGCTGATGCACCGCGCAGGTTGGTGAGTGAGCACAGCAATAAGGTGTTTCCGGCCCCCTTATTGGCTCCGAATCGTCCTTGATGCTTTTCGGGTCTCTCATACGTGTGATAGTGCTCTTTATCTCTTTATCACACGTATTGAACAGGAAAGGCAAGATTTGTTTTAGCTTTTAGCAGGGAGAGGTGGCGCTCGCAGCGGCCAAGTGAAGGGCCGAAGAACGGAAATAGAGAGCCGTCGCAACCCGCTCCACTGTATCGTGGGGCTGCTCACTTTTCGTGCTCGCGAATGAGCCTTTCAATCCACTCGGCGAAAGCATCGACCCACTGGCTTGAATCCGTCGGTCGATTATTCACAATACTCGTGCATCATTACGGTGCTGACGGTTTTGATTTCCTCATTCAAAGAGATAGAGGATGATTTCGTGCTTTCGTTCATGTACTACTCATTGCCAATGGTTTCACCTCTAGGGGCCGTCAAAATAACGCGAGAGACCAATTCCAACCGTGGCTACGACCAGCAGGCCAATTAGCCCTATGATCTTGACCGGCGTAAAAGCATCGATGAATTCCGGCCAGTGTCCTCCAGCCTCGTGGGCAACGACTCCGAGCATCGCTAGAGTGGGTATCAGGAACAAAAGAACTGCCGTGGTGCGGAGAAAGACGACTGCCGATTTTGACTTGTTCACACCATCTTTGTTAGGACGGTCAGCCATGTTCCAGAAGTATGACGCCGCCAGAAAAGTCACCACGCCAGATGCGTCGATAAACATCTTTCTGATTGCGTCTTCTTTACCAGCCGAATTCTTGCCAAACTCATCTTTGAAAAAATCAATGAACAAAGGATCGAGAAAAAGGGCGACGCCAATAATGAGCGCCTTTGCCTTCTCTTCAACTTTGCGGAAGATTGTGTAAGTCGACACGATTGTTATGGGGATCGCGATGGAAGATATGAGTGTGACACTTGCCGCTTCCGCGCCGAGTCCCATGACGACGACTTTGGCGAAGTCGGTTGCTCCGCCCCAAAATACTCTTGCGAAAGGATCGAGGCCGTAAATAACAAACGCTTGCGCGTGGATTATCAATTCGTGAGCGATAAAACCGAGTAAAACAAAAATGCCTACGACGAACGCGATAATAGCGGGAGGTTCTTCATACCATTCGTTTGGCATAAATCTCCTTGAGATCGAACTCCTGGATGATTGGGTACTAATCATAATGCCGCGCTCAGTTATAAGGCAAAGGTAAATTCTGATAGGTGTGGGCTCGTCAGACGCTAAAACCACCCTGTTTCCGAGTTGCCGTGAAGCAAGCCAGGTAAGATTCTCCTTCGTCCCCCTAGATTCGGCCGCCCCCACCTCGATGCCCGTCTACTGATCAGCTGCGAAATCTACTCATTAACCCAAAACGACACCTGCAACGTCGAACACTGTGGGAAAATGAACAGATCCCCCAAACAGTTAACTGGACGGGAGTAATGTGCGGCTTCGTGAACTGAAGATAAAGAACTTTCGCAAGCTCGACGATCTCACGGTCACTTTTCCGAAAGGGCTCTGTGTCATCGTTGGGGAAAACAACACGGGTAAGACGGCAGTTATCGACGCTCTGCGCTTGATGCTGGTGCCGAGCCGGGATCTCGACGCGCTTCGCATTACTGAAGACGATTTCAGAAGCGGAACCGACGGTGCCCCAATCGAGATTTCCTGCACGTTTTCCGACACTAGCGACGCCGAAGAGGCTCACTGCCAGGAATGCCTTGTAGACATCGGCGGAGGCAAATTTGAGATTCGCCTCAATGCTCGCGTGGAGTTCAACCCAGAAACGCGTAGAGCCAATGTCAAGATGTGGGGAGGCGAGACGGAAGGAGGATCGCTGCCCTCAGACTTGTACGACCGGTTCGCGACGATTTACCTTCAGCCGCTGCGTGACCCCGAATCGGGACTACGTCCCGGCCGTCACTCGCAAATTTCGCGGCTCGTGGACTGTCTGACTGAAAATGACCAGCAGGCCCAGTTTGTGGCAATCGCGCAGAAGGCGAACGATGAGATAAAGGTCCTTGAACCCGTGACGGGAGCTCGCAAGGAGATCAACGACCAGATGTCGAAGATCGCCGGAGAGCAGCTTACTCAAGACACAGACCTGGTATTTAGTGATCCAAATTTCTATCGCATCATCTCCGGGTTGCAGCCGTTGATTGCGGGCCTTCCGTTCACCTTGAACGGGCTTGGGTATAACAACCTGATCTTCACTTCCGCTACCCTGGGTACCCTCCGCAAAAGTTCTCAGTTTGCATTTCGCTGCATTCTGATTGAAGAGCCGGAAGCACACCTCCATCCTCACCTTCAGTTGCTATTGCTTGCGCACCTCGCAGCCGAGGCCGACTCGCAAACCGATCCCGTTCAGATAATCACTAGCAGCCACTCCCCAATATTGGCAAGCCAGGCCCCGATCGATTCGATCGTTGCGATTCACGGAACCACGAGCAAGACCTCGGCAATCTCTATGGCCACGATCAAGATCGCCGAAAAGCAGAAGGATGCCGAGAAGCTAAAGAAGAAACTGCAGCGCTTCCTCGACGCGACCAGAGCAGAACTCTTCTTTGCGCGCCGCGTGCTGATGGTTGAGGGAATCGCGGAGGCATTGGTATTGCCTGTCTTGGCCACGTTGGTGGGCGGCTCCCTTAAGAAGTCCGCAGTGACCGTGGTAAACGCTGACGGGATCAATTTCAACGCGTTCCTACCAATCTTCGGTCCGGGCAAGTTGGCCGTTCCGATAGCCATTCTTACCGATGGTGACGCAGCAACAGTTGACGGAGAGCCGTCGGACACAGCCAAAGGACTGAAGGCTCAGGAAGCCGAAAACCCCACCCTGCGCGTCGAATATTGCGCCGTAACGTTTGAGCACGAACTTGCCCGGTCACCCAAGCTGCTTGATCTGATGCTTGACGCGTTCGAACTCCTTCACCCCACCACTTGCAAAGCCCTGCGAACTTCGATTGCCTTGCTAGGCACTGCCGACGAGAAGGCTGCCGCGTCTTACAAACAGTTCAAAGATAGCGAGACGTCTAAAGGTAGCTTTGCGCAAGAGCTATCGGTTCTCTTAGAGGCGGCTGAGCTTAGCCAAGCTGACGTCCCGGAGTACATTCGAAGGGCACTCCAATTCCTTGGCGTAATTCAATCGGGAGAATCGCTTGAAACCAGATGAGCTTCGAGCGCAAATATTGTCACAGGCTCCGCAGCCCACCCAACAGCAGCAAGCAGCGATTTTTGCCACAGAATTGGAGTATCTTCTTCGGGCCGCCCCTGGAAGCGGAAAGACATGGACAGCGTGTCGACGGTTCATCTGGCGTGCTGTTTGCTGGCCCTACGAGGTTGGAGGAATAGCGCTGCTATCGTTCACGAACGTGGCGATTCGCGAATTTGAAGGTGCAGCATCCAACCTCGGCCAAGCACAACTGCTCGGTGATCCTAACTACCTTGGGACTTTCGATTCGTTCGTCGAAAGGTTTATTGTGAGCCCCTTTGGCCATCTCTTGAGCGGAGCGAAAACGCGGCCGAGGTTGTACCGAACGGCGCGGCCAGGCGACAGAAAAAACCCTAAGCTCCAGTGCTGGACACAGATCGGGGGCAAGAAGCTTCCGGTGTACGCATGGGACATTGTTCCTGCGATTGAATCAGGCAAGCTGGTGTTCAGGACCTCACAGGAATATGGCAGCAGGACTTTGGATACAAAGAGTGCTGACACTGCAACAATGGAGCTCTTAAAGCTTGGCTTCTATACGCATGGGCAACGAGCATGCTGGGCGAATCGACTCCTGCGTCAAAAGCCGCATATAGCAGCCCGTCTGGCAATGCGCTTCCCGGAGATCATTGTGGACGAGGCGCAGGACACGAACGTCTGGCTGTTGAGGCTACTGGGCAAGCTGAGACAGAACGGAACACGCGTAACTCTCGTAGGAGATCCTGACCAGTGCATCTACTCATTTGCGATGGCAGATGCGACCAGTCTGTTAGCCCTCCAGCAAACATGGCAGATTCCTGAGAAGCCGTTGGACAAATCCTTCCGGTGTAACGACCAGATCGCGACGGCTGTTAAGAACATGGGATCCAACGCTGGCTTCACCGGGCGTGGCGATCCCGGGAGCGAGTACAAACGGTCATTCGTCTTTCGAGGGATCAGTGAAGATTTCAGCGACAGTATCGCAGCATTTCGAAATATCCTCGGGCCCGCCGGAATTCCCGAGAGCGCGAGCGCTATCATCTGCAGAGCCAATGACCATCTTCAATCGGTTCGTGGCCAAGTAAACTACGCAAGCCTTACTGGAATCACCAAGCGGCTCGCCGAAAGCGCGTTTTATCGGGACTGCCGCAAGCACTACAAAGAGGCATTTGATCGTGTCGAAGGGGTGTTGCGCGAGATCATCTGGGACGATAAGACCTGGGAAACGCTTGACGATTCCCCATATTCTGCGGCTGCCGGGCAGTTCAGGGAAACACTTTGGAGGTTCGTCAAGAGCGATCAAGGACTTCCGCCGGTGAGCCTGAATGGAGACGTTTGGGTAGCAACACTGAAAGATCGGATGACGGCACTGATCGCGAGCCTCGGAGCCCCTCCGGTGCCAACATTGGGTCAGAAGATTCAAAAGCGCGGATTGAAGGCAGATCAGCTCAATCTGCCGTTGTTTGAAGAACAAAAACTCTTCCCCAACATTCGTCATGAAACCATCCACCAGGTGAAAGGAGAGAGCATAGGCGCCGTTCTGGTCATTGGCGGCACTAAATTCTGGAACTCGGTAGTATCGGCAGTTCAGTCTGGGGAAAACAACGAAGATCGGCGACTGGCATACGTTGGTATGACCCGTGCCAAAGATCTCCTTGTAGTCTCGGTTCCGAGTAGTCATTTCGATAAGCACATCGACCGATGGCGCGGTTGGGGCTTCGACCCACTGGAGTAGGCTATCCACTCGCCGACTGGTTACTTGGCCCCCACAAGTCGGCCAGTGGATCGGGATCACATAATCGGGTCGGGCAGGAAAAGCGGGCACTGGCGCGTTTCTCCGTACCTGGCTTCGCCGCCCGGCCCATTACTCTTCGGGAATAACCCAAGTGCCCGATGCCGAAAGTGGATTTGCCGTCGATCCCGAGAAATTTACAGAAGAAATATCCGAATCGGAGACACAGAACACGCGCGTCATCTTTGCAACCGCGGCTGGACTATCGAGGGCATACAGCGCAGTGCTCCAGAGTTTATCCAGCAACTGAAATAGTTCTCGCAAAAGACGATCAAAGAGAGCCTTCGTGTCGATCAACTCTTCCTGTCTCAGTTGCTCCGCCTTGCGCCACGAAGCTGCAACCAGTTCTAAAGGAGAGATCGGTGGGCGAAGATGCCACTTTGGTAGGAACACTTTCTTGACGTTGACGCCACGACCCAAGACTGAGTTATGTAGCAACGCATCTCGATACGCCCCGATTTCCTCAAAAGGTTTGAACCCCTTCGGAAAGTTAGCGACTTTGGGCTCGAATATCTGTCCGCCCCAGTCTTTTGCAAACTCGTTCAGCGCAAGAGAAAACCTCTTCAAATTGTCCCCTGCAGAATCGAGCAGGAAGAACACGTCTTCCGGATTCTCCATGGCATCCTCGTCGTTCGCGAGCCGTCTTACAGCCCGCCCGACGAAATAGAAGACCGAGTAGTGCGCCATCGCGATCTTTTCATACAGCGGGGATACCTCTTCTCGCAGCCGATTCCGCTCAGTGCTTGCGATGGATACGCTCGGATCGACCCGCCGCGTCAGAGGCACCACCAGTCGCTGCCAGAGCTTCTCATATAAGGGAAAATCCTTCGACAAGAGAGGCCAGAGCTCTCTCTCGTGACGGTCGCCGTTGGAGAGCAGAGTGAACTGCGATAGCCGTTCGATTTCCATGCCCCTAGTATAGGTAATAGGAAGTCGGCCAGCGTCCACGAATGTCTCCGCTCCACCGGTCTCTGCGCGCCCTATTCCTGCCCGCAACGTCCACCCGAAGAACAACTGCCCAAGCAATCTCTGCGTTTCACACTGATGCAAGGAAACCAAGCCTGCTGAGGGAGTCCGTCCCTGGCGCGCGACAAGAGGCACCCCAATCTTCCGCGCTTCGCTTGTGCAGACCTCCGCTGCGCTACGCCCCCCTCCACTCCGCTGATCGTTCCGTTCCAAGGGTGGGGAACCCCTCCTCTTGCACTTGCCGCCCCTGCTGGCGTGGGCCAGGGCCAAGGCGTGTTTGTTAGCAAACACAGCACGGCCATTCACAAACGGAGGAACCACCCCATGACTTACACCGCGACATACTCCCCGGAAGACAACAAACTCAGGCTATACAGCTCCAACCGTCTCGACGCCGAGACCTACGCGCGCGTGAGGGACGCAGGTTTCATCTACGCGCCGAAACAGGAGCTTTTCGTTGCGCCGATGTGGACACCCGAACGCGAAGACCTCCTCATCGAATTGTGCGGCGAGATTGACGACGAAGACACAAGCCTAGTCGAGCGTGCAGAGGAGAGGGCAGACCGCTTTGTCGATTACACAGATAAGCGTATTAGGGACGCGGAACGCGCACATGACACCGTTTCACGCATCGCTGACAATATCCCGCTGGGTCAACCTATTCTTATCGGCCACCACAGCGAACGCCACGCCCGCAAGGACGCCGAGCGGATCGAGAACGGGATGCGTAAGACCGTCAAGATGTGGCACACGGCGAAGTATTGGGAAGACCGCGCCAAAGGCGCACTCAGACACGCCAAGTACAAAGAGCTTCCTGGTGTGCGGCATCGCCGCATCAAGGGACTTGAAGCCGATCTTCGCCGATATCAGAACTCTTTCACCCCCGACCCGAAGACCAAGCCCCAAATGTGGGACGGCGAAGAGCACGTCTGGATTACCAACGGGAGCCGTGGCGGACGTTGGGCGAAGTCGAGTAGCTTACCAGCCATCGGGCAGCAGAGCCGCCGATGGATCGAGCACGTACAAAACCGCATAGCCTATGAAAAGGCCATGCTTGGAGAGGCCGGAGGTATCGCAGCCGCCCAGTTCACTATCGAAGTGGGCGGTCGCGTTCTAGTCGCTGATGAGTGGGTTGTGGTGTTAAAGCTCAATAGGGTAGGTGGGACGCTCAACAGCGTAAGCACAACCCCACTTCGTCACTGGCACGGTAGCAGCACGAAAGTGGAGATCGAGCGCGTAAAGGACTATCGCGCACCCGGACCGGGCGACACCGAGAAGGTCAAAGCCGCAACGAAACTCCCCCCGCTTTGCAACTACCCTGGCGAGGGATTCGACCAGATGACACAGGCTGAATGGGACAAGAAGCACAAGGATTACAAGACCACTCGCGCCGTCGATGCGACCGCAATCCATGCGCGGCATCGGGTACGTCATGCAATGACCACGGGTTACAAATACAGTCACATCTTCATCACCGACGCCAAGCGGGTTGACCCACCCGCCGCGCCGCTTTCCAGTGCCGGTCCCGATATTTTCGAGCGTGAGAAGGATTGGCGCCAAGGCACGGACGTTAGTCCTTCTATGGAAATGAGCCGCGCGATCCACGCGGCCATTCCGAAGGATGACCGTATCCCAAGCTATGAGCAACTACACGAGATGGGCAAAGCAGTAGCCGCAGGGGTTCAGGTTGTCGTTGCTCCGCAACTCTTCCCCACACCGCCGGCGTTGGCAGACCGTATGGTCGCCCTTGCGGACATTCGACCAGGGCAACAGGTTTTAGAACCCTCCGCAGGAACAGGCCGAATCATTGATGCGATTCGCCGCAATGCTCACGGTTACTCGATCACAGCGGTTGAGCTGAATTGCAATATGGCTCACCGGCTGCGCACGGTTGCTTGTGTCGATGACACACGGCAGGCCGATTTCTTGGAGTGCAACGGCGATCTGGGAACATTCGACCGCATTGTTATGAATCCTCCGTTTGCGAACGCAGACGATATCAAGCACATTATGCACGCCTTGAAGATGTTGAAGCCCGGAGGCCGACTCGTCGCCATCTGTGCCAACGGCCCGAGGCAGAACGACAAGCTTAGGCCCATTGTTGAAGCGCGCGGCGGTATCTGGGAAGAGTTGCCTTCAGATACTTTCATCAGCACAGGTACAGGCGTTCGCACCGTCCTCCTCATGCTGGACGCATAACCAGGTGCCGCCCGCTTCAGGGTGAACCACCGCAATGCCGTCCCCCCGAAGCGGGCTCTAGTGCCTTAGCCGTCAGCCGCTATGCGTCCACAGCAGTAACTCATGGTGTGATTCTGCACCGGATTTACTCGCCAGAAAAGCCCAATCTTCTTGGGTTCTGAGTTTGGACGAAAGTCTTCATAGCACACTACCGGCGTCACGTACACCTTGCCTTCGGCTCACCGCCGTGGTGTAAAGTGGTGACGATCATAAAGAGGCGCGCCATATGAAGCGGAAACAGGCAGTGGGAGCGAAGACGCAGAGCGCGCCTTTGGTGCGGGCGTCGATTAGCTTTCCGCCCGATCTCTACGAAACGCTCGAAGAGATCGCGAAACAGAAGAAAGTGTCCTTGGCCTGGGTTGTGCGCGAGGCGTCGGAGAAGTACATCACAGAGCAGAAGCCGACCATTCGGAAGCAAAGGCAATAAGCACGTTTAAGAAAAGAGCAATTAGGAAACTGGTTAATGGCACTGCATCCGGACTTCCCACGATCACCCTACGTGACCCTGTCACCTGACGTCCGCTGGTTTCCAGCGGCAGAAGAACTGCGCAGCACCGCCTATGAAAAATTACTACCGCCACTGGTGGCCAAGGTGCGCGATGAGGTCAGAGACTGGCGTGACAAGGGCTACGCTGGTGCAACGTCAACATCGAAGGCGCTGCTGACCTGGTGGTTCGCGACTGATCACATGTTCGAGCAGGCTGACGGTACGCAATCTCAATTCCGCTACTACTTCGCGCAGCGGGAAGCGGTAGAGACCGTGATCTGGCTGTATGACGTGCGCGGTGCGCGGGACAAGTTCGACCTACTGCGGTTCGATGCCTCCGGCGCGGTGTCGAGCAACATGTTCGACGAAGAGTGGCCGCGATTCGTGGTAAAGATGGCTACCGGCGCCGGTAAGACCAAGGTGCTGTCGCTGCTCATGGCCTGGTCCTACTTTCACAAGCTCTATGAGGCAGGTTCGACGCTGGCGCGCAACTTCCTGCTGATCGCGCCCAACATCATCGTGCTCGATCGCTTGCGCGCCGACTTCGACGGGCTGCGCATCTTCTTCAACGATCCGGTGCTACCGGACAATGGCTATGCAGGGCAGAACTGGCGGGATGATTTCCAGCTCGCGCTACACATCCAGGACGACGTGCGCGTCGTCCGCCCGACCGGCAACCTCTTCCTGACCAATATTCACCGCGTCTATCTCGGCGACGTGCCGGACCCCTCGCTTGAGGATGACGATCTGCGCGACTATTTCCTGGCGCCATTCGGGCCAAAGCCGGTCGGCAAGACCACCGACAGCAACATCGACCTGGGCGAGATCGTGCGCGAGATCGAAGAACTCGCGGTGTTCAATGACGAGGCGCACCACATCCACGACCCGCGAATGGCGTGGTTTCAGTGCATTCAGGACATTCATCACCGCCTGCTGCAAAAGGACCTCAGGCTGGCAATCCAGGTAGATGTGACAGCGACGCCGCGCCACGACAACGGAGCAATTTTCGTGCAGACCGTGAGCGACTATCCGCTTGTCGAGGCGATCGCACAGAACGTGGTGAAACATCCTGTGCTGCCGGATGCGGCCAGCCGTGCTAAGTTGGCCGAGCACAAGAGCCCGATCATTACCGAGAAATATGAGGATTACCTGCGCCTGGGCATCGAGGAATGGCGCAAGAGCTACGCCGAACACGAGAAGCTCGACAAAAAGGCGGTGCTGTTCGTGATGGTGGACGACACCAAGAATTGCGACGAGGTAGGCAGCTATCTGGAGAAAATTTGCCCGGAGCTGCAGGGCGGGGTCCTGGTGATTCACACCAAAAAGAACGGCGAGATTTCCGAGGCACCCTCCGGCAAAAGCAAGGAAGAGCTGGAGCTGTTGCGCAAGCAGGCCAACGAGATCGACACCTGGAAGTCTCCATACAAGGCGATCGTCTCGGTGCTGATGCTCAAGGAAGGCTGGGACGTGCGCAATGTCACCGTGGTCGTCGGCCTGCGCGCCTTCGCCGCCATGAGCAACATCTTGCCGGAGCAAACCCTGGGCCGCGGCCTGCGCCGCATGTACTTCGGCAGCGACCAGCGCGAGACCGTCTCGGTCATGGGCACACCGGCCTTCATGGAATTCGTGGAATCCATTCAAAGTGAAGGCGTAACGTTTGAGCACGTGCCGATGGGCGGGGCACGCGGGCGCGATCGACAGGATTCCGTGGTCGTCGAGGTGGACAAGGACGCCCCCGATAAAGACCTCGACGAACTGGATATTGCCCTGCCACGGCTCAGTCGGCGCTTCAGCCGCGAGTTCAAGGATCTGGACGAGCTCGATCCCGCGTCGTTCGGCAGCCCCAAGTTGCCGATCAAAGCCTTCACGCACGAGCAGACCCGCGAGATCGTCTTCAAGACCATGCTCGATTCCGAGGTGGATCACACAATCCATCTTGATAGCAGCGGCACAGCGGACTATCGCTCCGTGGTCGGTTTCTTCGCCCGCCAGTTGCTGAAAGACCTGCGCCTAGTGGGGGGCTATGACCAGCTCTATCCGAAGGTCAAGACGTTCATGCGCGATCACCTCTTCACCAGCCCCGTCAACCTGGATGATCCGGTGATCCTGCGCAACCTGTCCGAGCCGGAAGTCAGCAAGGTACTGTATGACCACTTTCGCGCAGCGATTAACGCACTGACGATCCAAGAAACCGGCAGCGCTCGCATCGAAGGCCATATCCGACTGCGTGATACACGCCCTTTCCGCACCGAGCCGCGTGGTTTCCTGCCGGTCAAGCGCTCCGTGTTCAACCGAATCGTGGGCGAGGGCGGGGCGGATGGCCTGGAGCTGGATTTTGCCGCATTCCTGGAAACCGCGCCTGACGTGCAGGCCTTCGGGAAGAACTACATGGCCGTGGGGTTCAAGATTGACTATGTGAGGGCTGACGGCGAGCTTTCGACCTACACGCCGGATTTCCTCGTGCGCACCACGGATGGTGTGGTGTGGGTCGTCGAGACCAAAGGCCGTGAGGAACTGGACGTGCCGCAGAAGATGGTGCGGCTGCGGCAGTGGTGCGCCGATGCCACCGAGGCCAGCAAAGGAGAGGACGGGACACGCTACGGTTTCGTCTATGTTGATCAGGAGAGTTTCGAGCGGCACAAGCCGTCGTCATTCGCGGGGCTGGCCGGCGCTTTTCGTGAATACCAGGAGGCCTGACGATGGCACGCCAAGAGAAGAGCTCTTATGACCTAAGCGAGGCCGAACAGCGCGACCTGGTTACTCTGATGCGGCAAGGCAAAGCCCTTCCGGAAAAGTACCGCTTCATCCTGTTCGAGGACAAACGCGAGGTCGAGCTGGTCTGGAACGGCAAGACGCGCGACGTGTGCACTACGGTGCTGCCTTTCCAAACGCTGGAGCACGTTGATGAGCCGCGCACCGAGACCGAGACCCAAGGGGAACTGTTCGACAGTCGGGGCCGCCAGCTGCGAGGCTGGACGAATAAGCTGATCTGGGGCGACAACAAACTGATCCTGTCGTCGTTGAAGGCGGGCGCGCTGCGTCAGCAGATCGAGGACGCCGGTGGGCTCAAGCTGATCTACATCGATCCTCCCTTCGACGTCGGCGCGGATTTCAGCATGGACATCGAGATCGGCGGCGAGACCTTCCACAAGGAAGCAAACCTGCTGGAGCAAATTGCCTACCGCGACACCTGGGGACGCGGGGCGGACAGCTTCATTTCAATGCTGTACGAGCGCCTGATTCTGATGCGCGATTTGCTTGTAAATGACGGGTCGATTTATGTCCACATGGGCTGGGGTGTGGCCCACTATGTTCGTGCGGTTCTCGACGAAGTTTTCGGCAAGGACAGAGCTGTCAATCAGATCATCTGGAAGCGACAGACTGCGCACAGCGATAGCGGCCAGGGTTCGGAACATCTGGGCCGCCTTCACGACGTGATATTGCTCTACACAAAAAGCGAACGGTACCCTTGGGATGTGCAATACGTACCGTATTCAGAGGAATATCTAAGGACACACTATAAAAAGGTCGATCCTAGTTCAGGAAGACGTTACGAGCTAGACAATATTATCGGGCCAGGCGGATCTGGCAAAGGGAATCCCAGTTATGAGTTTCTTGGTATTACGCGATTCTGGCGATACTCACGGGAAACCATGCAAAAGCTTTTTGATGAAGGTCGCATCATTCAACCGAGTGAAGGATCGGTTCCTCGGTATAAGAGATATTTGGACGAGATGCCGGGCCTGCCTGTTCAAGACATATGGGATGACCTCAACGCTATTAATTCGCAAGCTAAGGAAGCCGCAGGCTATGCCACTCAGAAGCCAGAAGCTCTATTGGAACGTATTATCAAGATGAGCAGCAACGAAGGCGATCTAGTGGCTGACTTCTTCTGCGGCTCCGGCACCACCGCCGCGGTTGCTGAGAAGCTGGGGAGAAAATGGATTGCAACTGATCTGGGTAAGTTTGGTATCCACACTACGCGCAAGCGTCTGATCGGTGTGCAGCGCGAGAAAAAAGCAGCCGAGCAAGATTTCCGCGCCTTCGAGGTACTGAACCTTGGCCGCTATGAGCGGCAGGCGTATTTGAACGTGGGCGGGCGGCTGACGGAAAAGCAGAAAGCGCAAGCCCTCTCCCAGAAAGAAAATGCGTTTCGCGAGCTAATCCTGCGCGCCTACAAGGCCACGGGCTTTGGCGGCAGCGGAGGCGAGCCGGCGCAGGACGGCTTCTTTCACGGGGCGCGCAATGGGCGGCTGGTGGTGATCGGCCCGATAAATCTGCCCGTTGGGCGACTATTCGTCGAGGAGGTCATCACGGAGTGCCGCAAGCGCGGCGCGTCCCGTGTAGACGTTCTAGCTTTCGAGTTCGAGATGGGGCTGTTCCCGGCCGTGCTGGAAGAGGCGCGCGCCAAGGGCATTGACCTTACCCCGAAATACATTCCCGCCGAGGTCTTTGACAAGCGGGCGGTGGACAAAGGCCAGGTGGTCTTCCACGACGTGAGTTTCGTCGAGGCCACACCACGTTATGAGAAGAAGAACAAGCTCGCGGTCCGGATCGAGCTGACGGACTTCTCCGTGTATTACACCCAGGGCGCCGCCGAGGCCGCAATTGCCGCCATGAAGGAAGGCAAGAGCGAGGTCATGTGCGAGCAGGGACAGCTCTACAAGGTAACCAAGAGCAAGGAGGGGATCATCAAGAAGGAGCGCCTGACCAAGCACTGGACGGACTGGGTGGACTACTGGGCAGTGGATTTCGACTATATGAGCCGCAAGGAGATCATCAAGGTGCCCGTTGGAACAGGCCTGGGCGGGGTCGCCTCGTTGCCCGGCTTAGAGCTGCCACAAGGCGAGCTGGCCATAGCGGACTTCGAGGAACGCTGGACGGGCGGCTACATCTTCGAGAACGAATGGCAGAGCTTCCGCACCCGGCAAAACCGGGAGCTGGAGCTGAAAACGGTCGAGCACACTTACGACCGGCCAGGGCGCTACACCGTTGCGGTCAAGGTGATCGACATCTTCGGCAACGACACCATGACGCTCGTGCCGGTAAACGTGGGGTAGGGGAGATGGCAGAACATCTGGTCACGGAGCTGGCGAGGCTACCGGAGGAAGGGTCGAAGGCAAACTTGCGGATGCGGTTGAAACCGGCGAGATAATGTTGGCCCAGGCAGCATCCTCCGGTAGATCCCGCGATTTCCTGTCGTATTCACAAACTAGCGGTTCGCCGTTGGGCTTATAACTGCTAGAGCCATCGGGATTCTTCAGCTGAACTCGCTCTAAATGCCGAACGAATCCCCGCCGTTTATGATCCTGGCTGGTGCGACCGCCACATATAGGACACTTGTTGTTCATACTCTCGCTCACGCTGGTTTTCATTGCAATTTCCTCCAGCTCTTCATACCGTCAAAAACAAAAACCATTCAACAAATTCGCTAAAAATCTGTGAAAATCTCTACAAATTGCAAATTGCCTATTTGAGCTTATGAGGGACCGGGCTCTTGCGGCCGTCGCCTGAGTTCGGCTCAGGATACGGCAACGGGAATGCGCCTGCACGAGAAAGGCGGCAAGGAACATGAAATGCCCGTGCACCACAATCTGGACCGCTAGCTGGAGGAATTCCTTATTGAGCCATTCCCTTAGCTCAGGCCACCATGTATCCGAAACATCCGTATCGGGAGAAAGGGATGCCGCGCGATCTTGCCGCAACCACCTACCGGGAATTTCCTTGATATTTCCCCAATACGGCGCTGCCATGACTTCTTTCGGAACCATAGGGTTCTCAAATAAACAATCGGTGTTGCCGTCAATTACCTCATCACCGATCCGCACCCATGCATGTTGCCAGCTAAACAGCTCCTTACCTTTGGCTGAGTAGTACGTTGCGGTGCCGACCGCCGCTCTTGCAGGAAATTTCAGGTGAGCGAGCGACCGCTGGAGCAGATCAGCAAATTGTAGGCACATCTCAGACCGGCCAAACAGATTTTCATCCACCAGTGCGGCAACCGAATTGTCGCGTTGCACTTAAAGCGGATCTTCCGCACTTTCGGTGCAGATAGAGGCAGAAGTCTGCTGTTATCAATAATTTGCGCAATTTAAGCAAATCAGCCTTCCGGCTTTTCCCGAAGGGCATCCAAGTTGTCGACTGGCATAGGTTAGTTCGGAAGTTCTTGTTTGAAGCTGCACCGAAAGTGCGGAAGATCCGCTTTAAGTGCAGCGCGACAGCTGCTCGACGCGACATACTTGGATGGTATGGTGTGTGAGTTGCTTAGCGAATGGGGCCGACCCGACTGTGGTCTCCAACAACGTCGATTCGGCTTTGAAAAAAGGCCGAACAATATCAGTGCAAGCCTTGCGCCGATTTGATTGAAGCCGCACTGAATAAGAAGAAGAATGGTATGCCAAAGAGTTAATTCGTCAATTCCTTAAGCGAGTTTTCCGTTCCGTTGCTCCCGGAATGCCAAGATCGGCGCTGGCCGTTCATTTGGGGCATCAGCCTATGTGGATGCGCCATTCGCCGATCTCAAGGAAACCGCGTTTTCGCAGTTCTTCGAGCGGCCGGCTGTCGAGCTGCCGCAGGATCTCGGTGATGACAGCGGGAATAGCGACAGCGGCGCGAATGTCGTCCGGAAGTTCGCTGACAGTCTTGGTGTGGCCTCCACGCCCGAAGCGCTTGTCGCGTTTTTGAATCAGGGCCGAGATGGAGGACCATTGCGCCTGGGTGATGTATCGCGAGCGCCAGATTTCAGGATCTTGGGGCGAGATGATGCGCATCTTGATTGTTTGCGGGTCGATCAAAGACTTGTTCGGGTCCAGTTCATGATTGACGAAGCCGGTGACGGCGCGGGGAGCATCGCCGGATTCGGCGTAGATAGTGAACATCCATACGGCCACACTGGGATCGCCGAGCAGCAGGCGAAGCCCTTCGGAGAGGCGCTTCTCCTCGCTCTCGAGACGGGCCAGCTTGTCGCGTAGATCGAGCCGCGCCCTGCGCTCGTCGTTCGTCAGCTGCCGCCCGTCATAGGCGGCGAGCTTGGCGACGATGTCGTCGGATTCGCGCTGTCGGAGGACGATCCTGCCGGATGGGAAGTCGCGGAATTCATGCGCGAGTTCGCGGCAGGTGAGGGACAGGCCTTCACCCGATATCTCGAGGCCACCGTTCGAGGCGAGCCATGTTGCAAGAAGCGGCGCCTGCGCCGCCGCGCCTCCTGTTCCGAAATGTTTTTCCGCGACGGCTCTATGCAGTGTGGCGCGGCGCGCGATTTCCGACCATCCCAAAACATTCACATCGAACAAGCCCCTGCCTTCATGCTTCGCCGAGATCGCTCGGGCATGTTTCTGGAGCTTGGCGTCATCGGGCGCCGTGGTCAGGATGTAGAAGGATCTGAGTTTAGGCCGGAATTTCTTCGCCTCCGCGACTTCCACGTCTATGTCGGCTGTCGTCAGATGCTCGACCGGCCACCTCGATTTGCGTTTGCATTGCAGGCCGATCGGCCATTGGTTCCCGCGGCGGGCGACGATGTCGACCCCATGCTGCCGCTGGCCGGCGCGGCCGTGTCGCACAAGTGCCGGATCGGACCAGGCGGCTGCGACGGTGTCGGCACACAATTCCTCGAACTGCTGCCAAGTCTTGGGCGGCAGATATTCGGCATGGGCGTGGACATTCATCGGCGTCGGTGAGCGGCCCAAAACAAACGGATTATGAGGGGATGACGATTGCATCGAGCACTCCCTGGAATCTTTGACCAATCTGGTCAACATCCTTGATCGGAAATTCCAGAGTATGCGCGAAGGTTGCCAACTCAAGGTGCCATGTGGGAGGAATCTCAAATGTTCGCGGCAATGGATGAGTGCCACGCTCCGTGAAGACCCTTTCCACGGCGATTCGGGTTTGCTGATAGTTCAATGCTCCGAGAACGTCGATCAGCAGAATATCGAGAATGTCCCTCGCCCGTCCTGCAGCCGCAGGGCCAGTGCAGGCATGAAGTTTTTGCGCAACCTGTTCACTGAGGCTCAGGCAGCGCACAGGCGTTGTGATCGGCAGACCCATCTCCACCAAGCCGGTAACAGCAGGATTCACGAGGTCTACGCTCTCCGCACCGGGCGGGCCGAGGTCCACATCAACGGTCTGCCATCCGCGAGTCCGATAGAGGATGGCAACCTCGACGCGAACCGTGTCTGCGAGTTCCATATGACGAGTTTGAGGCCGCATACGGAAAGTGAATTCATCGAAGCCAAGCTGGAGAGCTGCTTCAAATGACGCTAACCTGGAAGCTCGATCACCTTCCAACCCGAGATCGAGGTCCTTTGTAGCGCGCGCCGCCCCGGCGAAGCGTAGCTCCATTGCTACGCCACCTTTCAGGTAGTAATCCCTCAGAATTCCCTCCTGGATGGCGCGCTCCAGTACTCCGCACACCGCAAGGAAGGACACCCAACGGCGAAGCCGCTCCTGATCCAGCCCTTGTTCTCGTGCCACACGGGCAAGTGTCTTCTCTAAACGTTCCTTGGGGATGGGAATCATTGATGAGGCGCTTTCTGCTGGGAGCCGGTTTGACTCGATCGATGTTCAAATTGATTGACCTGGCGCTTAAGTCGGTCTGCTTCGAGTTTGCTGATGTAGCCTTCTTTCCTCGCTCCCGCCACGGCTTGACGTGCGAGGTCGAAGCGTCCCGAAGCGCCCAGAATGTCCGTCACTGTTCTTGCAATCGTGGTGACTGGCAAGCCTTCGTAGAGTGTCACATCGAGCGGATGAAGGTCCGCTCTGTGAATTTTGATCCACTTCGGTTGTGCCCGGCGAAGTCTGGCGGCCTTGGGAACTGTGATGTGTACCGCAGGAGGGTTGGCATCTGATATGCCGTATACAAGGAGTGCTGTCTCATGAGAGAGGGCAACATTCTCCGGCCCTTGGCTCGATTCGGCCCACAGAATGGCCTCTCTGTATTGCGAGAACCGAGCTTGTGGGTAGTGGCTGATACGGTATACGCCTCTCGCTGTACGTTCAAGGCGACCGCGTTGCGCTAGGCGCACCAGCACGGAATCAAGGATGCCTGCCTGACGGGCCTGCTTAGAGGTCAGCAGGCCGTCGTTCTCCTCTGCAATTGCAATGAGTTCATCCATCCGGGAGCGCGGCATATTCTGAGTATCCAAGCCCCCTTTGTGGATGTCAATATCATTCCATTATGGAACTAAATTGACAGACCACATCTATCTTTCCAATCCCGAGTTGTCATTCACGGCAGAGACGAAGTCCTGCTTGGCTCCTAAAGGGATCCCGTCAGAATTCGGACATCTGTGCGCGCTAAGCTAAGCCAAGAGCGGCATTGAAAGCACAAGGTTTAGCAGCACACCATAGTTCTCTCTGCGCCTCCGCAACACGCCCCCTGTAAGTTCCTGATTCGATTGCCCCGCACCATCTACTAAACGTACTTTATAGTCCGAATCCTGAAGCGACCCCTAGCTAGATGCTTTGCCAGTTCAAACGGCCGCAGGTATCGAAAGCCGCGCCGCCAATTCGGGCGCATCCGCTTTGCCGGACGAGGCTCTAATGGGGGACACCTCAAGAAAGGGAAATTTATGTGCGTTGTGCGTTTAGGCCTGACGACGGAGATCCGACAGGGCTTAGAGGGCACCATGTTATCCGGACATGCTTACCGCAACTGCGGATGTAGAATTCGCGCTCCTGCTCGCTCTTGCACTTTTCCAGGATGGAGATGTTGTGGGACCAGCCAATTTCTCGCACAAGCTGTGCGAGTTTTTCATCTCCGCCATAGGCTTCGTAGAAGTTCTTCATGCGCCACAGATTTGCAGCCGAAAAGCCGTTGACCCCCCGGAAACTCTTTGCGGAGATCGCCGGCGAGGTTGTCGACGATACCCTTGCCCCACGTATTACTCTGCTGCCTCTCGACGATCATCCGTCCGATATCTGTGTACAGCGAGATCTGCTCTCGATTGACAGAGCGTAACGCCTCCAGTTGCGCGGAGCGGATTCTCTGCTTCAGCGCTCCCAAAAGCATCTCGTATTCTTGCCGGGGAATCAGTTCTTGAGCCAAGGGATACCTTCTTGAGCCAGTTTAGCTGGCCAATGCGCCAGGTGCCTCCCGACCCGCTTCTGTTGACGCTAAAGAATTCCCTGTAAGCGAATCGCTTACAGGAAGCGATTGGCTCAAAAAGTCGCTGTTGTTGAGTTTGCTCCTATGAGTCGGGCGAGACAACCCGGTTTCCTCGCCACATTTTCCAAACGTCTGCGATCTCGGGGGCAAAGCCGAGGTCGTCGGGGTACTTATGTTCGACGGCTATGAATGAGTCACCAGGAGAATGTCCTGAGCGATCCCGGTATCTAATTGCCAGAGATCGACCGGATCCCAGCCGCCGTTTTCCTCGGCATTGTGCCAGGCAAGCAGGAAATTGGCCACGCGGCGCGCCTGTCCGCTATTGTTCTTCGCTATAACGAGCAAACGGGCCACTGCCGCGAGCGCGGCGATCGAATCGGGCGTGAAAACATTTCGGTCTGACATTTCCGGCGCTCCTCACCCCCCAGTCCCCACTTCATAGTCCTAACGAATCGTTGACCGCCACGACCAGCTCCTGCTCGGAGCCAAGATAGCGTTCCGTGGTTTGGATGGAGCTATGTCCCAGGAGAAACTTGATCTGTTCGAGGTTGCCGCCATTCTTCCGGCAGAGCTTGGCGCAGGTGCGGCGCAAGTCGTGCGCCCCGAACCGCTCGATCCCGATCTGTTTGGCGCACTGCTCGACCACCGACCAGACGGCCCAGCCGCTCATGCTCTCTTTGACTTTGCCGCCCTTGGACACTGCCCGAAGCAGCCTCCCGTCTTCCACTCCCGCGGCAGTCATCCAGGCGTTGATTCCCTGCTTCACCCATACCGGAATAGCCACGGTGCGGACCCGGCGCCCTTTGCCTTCGAGATCGGCCAGCACCCAGCGCCCCTCCCGCAACTGGATGGTATCGAAATCGAGCTCGGCGAGCTCCTCCCGGCGCAGGGCGCAGCCGACCAGGATGGCCAGGATGAGGTAATCCCGCTTGCCCTTGAGGGTCGACCGGTCGGGAACGGCCAGCAGTTCCCTTGCCTGTTCACGGTTGAGCCAGTTTCCCAGGCGCGTTCCCTTCTGCGGGATGTTGGGAACCTCGGTCAGGTTGGCGGCCTCTTCCGCCCCGATCATGCCGTTCTTGCGGGCTTCGAAGACCATCTTGCGGACGGCCGAGAGCCGGACGTTGACCGTCGAGGGGGAGAGCGCGTCCATGGTCGCCCGGTACTCCATCAGCAGAGCTCGGCTCAGGGGCCGGCCGACCGAGAAGGCGAACAGGTCATCGAGGGCCTTGGCGTAGTTGCGGCGCGAGTGAGGGGAGGCGACCGCGTCCAGAACCATGCCGCGGAGGATGGTTTGGGCCTGGGTAAGGGCTGGCGGATCGGCCGGCGGTGCGTTGTAGGCCCCCTGGGTGGCGGGGCTCCCCAAAACGAGCAAATTGGCCACGGAAGAAGATTAGCACGACAACTGACATTGTCGTGGGTAATGTTCCTGCCTCGCGGTCAACCGAATTGGGGGCTACAAGACCAATTTAGCCTCGTAGATCGTCTATGCTCCAAACCGATTTGAAGCAAAAAACCTTCTAAGCTTTCCCGGCCAGTGAGCTGGACCCGAGATCCAAAACCTTGGATCGGCAGCACGCGAGGTCCTGCGCTTCGAAGCAGGTGACGTTCAGGTTGCGATGGGCAAACAACCGCTGCACGAATGGGTGTCTGTGGACTCGCAGTGTCCTTGCGAAATGACAGGTCGAAACCACATAAAGATGGATGAGCGGACCCGCAAGGGCTCAGCCCAAGGGTGGAATGAAGATTTTGATGTCAAATAGCGCCGACTTAGCCGATTATCAAACTCATCCGGCTTTACGGCTTGTCCTTAGGTCTTTGCGGGCTCCACGACATGGAAGAGGTAACTACTCGGTGCAGGCCAACTGATTGACACTGCCAACCATGTTCCGGACCAGAGGAATAGCCGATGGATTTGCGACAATCGCACAAGCGCACCTCGTGGCAGGCTCATGGGATATGACCGAGTTATCCTGAGCGGTGGTACAGGCAGCGTATTCGACGGCGTCGAGAGAAGAGTTTAGCCGCACAAGGAGATTCCCCGGGTGGCAGACTTGAAGCCTATTGTTGTACATGAATGCGATCGTTGTCACGCTACTGTGACTCCTGCCGAATCCGGCCAAGGTGTCAACGTGAGCGGAGTCATTGAGTGCCGGGTGTGCGCACACGTGGGTCCGCTTCGCATCAAAGTGGTCATGGAAGATCGCCGTTGATTCTCACCCGGCCAGACTAAGGGGTGACTGCCTCTGCGGGCTGCTCGAACTCAGGCTGCGAACAAAGGCACGCACGAATTCGCTCACAACTCTAGCTTGATTGTCTGATCTACATGCAAGCTTCGTTTCCAGGATGAGATCCTCATCCGCAAGAGGGCGAATTGTGATGCCTTCTCTAGCTATCCGCCAGGCGCCGGCCTGAGTAATAACGGCAACTCCCAGCCCACGAGACACGAATTGTGACGCCTCTTCGGCAGTGGTCACGTGATGTAGGGACGTCCCGGGAACCGTCGCCGGCCTTACGCGCTGCACCAGGTTGTCATAGAGATACGGGTGCACGTGCCGGTCGAACAAAACACAGGAACGTACCCTGAGCTGATCAGCTGTGATCTCGGTTGACCGAGAGAGGTCGTCCTGATCGAGCATAACGACGAAAAAGCGTTGTTTGGCCACGGACACAGCGCTGATCTGTGAGGTTTCAGGAATACCCGTGAGAAACGCCAAATCCAGCGTTCCGTTCAGAAGGTCGTGCGACAAATCGACGGCAAATTTGCTCGTCAGCTTGACGCTTAGATTTGGGAAAAATGGGAGCCTAAGCGACAGCACATTAGTGATGAGATAGGGATCTGTGTAAGGCGACTTGCCGACGTGCAGTATGATTTCTGAATTCTGGTTAGCGGCTCTCGAATCAATTACCGCCCGT
>Ga0302326_10004649_pt1 | contig 31646 bp, 26 predicted proteins | sample Palsa_T0_3_FD_202264 | JGI IMG/M metagenome (GOLD analysis project Ga0302326, IMG submission 202264) | Peat permafrost microbial communities from Stordalen Mire near Abisko, Sweden - Palsa_T0_3 | ecosystem: Environmental > Terrestrial > Soil > Palsa > Peat permafrost | place: Sweden: Abisko...
CCATCTGCGCCGCGCCGGTGATCATGTTCTTGACGTAGTCCGCGTGACCCGGGCAGTCCACGTGTGCGTAATGCCGGTTGGCGGTTTGGTACTCGACGTGTGAGGTCGCGATCGTGATTCCGCGCGCCTTTTCCTCCGGAGCGTTGTCGATCGATTCGAAGGACCGCACCTCTGTGCCGCCGAAGTTCTCGTTCAGCACCTTGGTGATGGCGGCCGTCAGCGTCGTCTTGCCATGGTCGATGTGACCGATGGTCCCGACGTTGACATGGGGCTTGTCGCGCTCGAACTTGGCCTTCGCCACTTTGGTGTCGCTCCTTCTGATTTCAGTGTTGGGGTTCGTCCAAGGACGAACAATCTAAGATACAAACTTCCGTCTGGTGCTGCTGCTAGGCCGCTGCCTGCTCGCCCACGACCTTCTCGGCGATGTGAGGCGGAACCACTTGGTAGCGGTCGAACTGCATCGTGTACGTTGCCCGGCCCTGCGTGTTTGACCGCACGTCGGTGGCGTAACCGAACATCTCAGCCAGCGGCACCTCAGCGGTCACAATCTGCGCGTTACCGCGCTGCTCCATCCCGAGGATATGACCACGGCGACGGTTGAGGTCGCCAATCACCTCGCCCATGAACTCCTCGGGCGTCACCACTTCGACGGAGAAGATCGGTTCTAGCAGAACCGGCTTGGCGCGAGCCACCGCCGCCTTCAGGGCCAGCGATCCAGCGACCTTGAACGCGATCTCCGAGGAGTCCGTGTCGTGGTACTTCCCGTCGGTCAGCGTCACGCGGACGTCGACCATCGGGTAGCCGGCCCGCGGGCCGTTCTCCAGCGCTTCCTCGACGCCCTTCTCCACCGCCGGGATGAACTCGGTGGGGATCGAGCCGCCGCGGACCTTGTTGACGAAATCGAACCCCTCGCCGGGCGCCGGCTCGACGTTGATGTAGACGATCCCGTACTGGCCCGCGCCGCCGGTCTGGCGCACGAAGCGCCCTTCGACCTTCTCGGCCGTGCCGCTGATCGTCTCCCGGTAGGAGACCTGCGGGCGCCCGACGTTCGCGTCAACCTTGTACTCGCGCAGCATACGGTCGACCAGCACCTCGAGGTGCAGCTCACCCATGCCCGAGATCTCGGTCTGCCCGCTGTCCTCGTTGGTCTGCACCTGGAAAGTCGGGTCCTCTTCGGCCAGCCGGGCCAATGCCGTGGACATCTTCTCCTGATCAACCTTCGTCTTGGGCTCGATCGCCACCTTGATCACCGGCTCGGGGAACACGATCGTCTCGAGCTTGATCGGCCGGTCTGGGGCCGCGAGCGTGTCGCCGGTCACGACCTGCTTGATCCCGACGCCCGCCGCGATATCGCCGGCGTAGACCGCCTCGAGCTCCTGGCGCTCGTTGGCGTGCATCATCAGGATGCGTCCGATGCGCTCCGTCCGTCCGGTGCTCACGTTGAGCACGCGCGAACCGGCTGTGAGCTTGCCGGAATAGACGCGGAAATAGGTCAGCTTGCCGACGTACGGGTCGGCCATGATCTTGAACGCCAGCGCGGCGAAGGGCTCGTCGTCCGACGCATCACGATGCGCCGGGCGGCCGCCGTTCTCGGCCGAGCGATCGGGCTCGATCCCTTCCACCGGGGGCACCTCGAGCGGACTGGGGAGATAGTCGACCACCGCGTCGAGCAGCGGCTGAACACCCTTGTTCTTGAAGCTGGAACCGCACAGAACCGGAGTCATCTTCGTTCCCAGCGTGGCGATGCGAATCGCCTGCTTGAGGCGCGGGATCGAAATCTCCTCGTCCTCGAGGATCATCTCGAGCAGCTCGTCGTCGTAGCGAGACACCTCCTCGAGCAAGTGCGTGCGGGCAGCGGCAGCGTGCTCGACCAGCTCGGGCGGAATATCCACCACGGCGTGCTCGAGACCGAGCTCGTCGGTGTAGATGATCGCGTTGTTCGCGACCAGGTCGACGACCCCACGGAACTCGGACTCGGCTCCGATCGGCAGCTGGATCGGCACGGGATGCGCACCGAGACGGTCGATCATCGTCTTCACGCCGCGGTCGAAGTCGGCGCCGATCCGGTCCATCTTGTTGATGTAGGCAATCCGCGGCACGTGGTACTTGTCGGCCTGGCGCCAGACCGTCTCAGACTGCGGCTCGACTCCAGCCACCGAGTCGAACAGCGCGATCGCGCCGTCGAGCACCCGCAACGAGCGCTCGACCTCGACCGTGAAGTCGACGTGTCCTGGGGTATCGATGATGTTGATCCGGTGGCCGTCCCACTCGCAGGTGGTGGCCGCGGAGGTGATCGTGATGCCCCGCTCCTGCTCCTGCTCCATCCAGTCCATCACGGCAGCGCCCTCATGCACCTCACCCATCTTGTAGGTGCGTCCGGTGTAATAAAGGATGCGCTCGGTCGTCGTCGTTTTACCGGCGTCGATGTGAGCCATGATTCCGATGTTGCGGGTCTTCTCTAGGCTGAAAGTGCGAGGCATCAAGCTGAGTTGTTCGAGGCGGGTCCCGTTCGCCGGTCGCAGACGTGAAAAAGGGCCCAGTGGGCCCGTTTACGACGCGGCTGTCGGGTACGGGCGGTTATCTAGTAGGTCGGCGTCTCCATCATCAGGATCCTCCGCGCCCGGGACCGAGCACAGATGAACGCGACGCGACCCGAGGCGAGCACCGAATATAGCAGAGGGGCAGAGCCCACCGGGACAGCATTCTAGGGCCGATCTGGGCGCCATGGCGGCCGCTTTATCACCAGGCTCGGTGGCGATCCGGATCGCCGTTCTCGTCGGCGGGCTGCTGGGCGCACTGCTGTTGCTGGTGGCCGAAGGCACGACGCTGTATGCGGTCTACACCGCCGGTGGCGCCGCACCCGTCGAGTCCGTCAACACCGGCTCGCATCAGGGCTACGCGCTGGTCCCGATCGCGCTCTTGGCGGCCCTGCTCTCCGGCGTCACCTGGCTCACCCGCGGTCGCGCGGCGCTGCTGGCGTTGGCCGTCCTGGGACTGATCGCACTCCTGATCGCGGGGCTCGGCGACCTCCCGGACGCTCACGCCAAGGGCCTGGTCCGCACTGCGGCCACGCAGTTCGTCAATGCCGCCGCTCGTCCCTCCGCCGGCCTGTATATCGAGACGCTCGGCGGGGCGGTGCTCCTGCTCGCCTCGGGCTTGGGGCTCCTACTGCTCAGACCCCTGACCCGTTCGCAGGCATAAGATTCGTGTTGACCCGGTCGGTTTGCTGACCACCAGCGCTTCCGGTCGGTTTACCAAACGGCAAGAACGTTAACTTAACGCGAGGCGAGGGTTGTTTCGTCGCAGCCCCCGGTCCCGTGCGGCGGGCAACCCTCGCCTCTCCTTCTCGCCCGTTCGCGCCGCGGCCGGGTTCAAGGGTCCGCAGGCGGGGACGGCCGGCCGGAGGTGGGCGGCGCCTACCAGCGGTAGTGCGCGAAGGCCTTGTTGGCCTGCGCCATGCGGTAAATATCGTCTTTGCGCTTGAACGCGTTGCCCTGCTGCTGCTGGGCATCCAGCAACTCGTGCGCCAGGCGCTGGGCCATCGTCTTCTCGCGCCGCTGACGGGAGAATTGGACCAGCCATCGCACCGCGAGCGTGCGCGCCCGGCGGGCGGGCACCTCGACGGGCACCTGGTAGGTCGCGCCGCCGACGCGGCGGGAGCGCACCTCGAGGACCGGCGTGAGCGCCTTGACTCCCGCCTCGAGCTGCTAGACGGGGTTCTTGCCGCTTCGCTCGGACAGGATTGCCAGTGCGTCGGAGACGATCTTCTCGGCCACCGGCTTCTTGCCGTCGAGCATCACCTTGTTGATCACCTGCTGGACGATGCGGCTGCGATACACGGGATCGGGCTCGATGGGCCGGAGCTGGGCTGGCGCGCGACGGGGCATCCGAGGGCCCTATTTCGCCTTCACGCCGTACTGCGAGCGAGCCTTCTTGCGATCTCCGACGCCGGCCGCGTCAAGCGTGCCTCGGATCACCTTGTAGCGGAAACCGGGCAGATCCTTGACCCGTCCACCGCGCACGAGCACGACCGAGTGCTCCTGCAGGTTGTGGCCCTCGCCGGGGATGTAGGCACCGACCTCCATGCCATTGGTCAAGCGGACACGGGCGACCTTGCGCAGCGCCGAGTTCGGCTTCTTCGGAGTCGTCGTGTAGACCCGCGTGCAGACGCCGCGGCGCTGAGGTGCGGCATTCTTCTTCTTGCGGCCCTTGCCGGACTTGAGGCCCGGAGTGGCCAGCTTCTTCTTTGGCGCGGTGCGCCCTTTGCGAATCAGTTGGCTCGTAGTCGGCATTGGCTGGCGAGGTTAGCAGGGCGATCTATCGATCAGTGGCCAGCCCGGCGAGCGCCTCGTCGACCGCGACGCAGGGCACACCGACGGCCTCGGCCACCGGCGCGTAGGTCACGTTGCCGCCGGAGACGTTGACGCCCAGCTTCAACCCCGGATTGGCCGCGGTCGCTTCCGCGACCCCATCTGACGCGAGTTGCAGCACATACGGCATCGTCGCGTTGGTCAGCGCGTAGGTCGAGGTGATCGGGACCGCCCCCGGCATGTTGGTGACGCAGTAATGGGTGATTCCGTCGACCTCGTAGGTGGGGTCCGAATGTGTGGTCGGACGCGAGGTCTCGAAGCAGCCTCCCTGGTCGATCGAGACGTCGACGAGCACCGCGTGGCGCTTCATCAACCCCAGGTTCTCGCGCGTGACGACCCGCGGGGCGCGGGCGCCGTGGACGAGCACGGCGCCGATCACGAGGTCGGCGTCATGGAGTCGCTCTTCGATCGATAGCGTGGTGGCGAAGCACGTATCCGCGCGCCCGTTGAACGCGATGTCGAGCTCACGGAGCCGGTCGATGCTGCGATCGAAGACGTACACGGTGGCCTCCATGCCAAGCGCGATGAACGCCGCGTTCATCCCCACCACTCCTCCGCCGATGATCATCACGTTGGCCGCCGCCACACCGGGGACGCCGCCGAGCAAGATCCCTCTTCCACCCAGCGGCTTCTCGAGCATGAAGGCTCCCGCTTGGGTCGCGATCTTTCCCGCCACCTCGGACATCGGCGCGAGCAGTGGCAGCCGTCCGCGGCTGTCCTCGACGGTCTCGTACGCGATGCAGGTCGCTCCGGAAGCCATCAGTCCGCGGGTCAGCGAACCGTCGGCGGCGAGGTGCAGGTACGTGAACAGCGTGTGGCGTGGCGCCAGCCGCGCGACCTCCGAGGGCTGGGGCTCCTTGACCTTGACGATCAGGGTGGCCTGCTCGAACACGGCATCGGCATCCGGAACGATCGTCGCCCCCTGAGCGGTGTAGTGCTCATCCGAGATCGCCGAGCCGAGTCCGGCGTCACTCTGTACGAACACCTGATGTCCCGCGTCGACCAGTTCGCGGACTCCCGCGGGCGTCAACGCCACCCGATACTCATCGGTCTTGACTTCGCTGGGGACCCCGACCTTCATCCCACCAGCTCCCGCCCGCGCAGCGCCAGCCAGAACTCAATCCGGTCACGCGCACTGCCCAGGTTGCGGCCGGTGAGCTCCTCGACCCGTCGGATCCGATAGCGGAGCGTGTGGCGGTGGCAGTACAGCCGCTTGGCGGCCCGCTCCCATTGCCCGTTCTCCTCGATGAATGCTTCTAGTGATCGCATCAGCTCACCTCCGTAGTGTCCCTCGCTGGCCTCGATCGGACCCAGAATCGAGTCGCAGAACAGTCTCAGCGACTCGTCCCCCTGCAGCGAGAGCAGCAGCTGGAAGGAGCCGAGGTCCTTGTAGGTCGCCAGGCGCGCCGTCGTCCCGGACGGAGTGGATCCGTTGCGCGGGGCCACGACGCCGAGCGCCACCGCCTCGACCGCGCACCTCGCCTCGTGGAAGCTGCGCCGAGCATCGCCGCCCGCGACCGGCCGTCCCACACCAACGCTGAGCTCGTCTCCGAAGTCCATGGCCAGTCGCGCGCTGACCCGGCCGGCCAGCGCGAACAGCTCATCCTCGGCCATCCCCGCGACGAGGCCACAGGTCAGCGAGCCGGTCGACGCCACCAAGCCCGGGGCCGCCTCCTCGCGCAGCGCGGTCGAGAGCGCGCCCTCCACCGGCGAGGACGATCCGCGGCCATGGTTCGGGCGCTCGACCACGATCGCCGCGACGCGGTCAGCCAGCCCAAACGGCTCCAGCCGCCGAGCGAGCTCCACCCCGCCCAGCTCGCCCTGGACGACCGCAGCCAAGACGTCTCCGGCGAGCCGGCGCTCGGTATCCCCGGCCACGCGCCGGCGCAACAGCTCGAGCGCCACGATCGTCACCGCCTGATGCAGCGTCAGGCGATCGAAGTCCGACAGGGGACCACTGTCCTTGATCGCCACCAGCCATGCCTCGGGTATCCGTTCCGCCCCGTGGCCAGCTCCCGGCGCGCCATCGGCGGCCACCGGAAGCGCCAGGCCGCGGTTGTCCTCCTCTGCGTAGGCGGGCAGGAAGGCCCGTGCCTCACGCCTGCGCGAGCGCTCCCGCAGTTCGGTCGACAAGGCGGAGAATGCCTCCGCCGCCACCGGACGGCGGAACGCGCGTTGGGCCAGCGGCTCGCCCCGAGCATCGAAGACCAGGACCGCGGCGCCGATCAGTGTCGCGAGCGTGCCGGCGAGCGCGTCGAGCCCGCGCTCTGAGAGCACGATCCGCTCGAGCCGCTCGTGCGCGGCAATCGCCCGGCGGAGAACGGCGTACTGCTCGTTCACGAGCTGAGTGAACGCCGCCTCGGTGACCGCGATAAACGGAGTGTCGTAGGGCACCTCGAAGACGGGGAACTCGCGCTCGGCCGCTGCCTCGAGCAGCGCGGGCGGGACGCACTCGTGCCGGAACCCGATCCCGAACCCCAGCCCGGAGAGCCGGTGGTCGGCCAGCCGGGTGACGAACTCGCGCTGGCGCTCGGGGGTGTCCAGCTGCAGTCCGGTGCTCAGCAGCAACTCCCCGCCCGACAGCCACGGCGTGGGGTCGAGCAGCTCGGAAATGTGGACCCAGCGGACCGGCAGGTCGAGCGCCGCCTCGCCAGCGAGCAAGCGAAGGTCAAGCTCGTCGAGCAGTTCACGAACAGTGAGCATCCGCTGCCCAGCCCGGTCTGAAAGCGATCATCTAGCCGGAGTGACAGTGCATACGCTCTGCCGCCTCGGTGAGCACGGGCCGCAGAATGGCTTCGATCTCCTCGAATTGCTCGGGGCCCGCGATCAGCGGTGGGGAGAACTGCACCACCGGGTCACCACGATCGTCGGCACGGCAGATGAGACCGCGGCGATACAGCTCGCCGGACAGGAAGCCGCGCAGCAGGCCCTCGGCCTCCTCGTGCGAGAAGGACTCCTTGGTGTTCGGATCCTTGACGAGCTCAATGGCCTGGAAATAGCCGGCGCCGCGCACGTCCCCGACGATCGGGATGTCCCTCAGCGATTCGAGCATGGCTCGGAACGGCGCTTCGTTGGTGCGGACATTGTCGAGGATCCCCTCGCGTTCGATCGCATCGATGTTGGCGAGTGCGACCGCCGAGCAGATCGGGTGACCAGCGAAGGTGAATCCATGACTGAAGCTGTGGTTGCCCTCCAGAAATGGCTCGGCAACGCGATCGGAGACGATCATGGCGCCCATCGGGGCGTAGGCGCTCGTCAGCCCCTTGGCCGTCGTGATGATGTCCGGCTGATAGTCGTAGCGCAGGGCCCCGAACCACTCGCCGAGCCGCCCCCAGGCGCAAATCACCTCGTCGGAGATGAACAGCACGTCGTACTGATCGCAGATCTCGCGCACGCGATCGAAGTAGCCCTCCGGGGGCACGAAGCAGCCACCGGCGTTCTGAACCGGCTCGAGGATCACGGCCGCGACCGTGTCGGGACCTTCGAACTCGATCCGATGGGCGATCGCCTCCGCCAGGTCGGCTGGAGTCAACGAATCCGGCAGCCGGAACGTGTTGGTGTTGCGGACGTGGCACCCGCCGGGCGCGAGCGGCTCGAAGGGCTCGCGCAGACTGGTGACCCCGGTCGCCGACAGCGCCCCCAGGCTGGTCCCGTGATAGGCGACCTCGCGCGCGATCACCTTGTACTTGTTCGGCTTGCCCATCAGCTTGAAGTACTGCCGCGCGAGCTTCAGCGCCGACTCGACAGCCTCGCTGCCGCCGCTGGTGAAGAAGACCCGATTGAGGTCACCGGGGGCGAGCGAGGCGATCTTCGCCGCGAGCTCGATGGCCGGCGGGTGCGCGTAGGACCAGTTGGTGAAGAAGCCCAGCTCGGCGGCTTGGTCGGCACCGGCCTGAGCGATGTCCGCACGACCATGGCCGATGTTGACGCAGAACAGCGCCGAGAGACCATCGAGGTAACGCTTGCCGTGCTCGTCGTAGACGTAGCAACCGTCACCACGCACGATGATCGGGATCTCATGGTCGGCGTACGCCGACAGCCGCGTGAAATGCATCCACAGGTGGCGCCGGGCGAGATCCTGGAGAGCACCACGTTCCGTTCCCACTGCCTCCTCAGTACTCGCCATGTCTCTCCCTCTGGGCCGTCTGCCGTTTCGTACAACGGTAGCGGCAATCGCCAGCGCCGACCGTTGTCCAAGCTGGCGCAGGTTGGTGGCGGCCTTTCTCCCCCGCGGTGAAGCGGATTGACCTGAGCTGCTCAGCTGACGTTGGGAGCGACATCCCAGTCTTCCCCCATCAGATCGCGGACGTTAGGACCGAGACCAGGCCACAGGCAGATCGCTGGTCCCCAGCAGGCGAAAGACCGCTGTGACCGAACCGAACGTGAGCACATCTCCGTTCCGGAGGGCGAGCGTGCGGCCTGGTGACAGCGTCGCGTCGGCGACCTGCGTCGTGTTCCGGCTGTCGAGATCCTCGACTGAGAACCCGCCCTTCTCATGATGAATCGCAGCGTGCCGCCGCGAGACGGTCTTCAGGGGGTCAAAGCGTGCGAGGTCGATATCCGGGGCGATCTGCCGGTTCGGATCGGCTCGCCCGATCACCGCCTGATCCTGGCTGATCTCGAAACGGTGCACAACCTGCTCGTCCTGCATGACGACGAGGAATGCGTAGCTCCTTGGCCGCTCTGCGAGAACCGTCCCGATCGTCAGCTTGGAGCGGGTTCTGGCGTGCGGGGGCGGCAAGCGGAGCAGGACGTCGGCGAGGCTGGCCGCGCGCTCGGGCCGCTTCAGCGGGTGCTCAGCCTCCAGCTTCGGAAGCTCGGAGATCACCTTGCCGTTATGAATGAACAACCGTCTCCAGTCGGATGGATCGAGCGGTATGAGCTCGTGCCGGCGACGTCGCGCAGCGTCGATGGCCTTCGCGCGCGCGTTCATGCGGCCGCCGCCCGCTTGATTGATCTGTGCGATGCGCTCGGCACCGAAGTTGATCGGCAGGGCCTCGCTGTATTCCTTCGCGCTCACCCGTAGCCACGCCTGCGTGTCCTCCTTGATGCTGTCGGCGAGCGTGCGGATGGCCCGCGCCGGTGAGTCGCCGGCGTCGCGCGCCCGCCAATATTCCCGGACACGGGCACCATGCCCAACCATTCCGGTCATCGCCCCGCCACTGGTCAGGAAGTGACCGTTGCCGAACGAATCGCCGGCCACCACGCCGTTGGCGGCGACCAGCGGATCGGATCCGACCCGCTCGACGAGACTGAACAGCTTCGGCCCGTAGATCATCTGGACCTGCTTCAGCTCATCCCTGGGGATGTCGAGGACGTCCGCAGCCTGCTTGACGTAGTAGTCATAGAGCAAGTGCTGGAAGGCGGCAAAGTACTCCGGCGTATCGGCGTCGGTCCCGGCGGGAACGAGGTTCGATTCGATCGGATCGAAGGTCTTGAAGTCGGGAACTTGAACCAGAACCCAACCCACCTCGGGGTCGTTCTCGTGACCAACGGCGATCTGCCGCACCCAGTATTCCTGGCCATCCTGATCGAACTCCGAAGAGATGCGGCGCCGCAGCCGCCCGCCGACCAGCACTTCGACGAGCCCGGCCAGAAAGTCCGCCTGCGCAACCACAGGTCCACGCCCGTCTCCATGATCGACGACGACATCGCGCTGCTCGAAGCCCAGCCGTCTCGCGTCAGCGCTGTTGAACCCCTCGGCGATGATGAACAACTCGGGTACACCCAGATCGATGATCTCGCTACCCGGTTCCCGTGTGCGGACGAATTGCCCCTTGAAGTCAAATTCCCGGAGCGCCTCGATCTGGATCCCCTGGCGACCGTCGGGGCCGTCGATGAAACCGTCGCCATCGTCGGGCACGACTCGATGGTGGGTGAACAGTTGGACGCGCCCGGCTCTGCCTGCGTTCCGATCCTGCTGCTCGATCAGCTCCAGGTAGCGCCGCAGCAGTTTCTGAATCGAGGCAGCCTGGGCCTGGAAGGTGGACGGGCCATCGAGGACGTCGACCATCGACAGGCCGATCCGGTCTGGATCAGGCCGATCGGGCGGCCGCGGCGGGACCAGCACGTTGATGACGCGATTGGGTAGCCCATCGCGCCACCGGTCGTCGATGAATTCAACGTCGTGGATGGTTCCGACGATGTGCTGTTGAGAGTCGAAGCCGTCGATGACTTCATCGGCGACGATATCTCCACCGAAGGTCTCGTGACTGTAGAAGCATTCCGCCAGCCGAAACACCTTCCCGTTGGCCCGGCGCGGTATCCGCTCCTCACCGAATCGCTCCAGCATCAACTGGTCAATCAGGCCGAGCTGGTGATAGAGGTCCTCCCGGATGTTCCAGTGCACGCCGAGAAATGGGTCGCCGCGCATCTCGACCCCCACGGCGCGACGGCCACTCGCGACGGTCCACAACATGGCCATCATGCTCGTGCCCCCCAGACCGAGGGCCACCAGGTCCGAATCCACCATCACTCTGGTCTGTGCGTCCATCAGGTTTCAGCGCCCCGACGACCTGGCCGCAGTCCGGCAAACCAGGCGAAATGATACTCCCGGGCGGTGGTGCGCCCGACGCTGCCCCCGCAGTGCGCTACGCGACGGCAACGCTCCCGCGGGGCGAGGGAGTCAACCACGCGGCCACGAGCACGAGGGCGAACGCGAAACACTCCGCCACGAGCATGATCGGCTTGCCCGACAGGGGATCTCCGAACACGAGAATCCCGCCGACGATTCCCGACACGTTCGCGGCCGTGGCGGTGACGGCGATCACCGGGACAGCCTCGCCGTCCTGAAGGCCCTTCGCCGATGCATAGAACGCCGCCACCGACGCGACGATCGCGACGAGCAGCCACGGACTCAACAGCCCGAGCACGCCGTGGGACCCGACGAGGCCGGAAATCGCTTTGATCGCAATGTCGGAGACACCGAACAGAATCCCGGCTGCGGCCCCGAGCATGAAGCCGTGATGCTCCTTGGGCGCTCCGATCCGCGGTCCCATGATCAGCAAGGTGCCGACGACAAGCAGACCCGCCTCAAACGCAATCATCCCGGGCACCGAGAAACGCGAGTGGGCGCCATGTTGAGCCGGCAGCGTGAACCCGAGCAGCATCAGCCCGACGGCGGTCAGCCCGAGTCCGATCCATTGTCGGCGGCGGATCCGCAGGCCGAACATGCGCTCAGCCATGATGGCGAGCATGACCACGCCACCGGCGAGCACCGCCTGAACGAGATCGAGCGGCGCCACGGCCATCGCCGCGACGTGGAAAACCCAGGCTACGGTGGCGATCAGAAATCCGATCGCGAACAGACGCGAGCGAAACAGCGATTTGGCCGAGTACAGCGGCCGGCGCATGTCGACAGCCGGCGCCGCGCAGGCGCCACGGTGCTTAAACAGAAAGCCCACGTTCGTGGTGAGCGCGCAGGCGAGCGCAAGCAGGATGCCGATCAGTGGAGTCATAGGTGGAGACCTGGAGCGAGAGCCAGCGAAACGGTGCTCAGCCTCACGGATGTTCTCGGCAGCGCAAGCGTTCGCCTTGAATCCCCTGGACGTAGTACACCCGATGTTCCAATCCGTGACGGAAGCGCGCTCGATGCCATTCCCAGCACTCTGCCGCGCAGAGATAAGCGCGAGCTATGAATAAGCCCATGCTCATGATCGACGTCGATGGAGTGATCTCTCTGTTCGGGTTCGACTCCGCCCACCGTCCCGCCGGCCGGTTCGAGCTCGTCGACGGAATCGCGCATTTCTTCTCGGCCACCGCGGGCGAGCACTTGCGCCTGCTATCGGGCACATTCGAGCTCGTCTGGTGTACGGGCTGGGAGGAGAAGGCCAACGAGTACCTACCGCTGGCCCTCGGCCTCCCCGGGCCGCTTCCGCACCTGCGCTTCGAGCGCGCGGTCGGGCGCGCGAATGCTCACTGGAAGCTCTCGGCGATCGACGCGTTCGCGTCGCCGTCCGTCCCGCTGGCCTGGATCGACGACGCCCACGACGAAACCTGCGCCGCGTGGGCGAGCGCCCGCGGCGCCCCGACTCTCCTCGTGAGCACCGAGCCCGCGATCGGTCTGACCGACCGTCACGTCGCGGCGCTATTCGCCTGGGCGCGCGCCCTCAGTCCGAACCTTGGCGTTTCGCGTCCGAGGGGTTGACGTGAAACGCCAAGGTTCGCGTGACGGGGGCCCGGATGCCGCCCGCCCGCGTCGAGTGGCGGGTCAGTCGGGATCTGTGAACGACCCGTGACGCCCGGCGCCGGATCGAAACCGCTCGATCCCCGACTGGGCGTCGGTCAGCGACCGAAGCCCATGCTCGAACTCGTTCGCCATCGCGGCGAGCTCGTCGCGTCCCTCCTGCTCGAGCACGGACAGGCGGTCCTCACGCAGGCACGCCTGCGGGAACCGGGCCAGCTGGTGGGCGAGCGCCTCGGCCGCGGCCCGGCTCTGGCCGGTGGGTACGACGCGATTGACCAAGCCCATCGAGAGGGCCTCGGGCGCGCCGACGGGGCGGCCGGTGAGGATCATGTCCATCGCGTGACTGAGCCCGATCAGCCGCGGCAGCCGCACCGTCCCGCCGTCGATCAGCGGCACGCCCCAGCGGCGACAGAACACGCCCAGCACGGCGTCCTGCGCCGCCACGCGAAGATCGCACCACAGCGCCAGCTCGAGGCCGCCGGCGACGGCGTGGCCGTCGATCGCGGCGAGCACAGGCTTGGAGAGCCGTCGCCGTGTCGGGCCCATCGGGCCGTCACCGTCGCCGGCCACCTGATTACCACGGTCGGTCCCCATGGCGCGTAAATCGGCGCCCGCGCAGAACACGCCGCCCTCTCCATGCAACACCGCGACCGCCGCCTGGTCGTCGTGGTCAAAGGCCACAAACGCGTTCACCAGCGCCCTGGCGGTTGGTCCATCGACCGCGTTGCGCCGCTCTGGTGCAGACAGCAGCACGGTCGTCACCGGGCCGTCGCGCTCGACCCGCACCGCGTCGCTCAACCCGCACCCACCGCGCGCCGGACGAACGTGCGCAGCGCGATCAGGATCTCCCCGGCGGGCGGCCTGGCTCCCGCCACCGCGGACAGTGGACCGACCAGCGCCTCGCCGCAGCCACCGACCAGCGCCGCCGCCGTGAGCTCGACGTTCTGCTGCGGCAGCTCGCCCGCAGCGATGGCTTGGCGCAGCGTCTGCGCGATCATCGCGCGGTAGCGCTCCCGGTAGGCCAGGCGCTCGGCGTCGACCAGCGGGTCGACCGGCTCGGCGATCAGGGCCCAGGCCAACCGGGGGGTGCGCAGCGCGCGCTGCGCGAAGGTCGCAAGCACCGTCTCGAGGCGATCGACAAAGGTGGCCTCATGCGCCACGCTCGCGGCAGCGGCCTCCATCGCCCACACCTCGTGGTCGCAGACAACGCGGAAGACCTCGACAAACAATTCCTCCTTGGAGCTGAAGTGGCGATACAGCGTCCCCGCCGCGACGCCGGCACGCTCGGCGATCGCGACCACGGTCGCTGCGCCGTAGCCGCCCTCCTCGATCAATTCGCGGGCGGCGTCCAGCAGGCGCTCGCGGGTGGGTATGTGTGTGGGCAATCGCCGCTCCGCCGTCGTCATGCCGGCAGCGCCCGATCGATGATGGCCATGGAGTCGACGCCGTGAGGGAGCGTGCCGTACACGCGCCCTCCCCCACCACCCAGCCGAGCCGCACAGAACGCATCGGCGACCGCCGGCGGAGCGTGGCGTACGAGCAGCGAGGCCTGCAGCCCGACGGCCAGGTCCTCAACCACCCGCCGGGCGCCGAACTGGCTGTCGTACAGGCGCCCCTCGAGGCTCCCGTCCTGGTGGCCGGCCAACAGCGCGTGACCTTGATCGCCCACGAGCGCGAGGTGCGCGTCGAGCCGGGCATTTCCGCCGGCGGCGAGATCGCACTCGGCCATGAACGCGGGCAGTCCGTCGGGCTCCCTGACCATCGCGCGCAGCACATCCAGCGCGGCGACGTTCCCGGAGCCCTCCCAGATCGATCCGAGCGGCGCATCGCGGTACAGCAGTGGCATCGCGGAGTCCTCGACAAAGCCGTTGCCGCCCAGACACTCCAGCGCCTCTGCTGCGTGCGCCGGGGCCCGCTTACAGGCCCAGTACTTCATCACGGCCGTCGCGAAGCGGCGAAATGCGGCGTCCGGGGGCTCGTCGTAACCGCGGGCGATTCGCATCGCGGCCACGGTGGTCGCTTCGGATTCGATCGCCAGGTCGGCCAGCACGTTGCGCATCGCCGGCTGGTCGACCAACAGCGCCCCGAACGCTGAGCGCTGGCGGGCGTGGTTGATCGCCTCGAGCGTCCCCCGCCGCAGCCCCGTGGTGGCGCCGAGCAGACAGTCGAGCCGGGTGTGGTTGACCATGCGGATGATCGCCGGCACCCCGCGGCCTTCCTCGCCCACGAGCTGCCCGCGAGCACCATGGAACTCCACCTCGGAGGACGGCAACGAGCGCGTGCCGAGCTTGTCCTTCAGGCGCTGGAACTCCATCCCGGGGCCGCGCTGCACCAGGAAGCACGACAGCCCGGACCCCGTCTGCGCCAGCACCAGGAACACGTCGCACGGTGGGTAGGAACAGAACCACTTGTGGCCGTGGAGCTCGTACAGGCCACCGCCGACCGGCTCGGCTCGGGTGACGTTCGCGCGCACATCCGAGCCGCCCTGGCGCTCGGTCATCGCCATGCCCGCCAGCGCGCCGTGATCGTAGTCGGGCCTGGTCAGCCGCGGCTCCCACTCGGCGGCGAGCTCCGGCGCGCCGTCGCGCAGGGCCGGCACCGCGGCGTAGGTCATCGAGACCGGGCACATCACGCCGTCGTTGGCGTTCCCCCACAGCGTGAACAACGCCGCGCGGACCACGTGCGCGCCCGGCCGAGGCTCGCGCCACGGGAGGCTGTGGATCTCCCGCTCGATCGCGCCGCGCAGCAGCCAGTGCCATGAGGGGTCGAGCTCGACCGCGTCGATTCTGTTGCCGTACCGGTCGTGGGTGTGCAGGACGGGCTGGTTGCGCTCGGCCCGGCGCGAGTGCTCCAGCGCCTCCACACTCCCGGCCACGGTCCCGGCCTCGTGCGCGCGCTCGACGCCCCAGCCGCCCCCCTCACGCTCGAGCGCCTCGCGGAGCGCGAGGTCGACCTCGAACAGATCGACCGGCTGCGGCGCCAGCGCCTGATTGCGCACCTCGCGGGAAGGGTTGGTGACGTCGATCGTGGCCATGGGCCCTCCTTCACATCAGGTGTCTGTCGACTAAGCGGCCGCGCTCATCGTCTGATCAGCCACGCGGTCGGTCGCGTCGTGGGTTCCGGCGAGCAGCCGCCGGGAGAGCTGCGCCCGGCGGAAGAACAGCGGCGCATCGTGTTCCCAGGTGGCCCCGATGCCCCCGTGCACGTCGATCATCGCGCGTGCGGCGAAATCGAGCGCCTGCCCGGCCGCCGACCGCGCCGCGCTCGCGGCCAGGGGGAACTCACCCGGTGCCGACTCACCGGCCAGGCCCGCGTAGTACTGCAGGCCACGGGCGTTCTCGAGCCGGCGCAGGACCTCGGTCAGCTCGTGCTTGATCGCCTGATAGGAGCCGATCGCGCGGCCGAAGGTGAACCGCTCTTTGGCGTAGGCGACGCTCACCTCCAGACAGGTCTGTGCAGCCCCCAAAGACTCGGCGGCAATCAGGGCGTGGGCGAGATACCACGCGTTGGCGAGCACCTCTGGGCCGACGTCGAGACGGCGGCCGCGCGCGCCGTTGAAGGTCACGTGTCCGAGCGGCTGGGAGGCGTCATAGCGCATCACCGGCTCGATCGAGACGCCGGGGGCCGCGGCCGCAATTGCCGCCGCCACCGGCTGGCCGGCCTCGCTGACGCCGATCGCCACCAACAGGTGCGCTCCGGGCGCATCAGGCACGAAGGCAATCGTGCCCTCGAGCGCCACCTCGCCACCCACAACGGTGGCGCGGGGAGCCGCCGTACGCGACATGCCCGAGCGTGGCTGCACCGTCCAGCGCGGTTCGAGGTCCCCTGGCGGACGGGCGGGTATGTAGGCCGGCCGCAGCTCTCCCACCGCCACTGCCGGCAGCGACTCGTCGCCGGCCTGGTCCAGGATCGCCGTCGCCGGCAGCAGCCCCAACAGCGGCACCGGTGCGAGCACCCGGCCGCATTCCTCGGCCACCAGCAGGGCATCGAAGGTGCCCAGGCCGGCGCCGCCGGACGGCTCGCCGATCAACAGGCCGGGCCAGCCGGCCTGCACCGTGGTCGGCCACAGGTCCGGTAGAGCAGCGGGGTCCTCGAGCGCCTCACGCGCGGCCTCGATCGTCTTGAACCGCGCCAACGCGCCCCGGGCAGACTCGCGCAGCAGCACCTGCTCGTCGGAGAGAGCGAAGTTCATCGGACCACTGCCGGTCGCTCTTTGGCGCGCAGCTCGCTGAACGGAATGCCCTTGTCAAGCCGGGGCTCGGGCGGCAGACCGAGGACCCGTTCTCCGATCGTGTTGCGGAGGATCTGCTCGGTCCCACCGGCCGATTTGAGCCCAGGCAAAAACGAGATCAGGTAGCTCCATTGACTGTCTGAAGCCAGCGCGTCTGGGCCCACCACATCGCCGCCGAGGTCGGTGGCCAAGATAGCCGCGTTGACCATGGTGACCTTGGCCAGACCGGCCTCCGGGCCGGGGATCTGGCCCTTGGAGAGCGCGGTGAGGGCTCGGTAGCCGTTGAAGCGAACCGCCAGCAGTTCGGTGATCACGTCTCCGAGTCGCCGGCGCACGTCGGAATCCGCACGCGCGGTGGGGTCGGTGGCCAGCGTTCTCGACAGCTCCGCCGGCGAGCCGAAGGATTCAGATCCGAAGCCGATCGTCAGCCGCTCGTACATCAATACGGTCATGGCGGTACCCCATCCGTTGCCGATCCCGCCCACGACGGCGTCCTCGCCGAGCACGACGTCGTCGAAGAAGACCTCATTGAACTCAGCCTCGCCGGAGATCTGGCGCAAGCCTCTCACGGTGACCCCGGTCGCCTCCATCGGGACGATGAACATCGTGAGACCTTTGTGCTTTGGCACGTCGAAGTCGGTGCGCGCCAGCAGCAGCCCGTAGGAGGCGAAGTGGGCGTTGGTCGTCCACACCTTCTGGCCATTGAGCGTCCACGTGCCGTCGTCGTGGCGGCGAGCGCGGGTCTGCACGGCGGCGAGATCCGATCCGGCGCCAGGCTCCGAGAAGAGCTGGCACCACACCTCATCACCATGGAGCATCGGCCCGAGATACGTGCTCTTCTGTTCCTCGCTGCCATGGGCGATGATGCACGGACCGAGCATCCCGATCCCGATCACGTCGAGGATCCCCGGGACGTCGGCGCGGGCGATCTCCTGGTTGACCGTGACCTGTTCGATCGGCCCCACGCCCCGACCACCCACCTCACGCGGCCACGTCACGCCGGCCAGTCCGGCCTCGGCCAGCCGCCGCTGCCAGACGCGACGAGCATCGACATAGTCCTGGTCATCGTTGGAACCTGAGCGCGCCGGAGCCTGCTCCTTGTTCGCCTCCAGCCAAGCTCGTGCTTGGGCGCGGAATGCAGCCTGCTCAGGCGTGTCGTCGAGATCCACGTCCGTCTCCTCGGTCGCTCTGTGAATCGAGATTCACGATCTTAGCGCTTCCAAAACAGCGCCGTTCATTTGAGCGGACGGGCGAGCACCTTCGTGTCTCTCCAGCAGCTGTCTACCTGATCCGGCGGCGATGGCTGCGCATCCTGTCCAGCCGGTGCCTGGCCGGGGCGAGCCGATCCGATCGGGTCTGAGGCCCGGGCGGGCGTACTCGATCCGGTGTACCCGCGCGGTCACGTTGACGATCCTCGCTCAAGCCGATCTCCAGGAACACCAGACTCGTGACCTGCACGAGTCCCAGTCCGATCAGCACCAGTGCCAATGTCTCTCCGGTTCCGTCGCCGATCACGGCAGCGCACAGGATGCCCGCGCCGACCAGCAGCCCGGCCGACCCAAACGCCGCGATCCGAGCCCGCCGACTCATTGGCGGCGGCGACTCGGCACGGTCTGCTCATTCACGGCCATACAAGACTGTTGCACAGCCGCGGCGTGTGGGGGACCAGGGTGCCGCAGCCCGGTTCGTCGCTCAGCCAGTCAGGGAGTAGTCGTCCACGGTCAGGCTGCCGCTGGACTGGATGGCGAGCCCGTAGCTGATGCCGTCGTAACCTGCCGGGAGCGCCGGCAGCGTCCACCTCGCCGTCCCCCAGGCCGTCCCCGTGGTCGCGGCGAATGGAGTGGCGCCGTCATCTCTCCAGTAGATCCAGTTCCCCGTATCGCTGCGGATGTACACATCGAAGAACGCCGGAGCGGCGGTACTCTGGTAGTCAGCGGTCAGCGTGTACGCCGTACCCGCTGCCAGGATCGGTGAGCATTCGCCCAGATCCTGCAAGGTGATGATGCCGGCGGCGCTGCCGCTGCTGGCCGCAGCCACCTGAATTTGGCCAACGTCACCAGTGGCCCCGTCAGGGCCAGTCACCCCTGTGAGCACTGGCACATACCCCCCTACCGAGTTAGTTCCATAGGTGTTGGTTGCGCTTGTCACCGTATTGGTTCCAGAATCCGCCACCTCGTAGCACATTGCCCCGCCGGGACCGACATACCAGTTGCCGGGATTCACTCCATCGGTGAAGGTCGAGTTGACCGCAGGGGTGGCCGTGGTACCCGTCACCGCTGCCAGCCCCGTCGGTGTCCACCCAGGCACGCTTGTCCACTCGTTCGCGGGTGAGGTCGTTGCGGGTGCGATAGCGGGGTTATTCGGACCACCGACCACCTGTGCCATATCCTTGACCACGATGTTGCCTGCGTCCTCTTGCGCCACCAGCCAGCTCATCAGGTCTCGGAACTCCGTCGTGTCCATCTGGTACCCAGTCGGGCTATCACACGTCGCCTGATTGGCGATCGTGCAGATGTCGTGGAACGTGAGCGATAGCCAACCGTTCGACGCTGCATCAGCCGTTTGCGCATCACCGATCCAGGTTTCGACCGATGTCGCCGTGGACGCAGTGCTGACAGTGCCGATACTCGGTGTCGTCGGCAATGCGAGCGGATCCCCAGCGTTGGCAGCCAGAGCGGCAGCGGTGGTGGGATCGTATTGATCGGTCGATGTCAGTGGCACTGCCGCCAGATTTGTAGCGCCGTCATCGATACCGTCGACCGTCCGGGCGCTGTTATAGCCGCACGCCCTGATGATGCTCTCGATAGTGGTGGTACTCGCCGTGGCACTGCCGGGATCGGCAGACACATTGGGGCTGCCAGTAGCGATGCCCTCGCCATCGGGATAGGCCGTGTCGGTGATCGGGCCCAGCGACCCGGGGGCCAAGCCAGAGGATGCCGGCGGATTCATCAGGTCATAACGATCCTGACAAATCTCCTGGATTGCCTCGTCGGCATCCACTTGCGGCAGAGCCTCGTGGAGCACCGTGTGACCAGCGATTTCGTTGCCGTCCTGGTAGAGCGTCTGGAGCTGGTCCCAGCTCATGTAGGCGGGGAATTGGTTGTCGTTGTTGTTCAGGGCGCCCGAGATGATGTAGAACGTGCCGTGAAGCTCATCCTGTTGCAGGATGGGCAGCGCCTTGGCGATCATGTTTTCGTAGCCGTCATCGAACGTCAGCGTCACCACCGTTTTAGCCTGGGTGATCGCCAACGACTGCTGCACTTGCGCCGCCGCGTAGTACGCCGGGCTGCCGGCCTGGTTGGCATCGATCACGCAACTACCCGCAGCGGTGAAGCTCACCGTCGAACCCGACAGCGAGCACCCGGTGCTACCGCCACCGAGCGTCAGCGCTACCGGCAAGCCCGAAGTCGCGGTTGCGCTCACCGTGTAAGGGAAGCCGTTCGCGACCGGATGAGAGGGCATCGTCGAGGTGAATGAGATCGTCTGGCCTTGCGTAGGCGTCGGAGTGGGCGTCCGCGTTGGCTGTGGCGTCGGCTGTCGAGTCGGCCCGGGAGTTGGCTTCCGAGTCGGCGCAGGCGCGGGCTTGGGGTCCGACTTTGGCGCCGACTGTTTGGTGAGGACGAAGGTGAGGCTCACCGGATAGTGACCGTACGCCATTTTCCAGGTCCGATGAACGAGCTTGGCGTGCCAACCCGCGGCGCGCCGAGGCAGGCCCGACCCCTGCTTGAGCCAGAAGCGCAGGTCCCTGCCGGCCGCCGCGCAGCCCAGGTTTGAGGTCACGCGAACGTGGGTCGCCTTGTAGCGACCGACAGTCAGGCTAGAGCACGATCGCGTCGTGGTCTGCGCGATGGCGGGCGCGCCCAGGAGAAATGAGTGCCCTACCACGGCCACAGCAGCGCAGAGCAACACGGTGCGTGTGAGCCTTGTCGTCCTGCCGAGCCGATACATATGGCGCGTCACGGGTGTTGTCCGCTCGGTGCGGCACGACCGAGGAGATTCTCGGAGAACTCCAGGGACCGCTGCGGTACCCCCGAGCAGTCATCACTGGGTTGCGGTTGCGCACCCGAACACTCCTGATCGCGACTGAGCGACCACTCAAACAGGCGCCCGAGATGATGTGCGACCGCAAACCTGTAGAAACTTGCAGCATCCGCGATATTCCACACCTGGCCGGCGGTATCCGTGCGGCCCTCCATAATCGTCGCCCCCAGGTCAGGCCACACGCCCTGAGCCCCGAGGCTGATGCGGTTGGTGTGATACACGTTTTGCAGTTGGCCTGCGGTGTCGATCAACGCGCTCTCGCTGGCACTCAGGATCGTTTGCCCAGCCAATGGCCCGTAATCGAAGGTCATCACGTTCACGCCGGCAATCTTGACGCCCGCCAACAGCATCTGCCGGATAGCCGCGACCGCGGTTGGCTCCAGACCAGCAGGGGATACTGCCAGCGTCAGCCACACGGCTAGTGGCTTGCCCGCCTTGGCCTGCGCCTGCTGCACGGCGTCGATGGCCCCAGCCCGACGAGCATTGACGGCAGGGCTTAGCGATGGGGAGCCTTCGATGTCGAGGTCGATCGCGCTCAGGTTGTAGCGGCGAATGACCGCTCGGTAGGCGCTGTCAAGCTGCGGCGGGCTGGTACAGCTCACAGCGAGCTCAGAACCCTGCTCCCCACCGAAGCTGACGAGCACTCGCTCGTGATCAGCCTGCGCCTGCCTAATGCGTGCATTGAGAGTCCCCGCCTGATCAAGCGTCAGTAGACCCCCCCATGACGGAGTACACGGATTGTGGGTTCCATCGACAATGAAGCCCAACACGACATGCCGGCTCGGATTGGCCGCGGGATCCTGGAACTGAGGTACGGTCGCGAGCGTCACATCAGCGTATGGCGCAAACCAGGGCGCCGCCCCGACCAGCGCCGGATGAGCTGGCGTATCCTTCCCGCCGTCACGGTTGACGACGACGAGCAACACCACTGCGGCGGCAATCAGGAGTGCCAGTCCGATGGTTAGTTTGGTCTTATCCATAGGTTTGTGAAGAAGGGTAGATTGCTATCGGTGGTTGCCTTCCAGACCCCGAACCCCATCCCGCCCTGAACATTGCCAGTATGGAATGTAGCGACCGGGGACCCATCGACCGTGACGGTAAGCTGCCTGGTTAGCGTCATGCCCACCCGATGAGAGGTCGCGGCGGGAAGCACGCCACTGAAGATGTGACCGCCATTCTGGTTCTGGATGGTGATTTTCGTGGCCGAGATCGAGGCGGCGTAGCCGAGGTGGGTGTCGGTGTGGCCGACGACGACCGTCGCGGTGCCGCCCGATCCCGCTGATCCGAGGTTGGTCACCGTGACCCCGAGCGTGTAGTGCTGCCAGTGCGCTGTCTTGAGCGGCAGCCAGTATGCGCCCCGCCAACCTTGGCCCTGCCCGGGAAGCGATGGCCGGCCGTGCGTCAGCGGACGCAGTACGAGCGCACCATGGCTGTCGGTGGTGATCGTCGCCCCGTTGTCAAGCGTCCAACCCGTTGTCGGCATGCTCGTGAGCACCGCTGGGATGAGCGTCGGGGGTGAAGTAACCGTGAGCGCACCGCTGAGAACCAGGCCCTTCAACTGCTGCGCTGCTGGGGCGCGCCCGTTCAGCGCCCAGCCCACGTTCCATCGACCCGCCAAGCTGATCGGCGGCTGGGTGGGATGCCACGCTCCCGTTGCGCCGGCCCGCGGGACGCCGACGAGACCAGACAACTTGACGAACGCGGCGACCGGCGCAGCGAACAGCAGCAGCAGGCAGCTCCCACCGACCAGCCGAACAGCCACCTGTCGCACTCGGCGCATCATGCTCTGGCCTTTTCATAGCGCTCATGGGACCAATCGCCTCGGGCTCGGATGGCCGGCAACGGCATCGGCACCTTCGGCTCCGCTTTCCCAATCGGGGCCTCGGTCGGTGTCGCAACACGAGTGCCCCACGTGTTATCGCGAATCCGAATGATCGCCCAGAATACCTGGAGCGAGAAGGCAACATAGAAGAACGCGGAGATGACGGCGTACTTCCAGATGCCATCTTTGCGTTGGCTGCGATACAGCAGCGCGTAGCTCGTGTTCATCACGTACAGGCCGAGCAGGTAGAACACCGGCGCCGTCGCGTGAACGATCGGCTGCCAGGCGACTTGGTAGACGGTCACCAAGGGGCTAGCGATCCCAGCGATGGTGGCGACAAGGATCGCCGGGAAGGCCAGGGGATGGGACCGCCACGAGTGTCTGACCAAAACCAGGCTCTCGCCCACGAACGACTTCTGCCAGCGCAACTGTTGCTTGAAGAACTGGCGGTACGCGTCTGGCGCCTCGGTCCATGCCTCCGCCTCGCTGTCATAGATCACCTTCCAACGTCGCAGAACCAGGTTGGTCAGTGCACGATCGTCGCCGTGTGACCAGGGGCGCCCAAACAACTTTTGGTTCTCCCACTCCTCGAGAATCGGCATCACGGCGGCGCGGCGATAGGCAGCGAAGCAACCACTTGCGCATGACACGGTGTTCACAACCGACTCTGCCGCCTTGAACAGCTGGAAGCTGACGTAGTAGCTGGCGGCTTGCATTTGCGTGAGCAAATTCGTGTTCGCATTGCGAACGTAGGTCAGCCCGGAGATCGCTCCAACCTTGGAGTCGGCGAAGCCCTGCACCAGCTTGCGCATGGCCCCAGGAGCGGGCATCGAGTCCGAGTCAACGCAGATCAGGAACTCCCCCTCAGTCGCACGGATGCCCGCCGCCATTGCCGCCCGCTTCCCCTGGTTGGAACCCAAATCGAGGCAAGTCACTTGGCCGGGATAGCGCGCAGCGGCGACATTCATTTGCTCCCAAGTGTCGTCCGTCGATCCATCGTTGATCACCACAAGCTGAATCTTGTCGGGCGGGTAATCGATCGTGCAGCAGGAGTCGATCGTGCGCGCGACAGCTTTTCCCTCGTTGAAGGCGGGGACCACAATCGCGAGGCTGGGTTCAAGACCGGCGTCTCGCGGCGGCTTATAGATTGCCGCCAATACGAACCGACTGAAGACATAGCAGGCGACCACCAGGGTGTAAAAAGCTGTGAAGTTGTTCAGTCCCGTACTGCCGAGCACCCCAACGGTGTGCGCTATCAACAGACCGCACAAGCCCGCTGTGACGAGCGCCGCCATCCACCGAATGGAGCGATGTAGACGGCCCTCGTTGGGGGCATCCCACGGGCATCCACCCGCATGGCCTGGCGGTAGCTCTTGCACTTCCCCATCCGCGGCTGTTTTGCCCCGCGCACGGGCCCCATCGTTCGGAGGTTCAGTGTCGTCCGGCGCCAGGGTCGACGCTGCGAGCGCTGGCACGATATGCATTGGTGGCCCCAGTCGAGCTTTCGTCGCGTTCAGTGGACCCGACGTCTCGGCACCCTGCCCGTTGACGTCCTGACCTCCTTGGGACGCGAAGGCTGGCAGGCTCAGCCGGACTCGTATATCGCCCAGCCGGGCAATAGGCGTTCAGCGCCTGAACGTTCCCGGTCGCGGGTGCCGATCCTGGTCGCGGGTGCCGATCCCGGTCGGTGAAGCCGTTCGTGCGTGGCCTCGATCTCGCTCGCTGATCAGATTCTGCGAGTCCGGCGCCCGTCTGGACCCCGGGGCGCTCGTGAGACCGGTGCTACCGTCACCACACAGTGGGCGGTGTTCAAGCGATTAATCGCTGGTCTAGGGGAGTCGGAGTGACCGAGATTGAGATGGACAAGCCGAGCGAGGTGAGGGTCGTGCTCGCTGACGACCATGCCGCGACACGGGCAGGCATTACCAGAGCGCTCGCGCCGCACGGCATCCGAGTCGTCGCGTCGGTGGGCAACGCCGCCGACGCTCTCAGTGCGGCCCTCCGCTATTGCCCTGACCTCTGCGTGCTGGCGATCCGCATGCCGGGGAACGGCATCGAGGCGGCCAAGCAGATCAACGAAGCACTGCCCGAGACAAAGATCGTGATGCTGACCGTGTCAGAGCGGGCCGAGGATCTCTTCGCCTCGCTTCGCGCCGGGGCTGACGGCTACCTGCTGATGAGCACCTCCGCGGTCCGGCTCCCATACGCGATCCTCGGCGTGATGAGCGGCGAGGCCGCACTCCCACGCGGGATGACGGCTCGGCTGATCCGAGAGTTTCGCGAGCGCCCCCGCCGCAGCCGCCTCCCCCTCTCGATCGCGTCCCAGGGCGTGACCTTAACCCCACGCGAGTTCGAAGTGCTCGAATTTCTGCGCACACACGAGCCGACCTCGAAGATCGCCGCCGACCTGGGGATCTCCGAAATCACCGTGCGCCGTCATATCTCGGCGATCCTCCACAAGCTCGGCGCACCCAACCGTCGCAAGGCAATCGAGTTGCTCGAATCCGCCGAGAGCCGGCAATTGGCCGCCGAGACGGCGCCTACCGCACAGAGCAGATCCGGTCTGCCGGAGCTGCATCCACGTTCAGTGGCCTGAACGCTGCCGTGGATGCGAATCCCCCATGCGGCTCATTGACCGGAGCGCTCGACGCGGTGAGGATGGGCAGATGCCGATGGCCCCGCAGGATCCCTCCTCGCTGCACCGAAACTCGGTGAACGGCGAGGGAGCATTGGCTCACCGACCGATATCCAGTTTGGATCCGCGCATGCACGACGCATTGACCGACCTGCACGCTTACGCGCTGGTTTTCGATGCCGAGTGGCAACGGTTGGGCAAATACGTGGAGGAGCCCGACCAATCGGGCTTGGTGTCGCCGCAGGGCGTGCAGGTCCTCCGGCGCCGCGCCGAGATGACGGAGGAACTTCATGCGCTCCGCGCCACGGCCGCTGCACTGCGAGCAATCGCCGAGCCTGGCACGACGTTCTAAGGTCGCTTTCAGACGTTTACACGAGGCCGCTGCGCACGGCGCGTACGGCGGCCTGGACGCGATTCTCGACCTGCAGCTTGACCAGAATGCTCGAGACGTGATTCTTGACGGTGTGCGGACTCAAGAACAACGCCCGCGCGATCTCAGGGTTGTCCATGCCGCGCGCGAGCAGTTCCATGACTTCGCGCTCACGGGGCGTCAACTCGGCCCCGGCAAGCCCCGGCTCGATCTCCGTCGGCTCGCGCAGGCGCCGCACCAGGTGGCTGGCGATCCGGGGTGAGATCGAGGACTCGCCGCGCGCCGCCGCCCTGATGCCCTCAACGATTTGATCGATTGGTGCATCCTTGACCAGGTAACCGCAGGCGCCCGCCAGCAACGCCTCGGTCACGTTGCGCTCGTCGGCGACAACCGTCAGGACCAGAACCGGCACGTGCGGAGCCGCCGCCGCCAACAGTTGCGTCGCCTCAATCCCTGACATCCCCGGCAGGTTGAGATCCATCAGCACGACGTCGGGATTCAGCTCAGAGGTCTGCCGAATCCCATCGGCAGCCAGCGACGCCTCTCCGAGCACCCGGATCCCGCGTTCCTCCAGGAGCGCGACCAAACCACCACGAAAGAGCTCATGGTCGTCGATGACCACCACCCTGAGGCCGTTGCCGAGCATGTCTTCCTTATCGGCACGAGCCCCACCGCACTTCAATCGCCTCCCGCCACGCGGTCGCGTCGGCCCGTCCGGAGCCCCGCTGGGCCGGGGCGGAGGATTTCACGATCAGGCGCTGAACGAGGGATGAGCCGCCGCGCTTATTGACCGCCGCCTCGTCCGGGCGTGAAATAGATCACAGCCCTGGGGTCAGATCAAGGAGAAAGTCGTATGTGCTCAATGCAGGTGACGGTGCTGGGCGGCGGGCACGGACTCGCTTCGGTATTGCGCACATTGCGCAACACGCGGCTCGGACTGACCGTAATTGTCACGGTGGCCGATGATGGCGGCTCCTCAGGCGAGTTGAGGCGCCGCGGTGGCGGGCCGGCGGTCGGCGACCTACGACGCTCGCTCGAGGCACTGACCGGTGACGGGGTTGTGCTCGCGCGCGCGTTCAGGCGGCCGTTGACGATCAACCGCATTGGACGCCATCCGCTCGGAAACCTCCTCATCCGATCACTCGCGGCTGCCTTCGGCGACCTGGGCCAGGCGAGCGAATGGCTAGGCGATCAGCTCGGCATCTCAGGTGTCGTGGTGCCAGCGACGATCGAGCCGGTGTCGCTGATCGCCGAGGTGGGCGGCAGGCTGATCCACGGCGAGTCGGCAATCGGTGCGACACGCGCCGAGATCTGCCGGCTCCGGTTCGAGCCCGAACGCCCTCATGTGGCACCGGGGGCCATCGAAGCAATCGAGCGCTCCGATTGGGTCCTGCTGGCTCCGGGTTCACTGTTTACGAGCGTGCTCGCCACCAGCGCGTTACCGGATGTGGCCTCAGCGCTGGCGCGCACCGCCGCGCATGTCGTGTGGATCTGCAACCTCGAGCCGGATGCCGGCGAGACGCCGGGGATGACCGGCCGCGATCACCTGGCGGCGCTCCGACGTCACGGTGTGCGGGTCGACACGGCGCTCTACGATCCCGACGCGGCGCTGCATTTCGAATGCGAGCAGCTCGCCCGTGAACGGGTCACACCGCTCCCCCGCCCCCTTCAGAGCGAGCTCCCCGGCATCCACGACCAGCGACTCTTACGCGAGGCGCTCGAGGAGCTGTTCGCGGCCGACGGACCCGGGTGACGTCGCTGCGAGCACCTCCAGCTCGGTTCCCCCAGCTGCCCGTCGGCGCGCAGTCAACCGGCCGCCCAGCGCGTCTGCGCGCGCGCGCATCGCCGGCAGGCCAAACCCGCTTGCCGACGGCGCCGTGGACGGGGCGATCCCGCGGCCGTCATCCGAGACGCGCAGCAGAAGATCGCCACCGCGGCAGTCAAAGACGATGTCGATGTGGCGCGCCCCACCGTGTCGAATCGCATTGACGATCGCTTCGCGGGCGATGCGGACGATGTGTTCGCGGTCGCCACGGTCGACGTCACCGTTACCCACATGCACAGCGTCCGCCTTGACCTGCACCGTCACCTCAACGCCGAAGCGGGCCACGAACTCGTCCGCCACGCTGCGCAGAGCGACTGCCGTCGTCGGAGCGCCGGAAGCGGACAGGTCCACGATCGCCCCGCGCGAAGCGGCGAGCACGCGCTGGGCGGCGATCGTGAGTGGGTGCTCTGGGCCCATCTCGGCGTCGAGTCTCTGCGCGTGGTTGGCAATCACCGCCAGATCCTGCGCCAGGCCGTCATGGAGGTCACGCGCGAGCCGCTGGCGTTCTGCACCGATCGCTGCGTGCGCGGCCTGCTCGCGTGTCTCGCTGTGCATGCGAACCGCGACCACGAGCAACACGGCATAAGCGGCGACCCGCAAACCGTCGCCGGGAGTGACCCAGCCGGTTGGTACGGTTGCCCACCCCAGATACCCGAGGTTGGCTCCGGCGAACAGGAAGCACGCTCCGGCCACGAGGCCCGCATTGCTGTGTTCAGGTCCGGCACGGCGCACGAACGCGGCTCCGGCGAGGAGCAATGCTCCGCCCGATGCCAGTCCCACCGCAGTCGAGATCGCAGGGTAGCTCGAGGCGAGCCCCCCGGACGATCCGGGACCCACGATCAGACCGAGCAGTGCGAACAGCCCGACGACCCCCATGCCCACGGCCGTGGCCAAGATGATACGGCGCCGACCCCCTCCGACGAGTTTCCCGTCGGGGACAAGCGCAGCGCCGGTGAACGCGATTGACACGAGCACCGTGCAGCCGAGCCGAGCCCCCGTTCCACCCGCGGGGGTTTGCAGTCCAATCAGGGACGGGACGGCCGAAAGCGCAAAATCAGTCAGCGACACCGTCACCAACGCGCCGAGCAGCAGCAGGTCACTCCGCCGTCGGGTGTGGTGGAAGTGACCGAACATCAGCGCGGCGCTGAGCAGCGAGGACACTGTGATCGCGGTCTCGAGCCCGGCGCGGGCACCGGGATCATTGACGTGGACCGGATCCAGCAGCTGCAGGGCGCCCACCGCGGCCGCCGCAAGGACCATCGCCGCCGCGGTCGCTCGCGCCCGACCCGCCAGATCGATCCTGCCGATTCTTATCAAGCCGTCTTCCACGACGCCGCTGCCGGCATCACCCGATAAAGCCCTCACGTCGCATCGCCCCTATATGCAGTCCGCGTTCGTATGGCTTGGGTAACTTTGCCCCCCCAAGCCTCTACAAACCTCTACAAATCTTACCATAGCTAGCGGTCAAAGGCGATGAGACCGTCTGGCCTGTCTCATCGCTGGCCCTCCGTGCCGCCGGTCATTCGTCAGCCGGGAACTCCGAGAGCGGTTCGGCCTCCTGAACCCGCTCACGGGCCGCCCGTCATTGACGAGCGGCCCTGGCGGCGGCCAATGCGCTTACTCCTCGCTGGGACCGTCCCCGGAGGGAAGATCGAGGTCCGCGAGCTCCTCGGCGAACCCGAGCGACGACGCACCACCGTTCCCGATGTTCTCGAGGTCACTGAGATCGGGTTCGAGCCCTCCGCCGAACCCGGTCAGCGACTCGCCGTCAGTCAACCCCAACTCGGCCGCGAGGTCATCGTGGTCCAGCAGGCCGACCTCGTCGATCCCGCGCGGAAGCGGCTCGGCGGGCTCGATCTCAATCCGTCGATAGCGCTTGAGGCCGGTGGCCGCCGGAATCAGCTTGCCGATGATGACGTTCTCCTTGAGCCCGTTCAGGCGGTCGATCTTGCCCTCCAACGCGGCGTCGGTGAGAACCTTCGTCGTCTCCTGGAATGACGCGGCCGACAGGAACGAGTCCGTGTTGAGCGACGCCTTCGTGATGCCGAGGATGATCTCCTCCGCCTCTGCGGCCTCGCCCCCGGACTCGACCACGCCGTTGTTGATCCGCGCGTACTCGTAGCGGTCGACGAACTGACCGGGGAGCAGTTCGGTGTCGCCCTTCTGGTCGACCCGCACCTTCTTCATCATCTGGCGCACGATCAGCTCGATGTGCTTGTCGTTGATGTCGACGCCCTGGGACTTGTACACCTCCTGGACCTCACGGACCAGGTAGAGCTCGGTCTCAGTGCGGCCACGGATCGGCAGCAGCTCGTGGGGATACAGCGACCCTTCGTTGAGCTGCGTGCCCATCTCGATCGTCTGGCCCGACTCGACATACAGGAGCGTGCGCCGGGGGAACGTGTAGCGGTGCTCCTCGCCGGTGTCGTCGGTGATGACGACGGTCACGGCCTTGTCGGTCTCCTCGATCGAGGACTGGCCGCCGACCTCGGCGATCTTGGCCAAGCCCTTCGGCTTGCGGGCCTCGAACAGCTCCACCACGCGCGGCAGACCGTGCGTGATGTCCGCGCCGGCGACCCCACCGGTGTGGAAGGTCCGCATCGTCAGCTGCGTGCCTGGCTCGCCGATCGACTGAGCGGCGATGATCCCCACCGCGTCGCCGATCTGGGCCAGCTTGCCGGTGGCCAGCGAGCGGCCGTAGCAGGCCTGGCAGACACCGGTCGTGGCCTCGCATTTGAGCACCGAACGGACGGGCACGTAGACGACAATGCCCTTGTCGGTCTCGTCCTGCGAGTTCTCCACCAGATCAGCCAGCTCAGCGCGATCGATCTCCTGGCTCTGCTCGACGATCACGCGTCCCCGCTTGGTCTTGATGTCCTGTGCGGCCACCCGCCCGATCAGGTCGGTGTTGACCTCGCCGTTGGGCCGGAGCTTCCGGGTCTCCGGGTCGACCTCGAGCTGGGACACGGGCATCTGGATGAACTCCTGCGTGCGGCAGTCCTCGGCCCGGATGATCACGTCCTGGGCCACGTCCACGAGGCGACGAGTCAGGTACCCCGAGTCCGCGGTGCGCAGGGCAGTGTCCGCCAAGCCCTTGCGCGCGCCGTGGGTCGAGATGAAGTACTCGAGCACGGTCAGGCCCTCCATGAAGTTGGCCTTGATCGGACGCTCGATGATCTCGCCCTTCGGGTTCGCCATCAGGCCTCGCATGCCGGCGAGCTGCCGGATCTGCGAGAACGACCCACGAGCACCGGAGTTGGCCATCATGAAGATGGGGTTGAGCTCATCGAGGTGCGCGTAGAGAGCCACACCGACCTCGTTGGTGGCCCGATCCCACAGCTTGGTGACCGCCTCGTGGCGTTCCTCCTCGGTGATCTCGCCCTCCTCGTACTGCTGCTCGATCGTGGCCAGCTCGATGTCATAGCGGGCCAGGATCTCGGGCTTTGACGGTGGCGTCTGGACGTCGTTCTTGGAGATCGTCACCCCGGCCTGAGTGGCGTAGTGGAAGCCGATGTCCTTGAACGCGTCGAGCACCTGTGAGATCGACGGCGCCCCGTAGAGCTGCACGAGGTCGTCGACCAGCTTGGTGGTGTCCTTCTTCTTCATCGAGCGGTTGATGAACTCGTAGGTGCTGGGGTCAAACTGCTCCCCGAGCGCCTCTTCGAGCGCCCGCTCGATCTTGTCGTTATAGATGATCCGCCCGACCGTGGTCAGGACGTGACCGCCTTCGCGCCCCGCCGGACGGTATTCGGCCAGGGCGTGGAGCTTGACCACGCCGTGCTCGTAGGACCACTCGGCCTCTTGGGCGGTGCGGAACCGATGCGGGCGCGGGCTCTGCGTGGTCAGATCGATCTTCGCCAGCTCCGAGGCATCTGGGCCATAGGTCAGGTAGTAGGCGCCGAGCACCATGTCCTGGGTCGGTGTCGCCAGTGGCGCCCCATGCGCCGGCGAGAGGATGTTGTTGGAGGACAGCATCAGGATCCGTGCCTCGGCCTGAGCCTCGGCCGACAGCGGCAGATGGACCGCCATCTGGTCGCCGTCGAAGTCGGCGTTGAACGCGTGGCAGACGAGCGGATGGACCTGAATCGCCTTGCCCTCGACGAGCACCGGCTCGAACGCCTGGATACCCAGGCGGTGAAGGGTCGGCGCCAGGTTGAGCAACACGGG
>Ga0302326_10004652_pt1 | contig 31640 bp, 36 predicted proteins | sample Palsa_T0_3_FD_202264 | JGI IMG/M metagenome (GOLD analysis project Ga0302326, IMG submission 202264) | Peat permafrost microbial communities from Stordalen Mire near Abisko, Sweden - Palsa_T0_3 | ecosystem: Environmental > Terrestrial > Soil > Palsa > Peat permafrost | place: Sweden: Abisko...
TGGAATCTTTATCGCGACGGCTTCCAATCGCACCGTGATATGCTCGTACAGGACTCGCCTGTAGTCACCAAGCTTACATAAAAAGGGAGAAACACACGAAGATGAAGAGTAGCGACCGCATTCTTACTACCCATGTCGGTAGCCTGCCCAGACCGCAGGAAGTGGTCGATCTCTTGTTCGCGCAGGATCGCGGTGAACCTGTCGATGAGAAGAAGTTTGACGCGACCATCCGCGCCGCCGTCGCCGATGCCGTCAATAAGCAAGCCCAAGCCGGCCTGGATATCGTGAGCGATGGCGAAATGGGCAAGATCAGCTACGCGACGTACATCCGCCATCGGTTGACCGGGTTTGAACCGGGCAACGTACCCCGCGCCACGCCGCAGGATCAGGACGATTTTCCCGCGTTTCGCGACAAGATCGCCGCGGCCGGTGCGACGCCCAAGTATCAGCGCCCCATCTGCAAAGGACCGATCAAAGTGAAAACCCTGGAGCCGCTGAAAGAAGACATCGCGCGCTTCAAAGACGCTTTGTCGAAAGCGAAAGTCACTGCCGGGTTCATGAACGCGGTCTCGCCCGGCACCATTGCAGTGTTCCAGCCCAACGAATATTATCCGTCGCACGAAGCGTATCTGGAGGCGCTCGCGGACGCCATGCGCACGGAGTACGAGACCATCGTCAATTCGGGCTTGCTCCTTTCGGTAGATTGCCCGGATCTGGCCATGGGGCGTCACATCAAATTCCGCAACGTGGACGACGACGAGTTCATACGCAATGCGGAAATGCAGGTGGAGGCGCTGAATCACGCGCTGGCGAACGTTCCCGCGGACCGCGCGCGCATGCACGTGTGCTGGGGAAACTACGACGGTCCGCACACACGCGACATTCCTGGCTCCAAGGTGCTGCCGGTGGTTTTGAAAGCCAAGCCTGGAGCTCTCCTGATTGAGGGCGCGAACCCTCGCCACGAGCATGAATGGGTACTGTGGAAGACCATTAAACTGCCGCAGGACAAAGTGCTGGTTCCAGGCATGATCGGTTCCAGCACCAACTACGTGGAGCATCCCGAGCTGGTAGCCCAGCGGATTGTCCGTTATGCCGAGATCCTGGGGCGCGAGAATGTGATGGGCGGCACCGATTGCGGATTCGGAACATTCGCTGGATTCGGCGCTGTGTTCCCGGACATCGCCTGGCTGAAGCTGAAGTCGCTGGCCGACGGCGCGAAGATCGCGTCGCAGAAATTGTGGGGCCGCGCCGGTTCGGCGAACTAGCGATCAGGCTTTCGTTCTGAATCTGCGTGATCGGTGTTCATCTGTGGCCATTTGAATCTCATCGCTTGTTTCAGCAGCCTGTCTAGCAGCCAGTTCGTAAATCAACAGGGGATGACTCGGCGTGTTTATCGTTCACGATCTTGGCGTGGCAGTTCTGTTTTGCATCGTCACGATGCTGGGCTGGGGTTCCTGGGCCAACGCGCAGAAACTGGCCGGCAAGGATCGTTGGCCGTTTGAGCTCTTCTATTGGGACTACGCCATCGGCTTGTTCGCATTCTCGCTGCTGTTCGCGTTCACGCTAGGCACTGCCGGCGCCTCCGGAATGCCGTTTCTCGAAAACCTTCGCGGCGCGGCGAATGGCCCCATCTCGACCGCCATCTTCAGCGGTGTACTTTTCAACATTTCGAATATTCTTCTGGTAGTCGCCATCGACGCAGCAGGCATGGCAGTGGCATTTCCCGTCGGCGTCGGTCTCGCGCTGGTGATCGGAACGATGAAAAGCTACGTTCTTTCGCCCCAGGGCAACGCCGCGCTACTGTTCGCCGGCGTGGCGCTGATCGTATTCGCAATGATCATGTCGGCTGTCGCTCACCACCGTCTCGGCGAGGCCGCAAACAGGAAACCGATCCGGGGGCTCGCGTTTTCCGCAGTGGCCGGCTGTTTGATGGGCTTCTTTTATCCCCAACTGCAGGCCGCTATTTCCCCGGATTTCAGCACGCGCGCCATTCTGCCAGGATTACTCACGCCCTACACCGCGCTGGTCCTTTTTGCCGTCGGCCTCCTGGTCAGCAACATCCTGGTGAATACGATCTTCATGCGCGCCGGAAAGGTCACCTACCGCGACTACTTCCACGGACGCGCCCGGCTCCACTCGCTTGGATTCCTCGGTGGATGCATATGGATGCTGGCGCTCAGCACCGATGTGATCGCCTCGGGCGTCGCAGGACCGGCGATCTCCTACGCTCTCGGCCAAGGCGCGACGCTGGTGGCCGCCATCTGGGGCGTGTTCATCTGGCGAGAATTCGTTCACGCGCCAAAGGGCACCTGGACGTTCGTCACATTGATGTTCGCCGGATACGTGATCGGGTTGGTGTTGATCGGAACCGCGAGTCTGTGATGGCGAATTCCATCGTCGTTATCGGCAGCCTGAACATGGACTTCGTCCTCACAGTGGACCGCCTGCCGCTCCCGGGAGAAACGATACTCGGACGCAATTTCCGCATCATTCCAGGTGGCAAGGGCGCGAATCAGGCCTATGCCGCGGCGAAGCTCGCGGGTAGCTCGGGAGGCACGATCGTGCGAATGCTCGGACGCGTGGGAGCAGACTCATTCGGAAATGCGCTCAAGGCCAATCTCACGGCGGTGGGTGTCGACACCAGCCCGGTCCTCGAAACGGATTCAGAAGCGACCGGCGTGGCCTGCATTCACGTAGACGTTGCGGGACAAAACTCCATCACAGTGGCGCCGGGGGCGAACGCCGCTCTGTCTCGTGCCGACATCGATTCCGAGCGTTGGGCGCTCGACGGCGCGCGCTGTGCGCTGCTGCAACTGGAAATCCCCATCGAGACTGTCGCGGAGGGTTTGCGCGAAGCGCGCCGTGTCGGCGCCACCACCATTCTCGACCCTGCCCCCGCCCGCACCGTGCCCACTGAGATCCTACAATTGGTGGACATTGCGACACCGAACGAGAACGAGGCGTGCGTGCTCGCCGGCGTTCCGCCCAGCCGGGTCAGCCCTACCGACGCCGTCGCGCTTGGAAATAAGATCCGGGAACTCGGCGTGCGCTCCGTGGTCGTGAAACTGGGCGACCAAGGCTGCGTATACTGCGGACCGGATCGAACGTTCGCTACCGCTTCCTTTCCAGTGCAGGCCGTGGATTCCACCGCGGCCGGCGACACGTTTAACGCGGCGCTGGCGGTAGCGCTCGCGGATGGCGCTGGAATCGAGGACGCGCTGCGATTTGCGAACGCCGCGGCGGCGATTTCGGTCACTCGATCGGGCGCGCAAACGTCGGCGCCGTCCCGCTCCGAGGTCGAGGCTCTGCTCGCGCGGCTGCCCGTGCCAAGATCGAAATAGCGATGTTCTGGACTCACCGCAGTTTTTGGATTCTGCCGATCCTGGTCGCGGCCATTCTCGGCGGACTCACCGCGCTCGTTGCCCACACTCGTCTGCGAAAGGTCTATCAGCACCGGTTCACCGAGTCGCGGCGCGAGCGGCTGTTCCTCGCCTCCATCGGATTCTTCACCACCGTGCTGGTGGTGCGCGGACTCACCATCGCCATACGCCACAACATCGGGCCGTTCCATGATATTTCGATGCGAGGCCGGCACATCCACCATCTGGTCTGGGGCATTCTTCTGCTTCTGACGGTTGGCTACTTGTGGCTGGTCGAGTTGGGAACCGGGGCCGCTGCGTCGTCGCAGTGGAGCGGACGGCTCACGTCCATGCTCTTTGGCGTGGCTGCGGCCCTGACGCTGGATGAGTTTGCGCTGTGGCTCAATCTTCGCGATGTTTATTGGGAACGCGAAGGCCGAGAAAGTTTCGAAGCGCTGGCGTTGTTCGGAGGCCTGCTGGCCATCGGGATTTTCGGACGCGCTTTCTGGCGCGGAGTGGTCGCGGAATTGGGAAAGATGTTTCGCGGCGCTACTTAGCGCTCTCGAGATATTTGTGCAGCGGGTCCCAATAATGGATGGCCCAGCCTTCACGCAAGCCTCCCCATTTATCTTCCGTAAAACCGGCGTGATCTAGAATGATGCGGGTGCCGGAACCGCGCGCAACCAGTTCAAACTTCACGATGGAATAAACGCCGGCAGGCCAGTCGGCCGGGCGCCACGCCTGAACGATCCTTTGATTCGGCACAAGCTCGACGTTGCGGCCTTCAATGCGCCTTCCAAATAGCTTGAATGCTCCGCCCGGCTGCGGTTGAATCTCGGCGGCGTCCTGGGAAAAGGCGCTGAACTGCTTCGCATCCAGCAGGACCTCGTAGATGCGCGCCGGCGTCGCCTTGAAGTCGACTTCCTGGTGGATAGTTGTTCCGGGCTTCTCGGTTTGGGCCTGCGCCGATGCCGCACAGAGACCACCGAGAATTAGATTCACATGGCGGCGCGATAGGGTGTGCATTGCTTGCATTCAAACACAAGCGCAAAATATGATCAAGATAATATTTTGGAGGTACCAGCCATGCCCTATCCAGCCGGCCATCGCGAACAAGTTCGCCGGAAGATCGTCGAGAGCGCCCGCCGGTTATTTAATCGCAGCGGTTTTGAAAGCGTGTCGGTGGATTCCATCATGGCCCATGCAGGACTGACGCGCGGCGGATTCTACAGCTATTTCGAGAGCAAAAGCGATCTCTACGCCGAAGTCCTGGGATGCTTCTTCACCGATCCGAATTGGAAGAGCCGCTGGGAAGGAGTCGACGTCGACCTCGCTTCGCCCGAGGCCGGCCCGCAAATCGTTCGAGCCTATCTATCGCGCCAGCACTTTGAGGATGTGGAGAATTCATGTCCGATGGTTGCTCTGCCGAGCGACGTTGCGCGCGGCGATACAAGAGTCAAGACAGCGTTCGAGACGGTGTTCAAGGCGATGGTGAACCTGCTCGGCCGCGAGGTGAAGAGTAGCAGCCAGCCGCGCGACAACACCGCCCTGGCGATCGCGGCGCTGTGCATCGGCGGCATGGTGGTCGCAAGGTCGATGAGCGACCGCGGTCTCGGCGATCGTCTGCGCGAAGCTGCCACCAACGTCGCGCTCCATCTGGGAGGATGGGCGCCCGCCAAGGCGAACTCACTCCGCCCGAAGCGCGTCCGCCGGTCGAATGCGGCTGATGCGCAGCGCCGGAAGAAAACTGGCCGCGCCGGCCGTAAGCGCCAAAATTAGCGGGACTATTGCGAAGGTTAGCGGATCGTGTGTGCTGACGCCATAAATCTCGCTCGAAAGAATACGCATCGCGAGAGACGCCAGAACAACGCCGCATACCAGCCCTCCGCCTGCGGCAACCACGCCGGAAGCGCCAACCTGAAGCATCGCTTGCGCAATAGTGGAACCCAGCGCGATGCGAATCCCGATCTCGCGCGTGCGCTGCGCTACCAGGTTCGACACCAGTGCGTAAATGCCGATCGTAGAGAGCAAAAGCGCGAGACCGGCGAGAGTGGCCAGCAGCAACACTTCGATTCGTTGCTCTTGCAGTCGCTCCGCGAGGATCTGTTGCATGGAGCGGAAACCGGAAAAAGGCAGGTTCGGGTCGGCGTCCGCAAGCGCCCGCTGCATGGATGCCGCCAGACCCTTGACTGGACCCTTCGTCCGAACGATCCAACTCGGCTGAAACCAGATGTGCGCGATGTTGACCAGGCCTTGCGGAGTTTGGGACGCGGGCAGATAGGCCACCGGTTCGGTTCCAATGGGCGCGCTGCGTTGGATGCCTTGCTGCTTGGCGACATCGCCTACCACGCCGACAATCTTGAACACGGCGTTTTCAGTCTTAATGTGATATCCAATGGGCGACTCTTTACCGAAGAAGCGCCGGCTGAAGGCTGCGTTCACGATGGCGACGCGTTCGGAAACAGAGCTGTCCGCCTCTGTAATTGAACGTCCGGTTAGAAGCGGAATGCGAAGCGTGGAGAAGTATCCAGGCGTGATATAGGCCACGCTGGACGCAGTTTCTGTGCCGGCGTTTTTGCCATCCAGGATGCTGAAAGCATCGTTGAGCCCCCGTTCGTAGGGCACGCTCAGGCCGACTGCCGCATCGCCGACACCCGGAATCTGGCGCATTGCCGAGATGCTTTTTTCGAGTAGCTTTTGAAACGCGGCGGCATCATGGTAGCGCGCGTCATCGAGCGAAACCTGGGCCGTCATTACATCGTGTGCATCAAAACCAGGCGGCAGAGTCTCGAGGTAGATCAGCGTGCGAACCAGCAAACCGGCCGCCGCCAGAAGGACCACGGCGAGTGCAACTTCCGCGCCAATCAACACCTGACGAATGCGGCTGGATCCGCCGGCGATGGTGCGGCTTCCGGCAGAGCGAAGCTCAAAACGCCGGGTCTTGAGAGCCGGCAAAAACCCGCACAGCAGACTCGCCAGCAGGGACGCGCCGAGAGTGAAGACCAGCACGCGCGCGTCTATAGAAAAACTGCCGACGGGAATCATGGATTCCGGCAGCAATTTACGGAGCACGCTGAGGATGAGCAGCGCGAGGCCGACTCCGCCGGCGCCGCCCAGGAGCGCCAGCACCAGATCCTCCATCCACAGTTCACGAAGCACATCAAAGCGCGAGGCGCCGAGGGCGAATCGAGTAGCGATTTCCTGGCTGCGATGTAAGATGCGGACCAGCGCCAGTCCTGCAAGATTCGCGCATGCAATCAGCAGAATGAAGCTGACCGCAAGCATCAGCACAATCACTTTGCCGCGCATGTCGCCGGCCAGTTCCAGTTGGAGAGGCCGCGCGTAGATCCGTGCGTGGCCGTGATATTTGGCTTCGAGCTGGGAGAAATAGGGCAGGCGAATCCGGCTGAGTTGCGCGTTCACCTGCGCCCACGTTGCTTCGGGCTTGAGGCGGATCAGGATACCGCAATTGTCGCCGCCGCACTCGCCGGTTGGAGCGGGCCGCAGCGGCGTGAAAAGGTCGGCTTTGTTGGGCGTCTGGGCGCCGCGCGGTAACACTCCAATGACAGTGTACGGCTCGCCTTTGAGCTGGATCGATTGGCCGATGATTTTCGGATCCGAGTGAAACGTGGACATCCACAGCCCATAACTGACCACCGCCACGGAAGGCCCATTCGGCCGATCTTCTTCTTCGCTAAAGCTACGGCCCAAATAAAGTGGGATGCCGAGAACATCGAAATATCGGGCGGAGACGCGGCTTCCGGTCACGTAGCGAACGCTCGTTGCGGCTCTGAGATTCACTCCGTCGGTGCCTCCCCAGGAAGCCAGGGTTACGCCGTCGACGCTGGCCTTGAGAGCCTGCCAGGAAGAGCCATCAAAGCTGTCGTTTTCGTCGACCACGGCCTTGCCACGCGCGGGATCGACGCCCTCCTGGTGAACCACCAGCGCGGCGATCCGCTCCGGTTGAGGATACGGCAAAGTGCGCAGCAGGAAACCGTCCAGCATGCTGAAGACCGCCGTGTTGACACCGATGCCGAGCGCGAGCGTCGCCAGCGCAATCGCTGTGTACAGCGGAGACTTCCGCAATCGACGGAAAGCGCATTTCAACTGCCTCATGCTGTGATAGTACGATAGTCAGGGCGCTTTCGTTCCGAAGAACTACAAATCGTCCGGCCACTTGCGCGCACCGTGAATGACCGCCAGGATGTCGATGAATCCCCGGCGAACCCGGTACGGAATGATCCAGGGCGTACCCGCCACCACCAGCTCGCGAGTACCCGGAATCCGGCCGGTGCGTCCCGCCATCGGGTGGCGAACAAGCACCTCGGCCGCTTGCTGAATTCTGTCTAAAAATTGGCCGGCCGCGCTGGCACTGTCAACCGCAACGTATTCGTATGCGGCATCCATGTCTCGGCGCGCCACGCGCGTCCAGCGAAGTTTCACTTTCGCCGGCGCGAGAATGTTTTCTTCATTTCAGCTTCAGTAGCGAATTCGCCGGCATTTGCTTGCCGCAGGCCTTCCCGGATGTGTTCCACTTGCCAGCGTTGAACGTCGAGATACGCCTCGATCGCTTCATTAATGATATAGCTTCGGTCCCGATCGAGCGCGGAAGCAATTGCATCCAACGCTTCTCTCTTTTTGGATTCCAGGCGAAAGCTAATGGTCTCTCGGCTCATTGCACGTATAAAGGTATCATACGCTGCAATACATTGCAATACGCTTTATGAGGAGGCTGGACCGCACCGCCTCTCCACTCAGGCTTCTTGCTAAACTGCTCCTTTCCATGCTCACAAAGGCGATCTGGATGGTTCTCGGCGCTGCCCTGCTGCAATGCGGGATGGACGCACAAACCTCGCAGCCCGCTGCTCATGCGAAATATGGCTCGAACGCCGCCGCCGGCAAGTTCTTCACGCACGATGGCATAAAGCTCTATTACGAGGTCTATGGAACGGGTGAACCTCTTCTGTTAATTCACGGCAACGGCAGCAGCATCGGCGAACTAGCGGCCCAGATCGCCTACTTCCGCAAGCGCCACAAGGTCATCGCCATGGATAGCAGGGACCACGGCAAGTCCAGCGATAGCCCGGACAAAATCACCTACGAGAAAATGACTGACGATCTCGCGGCGCTGCTCGACCATCTGCAAACCGGGCCCGCGTATGTGTTGGGCTGGAGCGATGGAGGCATCGAGGCGCTCCTGCTCGGCATCCGGCACCCCGCCCAGGTGAAAAAGATCGCTGCGATGGCTGCGAATCTAAACCCACAAGGCCTCCGCCCGGAAGCGACTGGCATGATCGAGTCGATGATGAACTCGATGCCGGCCGCCGAAAAAGAAACTCCAGCGGGGAAGCGCGAGTTAAAGGTGACGGACATGATGCGCCATGAACCTCGCATCGAAGCCAGCGCGCTGGAGGCGATCGCCGCGCCCACGCTTGTTCTGGCGAGCGATCAAGATGTGATTAGCGACGAGCATACCATCGAGATCTACCACCACATCCCCAACAGTGAGCTTTGTATTTTCCCGAATGCCACGCACATGATTCCGTACGACGATCCGGAGCTGTTCAACACCACGGTCGACCGCTTCTTCCGCACTCCGTTTGTGAAGAAGGATCGCATCCAGGCCCTCCTCAAGTCGCTGGAGGCGCTGAAAGCCTCCCACAACTAGCGGACGCTTCAGCCGCCGCTATGCCAGCGGCAAAACCAGTCGCGCCTCGCACCCCGGACCCTCCGAAGCATTCTGCAACGACAATGTTCCCCCGTGCGCCTCGGCGATTTGCCGGCTCAGCACCAGACCAATGCCCGAACCGGCGGGCTTGGTAGTGAAGAACGGCACGAAGATATTTCCCGTGTTGGACAGGCCGTGCCCTTCGTCGCGTACCCAGATCGTCAGGCGCGAGTCCTGGCGTTCCCACCCCACGCGCACCCCGCCGCCGGTTTCGAGCGATGCATCCGCGGCGTTCCGAATCAGGTTGATCAGCAATTGTTCCAGCTGATCGGCGTCGGCCTTGATCTCGATCTCCGGTCCCGGCGCCAGCACGGGCGGAACGCGCGTCTCCAACCCCGCGACGCGCCGGACCAGCTCCGGCACGCACACTGGTGCCATGGTGGGCTGGGGCAGTTTGGCGAGCGTCGCATAAGCGCTCATGAACCGGCTCAGCGCTTCACTGCGCGCGGCAATCACCGCCAGTCCCCGCCGCGTGTCCGCTTCCCAATCGCTGGGCCGAGGCTCTCGCGCCAGAATGTTTTCCAGACTGCCCGCGATGGACTTGATGGGCGCCAGCGAGTTGTTCAACTCATGGCCGATCACTCGGACCAGGCGCTGCCAGGCTTTCAGCTCCTCCTCGCGCAGGGGACGCGTGAGATCGGTGACCACCAGAAGTTGCAGCGGCCGCCCTCCCTCACGAAACAGGCTGCGGCTGACTCCCCAGCGCGCCGTACCGCCCGGAAATGTGCGCTGCTCGGTTCGTTGCGCATCGCCTTCCAGGTATTGCGCCAGTCCCAGCAGCTCCGCCGATTTGCCTTCCAGCCGCTCGGAGGGTTCGCTTAACAGCCGTTCGCCGGCTCGGTTCACCAGGCGCAATCGCCCTTCGCTATCGAACGCGAACACCGCCACGTTGATCTCTTCCATGACCTTGCGCAGCAGCGTTGTGGCTTCCATCGCCCCCAGCCTCTGCTCACGCAAGGTAGCGCTCATCGCGTTCACCTGCTGCATCACTTCCCCCAGAGGATCGTCGCTTTTGGAGTGCCGCGCGCGAATGGAATAATCGCCTTCACGCATCGCTTCGAGCAGGTTCGCGAGCGTCCGCAGCGGCGATGCCACGCGCTCGCGCAATCCGAAGCAAAAGCCCAGCCAAACGCCGAGGATCAACGCGGTCAGCGTCCACTGCGCTCGCGGCGAGTAGCTGCCTAGCCACAGCACCAGCAGGGAGATGACCACGGCGGGCAATCCAGCGGCCAGCGCCATCGCCAGAATTCGTTTGTCGTGAACCAGGCGAGGCTTCGGCAACTTCACGGCGTGATCACAATCCGTAGCGTTGCAGACGGCGATACAGGGCGCTCCGGCTGAGGCCCAATGCGTTGGCGGCGTGGCTCACATTTCCATTGTGACGCGCCAGCGCCTTCTTGATCAGGAAGGCCTCCACTTCCTCGATGCTCATGTCTTCCATGCGCGGGCTGCCTTCGCGTCCCGAGCGCAGCGCCAGATCGACCGGCTTGATTTGGCTGTCCTGCGCCATCAGCACGGCCCGCTCGATCACGTGATTCAACTCGCGCACGTTGCCTTGCCAGGGATGCTCCAGCATCAACTGCAGAGCGGCCCGGTCGAAACCGCCGATGCGTTTGCGATAGCGCTGCGCGTGCGTCGCCAAAAAGTGCGCGCCCAGCAGCGGGATGTCTTCGCGTCGCTCCCGCAGCGGCGGCAGATGAATCTCGATGGTGTTCAGCCGGAACAGCAGATCCTGACGAAAGCGGCCGGCTTGCACCTCTTCGTCCAGATGCGCGTTGGTGGCCGAGATCACGCGCACGTCCACGCGCTTGGTCTTCGACGATCCTACGCGCTCCATCTCGCCCACTTCCAGAACGCGCAGCATTTTCGCTTGCAAATTCAGCGGGACGTTGGCGATCTCATCCAGAAACAGAGTACCGCCGTCGGCCAGCTCGAAGCGGCCCACGCGATCGGCTTTGGCGTCCGTGAACGCCCCCTTCACGTGTCCGAACAATTCGCTTTCGAAGACTCCCTCGGCCAACCCGCCCGCGTTCACCGTCACCATCGGCTTGGCGCCGCGCGACGAGATGGCGAACAGCGTTTTGGCAACCACTTCCTTGCCCGTGCCCGGCTCGCCCGTGATCAGCACGTTTGCATCCGACGGCCCCACGCGCGAAATCATCTGCAGCACCGGCTGCATGGCGGGCGATTCAGCGATCAACGCCGGAACGCCCTCGGCGCGCAGCAAGCGATTCTCCGCCTCCAGGCGCAAACCCCTGCGAATGGCGTTGCTCAAGTCGATTTGCGTTTTGACGATGGTCCGCAGCCGGTCGTTATCCCAGGGCTTCTGCACGAAATCGCGCGCGCCGCCTCGCATGGCTTCGACCGCCAGGCCCACCGTGCCCCAAGCGGTCATCACGATGACGGGCAGCACGCTGTCGATGGCGCGAATTCGCGAAAGCAGATCCAATCCTTCTTGGCCCGAGGTGGTGTCGCGCGTGTAGTTCAGGTCCATGATCACGACGTCGAAATCGCGGGTCTCGAGCGACGCGACCACGGCCGCCGGGGAAGTGACTGCTTCAATCTGGTAGCCTTCACCCTTCAGCAACAGGCGCAGCGCCTCCAGCACATCGGTTTGATCGTCGGCGATCAGAATCCGTGGCGCCGACGCGCCTTGCCAATCCGTCATGCTGCGCTCCAGGTGTCGCCCACTTGCTTACGCGCGTGGTTCAGCCTCAATCCAGCCATCGGCGATATTGATGATGCGATTCCCATACTCGGCATTCTTCTCGTTGTGAGTCACCTGAATGATGGTGGTTCCACCTTCGTTCAATCGCTTGAAGAGATCCATGATCTCCTTGCCCTGGCTGGAATGCAGATTGCCGGTGGGCTCGTCGGCAAGTATGATCTTGGGGTTGGCCACGATGGCGCGCGCGATTGCCACCAGCTGCTGCTGTCCGCCGGAAAGCTGATTGGGATACAGGTCTTTCTTGCCGACGATCTGAAAGCGATCCAGTACGTCGCACACGATGCTGTCGCGCTCCCCCTTCTTGATGTTGCGATACGAGAGCGGAATGTCGAGATTCTCGTAGACCGTCAGTGAATCCAGCAGATGATAGCTCTGAAACACGAAGCCGAAGTATTTCTTATACAGCTCCATGCGATCTTTCTTGGGCAGCTTGTGGATGGCGTGATCGGCCAGGTAATACTCGCCGGTCCAGGCGCTGTCATGCATGCCGAGCAGGTGCAGCAGCGTGGACTTGCCTGCGCCGGAAGGTCCCATGATGGAAATGAATTCGCCCTCTTTCACTTCCGCGTTGATGCGGCGCAGCACGAAGGTCTTCGTCGGACCGTGTTCGAAGTATTTCTCCACGTTCCGCAAAACAATCACTGGTGAACTCATATTGGTATTGTCTGATTGCTGAGCCGCGACCGTGAGGGAGCGGTGCCCTAGCGATGCAGTATCGAGCTCAGGTTCGAGAGAACCTCGCGCGGCAGTGGCAACGGGCAGCGCTCGACACGAATTGCGTCTACGATGCGAATCGAATCCAGAGCTTCGTTCCATTGCAGCGACCGCGCCCACCCCAACCCGAGCATCACCAGCGTGATCAGCATCACGGAAACAAAGTCGACGTTTCGTCCAAACATTACGACACCCCCGCGCGCTCCGTAACTCCGGCGCGCTCTTCTTCCACGATTCTTCCGTCAAACAACCGGATCGAGCGGTCCGCGTAAAGCGCGTAACGCGGATCGTGAGTCACCATGCATATGGTCGCGCCTCCCCGATGCAGTTCGCGCAGCAATTCCATCACCGCCTCGCCATTCACGGAATCCAGGTTTCCAGTCGGCTCATCCGCCAGCAGGATGGAAGGGTCGCCGCCGAGAGCGCGCGCCACCGCCACGCGCTGCTGCTGACCTCCCGAGAGCTGCGACGGATAGTGCTTGATGCGGTGGGACATGCCCACGCGCTCCAGGGCGTCGTGAACGCGCTTCTTCCGCTCGGCCGAAGGCATTCCGCGATACGTCAACGGCAGCTCTACGTTCTCGTAAACGGTAAGATCGCCGATCAGGTTGAAGGCTTGGAAGATAAATCCGATTTCCCGATTGCGGATGCGCGCCCGCTCGCTCAGCTTGAGACTTTGCACCGGCTTGGAGTTCAACACGTAGGTGCCCTCGGATGGAGAATCCAGCAGGCCCAGAATCGCCAGCAGCGTCGATTTGCCGCAACCCGAAGGTCCCGCGATCGCCAGATATTCGCCCTTTTTGATGTGCAGATGAATGCCGGCCAGGGCGTGCGTTTCCACCTCGTCGGTCTGGAAGACCTTCGTCACGCCGTCCATGCTGATCAAAGCTGTTTCGTCAATAGCCACGCTTGCTCCTCCTGGTCAATTCAAGCGAATTCTGTTATACGCATCTTGCGCCGACATGTCCGACAAGATTACTTGATCGCCAACCTTCAATCCGTCCACCACTTCAATGTTGTTCACCGAGCTGCGCCCCAACGACACCGGCACGCGCTGCGCCTCTTTATTGTCCGGGTCCAGCTTGAACAACGTGATCTTCGCTCCCGGCTGCCCGATCACGGGCCGGCCCACATACACCACGTCCGCCAGACGCTCCAGAGTGATGGTGCCGTCCACGCTTAAGTCCGGCCGCGCTCCGGGCGGCAGCGGTCCCTCTAACGTGACGTCCACATCCACCGTTCCGTTGACCGCCGCGGGATCGATGCGCGACACGTGCCCCGGAATAATGCCGTTCCGCGTGTCGATGGATGCGGCCTGTCCGATGGCCACGTCCTTCACCTGCGTTTCGGGAATCTTCAGCGTCGCCTTCAGTTTATTCGGCTGCGCGATCTTCGCCAGAATGGTTCCGGTTGAAACCCGCATGCCTACTTCGAGCGGAGTGGCCGTCGCGCCAAGCTGCGTCAGAGTCCCGTCGGTTCCCGAGCGAATGGTCAACTGCTCCACCTGCTGTTTTTTCAGATTGTAGGCCGCCTGCAGCTTCTCAATCTGCACCTTCTGAGCTTCCACCTGCGCCTGAATCGACTTGTCGCTGATGTCCAACTGCTCTTTCGAAAGCGCGTAACGGCCCTTGAGCTCCTGGTATTTCGCGACGGAAAGCTTCGTGTCGAGATCCGACTTCAGCCCCAGTTTAGTCAGCTGCGAATCACGATCGGCCTGCAGCTGAGCCTGTTCCATGTCCGACTTCACCTGTTCGGTGGTCGCCTTTTGCGCGAGTTGCTGCGTCTCCAGTGTCACGTGCAGGTTGTCTAAATTGGCCTCGGCCGCCTTGATCTGCCACTCCAAATCCGTCGCGGCCAGCTCCATGTCCGGATTGCTCAGCTTCATGAGGACATCGTTGGCATGCAGCGTGGCACCGGGCAGAAAATTGATCTTGTCCACGCGGCTATCGAAAGCCGCTGGAATCCACATGTATTGCTCCACCACCAGCGTGCCCAGGCCGCGCACGTCGCGAACCATCGGGCCGCGCTTCACGGTGTCAATCCACACCGTAGCCCGATCCACCGACGGAGCCGCGGGCTTCAGCCGCGAAAGTCCCCAAGTGATCAACGGAACAGCGGCGACGATCAATACAATGAAGGCAATCCTGCGAATCAATTTCCGGCGAGCGACTTCCTTACCGATTGGGACATCCATGGTGATTTCTCCTAATGGCATTGGGCAAATTGCCCACCAAACTCCATCTTACTGAAAAAGAAGGCTTAGCAGTTGATTCCGAGGGCCGCGGCGGTCGAGCTGTGTCCGCTTGTGGGACTAAGTGTGCGGGAACGATTCCGAGCCGCGCGAGTCACCAAGCGGTTCCCGCTACGTTGCCCGCATCATGAACAGATACATGATCCCGAACGCCACCACCGTCACCGCGATGCTGACACCCGCCAAGGCTTTTAGCAGCGGTTCTTTCCACATCAGGCGCGCGCGCGGCGTGCTGGCCAGCCATCCTGCCACGAACCCGCCCGCAAATCCACCCACGTGGGCCCAAAAATCCACGCCCGGTATGAAGCTCAAGACCAATCCGTAAATCACCCAGCGCATGTAAAGGGACTTCACTTGCATCCCGAGCGAAGAGCGATCGGTAAAACCGAACGCCAGCATCGCGCCGATCAGTCCGAAGATGCCCGCCGACGATCCTGCCGAAATATGGCCGCCGATGTGCGAGCTGGCCGAAAAACCCGTCACAGTCGAGACAAAATAGAACACGATCAGACGGCTGGTTCCGTACAGCGTTTCCACTTCGGCGCCCAGATCGAACAGCACCCACGAATTCATCAGAATGTGCAAAATGCCGAAGTGCAGAAAGCCGGCGGTGATCAAGCGCCACCATTGTCCTTGCATCATGAATGCCGGAAGGCTCTCGCCGGCCTGGTTAACCACAGGGTCAAAATAATCCGCGATGAACAACGCCGTATTGATGAGCAGGATCATCATGGTGGTGAAGCGCGCGTGCGGAATCAACCCGCCCAAAATCTCGCCTGGATTGCGCCGCTCCACCGCGCGCGGGCCTAAACGAGCCTGGCAATAGGGGCATGCCTTGTCGCTGGTTGTCACAAATGCCCGGCAATTCGGGCACATCCGGCGGTTGTCCACGCACCCATTGTACAGTGCGGTCTCCAGCCGCCGTCTCGCGCGCGCGTAGCGCTGCCATTCGGGCGCGGAAACGCGCTCCCACTCGATTGCTACAATTGAATTCCGGATGCCCAAGACGGAGCAGGAGCATCGCCAAGACATCCTCGACGTAGGCAAGCTGATCTATCAAAAAGGATGGGTCGCGGCCAACGACGGCAATATCAGTGTGCGCCTGGATGACGGCCGCATTCTATGCACTTGCACCGGCGTCAGCAAGGGCATGATGACTCCGGCCGACATCATCGTCTGCGATCTCAAAGGCAACAAGATCGACGGTGCTCGCGAGCGCACCACCGAGATCGCGATGCATCTCACCATTTACGAAATGCGGCCCGACGTCGCGGCCGTGGTGCATGCGCATCCGCCGGTCGCCACCGGATTCGCCGTCGCGGGACGGCCGCTCACCATGGCTCTGCTGCCCGAAGTGATCGTCAGCCTGGGATGCGTTCCGCTGGCCGAATATGGATTGCCGGGAACACCCGCGCTCACCGCCGGCATGCTGCCGCTCATCCCGAAATACGACGCCATCCTGCTGGGCAATCACGGCTCGGTGTGTTACGGCGAGGACCTGTACAAAGCGTTCTTCAAGATGGAAACCGTGGAGCATTTCGCGCGAGTCGCTTTAGTTGCCGAGCTGCTGGGCGGTCCACGGGTTTTGCCCCGCCACGAAGTGTCAAAGTTGTTCGAGTCGCGCGAGCGCTATGGCGTGAATTCGAACGCCCATATGGAGCCGGGCCGACCGGTGGTCGCCGAAGATGTCGATGCCGCGGAGGCCGTGCGCGAGAAGCAACCCCTCACGCGGGAGGATTTGATCGCCATCATCGACGAGGCGTTACGCGCCCGCGGCGTCCTCACCTGAAGGTCAAGCCGATGCCGAAGGCACCAAAGAAAGAGACTAGATCAAATGGCGCGCGAAACGATCCGACGGATCCGCAAAGCGGTAAACTCCATGCCGTGTTTAGCCCCGCAGACGTAAACGCTGCACTGGGGATTCACTGGGCAGGCACATTCCTCCCCAAGCACCGAGTCGGAAATCCAGGCGGTTTCACGGAGCTATTTGTTCGCGTCGAAAAGGGACGCTACCAGCTTACGTGAGGCCCGAAGACTGCGTGCCATAGAAGACCTCCTAAGCCGAGCACAACAAAAAGGACCAGTCCGATCCCTAGTCCGCTTGTCACTAGCAGCCAGAATCTTATCTGAAAGTCTTCCATCCGTGATCCGCGAGCACGCTTAAAAGCGGTACGTCCCAAAGTGGATTTAATGTACCGACCTGCCGTATGGATTCACAATGGCCTGTTTTGAATGGCGGGTTTGTCAAGTACACAATGTCGGATACACTTGATAAAATGTCAAACATGCTTGACATTCAACGCCACGCGGTATAAGCTTTGCTTGAGGTGTTACTCCATGACGGCAACTTGCAGTTGGCAGTCGCGATTGAGGAGACCGGTTTTCCTTTGGTGGACAGCAGCCTTTGCAACTCAACTGATCGTGTATTGGCTGTTCAAGTACACGGAACTGAGTTCCCCGGCCCGGCTGGTTTTCGGCTTCTTGCCGGCCCTCATGTGGATTTTTGTCGTCCTGGCATTTGTCCAAACCGTCCGCAAATCGGATGAACTCCGGCAGCGCATTCACATGCAAGCCGTATCCATTGCCTCCGTTCCGGCAGCCATTCTCATCCTGATTTTCGCCGGCTTGGAACGCGCCGGCATCTATCGCGCGAGTTGGAGCGACGTCGGGAGTTCCATGATGTTGCTGCTGGCGGCCGCCTACATCTTCTCCGCTCGGAGATACCGATGAACGACGCGGCGCGGAACTCGGAAACTGCCCAGCAACAACAGTGCACGGTTCGTAGCCTCTATTTTTCGGGTGCCGTGGCCGCGATTTCTTACGTCGCCGGCATCGTCTTCTTTGCCTTTCAAGCCCAATGGATGGCCCTCCTGTTCTGGTTGCTCTTGGTCCCTTCCTTGAAATGGGCCTATGTGCGATTTTTTCCCAGCGTATCGAAATGGCGGGGCTATGGGCGCGTCGACGATATGCTGCCGGCGAGCGTAACAAAGACCGGCGTGGAGGTCACTTATTACTCCCTTCTAGGTTGTCCTTTCTGCCCGATCGTGGAACGGCGGCTAAAAACATTGCAAAAGGAGATGGACTTCGCGCTGAGGACAATAGACCTCACTTTCAAACCACAGCTATCGGCGAGCAAAGGAATTCGATCGGTCCCGGTTGTGGAAGCCGGCAATGATCGCCTTATCGGGAATGTCACAACGGAGCAACTGGCCGATTTGATTGCTCGCGCGCAAGTATCCGAGCCATCTCCCCTGGTTAGCGCGTCATGAAGAACCGGCTTCGCGTTTTCCGCGCCGAGCATGCATGGTCCCAAGCGGACCTGGCGGCGCGGCTCAGAGTATCGCGCCAGACCGTGAATGCCATTGAAACTGGCAAATACGATCCCAGCCTGCCGCTGGCCTTCCGGATCGCCAAGGTTCTCAGTCAGCCTATCGAGGCGATTTTCCAGCCCGAGTTGGAAGAATCCGGCGAAAACGTATTATCGGAAGGGATGGCTTCGCGCTAGGCATTACGCGCCCGCGGCGTCCTCACCTGAGCCAAGCCGAAGCAGCGGAATCATGATCAGATCTAACGTGGCATGAACAACCATGGAGGCCACCAGGGTGCCCGTACCCAGGAAGAGCCCGGTGAAGAGGAGTCCGCCGATGCTGGTGCTGATCAATCCGGAAAAACCCAGATACAAGTGCGCCGAGCCGAATGCGATTGCGGCGATCAGCACGGCTACGAGCATCGGCAGATGCCACGGTCCTAGCGCCAGATAGCGCAGCAGGAAGCCGCGATAAAGCACTTCTTCGCAAATGCTGGCAGTGACGGAAAGAGCCCCGTACCAGCGGAATTCGCCGTCCGTTCGTGGCAGGAAGAAGGCCAGGTGCGAGGTCTGCTTAAGCACTTTCTGGCGCACTCGAGGATTGCCCAGTGCCTGGAACTGGGGCGCTAGCACGGCGCAGAATACCAGTATGGTAAGCGCGGCGGCGGTCCAGCGGACCAGCGCCACCGGGAGCCATGAGATCCCGGTTGGAGCGAGTTGCAGCGACAATATTTTCGGCCCAACGGCCCAGAAGGCCACGCCAGCGGCGATCCATTCGTAGAGCGTTGTCTTCCGGTAGTATTGAATTCTGGCGCGCGGGTTCGAGCCGCTTCGCAATTCGCGCGTGTCGAAGTAGTCCCAAACTGGATAAAGGACCAGCAGGAACGCCGCCAGAATGTGCTCGATTACCATTGCGCCACGCGTTATCCAGGCTTAACTCATGGCTTAGCTCAACTGCTCGGCAGTCAGCGTCTCGGATGTTTCGGGGTCGATGCTAACGGGCTCGCGCTTGCGTCGCCGGCCAAAAAGCAACATCGCCGCCACCGCGATCGCCAAAACCAGTTTCACAACTTCAAGCACTCCATACAGCCCGTGCAACCGCCAAAACTGGGTGTAAGCCGCCGAGCCGGCGCCTGTTCCAAAGTCGATCAATCTGCCCATCGAAATCATTTCCGGTGTCACGCGGAAGTGCTGGAACAGCGCGATGATCACCATTCCGCCGGCCAAACCCGCCAGCAGCCCGTTTCGAATGGCGAACAATAAAATCGCCGTCAGCGCAATGCCCAACGCGATCTGGGCCAGCTCCCAGCTGACGAAAAAGAGCCGGTTCTCCTCGCCGGCCAGATAGCGGAGCAAAAGCCGCGAATTGTCCGGACCCAGCGTCTGAAACATTTGTGCGGCTTGCGGCGGCGGTGACGCCAGCACACGATCCACGGTTTGGAAGTTCTGCGTCGCGACGAAAATCATGAACAGGCTGCCCAGAATCAGGCACCCGCTGAGAAACGCCGCGATCCGGTGACGATGCATCGCCTTCTGTCTCTAGTTTATCAACCTCTCTTCAACAGTCCCTTCTTCCCAGGACACCTGCGAGCGCTGCCCCAAATTGCGCAGCACCAGTTTTTGTTTGCACGGCCCCAGCTCCGCCCGCACCAACACGCCGGCCGCGCGTTCTTCGGTTCCAGCCCGAATCTCCCCGCCCGCTACCATCACGGCCAGGGGCTGGATCAGGTAGCGTTGCACAGTGCGCTTCAACTCGCGCGCTCCATATTCGGCGCTTGCTCCGCGCTCCAGCAGGAATTTACGCGATCGGGCGGGCACTTCGATGCGAAACGCCTGCTCTCCCAGCCGCCGGTTAATGTGCGCCTGCAAGTCCTCGATTTGCTGATTGAGAATCGCGGTCAGCGCCTCGGAATCGAGCGGCTGATAGGTGACTACGGCGTCGATTCGATTGATAAACTCGGGCGAGAAATTCTTGCGCACCGCCGCCATCCCAATGCGATCCAGCTTGCCGGCGCGGCTCGATCGTGGCACGTTCGAATCGAAGCCAAACTCCGGCCGCAGCTCGTGGCTCATATCGCGCGCGCCCAGATTGCTGGTCAGGAAGATCATGGTCCTTTCGAAGTTCACCAGCGTGCTGTCGCCCAGCCGCAGCGTGCCCTTATCCAATACCCCCAGCAGCAGCCGCACCAGCGTCGGAGCCGCCTTCTCGATTTCATCGAACAGCACAATCGCAAGATCGCACGATTCGCTGGCCGCGGCGCTTAGTTTTTGCTGAGTCAATAAGGGCTGCGTCTCGCGATGCCCCAGGTATCCGGGAGGCGCGCCCAATAGCTTCGCCACTTCGTGCTCCATCTGATACTCGCCGCAGTCCACCTTCAGCAGCTTCTTGGGACTGCCATGCAGTACATCGGCCAGCGCTTCCACGGTCTTCGTCTTGCCCGTCCCGGTGGGACCCAGCAGCAGAAAGACTCCCGCCGGCTGCCCCTCGGGTGTCAGCCGTGCCCGGTACATTTCAACGAACGGCACCACCGCCGCGATCGCCGCTGGCTGCCCCACCAACCTTCGCGCCAATGCCACGCCCATTTCGCTCGCGCAATTGCCGTCGGACCGGATCCGCGATCGGTTTGAAGAGTGACGCATAACGAATTAATTCAGTCCTTCGCACAATTATGGAGCCACAATTGCTCGTGAAGCGGCTTTTGCCGCTGAAAACGTGCTCTTTTGAGACCGTTTCGCTTAAGAGTTTGCGATGAGGAATGAATGAATTAGACCCGCAATGCGAACGCTGGCCCGGCCATCCCCGTAGGGGTTGTGAACGCGCGACATCTTCTCGTAGGCCGCACGGTCGTCCAGCAATACCGCTGCCTCGCCGGCAATCCGGTCTTCATCGGTCCCCACCAGTTTCACGGTGCCCGCCGTCACGGCTTCGGGCCGCTCGGTCTTCTCGCGAAGCACCAGAATCGGCTTCCCAAGCGACGGCCCTTCTTCCTGAATCCCCCCCGAATCGGTGATCAGCAGATACGCGCGGCGCATCAAATCGACGAACGGCACGTAGCTCAGCGGCTCGATCAAGCGCACGTTGGCATGCCCCGCCAGATAGCGCTGCACCGGGTCTTGCACGTTGGGATTCGGATGTACCGGATACACCAGTTGCACGTCGCCGCGATCGGCGATCTTCGCCAGTGCGCGGCAGATGCGGGCGAATCCATCGCCAAAACTTTCCCGCCGGTGCGCGGTCACTACGATGAGCTTTTTTGACGCGTCCAGCTCGGGCCACTCGCGCCCGCGCAGCGTGCCTTGTTTCAATCCGTCGCGCACGAACAGGACCGCATCGATTCCGGTGTTCCCGGTCACGTGAATGGAATCCGCCGCCACGCCTTCTTCGCGCAGGTTGTGAGCGGCCATTTCGGTAGCCGCGAAATGCAGCGCAGCGAGGCGCGATGCCAGCACCCGGTTCATCTCTTCTGGAAACGGCTGCCGCATGTCATGGGTGCGCAGGCCCGCTTCCACGTGAGCCACGGGAATGCCGGAATAGAATGCCGCCAGCGCGCCGCACAATGTTGTCGTCGTGTCGCCTTGCACTATGACCATCGCAGGCTTTTCCGCTCGCAGGACCGGCTCCAGCCCAGCTAGAATCCGCGAAGTGGATTGAAACAACGTCTGGCCCGGCAGCATCAGGTCCAGGTCATGATCGGGCTTGACCTGGAACGCCTCCAGAACCTGATCCAGCATCTCGCGATGCTGCGCGGTGACGCAGGCACGAACGTCGAATTTGTTGGGATGTTCGCGCAGACTGCGAATCACCGGGCAGAGCTTGATCGCCTCCGGCCGGGTACCGAAGATCAACAGAATTTTGTGCATCAGCAGGGGCGCTGAGTGGAAATTGGCTACTTATGCCGGTAGGTGATTCGGCCCTTTGTTAAATCGTAGGGAGAAAGCTCCAGAGTGACTCGATCGCCGGCCAACACGCGGATCCGATTACGGCGCAGCTTGCCGGCCAAATGCGCCAAAACCGTGCGATCCTGATCCAACTGCACGCTAAACAGACCGCTCGGAAATTTTTCAACTACGGTTCCAGTAACTTCAATGCTATCTTCCTTACTCATCCTCCTCCTCGATGATGATTTTCTGCCGACTTGTAACGCAACCCTACTGAGCCGCGCACGTCAGTAAGCGGTCCTTCGGAGCTTCAACTGCTAGGTATCTTAGCAAACGAGACTCAGTTAGCGCCGCAGTGCAATCGCAGGCGTTGCGGAAGTTGAGGACCACTTTAGACCGGCGTCGCGCAACACCGTGCCTCCCGCGGCGATGATCACCTTGCCCCGCGGCGGCCCATGCAGCGTGCGCAGGGGAGCAGTCCAAACAGCGCACTCGATCGGCCGTCCGTTCTTGCCTTGAATGGTTCCACCAGGATCGAACGGAAGCTGATGACCCACCAGTTCGTTGCGAGTCCAACCCGTCAGTATTTCCGCGGCTGGGTTGCAGTAGGTGACGGCGCCCTGGAGGTCGATCGCGAACATGGCCAGCGGCGAAGCGTCCACCAGTGTATTGCGCAGTTCCGCCGCGGAAGCGATTCCCGCGTTGGCCAGGTCCCGGGGCTTTTCACCGGCTTCCATCAGCCGCAGATGCACCTTGGTGGCCGCGCGATCCGTGCTGGACGTTTTCAGAATCAGCGCGGCCAGCAGGTAGAGACAAGCGCTGATGAAATCCACCCAGCCTTCCAGGAAATGGAAGTGCGTAAACATCGCAAATCCGGAGTCCTTCAGGATCCGGAGCGATTCGTACACCGCGATCAGGCCGAGCAGGCCCGTAAGAACCTTGTCAACGCTGTTGCGCTGCCGCCGCAGCAGCAGGATGCACCACAGTATGGTGGCGAGGCAAAGCAATAAGGCTAGCGCCATCAGCGGATTGGCGCGGAAAAGTTGAGCCAGATACAAATGAACGCTCCCGGGCACTCACTGCCGCAAGCGATTGTATCGACCAGCAGTGGCTTGACAACTAGGCCGCAAGCGCTTACTTAAATGAAGGGGTTCTACTTAGGAAACCCGGTCGAACGGCCCTAGGTAATAAGGCCGCCCGGAACATCTGGTGGGCAAGTAGTTGTATGATGGCGATCGGTCGGGATACACAACAGAGGAGGCAACTCATGAATGGCCTTACCACACTGTCGGTTCTTAGTCTAGTGGCCTTCGGTACAGCGTTCGGCGCGGACTCCGCGGCCGCGCGCCTGCAAAAGATCGAAGATCGCCAGGCGATCGAGCAACTGCTGATGGGAGATTATCCGAGGGCTCTGGACTCGGGCGACTGGGCCACCTACGCGGCGCTCTTCGCCAAGGACGGCACGCTGATCATGGGCGGCGGAAGCACGAAGCGGACAGGTCCCGCGGCCATCCAGGAATATTTCAGCGCGCGGCCAACTCCGGCGCCGGCGGCGTCGACGGCTCCATCGCCCTGCCCTGTTCCCCCAGGCGGGCACAGAAGCGAGCATGTGGTCACCAACCTGACCCTGCAGATCAATGGCGATATGGCGACGGACCAGGCCTATTGGCAGACCATTGTCACCAGGGACTGCAAGTCCGTAGTGGCCGGCGCCGGGCACTACGAGGACGTCCTGAAGCGCGAAGATGGACACTGGAAATTTTTCAAGCGCGAAATCGTTGACGACATTCCGCCCCGGACCACTCCGGCGCCAACCGCACCCACCCCGTCCGGCCGTTAGATGTCCGACCACGGACTGATTGCCCGTGCGCTTCAATTTCATCCTTGGGACGCCATGGCTCCGGCGGCTCTGGAAGCCTTAGCCAAACGCGGACCCTTTCAGTTTTCCGCCGAAACCGGCTGCGGCGGCAGCACCATTGTTTTATCGCACCTCAGCCAACATCACACCGCGTTCGCCATAGAGGGCGCCGATCGAACCATCACCGGGCTTCGCCAATATTCCGGCTTCCGCGCGGACACCGTGGTCTTCGTCGAAGGCGAAACCAAGCGAACGCTTCCGCTGCATCTTTTTGAGGGCCGCTTGGATATGGCGCTGCTGGATGGACCGCATGCCTATCCTCTTCCGCAACTGGAGTTCGCTTATCTGTTCCCTCAGGTCCGAGCGGGCGGCTGGCTGGTTCTGGACGACATCCAGATCCCCTCGGTCTACGAGCTGACTCGGTTCCTGCGCAAGGAATCGTCCATGGTCCTGGAAGAAGTGGCCGTTCGAACGGCTTTCTTCCGGAAGACCCGCGAATGCGATCTGGGACCGGATGGCTGGCAACACCAGGGGATGAATGGGCGCAAAATCTTGCGCTATTCCTGGCGGGACCGTCTGCGCAATCTTGTTCGTAGCTGAGATCTTGTTCGTGACTGAAGCGCGCGCGTGAGCAAGCGGTGCCGTGGGCGGCGGCCCGTGCGATAGAATAACTGCAGCATGCCGGACGTACTTCGCATCGCCGATCGCGAGTTTCATTCGCGTTTGTTCGTTGGCACCGGCAAATACCGCAGCTTCCAGGAAATGGCGCGCTGCCATCAGGCGTCCGGCGCCGAAGTAGTGACGGTGGCGGTGCGGCGCGTGAATCTAACCGACCGCTCCAAGGAATCGCTGATCGATTACATCGACCGCTCCAAGATGTTCATCCTTCCGAACACCGCCGGCTGCTACACCGCCGACGAAGCCATTCGCACCGCGCGGCTGGGCCGCGAGGTCGGACTTTCGAATTGGGTGAAGCTGGAAGTGATCGGCGACCAGAAAACGCTGTTCCCCGATAACGAAGGCCTGATCGAAGCCACCCGCGTGCTGTCTCGCGAGGGTTTCGTCGTGCTCCCCTACACTAACGACGATCTGGTGAACGCGCGCAAGCTGATCGACGCGGGCGCCGCGGCGGTGATGCCGCTGGGTGCGCCCATCGGATCGGGCCTCGGCATTCAGAACACCACCAATTTGCGGATTCTGCGCGAGACCATCACTGAGGTCCCGCTGATCGTGGACGCGGGTGTCGGAACGGCATCGGACGCAGCCATTGCCATGGAGCTCGGGTTCGAAGGCGTGCTGATGAACACGGCCATCGCCGAGGCCGAAGACTCCGAGAAGATGGCGGAAGCCATGAAACTGGCCGTGCAAGCCGGCCGCTTGGCTTACATGGCGGGACGCATGCCGAAGAAGCTGTACGCCAGCGCCAGCAGTCCGCTCGCCGGCGTGGTTCGCTAGGGGTGGTTCGGTAATTGCCGAACTACAAGATCCAGCGTGAACAATGGGTGCCCCGGCCCCTGGACGCAGTCTTCGAGTTTTTCTCCGACGCGCGCAATCTCGAGGTGCTCACGCCCGCGTGGCTCAAGTTCAAGATTTTGACGCCTGCGCCAATACGAATCGCTGCCGGCGCTCACATCCAGTACCGCCTGAGCTGGCATGGTGTGCCTTTGCGCTGGACAACCGAGATCACGCGCTGGAATCCGCCGCACGACTTCGAAGACATCCAGTTATCCGGTCCCTACAAGTTGTGGCGCCACACGCATCGCTTTCTGGCCGATAACGGCGGCACTCGGATGACGGATATCGTCGAATATGCTCTCCCCTTCGGATTTTTAGGACGCGCTGCGCATGCGCTCCAGGTGCGCCGCAACGTCGAGAAGATCTTCGATTACCGCTATGATCGCATTCAGGAAATCTTCACCTAAGGCCGGGGATCAACTTATCTGCGTCATCTGTGTTTATCTGTGGCTACAATGTCCGCGTGATCTTGTCCACCGCCCGCGGCTGACTCGGAGCCGGTCTCGCGGGAACGCGAACCCCAATGCGTGGAAGGCTGCGAAGCATCTCCGCATGGTTAAGAAGAGCTGTGCCGAAATCCTCGGCGGCGCTCGGGTTGTCCGCGCTGATGTAGTCGAGAAGTACTTCTAGATCACTCAGTGCGTCTTCGGTGAAGAGGATTTTGTAAGCCACCGGCTGATTCGCTGCCGAACTTCTTCCAGTGGCACGACCTGGTCCGCGGACTGGATGCCCCGGTCGATGGCGGCCAGGGTCGCTTCGTCCTCTTCATCGAGCATCGGAGCGGATTGGTTGACGTTCTCCTTTTTTACCTCAGCCATAGCCACACCGTAGCGCGATCGTGATCCAAGCACAAGGACTCACAGTGTCCGCGTAATCTTGCTCACCGCCCGCGGCTGATCCGGATTCAGCCCCTTCTCCTCGGCCAGCGACAAGGCGAAAAATTGCGCCGGAACGATGTATGGGATGGGCGTGAAAAGTTCGTCCAGCGCCACTGGCAGCACAACGGCCCGGCGGTCGCGAGCAGCTTCCACGTTGTTCGGGTCGGTGACGATCAGAGTTTCGGCCTGCAACTCGGCCAGCTTGCCGATCATTTCGCGCGTGCCTGGCCAGGTGACGCCCCCGGGCGCGAACAGGAACGCCGGAAAGGACGCGTCCAGCATCGCTATGGGGCCATGCAACAGGTCGGCGCTCGAGAATCGCTCAGCCACGACGTAGCACGTCTCCATCAATTTCAGCGCGAACTCGAACGCGTTCGCGTAGTTCAAGCCGCGTCCCAGCACCACCGCATGCTCCATGAAACGATAGCGCTCGGCGCGGTGCGCGATGTCGAGTTCGAGCGTCAGGGCCCTGGCCGTCCACTCCGGCAAGCGCGCCAGTTCGTCCAGCTCGATGCCCGCTCCCAGCGCATAAGCCGCCAGATAGAGCAGCAGCAACTGGCCGGTGTAGGTCTTGGTGGCTCCCACCGCCTGCTCGTGTCCGGCCTGCACCAGAAACACGTGCTCGGCAATGCGCGCCAGCGTGCTGGAGCCCTCGTTGGTGATCCCGATGGTGCGGGCGCCTTGGTCGCGGGCCCGTTCCAGCACCAGATTCGTGTCGGTGGATTCGCCGGATTGCGAGATCGCGATCGCCAGCACGCCCTCCATCCGAACCCGCGCCCGATACAGCGTGAAGATGGAGGGAGCCGCCAGCGTCACCGGAATCCCGGTGGTGATTTCCAGCAGATAGCGGCCGAACTGCGCGGCGTTGTCGGAGGTGCCGCGCGCGGTTAGCAGGATGAAGCGCGGAGGATCGCGCTGCAGGATAGCGCGCAATTCCTCGATCGGTCCGCGATTGGCCTGCAGTGTCCGTTCCAGCACGGCCGGCTGCTCGCGGATCTCGTCTCGCATTTTTGACATGAGGTTGGTAACGCCGGCGGAATCCGGCTACAACGCGGGAGGCGTGCGCGTCTCGCTTCCCGTCCACGCCCTCCACGCCGGATTTTCCGACGGCGGCGGGATGGTAACGTGCGGCTTCAGCACGATCAGCGTCGCGCCTTCATCCTTGGTGGTCGTATTGTTTCTCAGCAGCGGAATGCGGCTGATCAAGGGAAACCCCGTAATGCTGTTGGCTTCCTGTTTCGTCATCAGCCCCCCCAGCACCGCCCATTCGCCACCCGCGACGTCTACCTTGGATTGGTATTGCGTATTCTCCACCACGGGAATGCCGTTAGCGCTGCTCGCGGCCAACTGCTTGAACTCGGCGTCGATATCCAGGGAAACCTCGTTGGCCCCGCTCACATGCGCCGTCACTTTGATCACCAGTCCCAGGTCTTCGAACGTGATGGTCGGCGGCGGCGTGTACACCGAACCCCCGCTGGTCGATCCAGATCCGATATACTCCGTGGTCGTAATCGGGTACTTCTCACCGACATGTAAGCTCGCCGGCTGGCCATCTACCGCGACAACTTGCGATTTGAAAATGCTCGTGCTGGTCGATTTGCTTACCGTCGCGAAAAGCTCCGCGCTCGTGATGCCGATGCCCAGCAGAGTGGAGCCGCCGCCGAACGTCATGAACGACGAGAAGCCCGACGGAACATAGTTGAGCAGATTCGCAGGCGTAAAGAAGGTCGCAATGGCGTACGACGTGGGCAACGATAGCCCATAGTTCAGCGACGACGAAGCATCCGTGGTCAGGATTTCGATCTCGAGGGATACTTGCGCCCGCGGCCGCAGCAGGTCTTGCAATAGTTTTTGGGCCAGCCGCACCTTGCCCACCTTGTCGCGAATTAAAATCAAATGCTGCGTGGTGTCCACCGTCAGTTTCTGTGCATCCAGCGCGCCGCGGATTCCGGTGGCGATCTCCTGGAGTTCTTGTACGCTGATGGCTTCCGGGAACGGCATCGCGATGGCCGCCGTCGGCTCGAACTCGGTGCGCTTCTGGGTGGTGTCATTGGCGACGAAGATCAGGCGCTGGCTGATGGGAACCAGGAATGAATTAGTGGCGGCCTCGAGCGAGTGCAGAGCGTCGCGATAATCGGCGCCCGTCAGCTCAAAACGGAATGCCGTCGTGGGCTTGTAATCTGCGTCGAATACTACTTTCAGATGCAGCGCCGCGGCCACCTGTTCCCAAAGCACCTTGGAGTCGCCCCTCAGGTCATAGTCCCGCCGGCCCGGCTCGGCCGCCAGTTGCGCCGGTGGCAGCGGTTTGCGGGCTGCTTCCAGATCCGCTACGCCGATATGTCCAAACAACGTTCGATCGATCTTTTCACTGGGCAACTCCAGCTTGGGCGGAGAAGCGTCTATCATGCTGGCGGCGGGCCGCAGCGCCTGAGCACGATCCCAATAGTCGATGTTGGTCGGGTCGGCTGCCGCAGCCTCCGCATAAAGAACGTAGGCTTTGACGATTTCGCCGGCGCGCTCCGCCTTCTGGGCCTGCCGGAATAGCTGCTCGGCGGAAGTGGCCGCCGCCAATTGTAAGCAGATAAACACCGAGCAGGCGAATGCGCGACAAACCACGCCCCGGCAAAGCTCCACGAGAGGGTTGACGTGCCGGGTCCAACCAGCGTGCAAGCAGACTTCGCCGAAGTATAAACATTCAGACGGTTTGGCCGATAAGGGGAGTGATACTCGGTATCCTTCATGGCAGCCACACTCGCACCGGCACGCACCGCGTTCAGTCCACCGATCCCGCAAACATTTGAAGACTTAGGCATTTCCCAGTCGCTGGTGCTCGACCTGGTGGTGCGCCGCCTATTGCTCGAGGGCTTCAGCAACCTGCAAACCCTCAGCAACACGCTCAAGCTGTCCATCCCGGTCTTAAACATTGTCTTCACCCACATGCGGCAACTGCAACTGGTGGAAGTGAAAGGCATGTTGGGGAACGACTATAACTTCGTGTTATCACAGGCCGGCAAGCTGCTGGCCAGCGAGCGGTTCCAAATCTCGCAGTATGCGGGCGCCGCTCCCGTATCCCTCAAGGACTACCATAGCGCCACCAAAGCGCAGGCCGCGCAGGTCCGCATCGACCGCAAGATCCTGCGGTCGGCGTTCTCGGATCTGGTGGTCAGCGATGCCCTGCTCGATCAGCTCGGCCCCGCGCTCATTTCGCAAAACTCCATTTTTGTCTACGGCCCCACGGGAAATGGCAAGACCAGCCTGGCGGAACGAATGCTGCGCGTCTATCAGGACGCCGTGCTCATGCCGTATGCGGTGGAAGTGGACAACCAGGTAATCAGCCTGTACGACCCGGTGGTGCACCAAAAGCTGGACATCGACGATCCGGACATCGATCCGCGCTGGGTTCTGTGCCGCCGGCCCTGCATCGTGGTGGGCGGCGAGCTGATCCCCAGCATGTTGGAATTGCGCCTGGACGAATCGTCGGGTATCTATGCCGCGCCGCTCCAGATGAAGGCCAACAACGGCATCTTCATCATCGACGACTTCGGCCGCCAGCTCATGTCGCCGCGCGACCTGTTAAACCGCTGGATCGTGCCCTTGGATCGCCGCGTGGATTACCTGATGCTGCGCTATGGCGTCAAATTTCAAATCCCCTTCGAGCTGATGGTTGTCTTCTCCACCAACCTGGAGCCCAGCGATCTGGCCGACGAAGCCTTCCTGCGCCGCATCCACAACAAAATCTTCGTGGACGCCGTGGACGACAAGGCTTTCGATCAGATTTTTCATCGCGTGGTCACCGGATTCAGCATTCCCTGCGAACCCGACAGCGCCGAGTATCTGCGCAAGCTGTGCCTGCGCGAAGGCCGCACCGAGCTGCGCGCCTGCTATCCCGGGGACATTTGCACTATTCTGACGTCCATCGGCAAATACGAAGGCCGCCCGCCGTTCATGAGCAAGTCGGAGCTCGAGCGCGCCACCGCCCTCTATTTCGCTAAAGGGTAGCGGATCCCCGTCCTCAATTCTGAATTCTTGCTTCTGGCTTCTGAATTCTCGCCTCCGGCTTCTCACACGGCGTCGGCATCCACTTCGACGCGTCTGGCTCCCGTTTGAAGTGCGTGCTCGTAATGAACGGCTGATTCAAGTAGCGAGGATCTTCCACGACGGTGAATACCGTCAACCAGTCCGTCCCATACGCCGTCAGCCGATCGAAATATTCCGTCATCACCGTGTCCTCGCTGTAAGGAACACCGTTCTTGCGCAGGTACCCCACCTTTAGATTCGTTGTGACCACCTTCAACGCTCCGGGTTTGCCCGGCCCCTGCTGCAGACTCACGCCCAGCCCGCCGGGCTGCGTGAGCCGATCCCACACGGCCGCCGAGTTTCCTTGCCAGGTCCGCTCCGCCTGCGGTTTTTGGGATTTGTCAAAATACAGCCGCCGCGTTTGCTGCCCGGCATCCGTATCGATTCGCAGCGTCGTGTCATTCTCCCAGCTAATCTGCAGCCGCCCCGGCACGCGCATCAGCGCCGCCGCGCCATAGGCCTTGCACCCGTCGCTAGCCAACTTGGACGGATCCCACGTGTCGGCGATCTTGCGTCCTTCGGCGCTGAGCGGGACGCTGGCGTAGTCGCCTTTCTTTGGGATCAGCATGCGCCAGCGCCAGTCTTCGGTGACCACCGAGACCCAGTTTCCCGTGAGATCGATCGGCGCGGACTCCTTGGGAGTTTTCGCGGGGGGAGTTTTCGCGGGCGCTTGGCCAGCCGCGGGCGCTTGCGGATTCGCCGGTGCACCCACCGCCAATATGACCAACGCCGCTGCCGCGCTTCGCATGCTCATTTCCCCGACAGATTTCTATACACCGCTTCGATAAACATCGCAGTGGTCCACGGTCCGCTGTCCGATCCATATCGCGAGTCGTATTCGAGCGTGGGCCGCGCCGCCTTCACCTGCTCCAGCGTCATCCCTTTTTTGATCGAGTCCTGAATCCGATCGCGGATGATCGTCACCATGTCCCGATATTCCACCACGTCGGCTTCATCGCAGATTCGCCCGTGACCCGGGATCACCATCGTGCCGCCTTCCTGCCAGTCTTTCGGGATCGTGATTTCGATGATGCGATTCAAACCCGCAATCACGCCGTTGATGCTTCCGCCTTTGTCGATCACCGGATAGGTCGTCGTCACGAAGATATCGCCAGTGACGATAACGTCCGAGCGCCGGAAGAATACCAGGCTGTCGCCGTCCGTGTGCGCGGCCGGAACATGGAAGAGCTGAATCGCTTCGTTGTTCAGCGTCACTTCCTTGGAATCGCCCGGATATGCTTCGGTGGGCCACGCGCCAATTGGCAGCAGTGCCTTCTGGCCACTCGGCGCGCTCACTTCGGCCAGAACCGCCTCATGCGCAAAAATCATCGCACCCGGACCCGCGC
>Ga0302326_10004653_pt1 | contig 31636 bp, 27 predicted proteins | sample Palsa_T0_3_FD_202264 | JGI IMG/M metagenome (GOLD analysis project Ga0302326, IMG submission 202264) | Peat permafrost microbial communities from Stordalen Mire near Abisko, Sweden - Palsa_T0_3 | ecosystem: Environmental > Terrestrial > Soil > Palsa > Peat permafrost | place: Sweden: Abisko...
GGCGGTTCAACGCCGCGAGCATCTTCAAGCGGGCCCGCGGGGCCGGCCGGATCACCCACTACGAAGGCCTGGATGAGCTGCTGGCCCGCTACGGCGAGCAGGTGGTCGCGCTCGAGCTGCTCCCGGTCGGCGCGCCGCGGCGGGACTGGCGGGCCACCACCATCGGCGACGGCATGGTCATCGTCCGCCACCCCGACCTGGCCCCGGCGCTGGAGATCGCCCAGCGCTTCGCCGCCGAGCTGCACCTGTACGCGAGTTGAGGCCACCCAGAGCCCGCCGGTAGCTTCAAGATCATGCTTCCCGACCAGATCCAGAAGATCCTGCCCGCTGTCCGCGCCGACCTCGAGCAGCTGGTCCGGATCCCTTCGGTGTCCGCCGACCCGGCCGCCGCGCCGCACCTGCGGGCCAGCGCGGACGCGGTCGCCGCCCTGCTCCGCCAGGCCGGCCTGCCCCAGGTCGACGTGCTGGCCGCGGGCGCCAGCCAGCCCGCCGTGCTGGCTCGCCGGCCCGCCCCGCCGGGCGCGCCCACCGTCCTGCTGTACGCGCACCACGACGTGCAGCCGCCCGGCCTGCGGGCGGACTGGGACAGCGACCCGTTCACCCCGGTCGTCCGGGACGGGCGCCTGTACGGCCGCGGCGCCGCCGACGACAAGGCGGGCATCGCGGTGCACCTGGCCGCGCTGCGCGCGCACGGCGCCGACCTCCCGGTCGGGGTGACGGTGCTCATCGAAGGCGAGGAGGAGATCGGCTCGCCGGCGCTTGAACCGTTCCTGGACGCCTACGCCGGCCGGCTCAAGGCCGACGTGGTGGTGTTCGCCGACGCGGTGAACTGGACGGCCGACGTGCCGTCGCTGACCACCACGCTGCGCGGCGGCTGCAGCGTCGTCGTGGCGGTGCGGACCCTGGAGCACGGCCTGCACAGCGGCCTGTACGGCGGCCCGGTCCCGGACGCGCTGACCGCGCTGTGCCGGATGCTGGCCACCCTGCACGACGAGCGCGGCGACGTGGCCGTCGCCGGCCTGGTCCGCGGGACCGGGACCGGGACGAGGGCCCGGGCCGGAACCAGGTCTGGGGCCGGGAACAGGACGCACGCCGACCCGCCCGACCTGGCCGAAGCGCAGTTCCGCACCGAGGCCGGGCTGCTCGACGGGGTGGCGCTGATCGGCACCGGCCGCCTCACCGAGCGGCTGTGGGCCGGTCCCGCCATCACCGTCACCGGGATCGACGCGCCGTCGGTGCAGGACGCGTCCAACACGCTCATCCCGGCCGCCCGGGCCAAGGTGAGCCTGCGGATCGCTCCCGGCGATGACCCGGAACGCGCCCGCGACGCGCTGTCCGCTCACCTGCGGGCCCACGCGCCGTGGGGCGCGCAGGTGAGCATCGAGCCCGGCGCCACCGCGGCTCCCTACGCCGCCCGGGCCGGCGGCCGCGCGTATGCGGCCGCGCACGCGGCCCTGACCCAGGCGTGGGGCACCCCGGCCGTGGACATGGGCGTGGGCGGCTCCATCCCGTTCGTCACCGCCTACGCCGGCCGTTTTCCCGACGCCGAGATCCTGGTGACCGGGGTAGAAGACCCCGACACCCGCGCCCACTCCGCCAACGAGAGCCTGAACCTCGCCACCTTCGGCCGCGCCTGTCTGGCCGAGGCCCTGCTGCTGACCAACCTGGCCGACAGCTAGCGCCAGGCCCGTTCAGAAAATATTTGCCGAACGGGGCGTGGTCCCAGCCCCAAGCCAGGTCATCCTGCGTCGCGGGGTCAGGCTCGGCCGGCCGTCCCGCCCGCTATCCCCCGACCACATTCTGCTGCCCGCGGGCATTCGCCGGCGGCAATCTCAATCCAGCCGCACTGGCTTTTTTTCTTAATCTCGAGCCAACGGCATATACGTTCGAGCGCGGTAGTAAACGACATTTTCACGGCTCCGGAGGCCGTCATCGCAAGCTGTCGAATCACTCCCGTTGACCCGGGTGGCCTGGGCTATCGTCAGAAACAATAGAAAGATCATTTCCGCGTAGATAGTTACAAAACCCCCCAGAGAGTGTACCGTCGCAGCTACCACGGGGGCGGTGACGCTCCCTGAATCCCTGGGGAGGACAAGGTAAAATGCGCAAGGTCCCGATCGCGCTGGGCGCAGCAGCAAGCCTGCTGGCGCTCGGACTATCAGCCGGGGCGGCTCAGGCTTCCACCGGCGGCACTGTGTACGTATCCCATCTGGCGAAGCACGGAGTGGACCACTCGTGCGGCACGGCGAGGTACCGCGACATCAACACCGCGATCGCGGCGGTCGGCACGGGCGGCACCGTGGTCGTCTGCGCCGGCACCTACGACCAGCAGGTGGTGGTCACCAAGTCGCTCAACCTTTACGGCCGCGGCGCGACGATCGATGCCAAGGGCCAGAAGCCGCTGAAGGTGGGGACCACCACCCTGCCGGGCAGCATCGGCATCGGCGTGCTGGGCACCAGCGGTGTCCGGGTCAGCGGCTTCCGCGTCACGGGCGCCGGCTTCGACGCCATCCTGGTCGGCGCCAGCTCGCACGTCTCGGTGTCCCACAACTACCTCTGGGGCAACGGCGATGTGGGCGTGGACATCAACGGCTCGTCGTACACGCAAGTGACCGGCAACTACTCCACCCACAACGAGGGCGGCGGCTTCCTGGTCGCCGACGACATCGGACCCAGCAGCCACAACGTGGTCGGCTGGAACACCGCCACCGGCAACCCCGGCGGCTGCGGCGTGATCATAGCCGGGCACAGTACTTCTGGCGTCACCTACAACCTGGTGATCGACAACTGGCTGAGCGACAACGGCACGCTGAAGTCTTCCGGTGGCGGCGCGGGCGTGGTCATCGCCTCCGAGGTTCCCGGTGAGACGGTGGCGTACACCACCGTGACCGGTAACCACATCTGGGGTAACGGTCTGGCGGGCGTGACCGTCCACGTTCACGAGCCCAACCAGGACTTCAACGGCACCAAGATCACCGGCAACTGGATCGGCCAGAACAACACTCTTGGTGACCCGATCGGGCTGTCCGCCTCGACCGCCAGCAACGCCAAGAACTATGCCGTGCCAGACACTCGCACCACCGGCATCCTGGCAGCCACCGCCAGCTCGGTCACCGGCACGGTGATCGCGGGCAACCACATCTACAACGACCACTTCGGGATCTTCCTGGAGGCCCTGAGCACCGTCAAGACGGCGAATGTGAGCGGCCTCGGCACCAACAGCTTCCATAGCGTGTACAAGGCGCTGAAGGAAGTCACGGCGCCTGTGTCCTGACCCGAGCGGCCGAGGGGCCCGCTGTCCTCCCGTCATCGCCGGGAGGATGGCGGGCCCCTTGCATCTGCCGGCACCTGCGAAAACGGCCTGCTAGCTGGTTAGATCCGCGATCGAAACCCTTTGACAAACGTAAGTGCAAGGTCCTACGGTCGACGGGTGCCAACGACTCCCGGAGGAAGCCGTCCCGGTAGATGGAGACCGTGAACGCCGTCGTCGTGGAGGACCTGCGGAAGAGCTACGGCAGCAACCACGCCGTGGCGGGAGTGAGCTTTACCGTCAGGTACGGGGAGATCTTCTCCCTGCTCGGGCCGAACGGCGCGGGCAAGACGACGGTGCTGGAGATCCTCGAGGGTTACCGGCAGGCGGACCAGGGCAAGGTCATGGTGGCCGGCCTCGATCCGGGCGACCGGCGCACCGGGCGGCAGCTGCGCGAGCAGATCGGCCTGGTGCTCCAGGAGCTCGCGGTGGAGCCGTACCTGACCGTGCGCGAGTCGATCTCCCGCAACGCGGGCTACTACTCCAATCCGCGCGATGTCGGCGAGGTGATCGGGCTCGTCGGTCTCACCGGCAAGGAGAAGAGCAAGGTCAAGTCGCTGTCCGGCGGGCAGAAGCGGCGGCTGGATCTCGCCCTCGGCATCATCGGGAACCCCCGGGTCCTTTTCCTCGACGAGCCGACGACCGGCTTCGACCCGACCGCGCGGCGCGGCGCCTGGGAGGTCATCAGAGGGCTTTCCGGGCTGGGCACCACGATCCTGCTCACCACCCACTACATGGACGAGGCGCAGGAGCTCGCCGACCGGGTCGCCGTCATCTCCCGCGGCAAGATCATCGAGGAGGGGACGCCCGCCACGCTCGGGGGTCGTGACGTGGCCCGCGCGCGGATCAGCTTCGCCCTCCCCGGCGGGTATTCCGCGGCGGACCTTCCGGTCCAGGCCGCGGCCGGCGAGAACGGCCGGGTGGTCCTCGAGGCCGACGAGCCGACCGAGCTGCTGCACCGGCTGACCGGATGGGCCCTGGACCACGGCACGACGCTGCCCGGGCTCACCGTGGACCGGCCGAGCCTGGAGGACGTCTACCTGAGCCTGACGGCGGCGCAGGACGCCGCGCCGCCGGACGCACCCGCGCCCCGGCGCCGGATGGGAAGGCGCAGATGACCAGCCAGGCAGCGGCCGCTGGGGCGCCGGCCCGCCGCAACACCGCGGCGCTGGTCTGGCACCAGGTCCGCTACGAGCAGCTGAGCTTCTGGCGCAATCCGCAGAGCGCCTTCTTCATCTTCGCCTTCCCGCTGCTCTTCTTCGCCATTCTGGCCGGCGTGTTCGGGAACGCTAAGCTCGCCACCATCGGCGGCCGGCCCGTCACCGGGCTGCAGTACTACACCTCGACGATCGTGGCGGTGTCGGTGATGGGTGCCTGCTACTCGCAGCTGGCCATCACGCTGTCACTGCGCCGCCAGGAGGGCATCCTCAAGCGGCTGCGCGGCACCCCGCTGCCCGCCTGGGTGATGTTCGTCGGGCTGGTGGCGCACTGCATCATGGTCAGCCTGGTAGACGCGGCGCTGATCCTGGGGATGGGCCTGCTGTACGGGGTGCCGCTGCCAAGCCACTGGGCGGCCATCATCGTCACGCTGGTCATCGGCGCGGCCGCGTTCTGCGCGCTGGGAGTCGCGGTCGCCAGCCTCATCAGCAACGCGGAGGCCGCGCCGGCCGTGGTGCAGTTCGTCTTCTTCCCGCTGGTGTTCATCTCCGGCACCTATTTCCAGATCACCTCCCGGTTCCTCAATGACCTGGCGGGTGTCTTCCCGGTCCGGCCGTTCAACCAGGCGCTGCTGAACCCGTTCGCCCTGGACCGCGGCTTCGCGGGCCGCCAGCTGCTGGTCCTCGCGATCTGGGGAGTGGCGGGCGGCTTTGTCGCGATCAGGCGATTCCGCTGGGACCCCAGGCCCGAGTGATGCCAGGCGTCTGAGGTTCGAAACCTGCGTCCCCGGCTCCGGAGGGCATTGGGCCGTGCCGGGGAAGCGTCAAGGGGTGCCCGGCCACGGGGTGGCGTGGCAACCGGGAAGCTGGGTGGCCAGGTTGTCCAAGTCGTCGTCCCTCGCCGTAGCGTCTCGGAGCCGGGCGGTGATCCGGACGGCGAGAGGGTCGCAGCCGACACTGGCGAGGTGCTCGCGGAGCAGGTCAGATGCTCGCGTGAGGTGGCCCGCGGCCGCGGCGGTGACGACTTCGATGTGATGGCGTTCCCAGTTCATCGGCCAGCGACCGGGAGGGCGGCCCGGTGTGCCGGTGATGGCCGCCAGATCGGCGGCGGCGAGGGCGAAGTCCGGGTCGGCGGTGACGGCGAGGCGCAGGGCCATGGCGGCCCGGCGCGGGTCAGCGGCTCGCTGCGCCCGGCGGTACCACGCGGCCGCCTGAGGATGGGTGGTGACCGCCCGGCCGTGGTCCTCGACCGCGGGCCCGGTGGCGGGCAGATCATAGTGGCTGGGACGCTGGCTTGGCGATGGCGGCATAACGGCCAGGTTCCCCGGGTGGCCTGAAGCGGCGCTGAGGTGCGGCTGAGGTCAGCCGAGGCGGGCGGCGAGGGCGGCCACGTCTGGCTCGTCGGTCAAAGAGCGGTAAGTCGGCCCGTCGGCCCGTCGCTGCGCGAGGACGACGAAGGCCTCGAGGTGGTGACGGGTCGGGTCGGCGATCGCGTTGACCGCGGCCACGGCGGTCTCGGCTAGGAGCTGGGTGGCCGGGTCTCCGCTGGCCGAGGCCCCTTCGGCCGCGTCAGCGGCGAAGACGGCAGCGTCTTGGAGGTGACCGCTGGCGAGTGCCCACCAGGCCAGGCCGGCCAGCACGCGAGGCGGGCCGGCCGGAAGGTCGATCTGCCGGTAGTGCCCGGCCGCCGCGTCGAGCAGGGCCCGGGACCGCGGCAGGTCACCCCGGCGACGGGCGACCGCCGCCTGGCCGATCATGGCGTCGGCCGACACCCACGGGTTGAAGCTGCAGTCGATCGCCTCGGCGTAAAGGCCGTCGGCGGCGGCGTCATCGCCTTGCCTGGCCCGCAGCGCGGCCAGGGCGACCAGGCTGAACGGCACCTGAAGGGGTTGCCCGGTGGCCCGGCATCGCTGCACGAGCGCCTCGTAGGCCGCCGAGGCCGCCTCGAGGTCTCCGCGGGCCTCGGCGAGGCTGGCGAGGGCGTTCAGCGGAGAGACGACGACCAAGACCTCTTCGGCGGCGTCGAAGCGTTCCAGGCTCGAGCGGGCGAATGGCTCGGCGTCCTCCAGCCGCCCCGTCGACAACAGGTTCCAGGCCACGATCAGGTCGTGCACACCCAGGAGCCAGCCGTGGCCGGCCGGTTCCAGCAGGTCCCGCGCCTCGGCCAAAGCTTCGAGTGATCGGTCGAAATGATGCGCGAACCCCAGCACCGTCGCGCTTACCACCAGCGCCTCCGCCAGCCGGACCCGGTCGTCATTGTCCCTCAGGACGGCCACGGCCTCCTCGCATTCGATGACGCCCGCCGCCGGGTCAGTCGACATGCCCACGCAATAGCCGTGCCAGAGGCAGGCGGTCGCTTCCACTTCGGGACGGCGTGGCCCTTCGGCGCCCAGCGCAGCACCGAGCCAGCGGGCTCCTTCGAGGAAGTCGCCGGTGATGAACCATAGCCAGGCCATCCCCGACGCCAGCGACAGCGCCGCGTCAGCATCGCCGGTGGCGATGTAGCCGTCCAGCGCGGCCCGCAGGTTGCCCGACTCCGTGACGAGGCGGTCCCGCCACATCGGCCCGGCCGCGCCGCGCAGGCCCTGGTGGGCTTGGGTGGCCAGCTGCCGGTAATACGCCCCGTGGCGGGCCCGCATGGCGTCGGCTTCGCCGGATTCGGTGAGCCGGTCCCTGCCGTACTGCCACAGCGTCTGGAGCTGGCTGAACCGGGCCTCGCCTCCGTCACCGTGGGCAACGACGAGGGACTTGTCGACCAGCCGGCTCAGGACATCGAGGATCTCGCCGGCCGGCACCTGCTCGTCGGCGCAGACGGCCTCGGCCGCGGTGAGCTCGCAGCCGCCGGTAAAGGTGGCCAGCCTCCGCAGCAGGCGGCGTTCGTCAGAGAACAGCAGGTCATAGCTCCAGTCCACCACCGCGCGGAGTGTCTGCTGGCGAGGCAGGGCGGTACGGGCGCCGTGGCTGAGCAGCCGGAAGCGGTCGTTGAGGCGTTCCGCCAGGGTGGCCAGGGGCAGCGCCCGAAGGCGAGCGGCGGCGAGCTCGACGGCCAGGGGCAGGCCGTCCAACCGCCGGCAGATGTCCTCGATGACGGCGCCGGCCGGCCCGTCCGGACCGAAGCCGGGCCGGACCGCCCGGGCGCGGTCGACGAACAGCTCGACGGCGGCCGGCGGCGCCAGGCCGCCGACCGGCACCAGGACTTCCCCGGGGACGCCGAGAGGCTCGCGGCTGGTAGCGATCAGCCGCAGACCTGGCACCGCTCCGGTCAGGGTGTCGGCCAGCGCGGCCGCCTCGCCGATGACGTGCTCGCAGTTGTCGAGGACGACGACCAGCGAGCGTCCGGCCAGGTAGCGCACGATCAGGTCCGTGGTCGACCCCGCTGGCTGAGCGCCGGGGACGGCGGCGGCGCCCGCCCCGAGCGCGGCGGCCGCGGCCGCCGCCACTCCGTCGGGCCCGGTCACGCCGGCCAGCTCGACCAGCCAGGCGCCGTCCCGGTGGTCGTCGCCCAGGACGGCGGCCGCCTCCACCGCCAGCCGGGTCTTGCCCGCGCCGCCCGGGCCGGTCAGCGTGACGAGCCGGCTGGAGCGGACCGTCGCACGCAGCTGGGTCAGCTCGGCGTCGCGGCCGACGAAGCGGCTCAGCCGGGCGCGCAGGTTCCCGGCTGACGTCGCCGGCGCGGCCGCCGGGACCGGAGCCGGGCTGGCCGTTGCGCTGGCCGTTGTGCTGGCTGGGGCGCTGGCCGGGGTGAGCGAGGGGTCCTGGGCCAGGATGCGGGCCTGGAGTTCCCGCAGGGCCGGACCGGGGTCGATGCCCAGCTCGCCGACCAGGCGATCACGGACTTCGGTGTAGGCGCGCAAGGCCTCGGCCTGCCGTCCGGTCCGGTACAAGGCCAGAATGTGCAGCTCCCACAGGTGTTCGCGCAGCGGGTGCTGCCGGCACAACGGCTCCAGTTCGCCGGCCAGCTCCCCGTGGCGGCCCAGCATCAGCTCAGCTCCGGCCCTGGCCTCGACCGCCACCAGGGTCAGCTCGTCCAGGTGCGCCCGCTCGGCGTCAGCGAAGCCGGCGTCGGCAAACTCGGCCAGCGGCTCACCCCGCCGCAGGCCGAGCGCTTCGCCCAGTGCGGCGGACGCCCGCGCCGCCTCGCCGTCTCCCGCCAGCCGTCTCCCCTCGGCCACCAGCTGCCCGAAGCGGACGACGTCGACATCTTCGGGGCCGACGGCGAGGGCATAGCCGGCTTCGCTGGTGAGGATCGCCGCCGCCCCGAAGGCGCGGCGCAGCTGACCGATCTGGGCCTGCAAGGCGTTGGCCGGGTTGGACGCTTGCCCGTCGCCCCACAACACGTCGATCAGCCGGTCAGCGCTGACCGGCCGCCCCCGCTGCAGCGCCAGCAGGGCCAGCAGGGCCCGCTGCTTGGCGCCGCGGACCGGCACCGGCACGCCGTCAGCTACCGCTTCGAGCTCGCCGAACAGCCGTACCTGCATGAGGCCACCATAGGTCCCGCCTCAGCGCTGCGACAGTGCCGTCTCAGTTCCCCGGCACAGGCTGGCGGTCAAGACCACAACACATCGAGGGAAGGACGAACAATGATCGAGGCGCAGCACCTCACCAAGCGCTACGGCACGACGGTCGCGGTCGACGAAGCCTCCTTCGCCGTCCGGCCCGGCCGGGTGACCGGCTTCCTGGGCCCCAACGGGGCCGGCAAGTCGACCACCATGCGCATGATCTTGGGCCTGGACACGCCGAGCTCCGGCTCCGTCCTGGTCAACGGCAAGCCGTACCGTGACCTGACCGACCCGCTCAGGTCGGTCGGGGCGCTGCTGGACGCCAAGGCCATCGTCGGTGGCCGCAGCGCGGCCAGTCACCTGGCGTGGCTGGCCGACAGCAACGGCATCGCCCGCCGCCGTGTGACCGAGGTCCTCGGCATGGTCGGCCTCAGCGACGTCGCGGGAAAACGGATCGGCACCTTCTCGCTCGGCATGAACCAGCGCCTCGGCATCGCCGCGGCCCTGCTCGGCGACCCCGAGACGCTGATGTTCGACGAGCCGATCAACGGCCTGGACCCCGACGGCATTGTGTGGATCCGGAACCTGATGAAGTCGCTGGCCGCCCAGGGCCGCACGGTCTTCCTGTCCAGCCATCTCATGAGCGAGATGGCCCAGACCGCCGACCACCTGCTCGTCATCGCCCGGGGCCGTATCATCGCCGACGCCAGCACCGACGAGTTCGTCAACCGCAACTCGACCGCCAGCGTCCGGGTCCGGGCCCTTCAGCCGGCCGACCTGGCCGCCGCCCTGACCCGCCGCGGCGCCCTGGTCGAGCGCTGTCCGGACGGCGCCATGATCGTGACCGGCCTGGACTCCGCCGCGATCGGCGCGGTCGCGTCCGCCGACGACATCACCCTGCTCGAGCTAGCGGTGCACGGCGCGTCGCTCGAGGAAGCGTTCTTCGAGCTGACCCGAGACGAAACCGACTACCACGCCGGCCAGCTGACCGGCACCAGCCAAGGAGCCTGACATGAGCGCCACCACCCGCATCCGCACCCCGGCCCGGCCGGTGCAGGCCGCCAGCCGGACCCTCAAGACCCGCATCCTCAAAGCCCACATCCTCAAGGCCGAGTGGACCAAGCTTCGCACCTTGCCCTCCACCTGGCGCACCGCCGCCCTGACCCTGGTCCTGGGCATCGGCTTCAGCGTCGCCGTGGCCCTCTCGCAGATGAGCCAGTGGCACACCATGACGGCCCAGCAGCACCAGGTGTTCGACCCGGCCAGCGCCTCGATGAGCGGAGTCATGATCGCCGCGGTCGTCCTCGGGACGCTCGCCGTGCGGACGGTCACCGCCGAGTACTCGACCGGGATGATCCGGTCCACCTTCAGCGCCATGCCCGCCAGACCGCTCGTGCTGGCGGCCAAGGCCGCCACCACGGCCGCGTTCGCGTTCCCCGTGACGCTGCTCGGCAACCTCGCCGGCTTCGAACTCGGCCAGCGGATATTCGCCAGCCGACACGTCGCCGTGACCATCGGACACCCCGGCGTGCTCCGGGCCCTGTTCTTCGGAGCCCTGGCCGTGAGCCTCGTCGCTGTCATCGGGGTCGGTATCGGCGGCCTCATCCGGCACACCGCGGGAGCGGCCACCACCCTGGCACTGATCATCATCGGGGGACTCACCGTCGGTCAGTTCTTGCCGGCTGGCTGGCGTCAGTACCTGCCCGGCATCGCCACTCAGGCGGCCGTGACGGTCCATCGCTCAGCCGGGCTGCTGCGCCCGGGCACCGCCCTCGTGGTCCTGGCCGTATACGCCGTCATCGCCCTGGGCGCGGCAGCCCTGCGGGTCGCGCGCCGCGACGCCTGACCCGGCTCAGACCTCCGAGATCAACAACCAGCAGGAAAGGGAACTCTCATGAACACCTCTACCGCGACGACCACGCAGCGGACGACCGACGGGACAACCATGCAGGCGATCACCCAGAACCGCTACGGCGAGGCCGAGGACGTGCTGCGACTGGAGGAGATCGCCCGGCCCGTGATCGGCGAGCAGGAAGTACTGCTGCGCGTGCATGCCGCCGGCGTCGACCGGGGCGTCTGGCACCTGATGACCGGCCTGCCCTACCCGGTCCGCCTCGCGGGATACGGGATCCGCGCCCCCAAGACCCCGGTGCGGGGCCGCGAAGTCGCGGGGCGAGTCGTGGCGACCGGCCCGGCCGTCACGACGCTGCACGTCGGCGACGAGGTGTTCGGCATCGCCGACGGCTCCTTCGCCCAGTACGCCAGCGCCCGGCCGGACAAGCTCGCGCCCAAGCCCGCGAACCTCACCTTCGCCCAGGCCGCGGCCGTCCCCGTCTCGGCGCTGACGGCCCTGCAGGCGGTCCGCGACCGCGGGCACGTGCAAGCCGGAAACCGGGTGCTGATCATCGGCGCGTCCGGCGGGGTAGGGACCTTCGCCGTGCAGATCGCCAAGGCAGCCGGCGCCGAGGTCACCGGCGTGTGCCGCACGGCCAAGATGGACACGGTCCGGTCCCTCGGCGCGGACCACGTCATCGACTACACCCGCGAGGACATCGCGGCCGGAGGGCACCGCTACGACGTGATCCTCGACATCGGGGGCAACCGTCCGCTCAAGCACCTCCGCTCCGTCCTGGATCCCCGCGGGACGCTGGTCATCGTCGGGGGCGAGACCGGCGGACGATGGCTCGCAGGCAGCGACCGGCAGCTCCGGGCGCTGCTCCTCTCGCCGTTCACCGGCCAGACGCTGACCACGCTGATCTGCTCGGAGAACGCACCGGACTTGCTCGCGCTCACCAAGCTCATCGAGTCCGGCCAGGTCAGGCCGGTCATCGACCGGACCTATCCGCTGAGCCAGACCCCCGCGGCCCTCCAGTACATGCGGGACGGCCACGCCCGCGGCAAAGTCGTCATCAGCCTCTGAGCCACGGCGGGTAGCATGCGGAACGGAGCGGCTCCGCGGCCGCTCCGTTCCGCTTCCGTACCGCGGTCCGACAGCCGCGCGGACGGCCGCCGGCGTCAGGCGCGGGGTGCAGGATCTGGGCACGAGCCAGGTACACCGTCCCGGTTCGGCTGGACCAGCGCTCCGGAGGCTTCGAACGCCTCGATCTGGGCGGCGCTGAATCCGAGTTCTTTGAGTATCTCGGCGTTGTGCTCGCCCTGACGGGCCGCCAGCTGACCTTCGTCGGCCGTCGGCTGGTCCGCGAAGTGCCACGGACGGCCCGGGATCTTGATCTCACCGCCGGACCGATCGGACACGGTCCGCACCGCATGCCAGTCGCGGGCCCACTGGCTGCCGGCGAACTCCTTGACGCTGCGGACCCGTCCAGTAGCGATCTTGGCCTCGTCCAGCTGGGCGTCGAGTGACTCCATGTCAGCAAAGGTCCAGATCCACTCCTGCACGATGCGGTGCAGCGCCTGCAGGTTGCGAAGGCGCAGCTCAGGGGTCAGGAATCGAGGGTCCTGGCCGAGATCCGGCCGGCGCATGGCGGCCAGGTAGAAGGGGAACGACATGCTGCCGACCAGGCTCATCGGGCTCGCGAATCGTTCCCCGCCGGGTCCGACGAAGAACGGGCCGTCGGTGGCACCGAGGATCGGCCGCTCGGCGCCGAGCTCGGCATCGGAAAGGTCGGCGTGCACGCGCTCGTTGACGGAGAGCATCACGGCCGCCATGGCCACATCGATGTACTGGCCCCGGCCGGTGCGCTCCCGCTCGGTGAGGCAGGCCAGGATGGCGATGGCGGCGTGCAGGCCCGAGTACACGTCGGCGTGCGAGAGCGAGTCGCTGCGCAGTGCGCCGGTCCGCTCGAAATGGTCGGCCGTGGTGGCGGTGATTCCCGTCTCCGCCTGGATCGTCGGGGCATAAGCCATTCTCGACCGGAACGGGCCGTGCTGCCCGTACCCGCTGATCGAGGCGTAGACGACACCGGGGTTGCGGGCCGAGACCGGCTCGTAGTCCAGCCCGAACGCGGCGAGGGCCCCGGGCCTGAAATTCTCCACGATCACGTCGGCGGTGTCGCAGAGCCGAAGCGCGACGTCGCGGGCGCCCGGCGCGTTGAGGTCGATGCTCAGGTTGCGCTTACCCGCGTTCTGCTGGGAATAGTAGCCGGAGATCTCGCCGTGGCCGGGGAACGCCTTCCGGGACAGGTCGCCACCGGGCGGCTCGAGCTTGATGACCTCGGCCCCCAGGTCGAGCAGCGTCTTGGCGCAGTGCGGGCCAGCGAGCACGCGGGAGAAATCAACGACGCGGATCCCTTCGAGCGGAAGCGGCATGCCGCTCACCTCCCCTCGAACTCGGCCATGCCGATGCCGTTCTCGCGATACGACCTGACGCCGGTGCGGAAGTCGGCCGAACGGATGATGGGCCGCTGAAGCTCCGTCATGGCCTGATCGGCGGCCGCGATTCCCTCGTTGACCGCGACCGAGACCAGGGCCTTGGTGGCCGCGTGCGCGACCGATGGTCCGTGGGCGAGCTCTTGGGCGAGAACCATGGTGGCCTTCTCGAGCTGCTCGTCGGCTACCACCCAGTTGATGATGTTCCAGCGTTCCAGGGCGGCGGCCGGGTAGCGCCGGCCGAGCAGCGCCATTTCCTTGGCCCGGGCCGCGCCGGCCCGCTGCGTGAGCCGTTGCACCGCGCCCATCAGCGGGTGCAGGCCGACGGTGACCTCGACCGAGCCGATCTTGGCCGACTCGGACGCGATGATGAGGTCACAGGCCAGCGCGAGCTCGAAGCCGCCGCCGACGCAGACTCCCTGAATGCTGGCGATGACGGGGGCCGGGTGCTCGTCGAAGGCCCGCAGCGTCTCGGTAAAGCCCCAGGGCAGGACGTCGGCTTGGTCGGCGTCGGCGATCATCGCGTCGAGGTCGGCTCCGGCTGAGAAGTGCCGGAGGGAGCTGCGCAGGATGACGGCTCGCGCGCCTTCCCGCTTGGCCCATTCGAGTCCGTTGATGAGCTCGCGGTTCAGGGCGCGGTCCATCAAGTTGTAGGGAGCCTGTCCCATGGACAGGACGGCGACCGCGCCGTCCATGACCGTGGTCAGTGGTGGATTGCCGACGGCGGCCGGGACTGTCCGTTCCGAATTGTCTGACATGACGGTTCCAATGCTCGGCGGGTGTGTCTTTAGCGGGGCGGCAGCCGGAGGAGGGCGGCCGTCTCGTCAACTGAGGCGGCGGGGCGATCCAGGGCGGCCGCGAGCGCCACGGCCCGCTGGACCAGCGGCAGGTTGCCGGGGCTTTGCTCGCCCTTGCGGAGATACAGGGTGTCTTCAAGCCCGGCCCGCGCGTTACCGCCCAGGGCGAGGCCGATGGCGGTCAGCTCCAGGTTGGCCCGGCCGACGGCGACCACCTGCCAGACACAGTCCGCCGGGAGGCGGCGCACCATGGTGATCAGGTTGTCCGCGGTAGCCGCCATCCCGCCCTTGACCCCGAGCACGATCGAGAACTGCAGCGGCCAGTCGCTGAGGTGCCCGGCGTCGCGCAGCCGCAGGCAGGCGTCGAGGTGGCCGGTGTCGTAGATCTCCAGTTCCGGCTTGACCCCGAGTTCGGCCATCCGCCGCGCCAGCCGCACCACGTCGGCCGGCGGATTGCGGAATTCACCGGAGCCAAAGGTCATCGTGCAGGGGTTGAGGGTCGCCATCCGCGGCCGTAGCTCGACGAGCGCCTCGCGTTCGGTGAACGGGACCGTAAGCCCGACACCGGTAGACATCTGGATGAGGATGGGACACCGCTCCGCGATCAGGTCCATGGTCCGTCGCGCGGTCGTCAGGTCCGCCGTGGGCCGGTCGCTGGTGTCCCGCAGGTGGATGTGGGCCACGGAGGCGCCGGCCAGATACGCCTCGTGGACCGCGTCGGCGATCTCCTCGGGCTGCGTCGGCAGTGCCGGGTTGTCGGCCTTGGTCGCGATCGGTCCGGTGGGCGCCACCGTGATCACCACGCTCATGGCACGGGTACCGGGCCCCACGGCGGCCCGCCGGCCGGAGCGGCGTTGACCAGCTTGCGGTTCACGAACTCGCCGAACCCGAGCTCGGCGAGCTCGCGCCCGAAACCGGAATTCTTGATGCCGCCGAAGGAATCTCGGGGGCCGTCCACGCGGGCTGGTTGATGTACACCATGCCGCTCTCGATTTGCCTGACCACGATGATGCGCTTGGAGGAGACGCAGCTCTGTCCGGTGTTGAACATCCGGCCGAACAGCGCGCCGGCCAGGGCATGCTGCAGGTCGGCGTCCTCGAGGACGATCAGCGGGTCGCTGCCGCCGAGCTCCATCACGGCCTTCTTCAGGCTGCGGCCGGCGCGTTCGGCCACCGCGGCTCCGGCGCGCTCGCTTCCGGTGACGGTGACGCCTGCGATCCGCGGGTCCTCGATCAGCCGCCCGATCTGGTCGATGCTGGCGAACACGTTCGTGTAAACCCCCGCCGGGGCGCCAGCCTCCGCAAACAGCCGTGCGAACGCCAGCGCGCACTGCGGGACGTTCTCGGCGTGCTTGATGATCAGGACGTTGCCGGCCATCAGCTGCGGTCCGGCGACGCGGGCGAGCTGGTAGTAGGGGAAGTTCCAGGGCTCGATGCCGAGGATCACCCCGATCGGCTCGGTTTCGATCACGGCTCCCGGCGATTCCGGCAGCTCCTGCGGGGCGAGGAACGCCTCGGCGTGGTCGGCGTAGTAGTCCAGGATCGCCGCCGACAGGGCGACTTCTGCCTCCGAGGTTCCGATCAGCTTGCCCATTTCGGCGGTGACGTACTGCGCATACTCGGCCGCGTTGGCTCGCAGCGCGGCCGCGGCCGCCCTGACGATTCGCGCCCGGTCCGCGACCGGCCGGTGCCGCCAGTCGCCGGTGTAACAGGATCGGGCCACCTCGACTGCATTATCGAGGTCGGCGTCGGAGATGTCCCCAAACGTCCGGGCCGTCTCGCCGGTCGCCGGGTTGATGGTCCTATAGGTCATTTTCTCACTCGCCCCTTGTGCCCGGGGCGAGGGCCAGGTTGACGGGGAGCTTCTCCGCCTGGGAGTAGGGAGTCGCCTTGTTTTCCTGGATCCAGCGCTTCTCGGCCACGGACTCGAACGGGGGCGGGATCTCGCCCTGCAGCGACCACAGGTCGGCCGGCGGTTCGGTGATGGTGAACTCCCAGTCGTAGCCGCGGTCCCTGACCCAGGGTGCGATGACCTGGTCCAGGTTCCTGACCCACCATTCCCGGATGACCGGGCCGGGCAGGGTCCGCGCCATCTGGTCGATCTGGAGCCGGACGAACATGTCATGGGACTCGCCGCCCACGTAGAACGAGTCGGCCGCGACCTCCTCGAAGAGGACGACGACATAGAACCGGGCAATCGGGACGGCCTCGTAGACCCGCGTGATCGCCTCGGCGAACTCCTTCTTGTCCTCGGGCGTGTAGGCGTCGACCGGGTGATGGATCTTCCAGAGTGGCATTTCAGTTCCTCACATGTCCGTACTGCGGGGGCGTTGAGATGGGTGACGTTCTTGGGAGGGCACCCTCGTCAAGATGCTGACCCACTCGGTATTTGCCGAGGTATCGGTGATCCGGATCACCCTTGCGCACTATCAATAGAACACAGATTGAGTATTGAATCAAGACTTAGTTGTAAAAAACTATCCACTCGTTTGGACCTCAGATCGCTGCGGATCCTGGGGATGTTGAGTGAGGGAAGAAGACAGAGTCGCTCCACGTCGCGCGATGCGATTCACCGGTCACGAGTCGGCAGTCATCAGTCGCTGGGGGACCGATGCCGGCGACCGTCTACCGGTGAAGGCCGCGGTTCAGCTGGCGCGTCGGTTGGGCTGGGCCGGGCGCGTCCGCTTGGCGGTAGCCCGCTTGCCGGGGCTCACTTCGTCACCACTGGCCTGAACTGGAGCCGGTGCTAGCCGGCCGCGCATATCGAGCTCAGGGCGGACATCGTCGGGGTACCCCGGACCGACACAGAACTGGATGTCGGCGTGCTCGACGGGCTCGCCGCACTCGGCGCAGATGACCTGGCTGGCGATCTTGTGCCCCGGGTTGCGGTGGTGCAATGTGACGGGCGCGCCGCCTCCGTCGTCGAGCCATTTGTCTCCCCAGGCGAGCATGCTCGCCAGGACCGGGAAGAAGTCGCGGCCCATCTCGGTGAGCAGGTACTCGTAGCGCGGGGGATTGTCCTGGTAGAACCGCTTCGTCATAACTCCCGCATCCACGAGCTTGCCGAGCCGGTCGGACAGCGTGTTGCGGGCGACGTTCAGGGATCGCTGGAACTCGTCGAAGCGCGTTAGTCCCTGCAGTGCGTCGCGGACGATGAGCAGCGTCCAGGAATCACCGAAGACATCGACGGCACGAGCCAGGGAACACGGCCACTCGGCGAACTCGCGCTTCATAAGTCTAGTTTAGCAACTGAGTTGCGAGGCGCAAACCAGAACGCAGTGACCAAGGCCCACGCCCGGTCAGACCGATCGCGCGCCGGGAGGCGCAGGAGCTGGGACGGTGGCGGGCGGCTCGTTGCCGGGAGCCACACCGACACGTGGGCGGGCTGGAACGCCGCGTCGACGACGCCGGCCAGATCGCCCCGTAGCGTGTCTAGATCGATGGTCTGGCGCCACCGCGCGGTGAAGGCGGTCACGATGGCCTCGGTATCGTAACGCGCCCGGTTGAACCGGCGGTCGACGGCACGCTGCACCCGCTTGCGCAGCGGGTTGAACAGTGCCGCGATGACCAGCGTGGCCACGGCCACGTCCACCGAACCCTTGACCGCCAGCACGTGGGTGGCCAGGAGAATCAGGCCGGCGAACAAGCCGCCGAGCAGGGCCGTGATCAGCGTGTAGGAGACCACCCGGCTGATGACGCGGTTGAGCTCGTATAGCCGGTACTTCAGTACCGCTACCCCCATGCAGACGGGCAGGGCTGCGGTGCCGAGGATCAGCACCGCGCCGATTACCGTCTGGTTACCCCAGCCGGGGGCGTTCCACGCGATGAGCTGGGCGATGAACACGCCGAAGATCAACGAGACCACGAAGATGCCCGCGCCGCTGTAGAGCCACTTGAGCTGCTGGCGGTACTCACCGCTCGCACGCCGGTAGGCCGGTATCTGGATGGCCAGCCAGGCCGTCCAGCTGACCAGGGTCCCGGCGACCACCACCACGCCGAGGACATGAAACGCTGCAGGCAGCGGGTTGGCCAGGTCGCCGTCGGCCTCAATGCGGACACCACCTCCGACGGCGAGCAGCACGCCGCGGCTCGAGGTGGCCAGGCCGACCAGCAGCCACCCGATCGCGGCGACCGCCGCGGGCCGGTGCCACCGGCCCGCCGGCAGGGTCCCATCGGGGAACAGCCACAGCAGCAGCGTGATGAGGACCAGGAACATCGGCCAGCATTCCTCGATCACCACCGCCGCCCCGCCCAGGGGCAGCTCCCCGTGATGCGTCCGGTAATCCAGGATGAGGTACGGGCCGGCCGGGCTGACCTCCAAGATGATGATGGCCAGCAGCATCCATCCGATCGGATTGCGCGGCCGGCGAGCGGCGAGCAACATCCCCACCGCGGTCGCAGGCACCACGCCGACCGTCGCGCGGAACGCGTCGGCCGCCGGCCCGCCGGTCCCGGGCTGGTGGGTGACGCGGTCCAGGAGGACGGAGGCCACGCCGAGCCCGAGCGCGACCAAGCCAAGCACGACGGTCGCCGCAGCTGCCGCCCGCGCTCGCCAGATCGTGCTCACCGCAATGCCCGCCTTCCCCGCGATCGGCCGCGATCGCCCGCGATGAGCCAACCTTAGGCGCGCCGCGTTCCGAGATCGTTACGGCCCTCGTGCCAGCGGAAACCACTGCCGGTCGCACTGGCGGCACCCTGATTGACGGGTGAGCCATCTTGGGCGTTCCCGTGAACCATGCCAGACGCAGGGAAGCTAGCGGTATAACGGTATAGCGGTTTGACCGCTAATATGCTTTACGGCAATATAGAGCGATGGGGAACTATCATGGTTATGCGGCCATCCAGGCCCGGGGCACCGTTGCGCTCCCAGCTGAGCTGCGGCGCAAGTACCGGCTGGATGAGCCCGGCGCGCAGCTGGAGGTGGTCGAGCGGTCAGACGGGGTGATCGAGCTGCGGCCGACCTTGCCCGTGCCGCTGGATGAGATGTGGTTCTGGAACCGGGGGCACCAGGCGGCCGAGCGGGAGGCGGAGGAGGATCTGGCGGCGGGTCGGTTCCGCACGTTCGATGACGAGGAGTCGTTCCTGGCCGACCTGGCTGAACTTGAGGCCGGGGATGAGCATGGCCGGTGAAGTACTGCTCCGCGGATTCGTTCCGCAATGACTTCCGGAGGTTGCCCGCTGAGCACCAGCGAACGTTCCAGGAGGCCTTGCGGAAGTATTTCCTGCCCGCGGTAGCCGCCGGGTCGTTCGGCGGCTCGCCCCCCTGGCCGGCGCGGCTGCGGATCCACCGGCTGGCTAACACCGAGATCTACTCGCTGACCTGGAATTTCTCCTCCCCCGACGGAAGGGCGACCTTTCATCTCGACAAAACCGAGGAAGGAGATCCGGTGCTGGTGTGGCGGCGCATAGGTGACCACGGCATCTACGATCGCCCGTGACCATTCGTAAGAATCGGCGAAGCCCTGCCCGCCGCCGTGACCTACGGCGCACAGCGCCCAGGTCTCCCGGCCGCTAACGAAGCTAGCCGCACCTGGAGCGCACTGGGAGTCTCGGCTCAGTTGAGATACGCAGCAAGGGTCCAATGCCCGCCAGGTGCGTGACAGACTGGGCATGGCTGCAAGTGCAGGTTGCACACTCGCGGCGCCAGTTACTTCACGGGAGAAGATAGTCCAGGTGATGCCCGATGGCGACCTTCAGAACATACGCGGAGGTTCTTAAGCCCGACCATCCGATGATGAAGAACTACAAGGCTTCGACCACGTGGCGCCCTAGCAGATATCGGGCCGCCGAAATCGAGCAGGCCATACGAACTGAACCGGGTGCTGTTCTTGGAGACGTACTCGAGCAGACCGGCGGCGTCTATGAAACCACGACCCGGCTTAGGCCGAAGTTCCGCGAGGACATTCGCGAGATAGCGGAGCTGACATCGGACGACCACCTACTCAGGATCGCGGAGCTTCCCAAGGTGCCGGTGTCACTGGAGCTTCTTCGTCATGTGGATCCGCAAACCCGCATTGTCGTTGGCTGTCGGCTCGATGTCACTCCGGCCGAGAGTCCATGGCTGCGCCGTAGGCTAGCGCTTCCGCCTGATCCCACGATCACGCTGCACTTTGACGAGGTTGTCGTTACGGATGCGTTCACGTCCAGGTTCTGGGGCGCAATGCGCTTCGATACCAACGGGCAGGGCCCGCCCGGTTCCAAAGCCGATAGTGCCGCTTAGTGAGATTGGGGCCAGGGCCGCAAGGGGCGGAAGGTGCAAGAGTCCAGGCCAGGGTGAGGTCCGGGGATGGCTCGCTAAGTGTACGTGTCCGCCCTCCAGGACAACGGGCGCAGGTGAAAGTGCTTGGTGAACGTACACGCGAAGTCACGCTTGATCCTGGAGACCTCTGCGGACACTCGTAGAATCCACCAGCGCGGCCCTTAGCTGACCGCGCAGTAAGGATCTCACGGATCAGCACCTGGGAGAAGTAGCCTCGTAGATCTCTGAGGCGGGGGGCCGGCGCGGGCAATGACAGGCGAGGACTGGATCGCGGTGTGGGCCCGTCATGATCAGTACCTGGCCTGACCGACGGTAAAGGCCCAGGTCAGGGAAGTCCCGGGCCTGGGCCTTGATGTTGCGAGGCGGGCAATTATCTATCAACCACCGGCCACCCTTTCGCGGCGGTGCTGAACACCCAGACGCTAAGCGCGAACACGGCCACGGCGGCAGGGAACAGTGTCCAGCCCCAGGCGATGCCCGCCGACAGCAGTATCGCGCCGAGCACGACCATCCACAGCACGACCAGCAGTCGGATGACCAGGTAGGTGACCCGGACGGGCCGGATGTACTCCCAGTACCGGACGAGGGCGCGCTGGATGCGAGGGCGAGTTTTCAGGGTGGCACGGCTGGGGTTCTTGGTCACTCCACTGGCCGGAGATCGGAGAACGGTGTCGTGATTCTGTGCGTACATGGGGTGCCTCCTGTGGCCTTCGGTGTCCGGCCGTGCCGACCACCTAGTAAAAATGATATCACTTTGATAGCGCAAGTCAAGGGCGCCGAAGGCTATTCGCCGGGAGCAAGCACCACGGTCCGTTCGGAAAGCGGACGTCGATGAGACCGGGCGGGCAGCGGCACCCGGGCTGGTGCCTGGAAGCGGGTCGACTATATACGTGTAACGCGTATATAGTCTCGTCATGAGCGAACGGCCTCTACGGGAACCCGCGTTCCTGGTCCTGACCGCGCTGGCAGGCGGGCCGATGCACGGGTACGCCCTGGTGGAAGACGTACTCCGGCTGTCCGACGGGCAGGTCAGGCTGCATACCGGCACGTTGTACGGGGTGCTGGACCGGCTCCGCGAGGCCGGCCTGATCATCGTCGAGCGCGAGGAGATCGTGGATTCCCGGCTGCGCCGCTACTACGCGCTGACCGACGCGGGCATCGCGCGACTGGCCGCCGAAGCCGAACGGATGCGGCGTAACGCGAGCGCGGCGACGGCCCGGCTCCGCCGGCTGCGGCCAGCCGAGGGCACGATATGAGCCGCCGGGATTCGCCGCGCACCGACGGGGGCGCGCGGCGCGAGCCGGCGGCGGAGGCGCTGGAGCGCAGGTACCGGCGGCTGCTCGCCTGGTATCCGCACGTCTACCGCGCCGCCAACGCCGACGACATGCTCGGTGTCGCGCTGGCCAGGTCCGCGCCCGGCCGGCGCTGGCCCGAGCCGGGCGAGGCGGTCAACCTGACCGTGTCCGGTATCGGCGAGCGGCTCGGCGGGATGCTGCGGCAGCCGGACCGCCGGGACACCGCCGCGGTGCTGGCCATCGCCGGGCCCCTCCTGCTGGCGGCCGGCGCCATGCGAACCATGGCGAGTCCGTTCCTGTTCACGCCCGCCATACCAGCTCTCGTGACGCCGGAGCGGATGCTGGTGACCGCCGTCGCCTTCGCGGCCTGGTGGACGCTGGTCGCGCTGGCCGGGATGCTGCGCTGGCGGCGCGTCGCCGCGACCGGGGCCTGCCTGGGCCTGGCCGGGCAGGTGGTCTTGCTGGTGCTCGCGGTTTCTGCTAACGACGGGGCGCTAATGGTGGCCTACTGGCAGGCCGCGATGGCGCTGGTGACCGTCACAGCGGCACTGGGCAGCCTGCGGGGCCAGGGCCGCACGCTGTCGTGGCGGGCTGTGACGGCGCTCGCGGCGGCCCCCGCGATACTGGCTGGTCGGTCCGCCGTGGAGACGGCGTTCATCAGGTATACCCCGCGACCGGGCACCTTCGGTACGATCTCGGACCCGTTGTCGGGCAGCGAGAGATGGCTGGGAGTCGGGCTCTTCGCCGTCGCCCTGATCCTCACGCTGACCGTTATCGCCACGCTGCGGCCGGCGGTGCGCCGGCGGGCTGCCGTCCTGCTGCTGCCGGCCTTGCTGACCACGACGCTGGCGTGCTGGGGGTTCCGGGGTTTCGTGCCGGCCGGGCCGCCGATAGGCCTGCTCGCGCTAAGCCCGTTTCATGGGCAAGACTTGGTGCTGGTACCAGTCATCGGCGTGGTCGCCGGCTTCATCGTCCTGCAGTTCTACGAACGCCTGCTCCGCCGCGGGCCGGGAAAGCCGGCCGACGCCGGCCTTTCCTAGGCCGGGCGGTAACAGAGGTAGACGGTGCCGCTGCCGAACCTGTGCTCCTGTGCCAGCGCCAGGTTCAGCCGGACCTGGTCCGGCAGGGCCCGGGTGCCGCCGCCCCACGACCGCCGGGGCGGCACTCGGTGGAAGTCCTGCGCCGCATCTACCACCACTCGGTCGGCGGCCAGGACGAGATCCTGATCGCGCGGATGGACGCCCACCGGAGGCGGTCATTATGGGGCCCGTGGGGGACACATGGGGGACGGAATACGGCACAGGGCGGCATCGGAGGGCAACGCATGGCACTGGCTGACATCACAACGATTTACGTCATCGCTGGTGAGAGGCAGTTTTCCCCTGGTCAAGCGAAGCGCCCCCAGCAGGATTCGAACCTGCGCACACAGCTCCGGAGAGCGCAGATCAAGATGGCGCTGACCAGCACCAATCCCCGCAGAGGGCCAAGTCCGGGCGGCTAGAGGGCGCGAAGCCCTGGGCGCGCGGTGCCGAGGTCGCGGATACAGGCCGCCCATTTTTTGAAGGTCATCCTAGACACGACTCACCCCTCAACAGTGCTTCGCTTTGTCTGCCGGCACCCTTCGTCTATCGATCAGCCGGTTACTGTGAAGGTCGATGCGTCGAAGTCGGCCACTTCGCCGGTGCTGCCGGAGACCGTGTTCTGCGTCTGCACGACGCCCACGACGGTGACCTTGGCACTGAAGGTCTGGCCGGGTTGGACGTTCCCTAGCTTGGAGGCGTCACACTCCACGACGAAGTCGTTCCCGTTAGCGTCGGTAGCGACAAGCGCGGCGTTCTCGACCGTGGCGAAGGTATTGCTGTTGATGTTGTATTCGGCGACGGTGCCCGAGATGGTGTAGATGTCCCCGACGTAGGCCGACGGGTTGCGGATGACCCTTCCCATTGGTCGGCCGAGATCGGGGTATTCTCGGCGGCGATCTTAGCGGCCCTGGCCGCAGCAGCCTTTGCGGCAGCCGCCTTCGCAGCGGCCTTCCTTGCGGCAGCCGCCTTAGCCTGTGCTGCCTTCTGTGCGGCGAGCTGGGAAGCGGTCAGCTGTGCCGTGGGAAGGCCGCAATCCGCCGCAAGAGTATTGATGTCGTCATTAACCTCCGCGTAGGCGGTCTGCCACCCGGCGGCAAGTGTAGGGCTATTGGTTGCAAGATACTTGGACGCATCAGAGTGGAACTTCCCGGCATTATTGTTCAACTTGTTCGAATTGTTCGCCTCGTCTGTGTCATCGATGAGCACCTGAAATCCATATAACCACCGCCACTCGCCCACGCCTCTTGGTTAGCCGTATACCCGGCTTTAAGGTCCGTGACTACGGCTGCAAGATCACTATGAATTCCCGCGCAGGTGATAGTTGGCACTGAAGCGGCGGCTTGCTGGGTCGTGGTGGTGGCGGTGGTGCTGCTACATGCTGCAAGCGCAAACGCGAGTGCGACAAGCGCGCTATACCCCATTATGCCCGGCGTGATCATGAACGATTTGCTGGCCCGAACTCCCATGACGATCCCCTCCCTCCTCGGTACTACGCCACTAGGACGGGAGTTATTGTCGCCGTGTTAGAACCGTGATCCGTTTGTGTCATATGCGGGCATCTGAAGTCATAAATCTGGCCGAACTGGCAAGCGCCTTGACAGTTGATCGACGATCGAGCTGGCAGGGTCTCCCGGCCACGCTGGCCGCTATTTGGCCGCACAAGGGCGCTCAATGTTGCCACCTGATGCGTATCGCTGAACAGTATTTCGGCAGGTCAGTGGCAGGATAGGCCGGTAGCTCATGCGACTGTAGATCTCTACGGATCAGAAGGTCGTGGCTGAGGAGTAGCCGTGGCTGCAGGACGGTGAGATCATCAGCACCGGCGTCGTCAGAGCTTACGCGCAGATCAAGAGGCCGTCTTGTTCGGAACACCAAACCCTAAGCAAGACCGTGATCGCCGCACGAACGCGGAGATGACCCGCGCCCAACTCGCTATTCAAACGGCCAAGTTGCGCGGGAGCATACGCCACTGGTATCGCTGGCTCGCGCGGCGGAAGCCTGCGGAGCGCTAGAAGCCGCGGGCTACCACCCACTTGACTGCTTTCGTATTGGCAGGTGCGCAGCCGTACGGCAGTGGGATACAGCAACCGGCGCGCGCTGCAGCCGTAATGAGCAGCCACCCACACACGCCCTAGACCGCACGGACGTGCGGCAAGCACTGACCACCAAAGCTGACCACAACGGGGTCCGACATGGGCCGATCCCTGCGGACACACTCGTAGCGTAGGACCAGGTGAGCGACTGATTCCGACAGTCCGGGTGTACTTTGCAACCAGGTGGTCAGCCCGAAGCCCGCCAGGAGCCGAGTAACCAAGTGAGTAACAATCGCCACCGCCAGCGGCGGACGCCAGTGGACGCTGACGGACGGTCGTTCCCAGGTCAGGCTTGCCCAGCGCTGGCAGTCGGCACCGCGACTTGACTTCGGGACGAAGAGGCCGCTTGCATTGCCGAATCTAGCCGTATAGGTGTCAAGGCGGCGCCTCACGGCGCCGCTGGCCCGGCGTCAGCGCCGGGCTCTGCCTTGGCGGCCCGCCCGACGCACGCCGGGCCATGCGCAAGGCTCACCAGATCAGCACGACGCACTCGTACGCACAACGGATGCATGGCCGCTGCATCGCGCAGCGAAATTCACCATCGCTGTCGGCGTGTGCTCAGTGAGCACCCATCACATCTTGGAGTTGGCCAGTGTCCGCGTACTGCTGGAAGCTCGCCAGTTTGCCGTTGCGCATCTTCAGCACGTGACAGACCTGAGCATCAAGACTCTTGCCGGTCTGCTTGTAGACCCCTGAGTAGCGCACTTCGACTACGACCGCAGAACCTGCATCAAGGAACTCCATGGGACGCACGGTGAAGCCGTCCCATTCCGTTCCGAGCTTGATGAACAGGTTGTTCAGGATTGCATCGGGACCCAGCCAGGCCTTGCCATCGGGCTTGTACGGATTGCCTTCTGCTTCGCGCCATTCGATGTCGGGATCCATCATGCCGAGCACAGCAGGAATGTCCCCCCGGCCGAAGGCATCGTATATGTCTCGCGCCAGCTGCACATTGTCCACCACGGACCTCCCCTCCCTACGACTTCCTTGCACTGGACCGTACGCCGATCCAGCCACGTTGACAATCGCCCAGGCGCGGGGACCGCCTGGTCTAGGGCGGCATAACCGGGGAAGTTGCAAGGACCCCCACCAGACTGCCGCCGGTACACGCGAATCGGCCCTTGACACCTCCCCTCCGGCGAATAGGGCGGCAGCAGTCAGTCCGATGGGGGGAAGGGGCGGGGACCAGGACCACGGCCGGTGCTGGACGGTGCCCGGCACGACGGCGGCGCAGGCGGCCGGGGCCGGACGGGCAGGCGTCGCGCAAGGCCCGACACGGCGGGTCACAGCCGTCGCTCGCGGCCGGGGACGACGAGCAACCGCCTCCGCGTGGCCGATAGCGCGGAGAAACCGGTAGCGAGCCGTGAACCACGGACGCTCTTGAAACCGCTAGGCAGTGCCGCAGCGTGGCTCGGGCTGGGAGCCACGCTGGGAGCCACACGGATGAACAACCTTCGGATGATCCGGACCTGCACGGACAACCGGGAGAGACGAGCCCGAGGTTACGAACGGTCCTGAACGGGTCCGGACGCCCAGACGGGAATCTACGGATCAGAAGGTTCATCCGTGCCCGCTGCGTGCTCGATAGGACAGTCATCATAGGCAACTCACGGTCACTCGCGGATAGCCGCACATGCTTGCTGACCCGCGGACAGACTGGCCACGCATGGACCACCCACGTCCTAGCAGTCAGGGCGTTCCCGCTACATGCCCCGAGCGGAGGAGCAACCGCGGGCAGCCATGGTCTCTCACGGACAACGTGTTAGCAGATGCGCAGGTCAGCCAATTCAGGTGTTCCCCCAAACCTCTGTGCCCGCGTACGCTTAGACAACCGGGGTATCCTCCGTTTGAGGGAACCCGGCGTTCAAAGGGGACACGGAATGGCGAGTCTAGCGTTCATCAGCTACCGTCGCGACGACACAGGCCCGCTGGCCCAAGGTCTCTATCTTCAGCTAAAAGCCCGGTTTGGTTCGGGCCAACTGTTCATGGACGTGAATTCGGTACCAGTCGGCAAGCAGTGGCCGCCACGAATACGGGACAAGCTCCAAGAGGCCACCGTAGTCCTGGCGGTGATAGGACCCACGTGGCTTAGCGTGAGCGATAAATGGGGTCGACGGCGGCTGGACAAGGCTAATGACTGGGTGCGGCTCGAACTCGAGACTGCCTTGGATCAGCGCAAGGATATCATCAACCTACTCGTCGGACATAAGATTTCTCGCCCACCCGATAAGGCTCTTCCAAAAAAATTGCGAGGACTTTTCGATTATCCTTACTTGCGGCTGCGCCCGGAGGTGGAGACGTGGGCCGAGGACATGAACTCTGTTGGACGCCAACTAGTCGAGTTGGGCCTCAAGGACAACGAACCGGGCCCCGACGCGCTGCCCACACCGTTGCCGTGGAAAGCGGATCTTCCTGGCCTCACGGAGGATCAACTTAACCAGGCGCTGGACGGTCTCCCAGATTGGGAACCGTGGCAGGACACCCTCCAGCGAGAGTACCCACACTCCCGTCAGGAATTGCGGAAAAACTTCATCTTCAACTCATTCGAGGAGGCAATCAAATTCATGTCTTACCTCGTACCACGCTTTACCGACCTCAACCACCACCCTCGCTGGGCCAACGAATGGAAGACGGTTCAAATCCGGCTAGCGACCTGGGACGGTAGAAACAAGATTACCACAGAGGACGTGCGAGCCGCGCAAGTGGTCGACAGGGCATACCAGGAATTTCTCACGCAACTCAGCTCTTCCTGACCGCGTACTGCATAGTCCGCGATACTGCGCTCACACCTTCAGACAGCAGCCGCGGAGTCGCTTCCACGGAAATTGACCAGCCAGGACCAGCTGCGAGCAACGCACGAGAACACGCTCGTAATGCGTAGATCGCTGGTGCTTATGAGGGGCCAGGGCGCCGAGGTGCCAAACGTCGTACGCGACCCCGGACGTCGTACCCGTTTTTCAGTCAGCGCACCGCCCGCTCCGCGGGGGTTGCAACTCAGTTTGCAGTGCAGCACCATACGCAGGTGCCCCAGGGCAGCCCAGTTAGGGACATTGGCCCGGGGAGGCTGGCTTCAAGGAACGCAGTCAACCCAACCGTATTTGCAGCTCGGGTCGCAGCCGTCCGGGTCGCTCGGGCTCCCCCCTCAGGCCTCTGCCGTAGGCCAACCAAATACAGCCGGGCCATTAGCGGGCCATTAACCTGGGTGACGAGGGGTCCCTCACGGTCACTCGCGGACATCCCACGCCGCAGGTCAGACGACATAGCAGCCCGGACAGCGCAGATTCCCAAGCTGACAGTCCGGAAGGTCCCGTACGCCCGAGGCTAAGGCCGTCCGGACCGCAGGCGAAGCCTGTCCGACGCCGACTGATCGTTGACACGGCCGGCTTCCTCAAGGCCCGCACTAGCTGTTTGCCTGAGGCGAAGACAGACACTTACCGTCGTCTTAAGACACGCGTTACCAAGGCGACAAGGACAGGCCCAGAGCGCGGTGAGCGCACCATCTCTCGTATCGAGGAAATCGGAATAGCCCGCTTGGTCTATTGATGCACCAGCGTGCACCGCGAGCCAGAGCAAGCTGCACCGCGCGGTGCACGGGATCAGGCTGATTACGCTAGCCCCGCACCTCGACCGTGCAGCCGCGCACGGCGAACCATACCGCGAAGCAAGGGAGGTGAACGTGACGACTAAAGCATCCCGTACCCCGGGCAACCCGGGCGCCAGCGAATGGCTGACCGTCGAGGAGGTCTGCGCCGAGTTGAAGATCAGCCAGCGGACTTTCTACCGCTGGCGGGCGCTGGGCACCGGCCCGCGCAGCAAGCGCATTGCCGGGGGCTGCGTCCGCGTCCGGCGGAGCTGGCTGGACGCATGGCTTGACGAGCCCGAGCAGGACATCGCGTGAATAGCTACGACGTCCGGTTCTGGCAGATCGAGACGCGGAAGGGCAAGACGGTCACCTACCGCGTCCGCTGGGTCGGGCAGTTCAGCGACTCGTTCACCACGAAGGAACTGGCCGAATCGCATCGCGCCAAGCTCAGGGCGGCGGCCAGGCACGGCGAAGGGTTCGGCACCGAGACCGGACGGCCCGAGTCGATGGTCCGCACGCTGCGGGACGTGTCCTTCTACGAGCACTGCGCCGAGTTCGCTGCGGCGACCTGGCCGGTATCGTCCGCCAAGACAAGGCTGTCCGTCATCGAGACCCTGACCAGAGTCGTGCCCGTAGTGGTCAGCGACCACAAGGGCGCTCCCGACCCGGCGGTGCTGCGCTCGGCACTGCGCAAGACCCTGAACCCGGGCGGCCACGCAGGCGAGCTCGACGAGGACGAGACCAGAGCCGTCGCCTGGATAGCGCGTGCCTCACGCCCGGTCGGCTCACTGGCAGACCCGGCCGTGATCTGTGACATCCTCGACGCCCTCACGGTCAACCTAGACGGCAAGCCCGCCGCCCCGGAGTACTTCTCCCGGCGGCGCCGGATCATGCACCGCGCCCTGGCGTACGCGATCCGCAAGAAAAGACTGACGGCCAACCCGCTGTCCAAGCCCAACCTCCCCGAGGGGTGGACCCCGCCGCAAGCTCCTGACGACACCCTAGACCCGCGGTCGGTGGGCAGTCCCGCGCTCGTCGCGGCGATGCTCGAAACCTGCAAGGGCACCGGCAGCAGGCAAGGCAGGCGGTTCGCCGCCTTCTACGGCTGCATGTTCTACGCCATGATGCGCCCCTCCGAGGTCGCGGCGCTGACCCGCAGCGGGTGCGAGCTGCCCGAGCGAGGATGGGGTCACCTGACGTTCGCCGACGCTAGTCCCGCCGCAGGCAAGGCGTTCACCGACGACGGGCAGATGCACGAGCACAGAGGGCTGAAAGGCAGGACCAAGGGCCGCCCCACCACCCGGGCACGAAGGCCCGCCCGGAGAGTCCCCATCCCGCCCGAGCTGGTGGCCCTGCTGCGCGAGCACATCGACCTGTTCGGGACCGACGCTGACGGCAGGCTATTCCGCAGCGAGAACGGCAACCACATCCACCCGTCCACCTGGTGGCGAGTCTGGCACAAGGTGCGATGCGCCTCGCTGAGCCCGGAGGACCTGGCGGGCCCGCTCATGCGCCGTCCATACGACCTGCGGCACTCAGGTGTCACCTGGCGCCTGAACTCCGGCGTCCCGGCCACCGAGGTAGCCGCGTGGGCCGGGCACTCGGTGGAGGTCCTCACGCGCGTGTACGCCCGGTGCGTGACCGGGCTGGAAGACGTATGGATCAGGCGCATGGAGGGCGGCCTGCGCCTAGAAGGTGGCCACCAGGACGAGGGGGAGGGGGAGTGACCGTGGGCGCGTATTGGGCGCGGAATCTGGCAGACGGCGGCATCCGGTGGCACGAGCTGTCTCAGCCTGTCACCCAGGAGTTCCAGCGTCGTGCCAGGTCAGCGTGCGATTTCCGAGGGTATGAGGAAGCGCCCCCAGCAGGATTCGAACCTGCGCACACGGCTCCGGAGGCCGATGCTCTATCCCCTGAGCTATGGGGGCTGCGCGACGTGGGAAAGGGTACCAGCCGCAGGGCCCGTCCGGACACTCAGCCACGGACACAGCGCCGCGCGCAAGCAATCGGGCACGCAACCAGGGAACGCGCCCGGGAAGGCGCCGAGGCCTGGGCCCCGACAAGGCGCAAGCAGGTGCGCCGAGCCACTACCCTCACGCGAGTGACGCACGGAATGGGACGAGTGCTTGTCGTCGACGACGACGAAGTGATCAGGCGGCTGATCGAGGTCAACCTCTCACTTGAGGGCTTCGACGTGTCGACGGCGGTGGACGGGCAGGACTGCCTGGATAAGGTGGCGGAGATCAATCCGGATGTCATCACGCTGGACGTGATGATGCCGCGGCTCGACGGCTGGGAGACGGCGGTCCAGCTGCGCCAGTCACCGGACACGGCCCACATCAAGGTGGTGCTGATCACCGCGCGCGCCCAGGAAGTCGACAAGGCCCGCGGCGCCCGGGTCGGTGCCGACGCCTACCTCACCAAGCCTTTCGACCCGAACGAGATGATCCGCTTGGTCCGCGAGCTGGTCGGCCCCCGCTAGGTGATCACCGCCGAGCTGCGGCGGGCGCTCCTGGCCGCAGCCGGTCGCACCGACGGCGACCCGCAACTTCGCCCGGCCGCAGGCCCGGGACGTTACGCGTCCAGCCTGCCGTTCCGCCTGACCCCGCCCGGCCAGGACCCGCGTGCCGTCGCGGCGCGGATGGCCGCCCGCCTTGAGACCGAGCCCTGGATCGCCACCGCGGAGGTCACCGGCGCCGGATACCTCACCGTCACCGTCACCCCCGACGCCCTGGCCGCCCTGGCGGCGCGGATCCCCCGCGCAGGCCCGGCCTGCGCCGCGAGCGACACGCTGCGCGGCTGCATCGTCCCGGGCCCGCCGCCGGCCAACCCGCTCACCGAACTCACCTGGTCACGGGCCTGGGCGGTACTCGCCGCTCAGCTGACCGCCCGTCTCGCCACCACCGCAGGTGCAACCCTTTTTTCTCCCGAACGGGGCCTACTTCCTCCCCCCGCCCCCGAATCTCCCGCCCCTGGCGAGACCGGACCAGTGGTGGCGGCCGTCGCTTACGCGGGCCCGGACGCGGTGCGGTTCGCGCTGGCCCGGATGCCCCCCGGCGCGGCGGCTCCTGATCCGGCGCTTGTCGCGCGGCACGTGCTGGCCAATCCGGCTTATGCTGTTCGGTACGCGCATGCCGCCGCTGCCGCCGTGCTGCGCTGGGCCGCCGCGCTGGGGACCAGTCCAGCCGGATTCCGGCCGCGCTTGCTCGCCGACCCCCCGGGGTCGGACGAGC
>Ga0302326_10004654_pt1 | contig 31636 bp, 35 predicted proteins | sample Palsa_T0_3_FD_202264 | JGI IMG/M metagenome (GOLD analysis project Ga0302326, IMG submission 202264) | Peat permafrost microbial communities from Stordalen Mire near Abisko, Sweden - Palsa_T0_3 | ecosystem: Environmental > Terrestrial > Soil > Palsa > Peat permafrost | place: Sweden: Abisko...
CGTCGGCTCGCAGCCGCACGTGGAACTCGGAGTCCGGGTCAGGGTCGTGAGCGCGGCCGGCGATGAGCAGGATCTGGCCGAGCTCACCGACCGAGTGGCTGACGAGATCCATGTCGCCGAGCAGCCGGCGGCTGGTCTCGTCATCACCGGCGATGTCCCAGCGATGCAGGGCGTGCTCGTTGCGCAGGTGCGGGATGAACTTCGCGACGGCCATATGCCGGCCGGTCCAAGGGATGACCGCGCCGGGCTCGCGGTCGAGCACCTCGCCGGCCAGGCGGCGCATCCGTTCCTCGCCGGCATCGAGCCGCCGCAGCAACGCCGGGTGCCCGATTGCCTGCAGCGGAGCTTCGCGTTCTTCGAAGCCTCGTGTCTGCGGCACCGGATCGCCTTGCAGGTACGGTTCGAGATGGCGGATGACCTCGACGGCGATGCCAGCGACGTGCGCGGCGATCTCGTGGGTGGTCCATCCGTCGCAGGCGCTCACCGCCTCCGGGGCGGTCTGGTCGATCGCCGTCAGGAACGCGTCCGCCTCACGGCTTCGCTCGATCACTGCACCCTCTCGTTCCGTTCCCAGCCCGCCACCGCTGCCGATGCTAGAGGCAACCTGCTCCGGCCACGACCGAATCATCCTCAACCAGGCAGCGGCGGGCTCTGATAGCCGCTTGTCAGTGCGCCCAGCCGGTCGATCCCGGTAACGGATCGGCGAGCGGCACGTCGGAACGACGAGTCGTACCGGTGCGATCAGCCTTGTGTCGCAAGGTCAGCGGGACGCAATCGTGCCGGCGACCTACTCGTTGGGGCCCGCGGCCCTGCGTTTGTAAACTGCACGAAAGATGAACCCGATGGTGACCGCGATGGCGGCCACCACGATCCCGCCGATGATCGAGGCGACCGCCGAGGCCCCGGTCGCGAAGGCAATGACGAAGTAGATCACTCCGGCGACGATGCCCGGGATCACAACACCGGTCATGGAGGCATTGATCTTCATGGCGATAGCCTCCTCTCGCTGCGCGCGCTATCTAGCCCCCGCATGCAGGCTACTGCGCATCGATCACTGCCCAGGGGATGACGGGTCGTGCATTTCGCCGACGTATTCGCTCTGACGAGACGTCTCGTATCGGGTGGCCAGCTGACTGGTTAGTCGTGGAGCGGGTGGCCAGATCCACCCGTTCTGGGCGTCCTCAGCCCTCCCTTGCCAGGCGATTGAACGCACTTGCCTTCGGCCAGTTGCTGGTGGCGTCTTGGGTTTTCGCAGTGTCTGCGCCGGCAGGCAGCATTGACCGCCAAAGGAGGCGACTCCAGGCCTCAATGGCCAGTGTGTCGGGCAGTCGCCGCCACGCTGGCGTTACTGGAACGCGCTGCCGACGGCTATTGAGGACGTCAGCGGAGTGAGCGATGCTCGGCACGGCCATCGTGTCCTTCCTGATTCCCGGTCCGTCCTGGAGTGCGGGTGTCGGGTTCGGTGAGGCGGAAGGCCCGGCGGTATTGGTCTGGTGTGATTCCCCGCGCCGGACGAAGTGGCGCCGCAGGGTGTCGGGGCTGCCGAATCCACTGTGGGCCGACACCGAGGCGATGGTGTCGTTGCCGCGTTCGAGGAGGCATGCGGCTAGCAGGACGCGTTGCCGGTTCACCCACCAGTGTCCAGTGTCTGGTTCGTCCGATCAGGGGCCGCAGCCTGCTGTCTGTCACGAGCCTGGCGGGCGGCGCCTCCTGGTTGCCCGGGCAGCTCGCTGACGAAGGCCATCGTCATGCCATTCAACACGTGGCCGTGGAATTCCCGTTTTTTTGCCTCAGTCGCTGGCCAGTTCGTCGGTGGCGGTCTGCCCGGCGTGTGCGGTCCGGCGGAGGAAGTCGGCGAGCAGCTGGAGTTCGGCGTCGCCGTATTCGGCGCAGATCTGGTCCATTGAGGTGTTCATCCCCGAGTAAAGGTGCAGCAGTTCGGAGTTGCGGTCGCGTAGCGCCCGGATGAGAACGGCGCGGCGGTCGGAGGTGCCGCGGTCGCGGGCTACCCAGCCGCCGCGTTCAAGCCGGTCGATGATGCCGGTCATGGTGGCGGGATGCAGCCCGGCGCGTCGGGCGAGGGCGCTCGGGCTGAGCGGGCCGTGCCGGTTGATGAGATCAAGACAGTCCAGGTCGACGTCCTTGAGATCAACGCGCGCGCCGACGTGATGGTTGAGCAGGGACAGCTGAATGCTCAGCTCGCGCAGCGACTCCTTGATCGCAGCACTCAGCCGCCGTCTGCGTCGCGCCGGGTCCGCGCTCTCAGATGGTATGGAATTCATATGATATGATCCTTGTATCTTCTGGAATACAGAGGAAACGATACCCCGAAAGGGGTGCCAGCGCACAGGGAAGGCTTGCCATGATCTTGGTTACCGGAGCGACGGGCAACGTCGGGCGCGAGCTGGTGAAGCTGCTGCTGGAAAGCGGCGAGGAGGTCGGTGCGGTCACCCGCGATCCGGGCTCCGCCGCAGTGCCTGCCGGTGCCCGCGTGATCGTCGGTGACCCTTCCCGCCCGAAGTCGCTGACCCCGGCGCTGCGCGATGTCGAGGCGGTCCTGCTCAGCCCCCGCGCTGTCGGCCACGGCGCCGCTGAGCTCCTGTCGCTGGCGGGCGAGCAGGGCGCGCGCCGGGTTGTCCTGCTGTCGGCGGTGACCGTGAAGTACCCCGCCGGGGAGGCTCGCTTCGCCGGCGACTTCAAGGCGGCTGAGGACGTCGTCAAAGGGTGTGGCCTGGACTGGACCCTCCTGCGATGCGCCGACTTCGCCGCCAACGCCTTGGCCTGGGCGCCGCAGATCCGCCAGGCCGGCGTCGTGCGGGGCGCCTACGGCGACGCCGCGACCTCTTCGATCCACGAGCGCGACATCACCGCGATCGCGGCATTGGCGCTGGCCAGCCCCGCACACGCCGGGCACTCCTATGTGCTCACCGGCCCGCAGTCAATTACCCAGCGTGACAAGGTCCGCCTCATTGGCGAGGCCATCGGAACAGAGCTCTCCTTCCAGGAGATCTCTCCCCAGCACGTCCGCCGGGCCATGATCACCCAGGGTCTTCCTGAGGAGATCCCCGACAGGCTGCTCGGCTCCCTGGCCCACTACGCCAGACGGCCGGGACCGTCCTCAGGCACCGTGCAGCAGGTACTGGGCCGCCCCGCGCTCACTTTCGCCCAATGGGCGGCCGACCACGCCCCCGCCTTCCAGAACTGAACTGAACCTCTAGCCAACCCAGGAGCACCAGATGAAACTCACGATTTTCGCAGCGACCGGTGGCATCGGCCGGCAGATCCTCGAGCAGGCCGTCGACGCGGGCCACGATGTCGCCGCGGTCGTCCGCAACCCCCAGAAACTGCCCGGCGAGCTATCCAGTCAGGTACGCGTCGTCACAGCCGACCTAGCGGCCCCGGACCGGGCAACGCTCGAGTCCGCCGTCGAAGGAGCAGGCGCAGTGCTCTCCGGCCTGGGCCCGCGATCGAACGCCGAGGCCGGGATCGCCACGCGGGGCACGCAGGCGATCACCGCGGCGATGAAGGCAACCGGCGTGCGGCGCATCGTCGTCGTCAGCGCCGCGCCCATCGGGACCGTGCCGTCACCCGCCAGGCCGGACCCGCCCAAGCACGACCCAGGCGACGGATTCATCATGGCGCAGTTGCTCAATCCGCTGACCAAGGCCGCGCTCCGCAAGCACTACGCCGACCTCGCGCAGATGGAAGACATCCTCCGCGGCAGCGACCTGGACTGGACTGGCGTGCGACCGCCACGGCTGACCGACAAGCCGCTGACCGGCATCTACCGGACCGCCCACGGGCGAAACCTCCGGCGCGGCCTCTCCATTTCACGCGCCGACGTCGCCCACTACATGCTCCGCGCACTCGACCAGCCCGACACGATCAGGCAAACCATCGGCGTCGCCAGCTAATGGACCAGGGAAATCACCGGAGTTCCCATGGACGCCGCCTGCGTCATTGTCACCATTGCCGCCGTCGCCGCTAATGCCTTCTCCGGCATCGCCGCCATCCTCCACTTCAAGCCCATCCTCCCCAGCATGGCCAGAGCAGGCGTCCCAGAATCCTGGCTGACCTACCCGATGGGCACCCTCAAGACGGCGGCCGCGGCCGGCCTGCTGCCCGGCCTCATCGGCGTGCCACTGATCGGCACGGTGGCCGCCATCGGTCTCATCCTGTTCTTCGTCTGTGCCATCTACACCCACATCCGAGCAGGCGACTATTCGCCGCAGTCCGGCCTGGCGAACGGGTACCTCCTGCTAGCCGTGGCCCGCGCTGGTGCTGGACCCGGCGGTCACGCGTCACTGAGGATCCGGACGGGAGACACGTCGATTCCCGTTCACCCCTGATCTGCACCCGCAAAACACACGGCTGTTCCTTGTTCCTCAAAGCCGGAGACGGTCTCGATTGCCATCGCCGATGACAGCGCTGGCGCGGCGCCCGGCGGCGGCTATCAGCCCGGCGGCCCGCCGGAGATGACAGCAGCGGCAGGCCAGGCCGCGCTGGCCGAGGCCGACCAGAGCCCGGGCCTAGGCGTCCCCGGACCCGGCCGCTGCGGCGTCCAGGCCGACGGACACCGGCCCGCCTACTACGCCCGGCATGGATACGTCGAGACCCACCGAGCCGAGCAGCACGGATTCCACCGGGTGCTCTTCCGTAAACCCATCGACTAACCACCCGAATCGCGGCATGTGAGTATGTGAGTATGTGAGTCGCCAATAAGCGGGTGCCGGAGTAATTAACAGACTTGCCGGGCGACGCGGTCTATCGATGCTCCAATTGGCATTTAGGTTAGCTCACAGCACAGTGGTTAGAACACTGTTCCCGCGATCAGGGCAGTGACTAGAGCGAGGATAGTGCTCAGACACGCCGCGCGGCGGGGAACGGGCAAAGAGCCGTCAGGGGATTACCATGCAGCCCAAGGCTTTCTCGATCTCTTCGATATCCTGTGCATAGGTCACTGATTGAGTGCAGCCAGGCAGACGCACTGCCCCACCCAGCACCATGCCGATCGTTACCCCGCTAGCGAGGCCGACGCTTGACCCCGAATCGCCGCCTTCCGCGAAGCTCTTATATGGGCTTTTCTTGTCCAGGACGATGCCGTAGCAGTCTCGCCATACGCCCTTCCTTCCACCTGCCCAGACCATGTAGCTTGCGATCATGCCTTGCGTGACACCGGTCTTGGCGCCCGTCTTTGATACGTTGGCGGCTGCCGCTGCTTGCCCTGCCCCGCCAACGCCGGTACCCGTTGAAAGCGCTTGACTAGTGAACGTTACGATGGCTGCGTCAATATCTCCAGTCACGCTCCGGCCTGTTGTATTGCCATATGCCGCCGCCTTGTGAGTAGTCTGGATGACGCCGGCATGGTGCGTTCCCGCGGAATCTGTGACTCTGATCGACGCCCGGGACGGATCTGCAGCGACATCAACAGGCGCGACATGCCCAGCAGTCAGAAAGCCGACCCGCTGGTTGAATGTCACACGTGGTCCCAGCGTACCGCTTACAGCTGCACCCGGTCTCGTAAAATCGGTGGCGTCCCCAGCTGCAATGGCAAACGGCCGCAATGGAGCCGAAGCCTGGAGGACAGTGTTTTCAAGCGATATATGCCCTAGCAGTTCCTCTAGGCGTGGCCCGGCCCATTCGGCTTGAGATCCGAAAAGCAGTGGGGTGCGAGCATCGATTCGTTCAAAATCACGTGCGAGCCACAGTGGGTCAACCAGCAGCGTGGGCGAAATCGTGGCCGATTCCCACCACTGGTCTCCGACCTGCTCGCCTTCGATGTGCACGGCCCCCGCGCCATAGATGCCAAACTCTCCTTCGAGAATGCGCAGAACACCTTCGGTTTCGCTGAATTTGAACTCGAACACACGGGTGGGTGCTTCTGGAGATGAATCTTCCGAATCCGTTCGCTGGTCGTTTATGTGGCTCAGTATCCTGCGCCCGCCGAGCCGCCTTATTCCACATGGGATGGATTACCGGTGATCCGCCGCTGCGTCACAGGCGGACATGACTTTCTGCGGTACCTTGCGTGACAGCCATAGCCGACCTGAGCCGAGATCATGCGGGCTGCATCTGGCTGCCACAATTAGTCCAGCGGCTATGCCGTCAGCGGCGGGTCGGTAACCGCAGCAACCGCCAGTGGAAGTGCCGTCATGGAGGCACGAAATTACGTGGGCACGGTCGTGGCCGGCTTGACCTTGATGGTCTCTCCGATGGTCCCGGTGATTTCCAGCGTGCTGACCTTTGAGCCGCCCGCGACAACCGCGCCGTCGGCCGCGGCGACCAGCAGCCAGGAAAGGCCGGCGGAGGCAATAGTCGTGAATTTGTCCTTGAACCACAACGGCCTGTCGTTGACCACCTGGGCGGTAGAGCCCCCGACGCCCTTGACGAGGACCACGCAGTCGATGGATCCATCGTGCAGCCGCTCACGCAGAATCGCGCTCGTGTAGGCGGAGCGGGTGGCGCCGCCAGGAACGGCCAGGATCGAGGCCAGGAAGGCGTCGATAGCCGACGTCACCTGGCTGACCAGGGCCAGTGATGGGCCGTCCTCGGGGCCGGCTGACCTGGTGAGCTCGGCTTTGCGGCCGGCCAGGGCCAGCCGCTCGGCATTAACCTTGTCAAGCAGATCGCTGATGCGCCCGGTCCGATCGACGGTCCGGAAGTCGTCCATGAGCACTTTGAGCGGAGGCTGCTGCCGCGCCATGGCGGCCGCCACGCCGATGACCGCCTGAAGATCGTCGGCACTGACGGGCGCGCCGGATATCTTCCTGTTCGCCGAAAAGAGCGAGACGACCGCGGGAAGCGCCGCTGCGGCGATACCCACGCCCGCCGCGACGATGCTCTCGCGGTGCGCCGTGGCGCCCGCCCCGGCGGTCTCGGGCGCAGACTCTATAACGGCCGCGGCGGTCAGCGCCAGGGCCGCCTGAAGCAGTTGTTGCAGGCCGTCTTCGACCTGCGCGTACATGGCGTCAGTGGAGGCCAGGTCAGCCTCGGTGGTGACGAGCAGGTACTTGCCTTTGTCGGGGATTCTGGCCGCGATGTCGGCGGCGGCGTCGCGGCCGGCCTGGCCGAGGGCCTGCAGCGCCAGGGCCGAGCCGAAAAGCTGGGTGCCGGCGTCCACCGTGGCCGATCCCGTGTTGACTTTGCTCAGGTCGGGAACGGCGCCTGTGAACTGCCCCAAGCTCGAGTCCGTGAGGGACTTTTCTGCCTGGGCGGTATCCGCTTTCTGCTGGGCGGCGCGATTCGCGACCGCGGCGGGCGACTTCCACTCGTCGAGTTCGAGCCGGGCCTTTTCCGCGGCCAACTGAGCGGCCTCGGCGTTTGCCGCGGCCAACTCGGCGGCCGGATCTTCCTGTCCAGGCATGGCTTCCCCCGCATCTTTCATCCGGACTCCCTGGTGAGGGCCAGCGTAGACGTTCACCGGCGCGATATGCCTTCAGAACGCCCCGCTAAATGCTAGAATCCGGTTGATGATCTGGGCATGTTCCAAGATTGGCCGGGGGATGTCATGGCCAGTTTTCTCGACAAGGATCCGCCGTTCGACTTCTCCGACCCGGCCGCGCGCGACTTGTGGACTTTACTGGCGACTAACTACCAGAGCAAGGCCACGGTACGGGACATACTCACGCAGGTGCATGTCGACTCGATCGAGATCGACTGGGACAATCCCATGCGATGGGTGTGGGCGGATATCCTCACGCTCACCTTCCGGCAGGCCAAACTGCGCCCTCTCCTCGAGCAGATCATCGGCGGCGGTGACCAGGCGATCGCGGAGCGGCTGAGGGAACTCATGGCGGCGTCTCCGGTCAGCTCCCCGCCGCAGCCTGACGGCGCGGCGACGCAGTGGAGGGGATTCGGCGACCGCGGGCTGGAAAAGGTCATCCAGGCGGAGCCGACGTTCCTCGACATCGCCTTCCTGCGCCGCGGGGTCGAACTAGGCGCGGCGGTCTGCCGCCTGCTGGTGACGCTTTCCGGCGTCCAGTATCAGGGCACGGGCTTCCGCGTCGCCGAGGATTTGCTGCTTACCAACCATCACGTCCTGTTCGACGAGGATCACGGGAACGCTCAGGCCACGGCGGTGGAGGCGTGGTTCGGGTACGAGCGGACGTTCTCCGGCCTGGACCGGATGCACACCGTCGTCATGGGCAAACCGGCGACCATCAGGGGCGATCGCGCCCACGACTGGGCCACAATCAAGGTGCAGGACACGATGCCGACGGAGGCACCGGTCATCGAGATCCGCGGGGCCCGGCCAGTACGGGCCGACGAGAGGGTGTACATCATTCAGCACCCGGGCGGTGCTCCCAAGAAGATCGGGATGATCCACAACGTGGTCCGCTACGTCGATGACAACGTCGTGCAGTACCTCACCGACACCGAGGGAGGCTCCTCCGGCTCGCCGGTCTTCAACGAGCAATGGCAGCTCGTGGCGCTGCACAATGAGTGGGTGGAGGTCACCGTGGGCGGCACACGGGAAGTTCGCAACCAGGGCCAGCGTATCGAGCGTGTCGTCGAGGGCATGCAGGCCGCCTGCGTCATCTGACCATGTCACTGTTCAACGAGCCGTTCGACCCCGGCGATCAGCGCGTCAGGGAACTCCTCCGGCTCGCCTGCACCGGCTACAGCAGCAAGGACCAAATTGGCCTCTTCGTAAGCGGGATCGGGATTGATCGCAGCGACATCGACTGGGATGGCGCCCTAGCCGACGTCTGGCCGCGCATTCTCAGCGTGGCCGCCCGGCGCGCCCTGCTCCGCCAGCTCGTCAAGGCCTTGCTCGAGGACGAGAACTACGCACAGGTCCGGTCACGGATCGAGGCGCTCTTTGCGGCCGCCGAGGAGGAGGAGAAAGACGAAGCCAAGAGCAAGGCCGGGGCCGCTGATCACACAAGGGTGACGGTGGTCGGCCGTCGTCCCTTCGTGAACCGGTCCAGGTTCAGGGACAACGTGAAGTCGCTGTTCGGGCCCGACGGCGATCACTCGATGATCGTCGACGGGCCCCGGAAGTCGGGCCGCAGCTACTCGTGGGTGCTGATCTCCTACGTCACCAGGATGACCGGCGGGCTGTCGGCCAGCCTGATCGACGTGTCACGCTTCCGTGGCGCCCAGGCGAAGCCCGACGACGTGGCCAAGATGATCGCGGCCGACCTGAACTGGCCACCCCCCAAGGAGGACCCGACCGCGCAGGACGAGACCCGGGGACGCGTGCTGCTCGGCTGGATCAAGAGCTGCGTGCGCGGTCAGGGTGCGGTCTGCCTGGTGTTCGACGGACTCGACGGCGACAACCTGATGGACGCGACCGTGAGCTTCATCGGCGACATCGCCGCCGCGGCGGGCAACGACGAGCTGGGTGAGTCGCGCGTGGTGCTGCTCGCCTTCGGCCGCGCCCTGCAAAACCCCAACGTCGACCCGTTCGTGCTGCGTGAGCCTCCGCTGGCCGACATCCCGCTCGCCGAGTTCACCGGGTACCTCCGGACCGTCGCGGCGGAAGGGGGCCGGGACATGAGCGAGGGGCAAGCCAAGCAGCTAGCGGAGCGGTTCTTCGGGTCGCCGCAACCGGACCCGGTGCCGGTGAGCCTGCTGGCGGCCCGGGCGGACGAGGTGAGCAGGATCGTGTGCAGGCTCAGGCGAGGCACCGATGGCTGAACTAGCCAAGATTACCGCCGAGAGCTTTGCGGCGCTGCTGGACTCGGTGGAGTCGCCGGCGGCTCCCGAGATCACGCCCCGGCGGGCTAAGCTGCGCGAGTACGTCTGTTTGCTGAGCGCCTTCGACGCCGCGAACCTGCCGTCCCCCGTCAGCGCGCAGCCGCATGACCCGCAGGCGCAGCAGTTCCTGATCGAGGACTGCGAGCGCGTGGCCACGCGCGAGGGCCAGCGCTGGAGCCTGCGCGAGGAGGTGCGGCTCGACGCGCTGGCCGCACTCGACCGGGACGGACGCCTCAGGCGGTTTACGGGCGCGACGGACAGGGCCGACGCGGCGTGCCGGATGGCACTGCGCTACATCCACGGGGACGCCCCCGCCTTGAACCGGCAGACCATCGAGGAACTGCACGGCTGCGTGCTCGCGGCTGACTGGCTGTCGCGGACGAGCGTGCGGATCCCGGCGATGACCCAGGTACGTGCCCAGCTCGCGATCGAGGGGATGCTGGAGCCGTTGCGGATGCTGGTGGCGGACGGTTTCTTCGGCCGGGCGCGCGAGCTGGCGCGGTTGGCCGGCTACACGGACGTGCCACGGGCCGGGAGGCCGACCGCGGGGGCTGGCCCGCGGGTTCGCCGTGTCACCAGCATCTACGAGCAGCCGCCCCTGCTCATCTACGGCCCGGGTGGCGCGGGAAAGTCGACCCTGGTGGCCAGCTTCGTGCTCGACTACATCGACGCTGAGGACGGCGACCGCTTCCCGTTCGCCTACCTCTCTTTCGACCGCTCCGAGCTTCGCCTGGAGCAGCCGCTAAGCCTGCTCGCCGACGCCGCGGCCCAGCTCGGCGCGCTCTTCCCGGCGGTCGCTGACGACGCGTCGAGGCTCGCGGGCGCGGCCCGGTCGCTCGTCGCCGCGGCCGTCGTGCGGGTGTCGGACCGCCGGTCGACAAAAGGCGCGTCGAGCCACGTCCTCGCGTGGGAAAGCTCAGACGAGCAGATCCTCGTGAGCCGGTTCGCGTCGCTTGTCGAGCAAGCCGTGGGCACCCGTGACGTCCCGAACGTCTGGGTGCTCGACACCTTCGAGGTGGCGCAGCGGCAGGCGCCGACGGCCATCGACCGGCTCTGGAGCTTCCTCGACCGTCTCCAGGGAGCCTGCCCACGGCTGCGCGTGGTGCTGTGCGGCCGGGCCCCGGTCAGCGATCACGCCACCGTTGACCTGCCGCTGGGCGAGCTGGACCCAGTGGCTGCCGCGGAGATGCTTCGCCAGCAACTGGACGGCCTCGATCTCCCCAAGGTGTTCCTGCGCCGGATCGTCACGGCCGTGTCGGCGCAGCCGGTCAGCCTGCGCATAGCCGTGCTATACATACGCGCCGCCGCCACCGGCGGGGCCAGTTCCTTCGACACTGCGGAAAAGCGCCGCGATCTGCTGCTGAGCCTGTCGGCCAGCGAGGTAGAGGGCGTGCTCTACCGCCGGATCCTGGACCACGTCGAGGACGACGACGTGCGCCGGATCGCCCACCCGGGACTCGCGCTGCGCCGGGTGACACCCGAAGCGATCCAGGCCATCCTGGCCCGGCCCTGTGGCCTGGGCCGGGTCGACCGGGCCCAGGCGCAGCACCTGTTCTACGCGCTAAGCCGCGAGCTCTCCCTGGTGGAGCCAGACAGTTCCGAGGGCCTCAGGGTCCGGCCGGTCATCCGGCGGGTCATGCTGCCCATGATCGAGCGCGACAACCCGGCGCTGCTGGCGAGCCTGCGGCGGGCCGCACTGCGCTACTACAGCAAGCAGGATTCCTTTCAGGCCAGGGTTGAGGAGCTGTACTACCGGCTCGTCCTGGGGCAGTCCACGTCGCTGCTGGACCGGGCCTTCGACGCCGAGGCGGGCAGGTTCCTCGACACGCCTATGGAGGAGTACCCGGCGTCGAGCCAGGTCTACCTGGCGAACCAGCTTGGCGTAACTGTGGCCCCCGACATCCGCACCCAGGCCGACGACCTGTCCTGGGCACGCCAGACGGCACTGGCCGCGCGCCGCCTGCTCGACGCCGGCCATGCGGCCGAGGCCCTGGACCTCGTGACCGCGCGGCGAGGCGACACCGTCCGGCCGTTCACCGCCGCCCTCGAGGTGGAAGCGCTGGCCACGTTGCACCGGTACGACGAGGCGCTGGCCGCCGCGTCGGCGGCGGTGGAATGGTGCGGCGACCACCAAGAGGTCGCCACCCTTATCGACGTGGCCCTGCTCGCCGCCCGGGTCGGCGAGGACACCGGCGATTTCGGCCAGGCCGAGCGCTGGCTGCGTGCGGCCGAGCGCTTCGCGGGGTCGTCGGGTGACCGCATCGGCCAGCTCACGGCGCGCGTCGCCCTACTGCGGATCCACCGGCGCAGCGGGACGTCGGGCAGCGACCAGGCGCGGGCGATCCGCACGCAGGTGATCCAGGCGGCGGGCAAGCTTACGTCCCGTGACAGGTCGCGCAACCCGGGGCTGGTCCGCGAGCTGGCGGCGGAGGTCGGGGACGAGCTTCCCGGCATCGCGCGGGACGCGCTCAGGCTCAGCGGCCTCAAGTCACCGGTGGAGCCCGGGGCGGCTGTGGCCGCACCATCGGAAGGCTTCGATGAAGACATCCCGATGACAGATGAAGGCAACCCGATGACAACATACGAGGCAGGCGAGGAGCTCAGCGAGCTCGTCTCCGATTCCCCAGCCCCAGAGGTCGTGGAGAAGTTCCAGGAGCCACTGCGCGGGGAATCGGACATGGACGCCTTCTGAGGAGTCCGTGCCGCCTTTTATCACCCTGCATACACCGTAAATACAACTCGAGATGCGGCCGCCCGTCTGCGCAGCATCTCAAAGCCACATCCTCCCTGCCGATTCTCTGGAGCGATCTCGAGGCGTCCACGACGTCCATTTCTTGCCCGTAGACCACCGTCGTGGACTGGTTTGTCCGGAAGCCAGGTACACGCACCGACTGCCAGCACTGCAGCATCCGTGGCCTGCGACAGACCGCCTGGCAGCCATGTGTCCATTTGCCTATTGACCTGCTGAAATACTGCTCATCGTTGCGCGTTTCGGTGGCAGCGTTGAGCGCTGCTGTGCGGCCGAAACGCGGTCAGTGTGACCAATGTAGCCAGGTCTGTTCAGTCGTCCGTCACTGTCAAGGCCCGGTTGACAGCAGGGCTCATTGCCGGTCAGCCCGGGCTCAGAGGCTTGACGGTGACCGCAGGACCGCGGCGGAGGCATGGGCCAGCAGCCACTGGTCCGAACGCTCCAGCGACCAGCCGAACACGTCGCGGGTTCGGAGCAGGCCGTCGATGCCGTAGTAGTAGGTGATGGTCCGGGTTGCCAGCCGTGCGTCGACGTCGTCGCGCAAGGCGCCGATGTCCTCGAGATGGCGACAGATCTCCGTGAGATTGTGGTTGTGCCGCTTTTGCGCGGTGGCGAGCACCGCGGCGGACTCGCCGTCGTGCGGCGCGACATCGATCACTACCCGGATGACGTCGCCCCACTGCTTGGTGATCTGGAGGTAGGCGGCGCTCAGGGTCTGCATTATAAGGACAGCGTCGGCGGCGGCGAGTGACTCCTGGTAAGACTCGACGACTACCTGAGATTGCGTCCAGCTGTCCATAAGCAATCGCAGCAAGCCTTGCTTGCCGCCGCACTGCGCGTACACCGTCGCGGGGGACACCCGGCTCAGCTTGGCGATCTGCTCGATCTTCGTCTGGAAGAAGCCGTTCGCGGCGAACAGCTGGCGCGCCGCGGCAATCACCGCGGCGCGGGTCTGGTCGGCATACTCCTCGCGCCGTGGCCGATCGGCTGGTATGTCCATAGCAACATCCTAATCAGTCGAGCCGCGCTTGGCTTGTCAGGTCGAAACTCTGACTGTTAGAGTCAAACTCCAGCCAGAAGAGCCGCCGTCCAGGAGCAGAGAGGCAAGCCATGGCCGAGTTCACGACCCGAGACGGAACCCAGATCTACTTCAAAGACTGGGGCTCCGGTCAGCCAATCGTCTTCAGTCACGGATGGCCCCTGTCGGCTGATGACTGGGACGCCCAGATGATGTTCTTCCTGCATCACGGCTACCGGGTGATCGCCCATGACCGGCGCGGGCACGGCCGCTCCGCGCAGGTCAGCGAGGGCAACGACATGGACCACTACGCCGACGACCTTGCCGACCTGACCCAGCACCTCGACCTGCACGACGCCATCCACATCGGGCACTCCGCCGGTGGCGGGGAGGTGGCGCGCTACCTCGGCCGCCATGGCGAGTCCCGCGTGGCGAAGGTGGTGCTGGTCAGCGCGGTGACCCCGTCGGTCCTGCAGACCGACGCCAATCCCGCCGGCGTGCCTCAGGCAGCCTTCGAGGGCTTTCAAGCGGCGCTGGCGGCGAACCGCTCGGAGTTCTACCGGGCCGTGGCGTCCGGGCCGTTCTACAACTTCGACCAGCCGGGCGTGGACCCCTCCGAGCCGGTCATCGCGAACTGGTGGCGTCAGGGCATGATGGGCGGCGCCAAGGGGCAGTACGAGTGTGTCTCGGAGTTCATCCGCCAGGACTACAGCGAGGACCTGAAGAAGATCACCGTGCCGGTCCTGGCCATGAACGGTGACGGCGACCAGGTCGTCCCCCACGACAGTTCGGGTCCCCGGGCCGTCAAACTGGTGCAGAACGGCACGCTGAAGACGTACCCGGGCTTCCCGCACGGGATGCTGACCACGCACGCCGACGTGCTCAACCCCGACTTGCTGGCCTTTATCCAGTCCTGATCGTTCTGGCACGGGGAGAACGGGGACCCGTGTGGGACCAGTCAGCGTCAACGGATGCCCGTGATCGACCTGAAGGTGCCTCGCGCTGCGACTGCGCACCCGCGCCGGGCGGGCGTCCTCAACGCTGAGCCCGGTGGCGGGTACGCCCAGCGGTGCCGCTCCTGATCCCAATACGGCTCATCTCGGCAACGTAATACTGGCGCAAGCGACTAAGGTTCGCCGCGCGCCTTGCGGGCCTGGTCCTGCCCGTGCCGCGCAACACCGGGGTGCTCACGATCATGCCGCTGGAGCCGAGGGCCGCACCGATCGGCTCGGCGCGCGTTCTCCCCGATTCTTGTGCCTGGCGAGCGTTCGCCGAAGGCATCGGGCACCCGGGCCAGTACTACCTAGTCCGAATGGAGCTGCAGCTTGGTTTCATCGTCGACTTCGCCCGGCGTCTGAAGGAGGAGCCGACGGAGAAGCGGGCGGGAAATCCTCGCCGATCCGTGGAAACTGCGCGACTTTATGGACGCAGCCGACGATGAAGCCACGCCAGCGATGCGTCATGTTCTCCTGCACCTGCTGCATCCTGACAGTTTCGAGCGCATCGCCAGCGGCGCCCATAAGCGAAGCATCGCCAGCACGTACGCGGGCTTCCTGAAAGACGGCGAGGCCGATCTCGACGAGCAGCTGCTTACAATCCGCACGCGGCTGGAGGAACTGCTCGATAGGCCGCGGGCTCAGGTCGACTTCTATGATCCGCCGCTCGAGGGAACCTGGGGTGCCTTCTCTGAACTAAAAACGATCATCAATATCCGCTGTTCTCCGGTCGTTTCCCGGATGCGTGGAGGATCGCGGCGAGCAGCCGCTGGATGTTGCGGTCGTCGAGGCCGGTGGCGGCGTCGCGGAGATCGACCGGGATGCCTCCGGCGAGGCTGGCGGAGAGCATGAGGAGACGCCGTTCCCCTCCGGAGCAGGGCAGTTCACCGCTGCCCAGCGCAGTGATCGCGGCTTGCCAGTCGACGGCCGCCATCGCAGTGCCCTCGCTGGCGCCGTGCTGGATGAAGCGTCCGGTGAAGTCGCTGCGGTGCAGGAACGCGCCGCTGGTGGCCGTCACGGCGGGCATCGTCGCCGGATCGCTGGCCCTGACCAGCTTCGGCTTCGACTCGGTCATCGAGCTGGTCTCCGCCGCCCTGGTCCTGGGCCGCCTGCGCGCCGCGCTGCGCGGCGGCCACGCTAACGAGCAAGCCGAGCGGCGGGTGCTGCGGATCATCGCCGTCACGTTCTTCGTCCTGGCCGCCTACGTGCTGGCCGGCTCGGTCATTGACCTGGCCACCGGCTCGCATCCGGAACGATCACCGGCCGGCATCGGCCTGACCGTGGCCTCGCTGCTGGTCATGCCGCTGCTGGGCTGGCGTAAGCGGCGCGCCGGCACCGCGCTGCGCAACCAGCTCGTCCTAGCCGACGCCGCCGAGACCATTCTGTGCGCCACGCTGGCCGCCACGGCCCTGGCCGGGCTCGTCCTGTTCGCCACCTTCGGCTGGTGGTGGGCCGATCCGGTCGCCGCCCTGGCCGTCGCCTGGTTCGCGGTACGCGAGGGCCGCGAAGCCTGGCACGGCGAGCTGGCCTGCGACGACTGACACCGGCCATGTGCAGGGCAGTCACGGCGCGGCTCCGCCGTCCCGCCCGTGCGGTGTCCCACCCGTGGCAGTTCGCCGTGCTGGCCGGTGCGCTTATTCTGCTTTTCCTGCTGCGCCGTGGTGTCGTCCTTACCTTGCTGTGCGCGCCCGACCGGAGTGATCATCACCCTGACCGCCGGGGTCGGTGCCCTGAAGCCAGGTAGTCGAGGGACTTGGAGCTCCGTACAGCGCTTCGCCGCACTGGACGCGACGGCCAGCCCTGGCCCTGGCGATGGCCGGGCACCTGAATCCGGGCGCTAGCCTGGGGCTTTCGCGCAGATAGACCCCGGGAGTCCGATACGGGCGTAGGAAGTGCCCCTGAGCTGGAGCGATCGGGCCTGTCGAAGCTCCCGTCGGTCCAGGCTCAAGGAGCATTTTCCGGGTGAATCGGGCGGGCTCTGGTGTGCTGGGCCCGGACGGTGGCGCCGCAGCCGTTTCCTGACCGCGTGGCGGGCTCCTTGGCTTGGTCCTACGCCGGGTGCTGTGGCTGCTGGGCCTCGACGGCCGCTTCAGGGCTTCGACGTTGGCTGGCATTTCCTTTTGTGCTTGGCGGCGGACGATGAGCGGGACGAGCAGTTTGCCGATGCCGTGCGCGTCGAAGTCGACCGCGATGGTCAGCCGGGAACTGGTTTCGGTCAGGGGTTCCACGGTGACGTCGACGGTGGCGCGGATGGGTCCGTCGATGCCCTGCACGCCCCATGTCCTGGGTGCGTCGATGTGGGTGAGCTCGGCGGTGACGGCCCGGTTGGCTCCGCCGATGCGCCGGGTGGTCAGGCACTTCGCGCCCACCTGCGGGGGGCCGGGCTGATCCAGATGACCGCCGGTCACGCCCTGCTGCCATTCGGGGAAGCGTGTGGGGTCGGTGGCGTAGGCGAACACCTCTGCTGCGGGCCGGTCCACCACGGTGCTGGCGATGGCCGGTGCCATGTCAGCGGCCCTGGAGCAGGGCGGCGTACCGGGCCAGGTAGAGCGGCCATCCCTGGTCGCCGTCGACGCCGTCGCTGACCGACTGCCAGCCGGGACCGTGTCGGTCGAGGTGGCGGTGCTCCAGTTCGACCCGGGTCCGGTCCGGTCCCTCGGCCACGAACCGGACCTCGACCTCGCTGCTCAGCTCCGGGTCGGTCTCGATCTGCCATTGCGGGCTGATGTCCCAGCTGAAGACCACGCGGGCTGGTGGCTCGTAGGCCAGGATCCGCGCCCACCGGCATTCGCTGCCGTCGACGCCACGGTCGTAGATGTGCCCGCCGGCGCGGGGCTCGAAGACTGTCTCGGCGATCGCGGCCGCGAGCAGGTTGTGCTCCGGCGGCTTGAAGTCGCCGAACCTCTCGGTGAATGCGGTGAAGGCCTGCTCGGCCGGCGTGTTGACCACCACCTGCTTGCGGACCACGGGGACCTCAGTTCGGGTCATGGACTTTCCTCCGTCGCTTGTTCGGCAACATCCACGTAGGTGGCCAGAGCCCGCTGCCAGAAGGTGTCGAGCTGATCGCGCAACGCGGCCACGGCCGTCGGATTGAGCCGGTAGACACGTCTGGTGCCGGCCGCGCGTTCACTGACCAGGCCGGCGTCCTTGAGGACCTTTAGGTGCTGGGAGACCGCCGACCGGCTGACCGGCAGCTCCGCGGCCAGTTGTCCCACCGCCTGCGGACCGTCGGCCAGGCGGTTGACGATGGCGCGCCGGGTGCCGTCTGCCAGCGCGCTCCAGCCGTCACTTGCTCGGTCAGGATCCACTAACGGTTAGCATTCCCTAACGGAGTGGCTGACGTCAAGGCCCCGCGCCCCCGGGCCTGATCACCCGGTGCAGGCCGGCGAGGGACCGGTGCGGCTCGGGCACCGAGCACAGCACCAGCGATGCCACGCCGGAATCGAAGCTCGCGTCCCCGTATGGCAGGTCATCGGCGTGGCCGGCCACCACCGTGACCCGGACCGGCGCGTGAGGCGGCGTCGGCGGCCAGGGCGCGCAGCCGGTTATCCGGCTCGACGGCCACCACCTCGCTGACCGTGGGCGGGTAATGCGCGGAGTTCATCCCATTGCCCGCCCCGACCTCCATCACCCGCCCGGACAGCCCGGCCAGCGCCCGGTCCCGGCAGGCGGCCGTGCCGCGCCGCTCAGAGTCGGCGCTGATCCGCTCGTATATCCGTGCGAAGTGCGGGTGCTGGAATCGCGCAAGATCACCCATCAGCGCCCCACCTTTCCTGGCTGGCACCAGCCCGGTTGTTCGTGGGCCCATCAGCCGGCAAGCTGCCTGCTCGTTCTCAACTACACCAGCTTCGTATTCATATGAACGAAGCGCACATGTGTGCGGTGATCATTGCCTCATGATGCTTTGCCCAGGCCGCCCGCCGCCCGGGCGCGGCGAGCGGGTCGCTGGCTGTCAGCCGAGTTTGACGAGGAACCCGGTTTGCCCGGTGCCGGGCGCTTCTGGGCCAGCTGGCCCGCTCAGCGACCAGTCCTTGATCTTAACGAGGTGCAGGATCAGGCTCAGGAGTTGTGTCCTGGCCCGCTGCACGGCCGCGTTGAGGTGTTCCCATAGCTGGGCGTCCCCGGCGGAGGGGATGCCCGGGCCGCATGTCATCGCCTCGGCGCAGGCGATGTCATCCCTGAGCGCGGACAGCTGCTCCGCTACGGAGAACGCCAGGCCGGGGGGCTGGTCCGGGCCCGCGTCGGCGAGCGCCTGCACGGCCGCCGCGAGATGGCGCGTCGCGTTCTGCAGCCGCATCGGAAGGCTGAGCGGCAACTCCGGCCGGAACGGCCGGGCCCGTCTCCACGCGGTCGAGATCTCGCTGAGCGTTCCTGAAACGCAGGCCAGGTCACCGGCCAGGAGCTGAAGATCGTCCCGGGCTCTCATCAGCGAGTCATGGCTGTGGGTCATCGGCGTTCCTCCCCGGTCTTGCTGCCCTGCTCCGCCCGGAGGGCGGCTTTACGCCGGGATGAGCGCATAACGCGGACGGTTGCTGGCAGCCAATACAAAGAGGATACACCTAAACACCTAAGGTGCTTAGGTGTATCCTAGGACCTCATGCTCGGGCCTGGTGACGTAGGGAGCTGGCGCTCCGGGAGGGAGCCGTACGCATCCCCCGAAGGGGCTGTGGCCAACATCTCACCCACGCCGCCGACCCCCGGGCTCCGGCCGCCCAGCTACCAGTTGCGCATCTGCTGTGCCGATGGGCAGCGGGTGATGCTGATCAGGGCGAGCGCGGGTGCCGCGAAGGCCAGCACGGATGCGGCGGCCAGCGTGGCCGAGGTGAGCGCCCGCCGTGCCGTGCTGACCGGGTCGGGGGGGTCGATGAGGCGCTGAATGCGCTGCGCCGCGGCACTTCCTCCCGCGCCGAGAGCCCCGGCCGGAACTCCGGCGCCGGCCACCGCGAGCAGCGCCCCAGCCAGGGTGAGCCGGTGCTCGCGGCGGACCGCGGCGTTGTCCGCCGCGACCTCCACCAGGTCGCCAACCTGCCGCGCCGCGACGGCGAAGAACCGGACCACCGGGAACGCATCGTTCAGCGCCCCCGCAAAAGTCAGCACGAGATGGTGACGCCCGGACAGGTGGGCTCGCTCATGGGCCAGGACCGCATTCAGCTGGCGGCTATCCAGGCAGCGCAGCGCCCCGGTGGTGAGCACGATCCGGCGGCGGCCAGGAACACAGTAGACGGCCGGATGATCATCATCGATGACCCGGACACCCGCCGGCCCGGGGCGGGCGATCACGGCCAGCGCGTTGTCGTGACGGGCCCGGCGGCGCCGCACCCGGGCCGTCGCCGCACCCGCGCACCAGGCGGTACGGCCTAGCACGCCCAGAGCAAGCACGCTTCCGGCCACCCCGGCCAGCGCCCCCTCCGGAGTCGCGTACTGCGTCCGCATCAGGGACATGCAGGTCCGCAGCACGGCCCAGTGGTCGCTGACCCGCATGCACGGGACGGCCAGGATCAGCCCGGCCGCGACGACGGAAGCGATGACGGACAGCGTGGCCGCCTGCCAGGCCGCGATGGCCGCCCTGGGTACGCGAAGCGGCCAGGACGCGCCCGGCAGCCACCACGTGCCCGCCGCCGCCACCACCGCGGCGTACATCAGCAGCATGATGACGATCGCGGTCCTCATCGCGATGTCTCCTGGCCCATGGCGGCATCCAGGGCCGCGCGCAGCGAGGCGATCTCGCCCGGCTCCATGCCGCCTACCAGCCGCACCAATGTCGCCGCCGGGTCGCGGGCGACCGCCAGCGCTTCCGTTACCAGCTGGGCGACGTAGTCGTCGCGGGACCGGACAGGCTCATACCAGTAAGCCCGGCCGTCTTTACGCCGGCTCAGCCAGTCCTTGTGGTACAGGTTCTCCATCACGGTCTGCACGGTACTGAAAGCCAGCGGGCGTTGCCGGTTCAGCTGATCGGAGACCTCCCGGACCCGTACCGGCGCCTCGGCCGCCCAGACCACGTCCATGATCGCAGCCTCCAGGTCACCGAACCGGGCCATACCGCCTCCTACATGACTGGCACCCGGCATCATAAGCGCCTCGCGCTGCCCAGGCGGGGTGATGCGCCGGAGCCGGCGCCGCCGAACCCCGCGCTAACCGGTACGGTTCCGCGCCTGAACACCATAACGCGCAACCGCTCGTCAACCCAAGCACCTTAGGTACTACGGTGTATTGCGCGTCTACTTACTGCACCTGGCACTACCCGGACCATGCGTGACTTACGGCATACGTGCCCGGATCACGGGATACAACAGGCAGCGAGACTGGGGAGGAACGCTGATGAACGGCACCGTCCGGCGTGCGCCGCGGCAAGAGGCGGCCATCGCGGATGGCAGGAGCGCGCGGACCAGGGCCAGACCAGCCCGGCTTTATGACCGGAACCCGGTCTCTCCGGGCCGGAAAACTGCACAGGGCGTTCCTTCGCGGCTATCCCGGCGACTACCGGCCGCGGCAGCCCTCTTGATGACCGCGAGCCTGCTGGGATGCTCGTCGGGCGGCCCTGACCCGCAGGCCACTTCAAACCCGGAGCCGCAGACGGTACCGACGGCACCAGCCGCGCCCTGGACGCAGGTGTGGTCGGACAGCTTTAACGGCCCGGCCGGGAGCGGCGTCAACACCGCCAAATGGAAATATGACAACGACCAGGGGGCGATCTTCGGCACCGGTGAGGTCGAGCGGACCACCAGCCTCCCGGCCAATGTGCACCTTGACGGTAACGGCAACCTCGACATCGTTGCTCTGAAGAATGGCTCCTCCTGGACGTCCGGCCGGATACAGACCGCCAAGGCCCAGTTCGAAGCTCCCGCGGGGGGCGAAATGATCGTCAGCGCCTCCATCCGGCAGCCAGATCCCGCGAACGCGGTCGGCTACTGGCCCGGTTTCTGGCTCCTGGGGCCCGGGCAATGGCCCGCCACCGGCGAGATCGACATCCTTGAGGACGTTGACGCATACAACCTGGTGGCCGGAACTCTGCACTGCGGAAATCTGACCCAGCACAACCCGGACGGCACCACCGGGCCCTGCCACGAGTCCACCGGCGTGTCCAGCGGCTTCCGGCCGTGCCCGGATTGCCAGAACGGCTACCACACCTACAGCGTGCTGATCGACCGCCGGGATACCGGGAACGAGCAGGTCGCCTGGTACCTGGATGGGCGTGAATATTTCAGCGTGAGCGAGGGCAAGGTGGGAGCGGCGGCGTGGACGCCGGCCATCGACCACGGCATGTCGATCATCCTCGACGTCGGGATCGGCGGCAGATATCCCGACGGCAGATGCGGTTGCGATGCCGCCATCCAGGCAACGCCGGGCGCAGCGATGAGCATCGCCGGCGTATCGGTCTTTACCAAGCCCAGTTAAGACGTACCTATCGCCCGGGCCTCCCGCACGCCGATCCGGCGGCTGGCCGGCTTGGTGCTGACAGTGATCGTTCCCGGTGCTGATCCCGCGATCGCCGACCACACCGGGCCGCATGGCGGGCTGGGGGTATACCGGTTCTGGCGCGGCCTCGGCTACGCACTCGGTGCCGTGCTGGCCGGCCTGGTCGCCCAGGGCGGGCTCAGCAGCGCGGTCATCGCTGGGGGGTACCTTCGCCTCCGGGCGGCTCGCCGCGCGATGGGTGACCGGGGCGCCCAGCCCGGTAGGAACCGCAGAAGGGACAGCCGATGGAACGGCAATCTGTGTCACCGGAAACCCTGGCCGCCCAGGGGCTGGGCGAGGTGGATCCGGTATCGGGCGGCCTGGCCCCGGTGATCAACCTGTCCACGAACTACGAGCAGCAGCCGGACGGCTCTTATCCGCAGGGCCGGGTTTATACCCGGGCCGACAACCCGACCTCTGAGCACGCTGAGCAGCTGCTGGCGGAGCTGGAGGGCGGCGGCGGGTGCGCGCTGTTCGGTTCCGGGATGGCGGCCGCCACCGCAGTCTTCCAGTCGCTGCTGCCCGGCGATCACGTGCTGGTCTCCCGGGTCCTGTACTGGGGGGTGCGGAAGTGGCTGGCCGAATTCGCGCTCACCTGGGGCCTGGACGTGGAGTTCACCGACACCTCCGATCTTGACGTCGTGGCCGCCGCGATCCGCCCGAGCCGCACCCGGCTGCTGTGGGTGGAGGCGCCGGCTAATCCGATGTGGGAAATCACCGACCTGGCCGCCGTCTGCCAGGTCGCGCATGCCGCCGGGGCCCGGGTAGCCGTCGACAACACCGTGGCCACGCCCGTGCTGACCAGGCCGTTCGAGCACGGCGCCGACCTGGTGGTGCATTCGGCTACCAAGTACCTCAACGGGCACGGCGACGTGCTGGCCGGCGCCGTGCTGGCCGCGCGCCGGGACCCGTTGTGGGAACGGATCCGGTCCTGGCGCCGCAACGCCGGCGCGATGCCCGGGCCGTTCGAGGCGTGGCTGCTGCAACGCGGCATGCGCACCCTGTTCCTGCGCGTGCGCCGGGCATCGGAGACCGCGCTGGCCATCGCCACCCGCTTCGACGGGCACCCGGCCCTGTCCGCCGTACTCTATCCCGGGCTGCCGGGCCATCCGGGCCACCAGATCGCCGTCCGCCAGATGCACGGCGGGTTCGGCGGCATGCTGTCCATCCGGCTAGCCGGCGGAGCCGGGCACGCCCGGGCCGTGCTGCGCGAGGTCCGCGTGTTCAAGCGGGCCACTTCCCTGGGCGGGGTGGAAAGCCTAATCGAGCATCGGCGCAGCAGTGAGGGGCCGTCCTCCCCCGTACCTGACGACCTGCTCCGCCTTTCGATCGGCATCGAAGCTCCCGGGGATCTGATAGCCGACCTTGAAGTGGCGCTCGATGCGGCGTACCGCAGCCCGGCCACAGTCCCACCGGAACCAGCGGCCACCCGGGAGACGGGCCGGTGACGGACCTGACGGCGCAGGTGACGGCCGCGCTGGAGCGCAGCGTGCTGCCCTCGGTCATCGCCCGCGGTGCTGCCGTCCGTGTCGCCGCGGCCGGGGATGGCATCGTGACCCTGGAGGTGACCGGATCGCCGGGCGCGGTGTTCCCGCTGGCCTCGCGCATCGAGACACTGATCCGCGCCGCCGTGCCCGGGATCACCGCCGTGCGGCTGGTCACCCCCGGTGCCGGGCCGGCCGGGTCCCCGCCGGACACCGGCGGGGACCTCGCGGAGGCCGCCCGCAGCGTCCTCAACGCTGAGGTCAACCCGGCAATCGCCGCGCACCGCGGCCACGTGACCGTCGCCGATGTCATAGCTGGCCGGATCCGCATCCGGCTCGAAGGCGGCTGCCAGGGCTGCAGCCTGGCCGAGGTGACCATCCGGCAGGGCATCGAACCGCTGCTGCGGGCCCGCCTGCCCGCCATGACCGGCCTGATCGACGTCACCGACCACGAGGCGGGGACCGACCCGTTCTTCTCCCCGGAGAAACGGTGACCGGCGGGATGACCGCAGTCCCGGGCGGGTCAGCGCCGCCGGGTCCACGCGTGCTGCTGCTGGTGCCCGCCCGCACCTACCGCGCGGCCGACTTCCTGCTGGCCGCCGCCCGGATGGGCCTGGATCTGGTCGTTGGCAGCGACGGCGCACTGCCCCTGGGCGGCCGCCCAGTCATCCCGGTCAGCCCTAGCGACCCGGACGGCAGCGCCCGCCGCATCCTGGCCCACAGCGGCCCGGTCGCCGCCGTCGTCGCCGCGGATACCCCGATGCTCGTCCCGGCCGCGGCCGTCGCCGCGCGGATGCGGCTGCCGCACAACCCGGTCGATGCCGTCCTCAACGCTACTGACAAGGCCCGGCAGCGGCAGCGGTGGGCAGCTACCGGTGTGGCCCAGCCCAAGTTCGAGATCGTGGCCGCCGGAGCCCCGGAGGACTCCATCCGCCAGGCGGCCGAAGCGGTGGGGTTCCCCTGCGTGTTCAAGGCCGTCTCGCTCAGTGCCAGCCAGGGCATCATGCGCGCCGACGACACGGCCGCCGCCGTGACCGCCGCCCGGCGGATCCGGCAGATCCTGGCCGCCGGCCGGCGCCCCCACGGGGAGCCCCTGCTGGTCGAGGAATACCTGCCCGGCCCGGAACTGAGCATCGACGGCCTGCTGGGCGGCGGTGACCTGAAGGTCACCGCCATCTTCGACAAGCCCCACACCCCGGACGGCCCCACCTTCGAGGAAACCATGCTCGTCACGCCCTCCCGGCTGCCCGGGCCAGTCCTCGCCGCGGCCGTCCGCACTGCCGGAGCAGCGGCCCGCGCGCTCGGGCTTACCGGCGGCCCGGTCCACGCCGAGCTGCGCGTCGATGACCGCGGCGGCCAGGCGAGGCCCGCCATGCTCGAGCTGGCGGCGCGCTCCATCGGCGGCCTGTGCTCACGCGCGCTGCGGTTCCCCGGCGGCAAGAGCCTGGAAGAGCTGGTGCTGGCCAACGCGCTCAGGCGGCCCGCCCCGGCCGCCGGCCATGACCCGGCCCGGCCCTCGGGCGTATTCATGCTTCCCGTACCGCGCCCGGGCGTACTGCACGCGGTCCATGGCCGCCCCGGCGCGGCAGCCGTGCCCGGGATCACCGGCCTGACCATCACCATCCCGATCGGCCAGCGGGTCCTCCCGCTCCCGAACGGGGACCGGTACCTGGGTTTCATCTTCGCCGAAGCCGGCACCCGGCACGACGTCGAGAACGCGCTCACCGCCGCCCGTGACCGGCTGCGCGTGGTCATCCAGTGACCCGCCTCGGGTGATGTCCCGGCGGGTGGCGATGGGCGGTGCCGGCGCAGGCGATGACGGCGGCCCAGACGGCGAATACCCTGCCGCCCTGCCAGGGCATCCGGCCAGCCGGACGCCGGCCCAGCTGGCCTGGTCAACAACCTCAACGACCGGCTCGCCTGGGGCACCTTCCCGCCGCTCTTCGCCCGGGGCGGCCTGTCCGTCGGCCGCATCGGCATCCTCGTCGCGCTTTACCCCGCGGTGTGGGGCGTCGGCCAGCTCGCCGCCGGCGCCCTGCCGGACCGGTGGGGCCGCAGATGGCTCATCGCTGCCGGCATGTGGGCTCAGACCGCAGCGATCGGCCGTGATACAGCGGCGGCAGGCCCGGGGAACGAAAGCGGAATGGCCGCCACGTCCTGACCGCCAGCCGAGCCAGGACGGCGGTCCTGCCCACAGTGCCTCTTCACTGAACCAGCCTCAGGACCAGCTGGCATGCGCCGACCACCCGCCGGCGACCCGGCCCGCGGCGTCGCTGGGGGTCTGCCGGGCACGGGAGGTGCGGCGCTTCGGCAGCGATGACAGCAGAAGAAGTGTGCAGCGCCCGATTCGGCGCGGGGCAGCTCTTTACCCGCGCCAGGGAAACGGCCTGCAGCCGTCTGGCCGGAATAGCAATTGGGTCGCAGGTGCGCCGGGGGCGCTGTGGCTGAGATGCTGCAATAAGGTTTTCCGGGCATCCTGGGCATTATGAGCCACCCGCATGTCGGTCACCCCGATTCTGGGCACGATCACGAGGGCGGCCATGATCACGGCCACGAGCACGAGCATGGGCACGGCGGACAGGGGCCGGCAGCCCGGTGGCGGCATGTGCTGCGGCCGCATTCGCATGAGGCGGCCGATCAGGTCGACGCGGTCATGGAGGGCAGCGCCGAGGGCATGCGGGTGCTGTGGATCTCACTGGGTGTGCTGGGCCTGACTGCGCTGATCCAGGCGGTGGTGACCGGGCTTTCAGGTTCGGTGGCGCTGCTGGGTGACACGCTGCATAACGCGGCGGACGCGCTGACCGCCGTGCCGCTGGGCGTCGCGTTTGTCCTGGGCCGCTGTCCGCCGACCCGGCGTTACACCTATGGGTACGGGCGGGCTGAAGATCTGGCGGGGATCGTGATCGTGCTGACGATCGCGGCGTCGTCGGCGCTGGCCGCTTATGAGGCGGTCACCCGGCTGATCCACCCGCATCACGTGTCGGACCTGATCGCGGTCGCTATTGCCGCGCTGACCGGGTTCGCGGGCAACGAGCTGGCGGCCCGGTACCGGATCCGCACCGGCCGCAAGATCGGCTCGGCCGCGCTGGTCGCCGACGGGCTGCACGCCCGGACGGACGGGCTGACGTCGCTGGCCGTGCTCGTGGGTGCTGGCGGGGTGGCGCTGGGCTGGAACTGGGCCGACCCGGTAATCGGGCTGGCGATCACGGTGGTGATCCTGGCGGTGCTGCGGCAGGCCGCCCGGGAGATTTACCGGCGGCTGATGGATGCGGTGGACCCGGCGCTGGTTGATCAGGCTGAGGGCATCTTGCGGGCCACGCCGGGCGTGCTGGATGTGGGGCAGGTCCGGCTGCGCTGGGTCGGCCACCAGATCCGCGCGGAATGCGAGATCGTCGTCCCCCCGGACATTACGGCCGCCCACGCCCATCAGCTCACCGTCAGCGCCGAGCATGCCCTGCTGCACGCGATCCCCCGGCTGTCCGGGGTACTTGTCCACGCCGATCCCGAGGTCAACGGCAGTGACCCGCACCACGTGCTGGCCGACCACCGGGCTCCCGTCCCGGCGCCGGGCCCGTCATAACCGGCCAAGGTCAGACTGAGGTTCCCGCACCGTCTTGGCGACCTTGAAGGGGCCGCCGGGGCCGCCCAGCCGCCCCGGTGCGGCGTCAGTGGGTGCCCAGTTCATGCCCGGCATGCGCTGCGGCCTCAAGCTGGAAGGTTGAGTGCTCCACGTCGAAGTGCCCGGCCACGCACGCCTGCAATTGATCCAGCAGCCGGGGTGCGTGCCCGTCGTTGAAGCAGGAATCGTCTATCACGATGTGCGCGGACAGGGCCGGCAGGCTGGACGTGACCGTCCAGACATGCAGGTCATGCACGTCGTGGACATGCTCGGTGGCCACCAGATGCGTGCGTACCTCAGCGAGGTTCATGTTCTCCGGCGCGGCTTCGAGCAGCACCCGGCCGGAGTCCCGCAGCAGCTCCCGGGCGGCCTTCAGCATCAGCCCGACGACCAGCAGTGCGATCGCGTCCGCGCGGGCGTAGCCCGTCACCACAATAACCACGCCCGCGATCACCGTGCCGATGAACCCGTGCAGGTCAGTCAGCACATGCCGGTACGCCCCCTGCACATTCAGGCTCGGCCGGTTCGCCCTAGGCTGGGAGGAATGCCCGGTACCCGGCGTAGTCCAGGCCGCCCGGGTCGGTGCCCTGGAGCCAGGCGTAGTCCAGGAGCCGGTCGACCTGGGCCAGGCGCAGCCAATCGGCGGCCTGGCCAAGCAGCCACGTCGCTACGCCCTGGCGGCGGTACGGCTCGGCCACCCGGAGGTTGCCGACGTCGGCCCATCCGCCGTGCCGTGCCCGGCGCTCGCCTTCCTCGACTGTTTCGACCTCGATGAGGCAGACCACTTCCTCGCCGAGCATCGCGGACAGGCGGGTTCCGTTTATTCCGGCTGAGCGGCGGACGGACAGGCCGGTGACAGGCCCCTCGGCGGGGTACGGCAGGTCGCTGACCTGGGCTAGGTAGACGATCTCGGTGGGCCTGGTGTGGCGGAACCCGGCCCGTTCGTATAGCGCACTGATGTGCGGCCATTGCTCGGGCACTCCGTAGACTCCCGGGACGGCCAGCTCCCCGGCCGCCTGCTGGCTGCTCACGCCCCACTGCTCCAGCAGCCGGACACAGGCGGAGACCAGCGCCTCCGCGGCCTCGGTCGCGTCGGGCCAGGGATTCCCGGCGGGCGCCTCGGGCCAGAACACGAGCCAGTGGATCTCCCCGGCATCCCGCATGGCGGCTCCTGCCCGCTCGTCGGGGAAGTACCGGAGCAGGTGCGCGGCGGCGGCGATCCGGTCACCCTGCACGGTGACAAGAGTTATCCGCTCGCTCACCCAGGAATCTTCGATGAACTCGCCCGGCTGCGGCTCGAGCGCGGGCAGAACCTTGCTGGCGGACGCGCTCATACCGGGCACGACTGCGGCGGCATGAGCATTCACCAGGCGAGTGAGCTGTTCCCGGTCACCGCGATGGAACGGGCGCACCTTGATAGACGACATCAGCAGCCTCCCCGGCCGTGCAGCACGCGAAAACGACGGAGGCCGCTACCAGTGCGGTACAGCACGGATGTTATCGAGGGGGACGGCAGCAGAGAGGCTCGGAGGCGCAATGAAGCTGGAGATCTTGCAGGTGCCGGACTGCCCGAACGCGGCAATCCTGGCCGCCCGGCTGTCCGAGCTGGCCGACGGCTGGCTGACGTCACAATCAGGCGTATGGTCGTGACCACGCAGGACGACGCCGAACGCCTCGGGATGACCGGCTCACCTACACTCCTGGCCGACGGCGCCGACCTCTTCGCCCGGCCCGGGCAGATGCCAGCGATCTCGTGCCGCCTCTACCGCGACGAGCATGGTCGGCCTGGACCGGCACCATCACTCGGGCAGCTCCCCACAGCGCTTCGCCTCAACGGCCGCCATAGCCAGCTCTGACTTCATGATGGACGAGGCCGATGCGCTGAACATGCCGAGCGGTGACAGAGGCTCAATCCATAAATCGTTCACGCACCCGGCGTCCCCGTCCTGCTAGCACAGGGGATCGATACAGGCCGCCTAGCCGTCTTAACGGCGGCCGCAAACGCGCCAGTATCCGTCACTGAGACCGCCCGCGTAACAGCCAGATGCAGGAACCCCGCCGCCCGCCCGAAAACCTCCCCCGTAGTGCGACCGGCCAGCCACGTCTGATAAGCCCGGTACCGGGTCATCGGGTCGCCTGGACTGCCCGCGCGGCAGGCGAGGCCGAGCAGGAGATGGTGCCGGGCCTGACCGGCACCATCTGACCGGCCGTGGGTTCGACCCCCATGCCGTGATGGACATTCGACCCCCATGCCGTGATGGACAAGGGCTATGACGGGCGGCTGATGTATCAGGAGTGCGAGGCCCGGGGCATCGGGCCGGTCATTGCGCTGAAGATGACCGGCGGCGTGCGGGCCGGCTGGGACAAGCCGCCTGCCTGCGCGCACGGCCAGTGAGCCTAGAAGCAGGTGCCGCTGGGGACAAACGGGCCCTGGACCGTGTTCTGCGCCTGGGCTCCGAGGATCCCGATCCCCGCCGGCACCTGGCGGGGCGAGCCGTTCACGAAGATGGTCAGGTGGGCGTGGATGTGGAACACGGTCTGCTCACCGGACTGGCAGCTGATCCCGTCGACGGCCTGCCCGGAGGCGGCCGCCGGGGTGCCGGCCAGCGGCGGCGGCCGGGACAGGGACGCCCTCCGGTCCGGTGGGCCCGGCGGAGCCGGCCGGGCGGAGCGTCCCGAGCGAGGCGAGCGAGGCGAGCGAGGCGAGCGAGGCGAGCGAGGCGAGCTTCAGCACCGGCGTCCCCCCGGCTCCCCGGCCCGGGGCCGCGTGGCTCGGCCTCGTCACCGCCAGGATGATCGCGACGACGGCGACGGCCGCCACGGCAACGCCGCCGGTCCCGAGCATCTAGTTGCGGCGCCGACGGCGCGCTGTTCCTCAGCTCGCATCCGGACGATTTTCTCGCGCCTGCCGCCTGTTCCTGTCGGCCTCGGATACCAGCACGCACCCCTCATTCACCCGGTATGACCTATTCACTTAGGGTGAATAGGTCATACCGGGTGCTCTTCAGCGGGACCACCCGGACGAACGGCCGCGCGATCAAGTCGGAGGACAGATCCGGCAGCTCCAGCTGGATCAGTTCCATCCGGCGGACGCCCTCGGTGAGCATCCGGATCATGGCGTGGTCCCGGACATCTTCGAACCCGCGGGCGCGGCCGCCGCCGGTGACCTCCAGCAGGTCGCGGATGAACTCCTGGGCCAACGTCGACGGCCGCTTCTTCAGCGGCGCGTACCGATGCAGCGAGGAGGTGTAGTGGTGCGGGTGCCCGTAGGTTTCCTCCAGCCAGGTGAACAGGTGACGCAGGTTGCACTGCCGGGTGTTCAGCCCCGCCTGCCGGTGCCGGATGACCCAGCCGGTGAAGAAGCGGTTCAGCATGGCCGTGTCGCAGGCGGTGAAGTCCCCGTCGATGCCCTGCCCGGTCATCCACCGGTCCAGGGAACGCGCCGCGTCGGTGTAGGCGGCGACGGTGGCTTCCTGGAAGGGCCGCTTGTGCCGGTTCGTCCGCGACCGCAGCCAGACGGCGAACTCGCTGATCTGCATCCGGCGCAGCTCCGGCGCCGTCACCGGCCCGCCCGGCCCGCGCCCGGCGGCCAGCAGGATATCGGCGGCTGCCGGTTCCGCTACCGCATCGGCCAGAGCGGTCATCGTCGCTGTCCGTAGTGGGCTCTTGCGTCCCCCGCGCGCCGGGACGCGGGCTGCGGGGGCGGTGGTGAGCGTCATCGTGAACCCCTGTCCTGGAGGCGCTACGCACGCTTCCAAGCGGGGAAGCTATGTGCCTTGCACCGGGATGCTTGACCGCAGCGCTCCCAGACGGACAGCGGCAGAAGGCATCACACCAGGTCAGAGCAGATTTTGCGCCCCGAGAAGGATTCGAACCTTCGACCTACCGCTTAGGAGGCGGTCGCTCTATCCCCTGAGCTATCGGGGCCGATGCCCGGCCAAGCTTAGCCGGTCCCCGGCTGGGCCGGCGATCGTACGGCCAGGACCGTAGGCTGGGGGGCCATCGGCACGGCAGAGGAGTGTGGCACGGTGCAGGTCCGGGACGTGATGACTGAGGCGACGATCACTGAGACGCCGACCGACAAGCTCCGTACCGCCGCCGAGCGCATGTGGCGTGAGCAGACCGGTTCGCTGCTCATCACCACCGACGGGCGGCTGACCGGGATCATCACCGAACGGGACGTGCTGCGGGCCGTCGCCCTGGGCGCTGATCCGGACCTGGCCACCGTAGACGAGGCGATGACCATCGACGTGTACACCGTGCCGCCGGACATGCCACTGCACGTGGCGGCGCGGGAGATGGCCGCACGCTGGATCCGGCACCTGCCAGTGGTGGAGAACGGGCAGTTGCTCGGTGTGATCAGCATGCGGGACGTCACCGGGGTGTTCGGCGCGCTGGGCGCGGGCGACAGCGAGATCGACATAGAGCACGAATTCGACCAGCTGGTGCGCAAGCGGCGGCTGGCCCGGATCGAGCGCGCCGACCAGGCCTAACGGCTAGGGCAGCTCGAACGGCAGCGGCAGGCCGTCCAGCGCGTGCGCGCAGGCGTCGTCGGGCTGATCGCCCGGAAGGTCCGCGATGAGGGCCGCGACCAGGTCCCGGAGCCGGGCCACG
>Ga0302326_10004655_pt1 | contig 31632 bp, 24 predicted proteins | sample Palsa_T0_3_FD_202264 | JGI IMG/M metagenome (GOLD analysis project Ga0302326, IMG submission 202264) | Peat permafrost microbial communities from Stordalen Mire near Abisko, Sweden - Palsa_T0_3 | ecosystem: Environmental > Terrestrial > Soil > Palsa > Peat permafrost | place: Sweden: Abisko...
AAACAAGAACGCCTGGTCACGATCGACCGGCCGGTACCGCTTCGCCATGCCCCAATCATCCCAACAGACCATCAAGCATGCCCGAAGCCGCGCCGCCCACCCGGCAGCCAATTCCGCAACAGCCCCTACAGCGGCAGTGGAGTCCCAACCACGCTGCTGGACCAGCGGGGCGCCGCTGCCTGTTGCGGCCTTCCTGGCGCGAATCCGCTCGAGCAGCCTCTCCGCGTGCGGCTGGCGCCCAAGCTCGATGAGCCGCGAACGCAGGTACTCCCGGGAGCGACATGCCGGTCAGGGCAGCGCGCCGCGAGTTCATCCGGTACATCGCGGACGGTGATCGACGTCGCCATGCAGCTATCTTGCATGTCACGCTGCGCGACACCTTGGTGCCGGTCAAGTCGTTCCGCATCGGTCCGGGCCCGCGTTCGAGATCATCGAACCGCGGACTAACACCCGATGTTAAGGGCCGCGCCTGACCGGGCGCGGTCAGGAAGACAGCAGCGGAGGCAGGATGACAGAAGGAAGCCAGGACGAGAGCCTGGATGAATTCGCCCGCCGGCAAGACGAGTGGGCGCAGGCGTGCAAGGTCGCGTGCCTGCGGCTGCCTGCCGTGCTTGACCCGCCCGACGACGGGGCGGCGGGCATGTGGGGGGTGCTGGAAGGAGTAGGAACCCCCGGCCGGTGGCGGCTCACCGTCAACATGCGCGGCGGCGAGGAAGGCCAGCAGCTGGTGGAACCTGACCCGCCAATGATGGCCGAGGTGTCGATCGCCGCGGACCTGCCTGAGCTCGCCACCAAGGTGGGGCCGCGTAGCTGGTTCTTTCCCGACCACGGCGGCCAGGCGGGCCTGGAGGAACCGATGGCCCGGTTGTTCACCGAAGCCGACCGTCACCTGCGGGCGGCGGGGTTGCGGCGGGCCGGGGACTGGGAACCCACCGAGGCCGAGTTCTTCGCCCGCATCGTCAGGCGGCCGCCAGAGTAGGCGCTGGTCAGCCCCGGCACAAGTGCGGGGCATCGCCGGTCTGCCGGTGCACCAGTGACCGTCAGAGCCCCCGCAGCAGGCGCAGAGCGGCGGCGGCCTGCGCGGGCACGTCCGGGGAGATCTTGCCCGGATCACCACGCCTAGTGCCGCTCCTTGCAGGCAGACAGACTTCAGCCGGCAGCCGGGGCCTCGGCGCCGATGGTGGTGTCGTCGCCGTGGCCGGTGTGCACGACGGTGTCCGGGGGCAGCGCCATCAGGATCTCGCTGATCGAGCGCAGGATCGTGGGGCGGTCGGAGTAGGACCGGCCGGTGGCTCCCGGCCCGCCCTGGAACAGCGTGTCCCCGGAGAAGACCACCCGCAGCGCCGGCGCGTACAGGCACACGCTGCCCGGCGAGTGCCCCGGCGTGTGCAGCACCCGCAGCGGGGTGGCCGCGATCTCGATGATCTCTTCATCGACGAGGTCACCGTCGGGCACCTGTTCTGGGTAGATCATCCGCCACAGCACCTGGTCGGCCGGATGCAGCAGCACTGGGGCGCCGGCCCGGTCAGCTACCTCGGGCGCCGCGCTGATGTGGTCGTTGTGCCCGTGCGTGCAGACCACGGCCAGCAGCCTGCGGTCGCCAACGGCGGCCAGGATCGCGTCGGCGTCGTGCGCAGCGTCGATCACGATCACCTCGCGGTCATCGCCCACCAGCCAGACGTTGTTGTCGACCGCGAAGTCCTGGCCGTCCAGCGAGAACGTGCCAGAGGTGACGATCTTCTCGATGCGTGCCGCCATGCGCCCGAGTATCTCCGACACGGTGCCGGGGCGGGAGCCGGCCCCCGCGGCTGGCCCCCCGGGGCGCTGCGGATCGCGAAGCCACCGCGCGGGCGCGGCCGGCGGTCAGCACGTTCCGGCGATCGCCACCACGACATCCTGCGGCAGGTACCGCGGATGAACCAGCAGCGCCCTGGCGACCTGCCGGATCTGCAGCCGGCGCGGGAGCAGCAACTCCTCGCTGAGCCGCCACGCGCCGACCTCGTCGGAGCCGAAGCGCGGGCCGAGGGCCCGGCGGAAACGCCGCGCGTCGCCGCCGTCGCTCTTCCAGGACGGCAGCCACGCGCGCAGGTCGTCGTCGCGGTCGAGCATGGTCCAGTTCCGCAGCCGCTCGGCGATCTGGCCGGCCGCGTCGACAACGAACGCCAGCTCGTGACCGGACCTGATGCCATGCACCCGGCCCTCGCTCGTGCAGGCATGGTGGATGCTGGCCGAGCTGAACCGCGCCCCCACCGCCATCGCGGCGACCGCGTGACCGGCCTCGTGCCATGCCGTCACGACGGTCGCCCGCCGGGCCGGAGCGAGGCTGGCGAAGCAGCCGCAGTCGTAGCGTTGCCGGATCCATCTGTGGTGCACCACAGATTCGTCGTCGTAGCGGATGACCCGGTTCAGTTCAGCGCGTATCCCTGCCAGGACCCGCTGCTGGGCGGGCGTCATGGCGGCAGCCTGCCAGCGTGTGCCGGCGGCTGGTAGCCGGGCGGCCGCCCTGGCACCGGTCTCGCCGGCAACGGTGACCCGGCGGTGTCGCCTCGCATGCCATCCTCCCGAGCTCGCAGCGTACCGCAGCTTGACTAGACGCAACGTAGCGTCTAGTTTCATGGATATGACCAGCACCTTGCAAGCACCGCCAGTCCGCGCCGTGCTCGACCGGCTCTTCGCCGCCGCCGCGCTCGACGACGACACCAGTCCGCGGCTGGGCCCCGGCCGCTCGTTCGCGTCAGCCACCGCGCAGGAGCGCGCCGACGCGCTGGACGCCGTCTACATGCCGATCTCCGCGCGGGGCGGTGACCTGCTGTACGCGCTGGCCCGGGCCAGCCGCCCGGACACCGTCATCGAGTTCGGCACCTCGTTCGGCATCTCCACGCTGTACCTGGCCGCCGCCATCGCGGACAACGGCACCGGCCGGGTGATCGGTACCGAGCTGAGCGCTGCCAAGGTCACCGCCGCGCGGGCCAACCTGGCCGAGGCCGGCCTGGACGGCCAGGTCACCATCCTGGCCGGCGACGCCATGGAGACCCTTCACGACATCCCCGGGCCGATCGGCCTGGTGCTGCTGGACGGCTGGAAGGACCTCTGCCTGCCGGTCCTGCGGCTACTGGAATCCCGGCTCATGCCCGGCGCGCTGGTCGTGGCCGACGACACCACTTTCCCCTCGATGGCCGGCTACCTCGGCTACGTCCGTGATCCGGCCAGCGGATACGTCAGCGTCGCCTTCCCGGTGGAGGACGGCATGGAGATCAGCTGCCGCGCCAGCGCCAGCGCCGCGGGGGCAGGCCATCGATGATCATGCAGGCCGCCGGTGGTCAGTCCCGGAGCTTGCGGAGGATGCGGGCGAGGTGGGCACGGTCGGCCGGGCTGAGCCGGTCGAAGGCCCGCTCGGCCTCGGTGCCGCGGGCGGCGGAGATCGCGTCAAGGACGCCGGTGCCGTGCTCGGTCAGCTCGACCAGGGTGGCCCGCCGGTCGCCGGGGTCGGGCCGCCGCTGCACTAGGCCCCGGGCTTCGAGCGCGTCAACGACCTCGGTGGCCGAGCGCGCCGCGATGCGCAGATGATCCGAGAGCTCCGACAGGCGCATGGCCCCGTGGCGCATCAGCACGTGCAGCGCCCGCAGGTGAGACGGGGTGATGTCCCACGGGGCCAGCGCCTCCTGGGACGTCTCGCGCAGCCGGCGCGCCACCGACCGGAAGGCTTCCGAGAGCGTCTCGTCGCCGCCGGGCGCGTCGGCCCGGCCCGTTGCATCGCGTTCCCGGGTCACCGGAATACCCTAGCAGCGATTCCTGTTGTAGCCTCATGTTGAGGTAACCTCAGCAATAGTCGTGACCAGGTCCCGCGCATCCGAGCGCGCGGCCCCCCGGCAGAATCGAGTAGCCCCTTGGCGTCACCACCCGTGAATCGAGATAACAGCAGCACCGGCCGAGAGATCAGCAGCAGCAGCAGCAGCAGCAGCAGCAGCCGGACCCGCGGCCCGAAGACCGTCACGGCCGCCGAGAGGGCGCAGGCACGCGAGGTGTCCCTGCGCCGCATCGGGCAGCTATTCACCCCCTACCGCTGGCAGCTGGCCATCGTAACCGCGATCATCGCCGCCTCCTCGGTGGTCGGCGTAGCCTCGCCGTTCCTGCTCCGCGCGGTCATCGACACCGCGCTGCCGGACAAGAACGTCCGGCTGCTGGCCTGGCTGGTGGCCGGCATGATCGCCATCGCCGCCGTCACTGCCGCCTTCGGAGTGATCCAGACCTGGATCAGCACCAAGGTCGGCCAGCAGGTCATGCACGGGCTGCGCACCCGCGTGTTCGGCCATCTGCAGCGGCAGTCGGTCGCCTTCTTCACCCGCACCCGTACCGGCGAGGTCCAGTCCCGCATCACCAACGACATCGGCGGCATGGAGTCGGTCGTGACCTCGACCGCGACCTCCATCGCGTCCAACGTCACCACCGCGATAGCCACTGCCGTCGCCATGGTCGCGCTGTCCTGGCGGCTGTCCCTCATCTCGCTCGTCGTAATGCCGCCGGCGATCTACCTGAGCCGCAAGGTCGCCCGGATGCGCCGGGCCATCACCACCGAGCAGCAGCGCGAGCTCGCCGACCTCAACGTCACCATCGAGGAAGGGCTGTCGATCAACGCGGTCCAGCTGGCCAAGACGATGGGCACCGGCCCCGCCCTGGTGCGGCGGTTCACCGACTCCTCGGCCCGCCTGATCGACCTGGAGCTGCGCTCCCAGCTGGCCGGGCGCTGGCGGATGGCGTCGCTGAGCATCATCTTCGCCGCGATCCCCGCGATCATCTACCTCGCCGCCGGCCTGCCGTTCACCGCCGGCGCGATGACCATCGGCACCCTGGTCGCGTTCACCACCCTGCAGAACGGCCTTTTCCGCCCGCTGACCGGCCTGCTCAGCACCGGCGTCTCCGTGATCAGCTCGCTCGCGCTGTTCGCCCGGATCTTCGAGTACCTCGACCTGCCCGTCGACATCGACGACCCCGCCCGCCCCGTCACGATCGACCCGGCCGAGATCACCGGGCACGTCAGCCTCGAGAACGTCAGCTTCAGCTATCCCGGCGCCGACCGGCCCGCCGTGACCGGCATCGACCTGGACGTGCCGGCTGGCAGCACGCTGGCCCTGGTCGGCGAGACCGGATCCGGCAAGACCACCATCGCCGCGCTGATCGCCCGCCTCTACGACCCCGGCAGGGGCACCGTCCGGGTCGACGGCATCGACATCCGCGACATGCGGCTCGCCGACCTCGCCGCCATCGTCGGCGTGGTCAGCCAGGAGACCTACCTGCTGCACACCACGGTCCGGGAGAACCTGCGCTATGCCAGGCCGGACGCCACCGACGCCGAGATCGAGAACGCCGCCCGCGCCGCCCAGATCCACGACCTGATCGCCGGGCTGCCCGACGGCTACGACACCATGGTCGGCTCCCGCGGGCACCGTTTCTCTGGTGGCGAGAAGCAGCGCATCGCCATCGCCCGTACCCTGCTCCGCGACCCCCGTGTCCTCGTGCTTGACGAGGCCACCAGCGCCCTGGACACCGAGACCGAGCGCGCCGTGCAGAAGGCATTCGACACCCTCGCCCGCGGCCGTACCACGATCACCATCGCCCACCGGCTCTCCACCGTTCGCAACGCAGACCAGATCGCGGTCCTTGACCACGGCCGCATCATCGAGGCGGGCACGCACACGAGCCTCACCGCCGGCCACGGCCGCTACGCCAGCCTCGCCGCGTGACCTGACCGGGTCACCGGCCGGTTTCCCGGCCATGCGGGCGTCGCAGCGTCCTGCACAGGCCGCACTTCCCGTTCATTCGATTATATGTTTGAATACCATCGTGGCACAGCAGAGGAACTCAGGTCGGCCAGGCTTCCCCCGCGAGGTTAGGCAGGCGACGTGCTCGCGGCCATAGCGGCTGGCGCGAGTCATCCCGCGGTCGCGGGCCTGCTCGGGCTCGGGACGGCAGGGCTGGCCGGCGCGGTGGTGGCGATGGCCTGGAGCGTGCACGCGCGCCAGATCCGGCTCGCCGGCGAGCTAGCCCGGCGACAGTTCACCGTGACCGGCGAGACTTCCGCGGCGATCCCTGAAGCGAACGGCCACGGCGGCGGCCCTGAGGCGAACGGCCGCAGCGGCCCTGAGACGAACGGCCGCGGCGGCCGTCAGGCGAACGGCCGCGGCGGCCCTGCGGCCGTCGTCGAAGAGGCCGGGGCGGCCGCCAGGCCGGGTCCGGTGCCGATGGTCATTGACGGGCCGGACACCGTGGTCGCCGGCGAGCAGGCCCGCTATCGCGTCCCGCCGTCCTGCGGCCGGGACGTGGTGTCGTGGGCGGTCGGCGGCGGCTCGGTGGCGCAGTCTCCCGACCCGGCCCGTCCCGGCGAGCTGCTCCTGATCGCCGACCAGCCGGGTGACCTGGCAGTCACCGCGCGAGTGCGCGAGGGCCTGACGCAGCACCGCGTGACGAAGACCGTCACCGCCGTGCCGGGCGTGACGCCAGTGCAGCCCGTCGCACTGCGGCTGTTCCTGAACGCGTGGGGGCTGGTCGTCGTCATCGTACTGATCACCGGATTCGCCGGAGCCCTCGACGCACTGGGCGACCTCTCCTCCGCCGACTTCATCGCGCTGGCCGCGCCGCTGGCCGCGCTGCTCGCCGTGGTGGCCGTCGCGCGCGGAGCAGAGGACCCGGCCGGCCGCCCCGGCACCGGGACGGCCAGGCCCAGAGCCTGAGAACGGCCTCGCTACAGGCCGGTCACCGCCACCGGCACGGTGCTGTCGAGGCTGAGCGAGCCGTCGCCGAGTTCGCCGTCGGCGTTGAGGCCCCAGCACTGCGCCTGCTCGGCATTGTCGAGTGCGCAGGTGAAGCCCCCGGTTCCGCCGTTGGCTGAGAGGGACGAGCCGTCCGAGGCGAACCCGGATACCGTGACCGGGACCAGGCTGCTGACCGTGGAGCCGTCCCCGAGCTCGCCGACCGTGTTGTAGCCCCAGCACTGCACCTCTCCGGTGTTCAGGACCGCGCACGCGTGGGCGTCGCCGGCGGTGATCGCCAGTACCCCGCTGGACAGGCCGGTGACCGGGGTCGGCACGTGCGCGTCGGTGGTCGTCCCGTTGCCCAGCTCACCGAACTGGTTGTCCCCCCAGCAGCTCACCGCGCCCGCGCTGGTGAGGGCGCAGCTGAAGGCGTTGCCCAGCGCGATCTGGACGACGCCGGACAGGTTCTGCACCGCGGCCGGCACCGACCTGTTGCTGGTCGAGTTGTCGCCGAGCTCGCCGGCCACGTTGAGGCCCCAGCATTTCACCGTGGCCGACGCGTCGGCGAGCAGCGCGCAGGTGTGGCCGCCGCCAGCGGATATCTGCGCGAGCTTGCTCGGCAGCGACTTCACCGCGACCGGCGTCAGCCGCTCGGTGGTGGTGCCATCGCCGAGATCGCCATAGAAGTTGTCGCCCCAGCAATAGGCACCGCCGTTGTAGACCAGGGCGCACACGTGCGTGCCGCCGGTGGTCACCGCCTGGACCTTAGACAGGCCCTTGACCGTGACCGGCGTCCCCTGGTTAGTGAACGAGTTGTCGCCGACCTCGCCCCAGGTGTTGTCACCCCAGCACCCCAGCGAGCCGGTGGTGGTCAGGGCGCAGCCGCCGTAGGCAGCCACCACCTGCGCCACTCCGCCGGCTGGCAGGCCCTGGACCGGGACGGCCGACGTGTCCATCGCCAGCATGGTGCCGTCGCCGGGGAAATCGCCCCAGCAGGCGGCGTTCAGGGCGGCCGTCACCGCGCAGCCGGTCTGGATCCCGGCGGAGACCTCATTGACCGATCCGGCCGGCCCGGGCAGGCCGATGACTGGGGTGGGAATGGCACGGTCCAGGGTCGCGCCGTTGCCGAGCGCCCCGAAGATGCCTTGTCCCCAGCACCTCAGCTGCAGCGAGAACAGCACCAGGCAGGCATGGTGCGCTCCGGCCGAGATCTGCTCCGGCAGGTTGGGGCCCGCTCCGGTCGGCGGTAGCTGCAGCCCGAAGACGGGAACCGGGACGGCCACGTCTAGGTCGAAGCTGCCGTTCCCCAGCTGCCCGTGCCCGTCCGCGTCACCCCAGCACTGCGCGGCCGAGAAGGCCCCGACCAGGGCGCAGCCGTAGTCCTCGCCGAGGCTGACCTGCTCGACGCCGCTGGTCAGGCCGGTGACCTGGGCGGGCGTGAGGGCGCTGGCGAAGGTCCCGATGCCCAGCTGGCCGACGCCGTTCTCGCCCCAGCATTTGAGATCGCCGCCAGTGAGGATGGCGCAGCTGTCGTCGGCGCCCGCCGCGATCGCGACAACGCCGCTTTCCAGGCCGGTGACCTGTACCGGGACATCGCTGTCCGCAGTGGTTCCGTCGCCAAGGCCGCCGAAGGTGTTGGATCCCCAGCACTTCACGCCGCCGCTCTTCAGCAGCGCGCATGCATGGAAGTAGCCGGCAGCCACCGCCACGACCCCGGTGAGTCCCTTCACTACCTTCGGCGTGCTCGCGTCGGCCGTCGTGCCGTCACCGAGCTCGCCGTAGTTGTTGTCGCCCCAGCATTCGGCCTGCTGGGTGATGGTTACGGCGCAGGTCAGGTCCCGTCCGGCCGAGACCTGCCCGGCCTTGATTCCCTTGACCTGCGCGGGCACCGGCACGCTCGTGGCGGTCGTCCCGTTGCCCAGCTCGCCGAAGGCGTCCGACCCCCAGCACCACACGTTCTGCGCGACATCGATGGCGCAGCTGTGCGCGTATCCGGCGGCGACGGCGAGCGACGAAGGAACGCCCGTGACCTGGACCGGGACCGTTGAGCTGCCCCCGCTGTCGCCCAGCTGGCCGGTGAGGTTGCTGCCCCAGCACCAGACGGTCTCGTCCGGCATGACGGCGCAGCTGTGATTGCCTCCGGCGGAGACGATCGGGAAAGCAATCGCGCTGGCGGGCGCGGGGCTGACGGCGGTGCCGGCCAGCGCGGCAGCCAGCATCGCCACCGCCGCCATGATCGGCGCGGCTGCCCGACGGGTGAATCCGGGCCGGCGGTATCGCGGGCGCGCGGTAGCAACTGCCATGCTGGCTCATCTCCTGCGCAGTTCTCCTGTGCAGTGGGAATCTCCTGCACAGGGCAGCCCGCCTGGCTGGCCGGCCTGGCCTGACGCTAAGTCAGCCGGCCGCCGGGTCGCGTCGGGGAAAACCCTTGGCTTACCCGCCGTCGGCTGGCGACGCCTGCCCGGAGGTCCCGCCCTGGGTCAGGGCCCGAGGCGACGTGCCAGCTCGGCGCGTGAGCGGATGCCGAGCTTGCGGTAGACGCGGGACAGGTTCGCCTCGACGGTCTTGCCGGAGAGGAACAGCCGCGCCGCGATCTCGTGGTTGCGCAGGCCCTCTGCCGCCAGCCCGGCGACCTCGCGCTCTGTCGGGGTCAGCTGGCCGGACTCGCCCCGCCGCCCGGCGGCCCGGCGCAGCTCGTCGCGTGCCACGGCGGCCCAGCCGTCCGCACCAGCGGACTCGGCCAGCCGGGCCGCCTCGGCAAGGCTGGACATGGCGAGCTGCCGTTCGTTGCGGCGGCGCCGCAGCCGCCCGAGCGCCAGCAGCGTCCGGGCCTGCTCGCCCGGCATGGCCAGGCTCCGGTGCGCTTCCATTGCCCGGAGGTAGTCGGCCAGGGCGTCGTCCAGCCGGCCGCTCGCGGCGTTCAGTAATCCCCGGCAGCGAGCGGAGACGGCCAGGATCCACGGCCTCGGCAGGGCACTGGCGCGGGCTTCCAGCCGCGCCACCAGGCCCTCCGCGCGTTCGGTGTCACCGAGCCCGATCACCGCCTCGACGTGATCGGGATGGAACCGGTCGGCGGCTGGCTCCCTGAAGTGCAGGGATTCCACGATCTCGTCGGAGCGGGACAGCTGCCTGTCGGCCTCGGCGAGATCGCCCGCCGAGAGAGCGGCCAGGCCCAGCATCGCCCTGGCCATGCCCTCCAGCGTGATGTCCGGATGGGCGTCGAGCCGGGCCAGTATCTCCGCGCCCGCCGCTCGTGCCTCCGCTGTCTCGCCGGCCCGCGCGTGCACCTGCCCCTGGGCCCACTGCGCCATGTTGAGGTAGGTCTCCTGCTCGGTCTGCTCGGCGAGATCGACCGCCTCCCTCGCCAGTTCCCTGGCCCGGTCCATGTGCCCGGTCATCGCCTCGATCACCGCGATGTGGGTCAGCACGCCGCTGGCGCTCGCCTCGTCTCCGCGCTCGGAGAACACGCGGAGCATGCCCTCGAAGAGCCGCCGGGCGACGTCGAAGTCGTCGAAATTCCGTGCCCAGTAGGCGGGAACCGTGCTCATCTCCCATGCCGCCACTCCCTGCTGCAGGCGCATGCCCTCCTCGATGGCCGGGTGATCAGCGCCGCGCCCGGCGTACAGCCTGAACAGCGCGACGTTGTGCAGGGCAAAGGAGTACAGCAGCGGATCCTCGTGCCTGTCCAGCAGGGCCAGGGCCGCCTCGCCGTGCTGCACGGAAAGATCGCAGTCGTCGGAGAGCGCGGAGATCCGCGAATGGATGCGAGCCCGCAGGGAGCGGGTCTCGGCCTCGGCGAGCGCCTGCAGCAGCAGGGCGAGGCCGCGGTCTCCCTCGCTCTGGGTCCACAGCACGCTGCCGAGCTCAAGCAGGACCAGTGACCTGTCCTCGCCGGGCGGCAGCGCGAGCACCGATCGCTCAAGCTCCGACCGGGCGCCGTTCGGGTCACCGGCGAAGTAGCGGCTGTCGGCGAGCTCAAGCTCCCGCCGGACGAGCATGTGGCGGTCCCCTGGCGGGGTTAGCTCGCGCGCGAGCTCCTTGAGCTCGACGGCCATGTCCGCCGCGCCGCGAGCCGACGCGGCCCGCGCCGCCTGATCGAGCACTGCCGCGGTGGATTCGTCCGGGCCCTCCGCGGCCAGCGCCAGGTGCCGTGCCCGCTCCTCCAGGCTCACCGCCAGGCCGGCCAGCTCGCGGTGCAGCCCGCGGCGCTGCCCATCCGGCAGCGAGGAGTACAGGACGGAGCCGAACAGGGGGTGGGTGAACTCGACCCGCCCTCCTGGCCGCACCCTGATGATCGCAGCGCGCTCAGCCGGGTCCAGCGCGCGCGGGTCCAGGTTGTCGGCGGACGGCCGCGACATGGCCGCCACCATTGTCAGGGCGGCGCGGGTCGGCCCGGGCAGCCGGCGCAGGCGCAGCAGGGCGAGCTCACGGTGGCTGTCCGGGACGGGAAGCGGCTGGCCCGGCGGCGCCGCACCGACCCTGTTGATCTCGCGGGCGATCTCCAGGGCGTAGAACGGGTTGCCGCCCGCGGCCCGGTGGATCCGGACGAGCAGCGGGCGGGCGAAGGACGCGCCGAGCGCCTCGCGGAAAAGCCGGTGGGTGGCGGCGACCGTGAGCGGGCCGACCGGGATCCGGGCCAGCGCCTGGCGGTCCACCGCGGACTCCAGCGCCGCCGGTCCGGCGGCGATCCGCTGCGCGGGACCATCGACGCGGACCGTGGCAAGCGCCCGCACGGGCCGGTCGTCCAGCCGCCGGAACGCGAACGCCAGTGCCCTGGCCGACGCCGGATCTAGCCATTGCGCGTCATCCACCGCCAGGAGCACCCGCCCGGTTTCGGCCAGCAATCCGAGCAGCGCGGTGAGCCCGGTGCCGACGGCGCGGGGCTCGAGGTCGCCTTCTCCCGCTTCCTCCCGCAGCAGGGCGACCGCCAGCGGCCGCCGCTGGGGTGCCGGGAGGCTGTCGAAGGCCTCGTCGGGCACGGGGCGCAGCAGGTCGGCGAGGCCGACGTGGGCCAGCGCCGCGTCGGACGGGGCGGGCCGGCACTGCAGGACCCGCCAGCCCGACTGGATGGCGCGGCGGACCCCCGCTGCCCACAGCGTGGTCTTGCCGATCCCCGGCTCACCCTCGATCAGCAGCACGCGGGCGGCCGCATCAGGCCGAGCCGGGCTACCGGCCTGAGCTGTTTTCGAGGCCCCGCCGGGGTGCTCGCCGGTCTCAGCCGCGTAGCCCAGCCATGCGTCAATCCTGCCCAGCTCAGCGTCCCGCCCCAGCACCTCCATTTGGCTACAAGTGTGACCGGCGCTGCCGCGGGAGTCGCGTGTTCGGCCAGAATCTCGTACTGCCCCGCGATTCAGCCCGGCCGGCCGGCCGGGCTGGCGATCGAGGTCCAGCGGCCGTCGTGCCTGGCGATCGCGACCGGGTAATCGAAGCAGGCGCTGACCAGCCTGGTGGTGAGCACGTCGGCGGCCAGGCCGGCGGCCACCGTCCGTCCGTCGCGGAGCAGGAGCGCGTGGGAGGTGCTGGCCGGCAGCGCCTCCAGATGGTGGGTGACCAGCACGGTGGCCAGGCCGGGCTGCCGCTCGCGGAGCTCGTCGATGGATACCAGCAGCTGCTCGCGGCCTGCCACGTCCAGCCCGGCCGCCGGCTCGCCGAGCAGCAGGACGCGCGGCTCGGCCATCAGGGCCCGCGCGATCAGCGTCCGGCCGCGCTCACCCTGGGACAGGCCCGGCCAGCGAGAGGACCAGGTCCACGGCCTCGGCGCGGAGCACGACGTCAGGCCTGGCGCGGCCAGTGGAGCCGGTCACGGGAGCCGCGCCTGGCATGCCTGTCGTCCCGGTCATGCCGTGGAGAACGACGACGAGTGGAGCTTCCAGTCCACGACGCTGCCTCCTCATCGGGCCGGCTGGCTCCCGCTCCCCGGCCGGCTGGCGCCAGGTCACCGGGCCGGCTGGCGCCAGGTCAGGGCGAGCGTGCCAGCATAAACCAGTGTCCTCACCACGCGTGGAACGGGCGGTCGCCGGCAGCCTGGCCGGATGGGCGGTGGCCAGGCTGGCGGCCGCCGATCGCGCTGGGCCGCTGGAGGCGGCGGCGGTGCCGCTGGTGTCGTTCACTCCGCAGGCTGCCGCGGCGGCGTGGCTCGCCGCGCTGCTGCTGCGCGACAGGGGCGCGTCCGCCACCGCCGCGCTGGCCGGCGCGGCCCTGACCGCCCTGGTGGCCCCGCGCGCCCTGCCGCGCCGCCAGCCGCCCGCGGCCGGGCCCGTGCTGCGCGTGCTGACCGCGAACCTGCTCGTCGGCCGGGCCCTCGCCGACACGGTCGTCGAGCTCGCCCTCGAGACGCACGCCGACGTGCTCTTCCTGCAGGAGCTCAGCGGCGATGCGGCGACCCGGCTGAAGCGAGCCGGGCTGCACGACCTGCTGCCGCACGAGATGAACGACGTCCTGGCGGACGGCCCGCGGGGCAATGCCATCTACGCCCGTTATCCGCTGAGCGACAGCCCGGCCATCGCGGCGACCTCAGCGGGGCAGCCCGCCGCCCGGCTTGACCTTCCGTCGGGCCAGTCCGTGCGGCTGATCTGCGTGCACACCACCCCGCCGACTCCGCGCTGGCACCGGCGCGCTGTCCCGCGCTGGCGCGTTGAGCTGTCCGAGCTGCCGCCGCCAGGCGACCCGCTGGTGATCCTGGCCGGCGACTTCAACGCCACCCTCGACCACGCCCAGTTCCGCCGGCTGCTGCGCCTCGGTCACCGGGACGCCGCCAGCCAGAACGGCAACGGGCTGGTCCCGACCTGGGGACCGGAGCCGCGCGGCCGCCCGCCGCTGCTGACAATCGACCATGTCCTCATCGATCCGCGGTGCGCCGTGCGCGCCACCTCGGTCCATCCGCTGCCCGGCAGCGACCACCGCGCCGTCTACGCCGAGTTCCGCCTGCCCGGCCCCGCCTGACCCACCCGGCGGTCACGGCGCGATCGCGACGGCCACCGGATACGCCCCGACGGTTATCGGGTGAAACGGATGCCTGGTGGCCAGGTCGACCGGGACTACCTGACCGGAATAGGTGTCGAGCACCTCGGCGGCGTCGCCGGGGCCGAGCGCGATGGCGAGCGGGTAGCCGTACAGCCCTACCCTGATCGGCCGGGAGGCGCGGCCGGCCGCCACGGCGATCGGCGTCACGGTGCCGGAGATGGTGTTCACCACGTAGGCCACGGCGCCCGAACGGGAGAATGTCACCGCCGCGGGCGAGTACCCGACCGCAATCGGGCGGCCGGCCCGGCCGGTCGCTGTCGCGATCGGGGTGACCGCGTCGGAGTCGCCGTCGACCACGTAGGCGGTCTTCCCGTCCGGGGCGATGGCGATGGCGTCCGGCGCCTGCCCGACCGGGATCGGACGGCTTGCCCGGCCCGTCGCCGTGGCGATGGGGGTGACCGTGTCCGAGCCGTAGTTCACGACGTAGGCGGTCTTCCCGTCCGGGGTGATGGCGATGGCCGAGGGGTACGAGCCGGTCCGGATCGGATGGCCGGCCCGGTTTGTGCTGACGGCGATCGGGGTGACGGATCCGCCCTGCCAGTTCGCGGCGTACACGGTGCGGCCGTCCGGCGTCACGGCCAGCGCCCGCGGGTCTGCGCCGACCGTGACCGGCTTGCCCGCCCGGCGGGTCGCGGTGTCGATCGGCGTCACCGTGCCCGACCCGGCGCTGGCCACGTACGCGGTGCGGCCATCCGGCGTGATCACGATCGCCCGCGGGTCGGCGCCGACCCTGATCGGCTTGCCCGCCCGGCGGGTCGCGGTGTCGACCGGCGTGACCGTGCCGGAGCGCGAGTTCAGCACGAACGCGGTCCGGCCGTCCGGTGTCACCGCGATCGCCAGCGGGCCCTTCCCGACCCGGATCGCCCGGCCGGCCCGGCGGGTGCCCAGGTCGAGCGGCGTCACCGTGGCCGATCCCGAGTTCACCACGAACGCGGTCGGGCGCTGCCGCCGCGACCGGCGCCGATGGCCCCGTTCAGAAAAAGTGGCATGCCGCTGCCCGGCGAGAGCGGCTGGCTGGCCCGTGACCGCTGCCGCCGTGCGCGGGGCCGGGGCAGCCGGGGCGGGGGCAGCCGGGGCGGCCGGCCCGGCGGGGACGGGCTGGTCCCCGCCGGAGGTGAAGATGTCGTTGACCGGCCGCGCATAGCGGTCGTTCGCGGTCAGGGTGCCGAGCCCGAGCGCCGCCTCGATGGTCCTGAGCAGGCTGTAGTGGGTGTAGCGGGCACGGGAGACGTAGCCGCGCCGCACGTCACGCGAGCCCAGGATGATCGTCGGCACGCGCTGGGCGGGGCGCTGATGGTCGTAGCCGTCCTCGTCGAACGTGACGATGGCCAGCGACCGCTGCGTCGTCCAGGCCGGCGAGCGGAGGATCGCGCCGAGCTCGCGCGCGGCGAACCTGTCCCCGGCCCTGATCCCGCAGCCCTCCATGTCGGCGCAGTCGTTCGGGCTGATCCAGGCGAAGCTCGGCGTGCTGGCCGCGTGCTTCAGGTCGCCGGGCAGGGACTCCAGCGGCACCAGGTGGGCGGCGCAGTAGCGCGGCCGGTCGCGGATGTCGCGGAAGTACAGGAACGGGAGGTCGTCGTCCCAGTAGGAGCTGTGCACGGTGTCGTCGCAGGGCCCGGCGGCGCTCTGCAGGTAGCCCTTCCAGGACTCGTGCGCCGCGTCGACCAGATCGCCGATGTTGCGAGCGTCGATCGTGTACTGGGGATTCTCCTCCAGCGGGTCGGTCAGCGGGATGCCGAAGGTGCTGCCGCCGGCCAGCGCGAGGTAGTTGCCGTCGCTCGGGTGCTCCTCGGCAAAGAAGCTCGCCAGGACGCTGGACCTGGGCAGCAGGCTGTTGAGGTACGGGGCCTGCCGCTTATTGCCGATGATCTTCCTGTAGTCCTCGTTCTCGAAGTAGAAGAGGAAGACATGGTCGAAGCGGGGGACGCGGGCGGCCGGCGGCACGAGCGCGGGAGCCCGGCGGAGCGGGAACGACACGCTGAAGCGCAGGCCGTCCGCCACGGCCCGGTCATAGCCGGCCACCGGGGCGTACGGGCCGTCGATGTTGGTCAGCGAGGTCGCCAGCACGAGCTCGACCTTCGCCGAGCGGGCGCCGGCCGGCAGCCGGCCTGTTCTCCGCCGTCTGGCGACATCAGGGTGCCGGGCGGATCCGCGGCCGCCGACCGGGCCCAGGCGGCGGGTACCGAGTGGCTTGCCGGCGGCCGAGAAGAACCGGACCCGAAGCTCGGCCGCGGAAGTCCTCGTGCCGCCGAGCCATGCCGCGAGCCTGAAGCGGGCGCGCGCCGGGCTGGCTCCGCCCGCGGCCCGCAGCGGTATCCGCTGGACGAGCTCAGCCGTGCCGCCCGCGCCGCCGGCGAAAAGGCGGCGCCCGCTGTCCCGCGCGGCGGTCCCCCGGCCGGGAAAGCCGGGAGTCCCGAACCTGACCACGGTCGGCAGGCCGCGCCGCACGTGCCAGCCGGGGATGGTCACGCTGTCCCAGCCGCGCCGGGAAACGGCCCCGGCCGCCGCGCCGCTGTTGACGAGCAGGTTGGCTCCCGCCGGGGCGACCGCCAGGCTGGTCCCGGGTGCGCTGGCCGCCGCGCCGGTCAGGCCGGTCAGGCTGGTCCCGGGCGCGCTGGCCGCCGCGCGGCCGGGGGCGGCGGTGGTCAGCGCCGGGCCGGCGCAGACGGCCGCCACCACGAGAACCCTGGCGGCAAGAGAACACATCGAACGCGTCATCGCGGTGCCCTCCCCGGCATGGTGGCCATCGTCGCAGGACCGGTTGCTCACTGGTCGCTCATAGCTTGTCTGACGGTTCAATCAAACGATATCGGCATCCTTGCCCGGGCGTCCCGGTAACCGCCATCGATACTTGACCCGTGCGCATTGAAACCGCCCGGCTGGTCCTCCGGCGCTTCCGGCCCGGCGACGCCGCGGCGCTGGCGGCCTACCGCTCGGATCCCGCCGTGGCCAGGTATCAGTCCTGGACGCCCCCGGTAACGGCGGCGGCCGCCGCCGGGCTCGTCCGAGAGTTCGCGGCGGGCGACCCCGCGCAGCCGGGCTGGTTCCAGCACGCCATCGAGCACCGGGAGGACCGCTGCCTTGTCGGGGACGTCGGGATCCACCTGCATGAGAACCGGATGCAGGCCGACCTTGGCTTCACCCTGGCGCGAGCCCGGCAGGGGCAGGGCTACGGCACGGAGGCCGTGCGCGCGGTAGTGGAGTACCTCTTCGGCCAGGGGCTCCGCCGGGTGTCGGCCGAGTGCGACGCGCGGAACGCGGCCTCCGCGCGTCTCCTGCTGCGCGTGGGCTTCCGGCGCGAGGGATACCGTCCGGCCTATACCTGGCTCAAGGGCGAGTGGACGGACGACCTGCTGTTCGGGCTGCTCGCTGAGCAATGGCAAAAATAGCCAGCGCCGGACTCTACGTTGTCGTGGGATCGGGCGACGGCGAGGTTGTCGACGGAGACGGAGAGGGCGTCGCCGTGGGTGAGGGCGACGTCGTGCTCGGCGACGGCGACGGGGACGGCGACGACGTGGTGGGCGACGGGGACGGCGACGGCGACGGCGAGGTGGTGGTCGGCGAAGGGGACGGCGACGGCGACGACGGCTTCGGAGATGGTGACCCCGGCGACCGGGAATGCGAGGGCGATGGTGATCGCCTGGCCGTGCGCGTCGGAACCGGCAGCACGCCGTCCGGGGCGGGCGTCAGCCCCAGCGCCCCGGGATATAGCGCGGGCGCCTGCCGCGTCCCGTGCCTGTCGCGGCCGGCCGCTGGCGCGGGCGCCGGTGAGCCGGGCAAGCCGGCCACCGCGAGGCGCTGCAGCCCGGTCCCGACCCGCATGGCGGCGGAGTCCGGGCTGATGGCAGTGGGCGCCGTGACCGCATGCACCAGGGCACCGGCCACCAGCAGGACGACCAGCGCCGCCGAAGCCGCCAGCACGCGCGGGGCCGTGCGCCACGCGGGCGGCTGGGCAGGGAAGCCGTCACCGCCCAGCGGGCCGACGCGGAGCGCGAGCACGCGGGGATAGCCGCCGGTCTCCGCGTCGAATACCGACCTCGCGATCCGTTCCCGCAGCTTCGCGGGCGGGATCGCAAGCGGGACGACGCGGAGGAACTCGGGCCCGTATGCCTGGTACCCGCGAATCCGGGAGCAGGTATCGCAGGAGTCGATGTGGCGGCTGAGTCGCTTGCGAAGCTTTGGCGTCAGCGGAGCCCAGACGGGATCCCAGTCCCCGACGATGGTGTCGGGAGTCCCGCAGCCCGCCCAGGCCGCCCGCAGCACCATGACGGCGGCGGCCGACTTCTCGAACCGGGCGCTCGCGCCGGACAGCAGGACAAGCGCTCCATGGCCCGACAGGCCGAGCGTGGCGGCGAGATCCGGGCCGTCAAAACCGTGCCGGAAGGCGAGGCTCAGCACCTCGCGATCGCGATCGGACAGCCCGTCGAGCGCCGCCGTCACGACCAGCAGGATCTCCCGCTCGCGCGCCTCGGCCTCGATGTCCAGAACATCGATCTCGCCGGTGTCGGCGTCCGCGCCCGCCTGCTCGTCAGGGAGGTCGCTACCAGCCGGCGCCTCGGTGGCGGCGGTCAGCTCACGCCGGCACTGGCGGCGAGCGATGGAATAAAGCCAGGGCCTGAGCCGATCCGGGTTCCTCAGCTTGCCGATCTCCGCGTCGGCGGCGACCAGGGTGTCCTGCAGCGCATCGGCCGCCGTGGCCTGGTCCCGGAGGATTCCCTCGCAGTAATCGTAAAGGTACGCAGCGTACTCGTAGTAAAGCTCGCCGATCACCAGGCGGCCGAGGTCAGGCGACGCGCTGGCCGCAGGCTGACCTCCGGCAGGTCCATGGCCGAATCCGGCCGGCATGAGGGGCTCCCATCCGAGTTCTGATACCCGTGGCGGAGGCGGGCGCGACTGTCATTACATAACCTGCCAATCCGAGGTCGCGCGCGCAAGCTGCGGCGCGGGTTTTGATCGCGCGACTCTGGCGGCGCGACGGCGGCCCGAAGTGACCGCGGCTGAAGTGACCCGCGGCCTGCTGATGCCGGGACCTACGCCCCTACTGATCGCGGGAGCGGTAGCGGATGCTTGTGCCATGCCGCGATCAGGTGCGAGTGACTCAGCGCCGCCTGGCCCGCCAGGCTATCTGCCCGGGCAGGCAGATACCGGCGGGCTGCCCGAGCAGGTGATCACCAGCGTGCTGGCAGCGGCAGTAGCGGCGCCTTCGATGCACAACACGCAGCCCTGGAGCTTCCAGGTACTACGGCCTGAGCAGGCTATCGAGGTGCACGCCGACCCGGCGCGCGGGTTGCGATATGGCGATCCGCACGGCCGCGCCGTGCACATCGCCTGCGGAGCAGCGCTGTTCAACATGCGGCTGGCAGCGGCCGTCGCGGGCCGCGAGCCAGTGGTCAGGCTGCTCCCCGAGCCCGGCCAGCCGTTGCTGCTGGCCACGCTGCACCTGGCCGGCCGGCACCGGCCGCAGGACGCCGAGCGCGAGCTGCATGCGGCCATCACCCGGCGGCATACCAACCGGCGCCCGTTCAGCGATCGCGCTGTGCCGCCGGGCGTGCGGGCCGAGCTCGCCGAGGCCGCCCGGCTCGAGGGCGCCATCCTGCACTTCCCCGGCTACGAGGAGGCGCTCCGATTGCTTGAGCTCGTCCGGGACTGCGAACGCGACCTGTCCGCCGATCCCGCGTACCGCGCTGAACTGGCTCAGTGGGCAGGCGGAGCACGCGATCGCGAGGGCATACCCGACAGCGCACTTGGCTCCCGCTCGCCGGACGGCCCTACGCCGGTGCGCGACTTCACCCCCGGGCGGCCCGCGCCGCGCGACTACGAATGGTTCGAGGAGACTCCGCAGCTCGCGGTGCTGTCCATGAGCCACGGCGGACCGGCGGACTGGCTGCGTGCCGGGCAGGCCCTGCAGCGGGTGCTGCTGACCGCCACCGGCCGCGGGATCTCGGCGAGCCCGCTCACCCAGCCGCTGGAGACCGCCGACGCCTGGCTGGTGCGCGACCCGCGATCCGGCAGCGAGCAGCCGCAGATGATCCTGCGGATTGGCTATGGCCTGCCGGTGCCGGCCACTCCCCGCCGCCCCATCGCCGAGGCGCTGGAGGATCATTGACCGACGAGCGGGCGGTCCGCCGCCCGCCGGGCGGCGCGCGGCAGGACTGGACCCGAAATGCGCGGCAGGACCGAACACGGAAATGAGGCACCGGCGATGACGAACGAAAGCGAAACACCGCAGCTAGTCGTGGTGGGCGTCGACGGCTCGGCGGAGTCGATAGCCGCGCTTGGCTGGGCGGGCCGCTACGCCGCCGCGACGGGCGCGAAGGTCAGGGCAGTACTCGCCTGGCACTACCCCACCGCCGCGGCGGTCCCCCCCGTGGGCCTGACGCCGGAGCCGGTCAGCAAGGAAGTCACCGAGCGGATGGACGCCAGCCTCGCCGGAGCGGTCGACGCCGTGTTCCCCGGCTCGTCCGGCCAGGTCGAGAGGCAGCTCAAGTACGGGCATCCCGCCGAGGTGCTGGTGGAGGAGTCCAAGGGGGCCGACCTCCTGGTCGTCGGGAGCCGCGGCCACGCGGCCTTTACCGGCATGCTGGTCGGCTCCGTGAGCATCCACTGCGTCACTCACGCGTCGTGCCCCGTGGTGGTCGTCCGCAGCCGCGACTGAGCCGGGCCGTCCATCCGGCGGCTACCAGTTCTTCACGTTCAGGTACCAGTTCTTCACGTTCAGGTACCAGTTCGCACGGTCAGGGCCGTTTGAACCCTGGCCGTGCGGACATGAGTCCCTTGACGCCCGGGGCTCGGGCCGTGGGCCCCCCAAGCGCATGGCGTTGTGCCCCTACCCCCCCGTCAGGCTGGCCCCTTCAGGCTGGCCACGTGAGGCTGGCCGCAGTGAGGCTGGCCGCGGTGAGGCTGGCCGCAGTGAGCTACGGCGCGGAGGAGGGCCACGATGAACGAGACCACGCGGCAGCGGATCCTGGTCGGGGTCAGCGGCTCCAGGGCGTCGGTGGCCGCGCTGCACTGGGCCGCGGACGAGGCGCGGCGCCGCCATGCGCGGCTGACCGTGGTCTGCGCGTGGGATCACTCCCTGCGGCCCGCGCCCTACGCCGAGGTCAGCGAGGGCCATACGGCCGCCGTGAAGGCCGTCCTGCGCGATGGCCTCGACGCGGCCATGCGGACTGCCCTCGGCTCGGTACCGCCAGCCGGCCTCGACGCGGAACTGGCCGAGGGGATCGCTGAGCGCGTGCTCATCGACCGGTCAGCCACCGCTGACCTGCTGGTGATCGGCACGGCCCGCCCGCACGACGAGGCCGGCCCCTCGGTGGGCCCGGTGATCAGGGCCTGCCTCTGCCGGGCCGCCTGTCCTGTCGTGGTGGTGAGCCCTGGCGCGGGCCAGCAAGCCAGCCTGCTGCCGGATGACGTCCTCCGCACCCGACTGTCCGCGCTGACTGGTTAGCTTCCGTCCGGCGGGCACCGGCCATTTCCTGACCCTTGTGCCCTCACCCGGTCCGGTCACTCCTCGGCATTACCGCGGATGACGACCACCGGGCACGGAGCGTGCTGCACGCAGTGCCGGCTCACCGAGCCGAGCAGCGCGCCGGCGAAGCCGCCGTGCCCCCTGCTGCCGACGACCAGCAGGTCCGCGTGCACCGCGGCGTCGATCAGAGCCTCCGCCGCGTTGCCCTCGCGCACGATGGTGCTGATCCGGACGTCGCTTCCGGTGTCCGCCACGGCGCTGATCGCCTCGGCCACGGTCTTCTCGGCGATCTCCTCGTAGTCAATGACCTCGGGCATCGCCATCGGGGCCCACGCGTAGCCGGCCGTCGAAGCGGGGTACTGCCACGCAATCACGGCCTCCACCACGGCGCCAGTGAGCCTGGCCTGCCGGATGGCCCAGCGGAGTGCCATTACCGAGGCCGGCGATCCGTCCACTCCGGCCACGATGCGCGGAACCGCGCCACTTCGCTCTGACATCTCATGCCTCTCGTCGTGCTGCCGCGGCACCAAGGTCAACGGCGCCAGGTCAATCGCCCCCTGATCGGCCCGGTGTACCTTGGTCTCCTTTATGCCGTACTCGCCAGTGGCCGGGACCCGGCCCGGAGCCAAGGAGGGACGCAGGTGAGCGCGCTTGACCTTTCACGGTGGCAATTCGGCATCACCACCGTGTACCACTTTATCTTCGTGCCGCTGACCATCGGGCTGTCGGTCCTCGTCGCGTGCATGCAGACGGCCTGGCTGATCAGGAAAGACCCAGCCTACCTGCGGATGACGAAGTTCTTCGGCAAGCTCTTCCTGATCAACTTCGCCGTCGGGGTGGTCACCGGAATAGTGCTCGAATTCCAGTTCGGCATGAACTGGTCGGCCTATTCCCGTTTCGTCGGCGACGTGTTCGGCGCCCCGCTCGCAATGGAGGGCCTGCTGGCCTTCTTCATGGAGTCCACCTTCCTCGGCCTGTGGATCTTCGGCTGGGACAAGCTCACGCCGCGGCTGCACCTGGCCACGATCTGGCTGGCGGCGATCGGCACGAACCTGTCGGCGTTCTTCATCCTGGCGGCGAACTCCTGGATGCAGCACCCGGTCGGCTACCGGATCAATCCGGTTACCCACCGGGCGCAGCTGACCAGCATCGTCGCCCTGCTCACCAACTCGACGGTGCTGGCGGCCTGGCCGCACGTGATCTTCGCCAGCTTCCTGATCGCGGGCGCCGTCGTGATCGCGGCCAGCGCCTGGCACCTGGCCCGCGGCAGCGAGACCGACCTGTTCCGCCGGGTCTTGCGGCTCGGGCTGGCTGTCGCGCTGGCCGCCGGCATCGCGACCGCGGTCACCGGCGACGTGCAGGCCCGGCTGATGGACTCCCAGCAGCCGATGAAGATGGCGGCCGCCGAGGCACTGTACAACACCTCCAATTCGGCCTCGTTCTCCCTGTTCACCATCGGCACGCTGAACGGCAGCAAGGAATTGTGGAGCGTGCGCGTCCCGTACCTGCTTTCGCTGATCGCCACGCTGAACCCGCATGGCACGGTGCAGGGCATCAACAACGTCGAGCGCGCGTACGTGCGGAAGTACGGGCCGGGCAGCTACAAGCCGGTCATCCCGGTGACCTACTGGTCGTTCCGGCTCATGGCCGGGCTCGGCCTGCTGGCCAGCCTGCTGGCACTGGCCGGGCTGTGGCTGACCCGCCGCCGCCGGATCCCGCGCGCCCGGTGGTTCTACCGGGTAGCCATCTGGGGCGTCGTGCTGCCGTACCTGGCGACCACCATGGGCTGGATCTTCACCGAGATGGGCCGCCAGCCGTGGACGGTCTTCGGCGTCCTGCGGACCTCGCAGAGCGCGTCACCGGGCGTGTCGGCCGGCGAGGTGATCACCTCGATGACCGTGTTCACCCTCCTGTACGCCGCGCTCGCCGCGATCGCCGGGTGGCTGATGATCCATCACATCCGGGACGGCGCGCCAGAGGAGCCGGAAGCGTCCGGCGCCGGCCAGCCGCTGCCCGTCTTCACTTACTGATCCCGCGGGGACTGCCATGAACCGCGCCGATCCCGGAAAGCCATCATGAACCGCGCTGATCCCAGCAGGACCATCATGAACCGCTTTGATCCCGAAGGACTGTCATGAATCTCGCGACTTTCTGGTTCATCCTCATCGCGATCTTGTGGACGGGCTATTTCGTCCTGGAGGGATTTGACTTCGGGGTCGGAATCCTGCTGCCTTTCCTCGGCCGCGATGACACCGACCGCCGCGTGATGATCAACGCGATCGGTCCCGTCTGGGACGGCAACGAGGTTTGGCTGATTACCGCCGGGGGCGCCACGTTCGCCGCGTTCCCGCTCTGGTACGCCTCGCTTTTCAGCGGCTTCTACCTCGCGCTGCTGCTCATCCTGGTCGCGCTGATCTTCCGCGGGGTGTCCTTCGAGTTCCGCGGCAAGGTGGACTCCCGTCGCTGGCGCGCGAACTGGGACCGCGCGATCTTCGCGGGCTCGGCGCTGCCCGCGCTGCTGTGGGGCGTGGCATTCGCCAACATCGTGCGCGGGGTACCGCTGAACGCGGCCGGCGTCTTCACGGGCAACCTGCTCACCTTACTGAACCCCTACGGCCTGCTCGGCGGGCTCGCGACCCTGAGCCTGTTCACGCTGCACGGCGCGATCTTCCTCGCCCTGAAGACGGGCGGCGACATGCGGGACCGGGCCCGCAGGCTCGCCGCGCGAATCGCGTTCGCGGCCGTGCCGCTGGCGGCCGCGTTCCTGGCAATCAGCCAGGCCGGCCACGGCAGGCCGGCCACCGATGTGACGGCCGCCCTGGCGGCCGTCGCGCTGCTCGGCGCCGTGGCCGCAGCCGGCCGCGGCAGGGAGGGCTGGGCCTTCGCCGGTACCGCCATCACGCTGGTGCTCGCCGTCGCCACGCTGTTCGGCGACCTGTGGCCGGACGTGCTGCCGTCGACGACCGCCGCCGCGTACAGCCTGACCGTCAGCAACGCCTCGTCCGGCCATTACACGCTGGTGGTGATGACGGTCGTGGCGCTGATCTTCACCCCGGTTGTGCTGCTGTACCAGGGCTGGACCTACTGGGTCTTCCGCAAGCGCCTCACCCGATCTGACATCCCGGCCGGCCCGGCCGGGGCCGGGCTGGGGACGCGGCCCCAGGCCATCCCGGGCCAGCCGTGAGGCCGCTCGACCCGCGGCTGCTGCGGTACGCCAGCGCGGCACGCGGCCAGCTGCTGCTGACCGTCGGGCTGGGGCTGGCCGGAACGGGGCTGATCCTGGCCCAGGCCGGCCTGCTCGCCCGCGCGCTGGCCAGCGCGGCCTCCGGCACCGGCCTGACGGCCCTGGCCGGGACGCTGACGGCGCTGCTCGCCGTGCTCGCGGCCCGGGCGGGGGCCGCCTACGGCGGGGAGGTCGCGGCACTGCGCGCGGCCGCGACCGTCAAGTCGCAGCTGCGGCGACGGCTCACCGCGCACGCGCTGCGGCTCGGCCCGGCCTGGCTCGGCGGGCAGCGGGCCGGGGAGATCACCACCCTGGCCACCAGAGGGCTCGACGCGCTCGACGCCTACTTCGCGCGCTACCTGCCGCAGCTCGTGCTCGCCTGCCTGGTCCCTGTCGCCGTGCTGGTCCGCGTCGGCCTCGCCGACTGGGTGTCGGCCGTGGTGATCGCGGTGACCCTGCCGCTCATCCCGGTGTTCGCCATCCTCGTCGGCCTGGACACCAAGGCCAGGACACGGCGGCAGTGGTTGCTGCTCGGCCGCCTGGGCGGGCATTTCCTTGACGTCGTCGAGGGACTGCCGACCCTCAGGCTGTTCGGCCGCGCCACCGCCCAGGCCGACGTCATCGCGGAGGTGACCGACGCGCACCGCCGGGCGACCATGGCCGCGCTGCGGGTGGCGTTCCTTTCCGCGCTCGTCCTCGAGCTCGCCGCCACGCTGGCGACCGCGCTGGTCGCCGTGGAGGTGGGGCTGCGCCTGCTGGCCGGCCAGCTGAGCTACCAGACGGCGCTGCTCGTCCTGCTGCTGACGCCCGAGGCGTACCTCCCGCTCCGGGCCGTGGGCGCGCAGTTCCATGCGAGCGTGGAAGGTGCCGCGGCCGCCGAGCAGGCTTTCGGCATCCTGGACACCCCGGTGCCAGCGGCCGGCGCCCGGCCGCTGGCACGCCGGGCGCCCGCCACCGACCTCCATCGGGACACCATCACGCTGCGCGAGGTCACCCTCAGCTACCCCGGCCGTGACCAGCCGGCGCTTGACCGGGTCTCGCTCACCCTCCGGCCCGGCGACCACATTGCCCTTACCGGCCCGAGCGGGGCCGGCAAGACCTCCCTGCTGGCGCTGCTGCTCCGGTTCGCCGAGCCGTCCGGTGGCACCATTGACGTCGGCGACGCCGACCTCGCCGCGATCCCGGCCAGTGCCTGGCTGGCCCAGATCGCGTGGGTCCCGCAGCACCCGTACCTGTTCACCGGCTCCGCCGCCGCTAACATCGCGCTCGGCCAGCCGGCCGCGGACCGCGAGGCCATCGCGCGGGCCGCCCGGCTGGCCGGCGCGGCCGGCTTCATCGAGGCGCTCCGCGACGGCTACGACACCCAGCTCGGCGAGCGCGGCCTGCGGCTGTCGGCGGGCCAGCGGCAGCAGATCGCGCTGGCCCGCGCCTTCCTGCGGGACGCGCCGCTGCTCCTGCTCGACGAGCCCACCGCGCACCTCGACCCGGTCAGCGCGGGCCAGGTCCGCCGGGCCATCGGCACCCTGATGGCCGGGCGCACGGTCATCGACGTCACCCACCGCGGCGAGCTGGCGGCGTGCGCCGACCGGGTGCTGGCACTCGATCACGGCAGGCTCACGCAGGCTCTGGCTCGCGTCCCTGCGGACTCCGTCCCGGCGGCACACGTCCCGGCGGACTCCGTCCCGGCCGCGCTGGCGGTGGCGCCGTGACCGCGGCCGGGGCGCTGACGATCCGGCGCGAGCCGCTGCTCAGGCTGCTGCGGCTGGCCCGGCCGATGCGCGGCAGGCTGCTGCTCGCAGTCGCGGCGGGCGCCGCGGCGACCGGCTGCGGGGTCGCGCTGCTGGCCGTGGCAGGCTTCCTGCTGGCCCGGGCCTCGCTGCACCCGAACATCGTCGCGATCTCGATCGCCGTGGTCGCGGTCCGCGCCCTCGGCCTGGGCCGCGGCGTGCTGCGGTACGCAGAGCGGCTGGCGTCACACGACGTCGCGTTCCGCGTCCTGGCTGACGTCCGGGTGGCGATCTACCGGCGCCTCGCGCAGCTCGCGCCGGCCGGCCTTGGCGCCTTCCGGTCCGGTGACCTGCTCGCCCGCCTGGTCTGCGACGTCGACGCCACCCAGGAGCTGTTCATCCGGGGGATCGCGCCGCCGCTGACCGCCGCCCTCGTCGGCGCGGGCGCGACCGGCGCGGGCCTGCTGCTGTTCGCCCCGGCCGGCGCGGTGCTCGGCGGCGGCCTGCTGGTGGCCGGCGCCGTGGTCCCGTGGCTGGCCGGGCGCGGCGCGCGCGCGGCCAGCCTGCGCACGGCGCCGGCCCGCGGCGAGCTTGGCACCGCGATGACCGACCTGCTGGCCGGAGCCGCCGACCTGCACGCGTTCGGCGCGACCGGCAGCGCGCTGGCCGGGGCCACTGCGGCGGACCAGGAGCTGACGCGGCTCGCCAGGCGGTCGGCCGCCGCGTCTGGCCTGGGCACCGGGCTGATGACAGCCGTATCGGGGCTGACCCTGTGGGGCGTGCTGCTGGCCGGCGTCGCCGCCGTCGGTTCCGGTGCGCTGACCAGGGTTCCGCTGGCCGTCGTGACCCTGACCGCGCTCGCCGCCTTCGAGGCGGTCACGGCACTGCCCGCGGCGGCTGTCCAGCTCGGGCAGTCCCGGGCCAGCGCGGCCAGGATCGCCGAGGTACTCGACGCCCCGGACCCGGTAGCCAGGCCAGCGGATCCGCGGCCGCTGCCCGGCGGGCCCGTCACGATCAGGCTGCGCGGCGCGGTGGTCCGCTACCAGCCCGGCGGGCCGCCCGCGATCGACGGTATCGACCTCGACCTGCCGCCAGGGCGGCGGATCGCGCTCGTCGGCCCCGCCGGGGCAGGGAAGTCCAGCGTGGCCGCGGTCCTGCTGCGGTTCTGCGACCTGTCCGCTGGCACCGCTACCCTCAATGGCCGCGATCTGGCCGGCTACGAGCCCGATGACGTCCGCACCGTCGTCGGCGGCTGCGCGCAGGATCCGCACATCTTCGATACCACCATCAGGGAGAACCTGCTTCTGGCCAGGCCCGGGTCAGGCGACGGGCAGCTGGCAGCCGCCGCGGCGAGAGCCAGGCTGCTGCCCTGGATCCAGTCCCTGCCGCTGGGCTGGGAGACGCCGGCCGGCGCCCGCGGGCTGGCCATGTCCGGCGGCGAGCGGCAGCGCCTCGCGCTCGCCCGCGCGCTGCTCGCCGATCCCGCCGTGCTCATACTCGACGAGCCGACGGCCCACCTGGACCCGGATAATCGCCGCGCCCTGGCGGCCGACCTGCTCGACGCCACCCGGGGACGCTCGACCTTGCTCATCACCCACGACCTCGACGGGCTCGACGGTGTCGACGAGATCGTCGTGCTCGACCGCGGCAAGGTAGCCGAACGCGGAACCCACCGTCAGCTGAGCAGCGCTGGCGGACGTTACCAGGAAATGTGGGAGGCGCACCGGGCCGGACTGCCCGTCGCCGGGGCAGTATGAGGACTGGGAGGATGAGCGCATGGCCTGCACGCTGCATGTCGCCTGGGACGAGCGGCTGACCGACTACGACTTCGGGCCCGGCCATCCGCTCGCGCCGGTCCGGATCGAGCTGACGATCGCGCTGGCCCGCGCCTTCGGCCTGTTCGCCGAGGCCGGGGTGGCGGTCGAGGCCGCGGTAGCCGCCACGGACGCGCAGCTCGAGCTCGTGCACGACCCGCGTTACATCGCGGCGGTGCGGCGGGCGGGCGGGGGGCAGCCGGACCCCTCGATACTCGGCTTCGGCCTGGGCACCGAGGACGACCCGGTCTTCCCCGGCATGCACGAGGCATCGGCGCTCGTCGCGGGCGCGACCCTGGCGGCCGCCCGCGCCGTCTGGACCGGCGGGGCCGAGCACGGCGCGAGCATCGCGGGCGGTCTGCACCACGCGATGCGCGGGAACGCGAGCGGCTTCTGCGTGTACAACGATCCGGCGATCGCGATCGCCTGGCTGCTCGGCGCCGGCGCGGAACGGGTCGCCTACGTCGACATCGACGTGCACCACGGCGACGGCGTGCAGGCCGCCTTCTATGACGATCCGCGGGTGCTGACGATCAGCCTGCACGAGAGCCCGGCGACCCTGTTCCCCGGCACCGGGCGCCCGACCGAGACGGGCGGGGCGGACGCGCCGGGATCGGCGGCCAACGTCGCGCTGCCGGCCGGCACGGGGGACGCCGGCTGGCTGCGCGCCTTCCACGCCGTGGTCCCCCCGCTGCTGCGAGCGTTCCGGCCGACGGTCCTGGTCAGCCAGCACGGCTGTGATACGCACTGGCTCGACCCGCTGGCGAACCTGCAGCTGTCCATCGACGCGCAGCGTGCCGCGCACGCGGCGATCCACGAGCTCGCCCACCAGGTCGCGGGCGGGCGCTGGCTGCTCACCGGGGGAGGCGGCTACGAGCTGCTGCAGGTCGTGCCGAGGACCTGGGCGCACCTGCTCGCCGAGGCGGCCGGCCACCCGGTCGACCCGGCGGCGCGGATCCCGGAGGCCTGGCGCGAGTACGCGTCCGGGCGCACCGGCCGTCAGGCGCCCGAGCTGATGACCGAGGGAAACGAGCCGCGCTACGTCAGCTTCGAGACCGGGTACGACCCGGCGGAGCCCGTCGACCAGGCCATCATGGCCACCCGCACGGCCGTCTTCCCCGAGCACGGCCTGATGCCGCTGCACTAGCGCGCCGGTCAGGTAGTCAGGCAGCTCACGAGAACTATCAGCGTGGCTGGGACTCCGCTGCGGTAACAGCGACAGCGGAGTCCCAGCCACGCTGCTGGCCCTCCGCCAGCAGGCTGAGGTCACCGTAGCCGGAGCCGCACCACCGGCTACGAACAGGAATGAGCACACCCGATGACGGCCCGCTGGCACTACGCCAGAACCCAGCCCGCTACCTGACCGGCGCTCTAGCGGAACTTCGGACTAGCCAGGCACGCCCCCCGGGCCGCTCAGCCCGTCGCCGCGCAGGATGGGACGGATCGCGTCGAGGGTGGCCAGATCCTCGATCGTCGCCGGGACCGGCTCGTCGGCCCCGTCCGCGATCCCGCGCATGGTCTTCCGCAGGATCTTGCCGGACCTGGTCTTGGGCAGGCCGGCCACGATGTCGACGTGCTTGAACGACGCCACCGGCCCGACCTGGTCCCTGACGAGCCCGATCAGCTGCGCGCGGAGCGTCTCGGCGTCGGTGCGCACCCCGGCCTTGAGGACCACGAATCCGCGCGGGAGCTGGCCCTTGAGCGAGTCATGCACCCCGATGACCGCGCATTCGGCCACGTCCGGATGGCTGGCGAGCACCTCTTCAAGCTCGCCCGTGGACAGCCGGTGGCCGGCCACATTGATCACGTCGTCGGTGCGGCCCATCACGTACAGGTAGCCGTCGGTATCCAGGTAGCCGCCGTCGCTGGTCCGGTAGTAGCCGGCGTACGCCGACAGGTAGGAATCGATGAACCTGCTGTCGTCACCCCACAGCGTGGTCAGGCAGCCAGGCGGCAGCGGAAGCCTGACCACGATCTCCCCGGTCGTGCCGGCCGGAACGGCCGCGCCGGAGGAATCGACGACGCGGACGTCGAAGCCGGGCACGGGCACCGTCGGGGAGCCCGCCTTCGTCGGCATCGGCTCAAGCCCCATCAGATCCGCGGCGATGGCCCAGCCGGTCTCCGTCTGCCACCAGTGGTCGATGACCGGGATGCCGAGCAGGCCGCCAGCCCAGCGGTAGGTCTCCGGGTCGAGCCGCTCCCCGGCCAGGAACAGGTACTTCAGCCCGGACAGATCCTGCCGCCGCGCCAGGTCGCCGCCGGGATCCTCCTTCTTGATCGCGCGCAGCGCGGTCGGCGCCGTGAACAGGGCCTTGACGCCATGGTCGGCGATCACCCGCCAGAACGCGCCCGCGTCCGGAGTCCCGACCGGCTTGCCCTCGTAGAGCACCGTGGTGCAGCCAGTGAGCAGCGGCGCGTAGACGATGTAGGAGTGCCCGACGACCCAGCCGATATCGGAGGCTGCCCAGAACGTGTCGCCCGGCTCGATGTCATAGATGTTCGCCATGCTCCAGCGGAGCGCCACCGCGTGGCCGCCGTTGTCCCTGACGACGCCCTTGGGCTTTCCCGTGGTGCCCGAGGTATAGAGGATGTAGAGCGGATCGGTCGCGGCGACGGGCACGCACCCGGCCGGCTCGGCGTCGGTCACGGCTCGCGCCCAGTCGACGTCCCTGCCTTCGGTCATCTGGGCGGCCGCCTGCGGGCGCTGCAAGATCACGCAGTGGCCGGGCTGGTGGGCGGACATCTCGATCGCGCGGTCAAGCAAGGGCTTGTACTCGACGACGCGGCTCCCCTCGATCCCGCAGGACGCGGACATGACGACCCGCGGCGCCGCGTCCTCGATCCGGACCGCGAGCTCGTGCGCCGCGAAGCCGCCGAACACTACCGAGTGCACCGCGCCCAGCCGTGCGCAGGCCAGCATCGCCAGCACTGCCTCGGGAATCATCGGCATGTAGATGACGACGCGATCGCCCTTGCGAACGCCCAGGCCGCGTAATGCCCCGGCCAGCCGCGCGGTTCCCGACTGCAGCTCGCGGTAGGTGAGCACGGCGGAGGTGCCCGTCACCGGGCTGTCATGGATGATCGCCGCCTGCTCACCGCGGCCGGCATCGACATGCCTGTCCACCGCGTTGAAGCAGGTATTCAGCACGCCGCCGGTGAACCAGCGGTAGAGCGGCGCGGCGGAGGCGTCCAGCACCGTCGCCGGCTGCTCGTACCAGTCGATCGCCGCCGCGGCGTCGCCCCAGAACCCGCCAGGGTCCGCCAGGCTCCGGCTGAAGGCATCCGCGTATCCGGCCATGTCTCCTGCTCCGATCGCTCAGCGGTGACTCCAATGTAAGGCGAGCGTCCCATGCCGTCGCCAGGGCCCAACGGCCCGCCCGGAGATGCCTAACGCCCATATCGGCCGGTGCCGCCGTCACCGATGCTGGTCATAGCCGGGTGCGGCAGTCGAAGTCGCGCCCTGGGACCTGGAGGAATGCCATGACCGTCCGCATCGGAATCAACGGCTTCGGGCGGATCGGGCGCACCTTCGTGCGCCGGTCGCTCGAGCTTGCCGACATCGAGGTCGTCGCGGTCAACGACGTGACGGACGCGCGCACGCTCGCGCACCTGCTCGACTTCGACTCGACCT
>Ga0302326_10004656_pt1 | contig 31625 bp, 20 predicted proteins | sample Palsa_T0_3_FD_202264 | JGI IMG/M metagenome (GOLD analysis project Ga0302326, IMG submission 202264) | Peat permafrost microbial communities from Stordalen Mire near Abisko, Sweden - Palsa_T0_3 | ecosystem: Environmental > Terrestrial > Soil > Palsa > Peat permafrost | place: Sweden: Abisko...
TTGGTCCCTTCGACCCTTCGTGTTAAATCCGTTCCAAAAGAAGCTGTGCTTTGCTCGCATTGGGGTGGGGTTTCGACTAAAATTCGGGGCTCGAAACTTGATCTGTCACGAGCGCTTTCTATGTCTGAAAACAATCCGCCTTCTGAATCTGAAACGACGCCGCCACCGCCGCCAATGGATCGCATTGAGGACCTGCAAATCGAGCGCGAGCTGCAGGATAGTTACCTCACCTATGCGATGAGCACGATCATGGATCGGGCCCTGCCCGATGTGCGCGATGGGCTCAAGCCAAGCCAGCGGCGGATTCTGGTTTCGATGAATGATTTGAATCTCGGCCCGCGCACCAAGCATCTCAAATGCGCCAAAATCGCCGGCAATACCAGCGGCGATTATCACCCGCACGGTGAATCGATCGTCTATCCCACGCTCGTGAGACTAGCGCAGGATTGGGCGCTTCGCTATCCGCTGATCGATGGTCAGGGGAACTTTGGCAGCACCGATGGCGACCCCCCCGCCGCCATGCGATACACCGAGGCCCGCCCCACCGCTGTCGAGGCGGAAATGCTGGCGGATCTGAATCTGGATACGGTTAATTTCCAGCCAAATTACGACGAACGGCTCATGGAACCGACAGTTCTGCCCGCCAAATTTCCCAATCTCCTGGTGAATGGTTCGACCGGCATCGCCGTCGGCATGGCGTGCAATCTGCTGCCGCACAACCTGCGCGAAATCTGCGATGCGATCGTGCATGTGATCGACAATCCGGATTGCGGCCTGGATGAATTGATCAAGATCGTTCCGGGCCCCGATTTTCCCACGGGCGGCGTCATCTGCGGCAGAGACGGGATCGTGGAAGGCTACAAGTCCGGCCGAAGCAAGCTCACCTTGCGGGCAAAGCTTGTCACCGAAACCGCCAAGAATGGCCGGCAATCGATCATCGTGGAGGAACTGCCGTACGGCATCATCCGCCGCACGATTGTCGACGCCGTCGCCGACGCGGTGAAGGGCGATCGCATCAAGGATATCGCGGGAATCAATGATGAATCGGGCCGCATGCACGCCTGCCGGATCGTGGTCGATCTAAAGCGCGACGCCGACGCCGATCTGATCACGCGCCAGCTTTATCAGTTCACGCCCTGTGAAGTAACGATCAGCATGATCAACATCGCGCTTTACAACCGCCAGCCGCGCACGATGGGGCTCAAGGAGCTGATTCAGCATTTCATCAATCATCGCAAGGAAGTGATCACCCGGCGAACGAAGTTTCTATTGCGCAAAGCGCAACAGCGCGGGCATATTTTGGAAGGCTTGATCTTTGCCGTGTGCGACATTGACGAAGTCGTGAAGCTGATTCGCAGCAGCAGCACGCGCGAGGAAGCGATCCGCCGGCTGCGGGAGCGAGCTTTTCGCATCGCCCCGGATCATCCCGCGGCGCCGAAAATTCCAACGATTCTGATGGAACGCGCCACCGCTCGGCCCATTTTACTGAGTCAGGCACAAGCCGAGGCGATCGGCCGTCTGCAATTGATCCAGCTTGTTGGCCTGGAAATCGACCGGCTCGTCGGCGAATACCGGGAAGTGGTCGAAGAGATTGCGGGCTACGAAGCCATTTTGAACGACCCATCGATGGTGCTGGACATCATCCGCGAGGACATCTACGAGATGAAGGAAAAGTACGGCGACGACCGCCGGACGGAAATCACCGGCGATGTCAGCGCGTACAACATCGAGAGCCTGATCGCTCAGGAAGAAGTGGTCGTCACTGTCAGCCATGAGGGATACATCAAGCGGCAGACGGCGGACACCTACCGCTCACAAGGACGGGGAGGACGCGGAATAAAGGGGACCGAATCCAAGGAGGGCGATTTCGTCGAGCATCTCTTTGTCGCCAACACGCACGATTATCTGATGTTTTTTACAAATCAGGGGCGGGTATACGAGCGGCGTGTTTACGATGTGCCGGAGATGAGCCGTACGAGCCAGGGGCGCTCGATCGCGAATCTGCTGGAATTTCAGCCGAAGGAGAAGATCGCCAACGTGCTGGCGATCAAGGATTTCAGCCAGGCCGAGCAGTTTCTCATGTTCGCCACGCAGAAGGGCATCGTGAAGAAGACCGCCCTTTCCGCCTATTCCAATATCCGCACCAACGGGATCATCGCCATCGGCTTGGAAGAGGGCGATGAGTTGATCGGTGTTGCCATCACCAGCGGACAGGATCAAATCCTGCTTGGCACCAAGCGCGGGATGGCGATCCGCTTTGATGAGAAGGATGTCCGCGCCATGGGTCGCCCCGCCGGCGGCGTGAAGGGAATCGAATTGGAGGAAGGCGACGAAGTGGTCGGCATGATTGTGGTTCCGCACGGCCAGGGTCTTGGCGAGTGCATGGTGCTGACCGCCGTTGTGAATGGGTTTGGCAAACGGACGCCCGTCGAGGATTACCGGCTGATTCGCCGCGGCGGCAAAGGCGTGATCAACATCAAGACCAACGATCGCGGCGGGGAAGTTGTTGGCATGAAGGCGGTCTGCGATACCGACGAGCTAATGCTGATTACGGAAAAGGGAATTTTGATCCGGACGCGCGTCGAAGAAATCCGCGAGACCGGCCGAAATGCCGCCGGCGTGCGATTGATCAAGTTGGACGAAGGCGATCGCCTGGTGGCGATGGCAAAGGTCGAGGTGGATGAGACCGCCAAGGTTGATACCGGAGCGTCTGACACTCCGCCACCACCGTCTGAAGAGCCAGAGGCTCCGTCTGACGGCTGACATCGATGTCCGCTTGCCCTTCGCAGGAAAAGTCGATTACACGCAGAGTTTCGTGATGGGGAGTTACGATGACTCAAAACCTGCCATCGCCTTCCATCCTGAACTACCAGAGCGCGTCTTCCGATGCGCGTCCTTCTCCCAGCCTGCTGGTCATCATCATCTGCTGGATCATCATCGTCGCAATTGTCGGACTCGAAGTGGCAGCCAACATTGAACGAGCAACCGCCGCCACAAACACGCCAGCGGACAACATCACGATGTCTGCCATCGGACGCTACATCGTCGGGGCCCACGAGTTAAGTTCAGCCGGTAACAGCAATAACCAGCCGGATGCCACGGCCCTCCTGGTGGCAGATATGGAGGCCATCGCCAAGAGCCCGGATGATCGCCTTCGGCTGGCGATCATTTCCAAGGAAGTCGAACCGCCATCAACGGCAGACAAGCGCCTGGACGCCTTAAGTAAATTGACGACCCTGTCACCCTCCGCCAAGGGCGATCTGGGCATTCTGAAAATCATCTATCGCAGCGGCCCGGACGCCATTTCCAATCAGCAACGCCAGGCGCTATTGGATCACGAATCCTGGTTTGCCCAGGTCGCGCTGAGCTTCGGGGTTCCCGATTCCACGCCGGTGCGTAGCACGATGCTTGAACAGGCGAAGCGCGCATGCATCGTCTATACCGGCGCGGGGATCGTGGGCGCCGGCGTCCTTGTGCTTGGGGCTGGGTTGATCATTGTGGCGATCATCCTCGCCTCCTTGGGCCGATTGCCGCTGAGGTTTCTCAGGCCCAGGTTTGATTCGGTTTTTCTCGAAGCATTTGCGGTCTACCTCGGCGGATTTGTCATGCTAAGTCTGCTGCTGCATGCAATCGTTGATTCGCCCGGCCTTGGCTGGTCGCTCGTGCTCACCATCATGCTGCCCGTCGCGCTTCTTTGGCCGGTTGTTCGCGGGAAGCCGTGGGCGCAAACGCGGATCGAATTTGGCTGGCATACGGGAAAGGGCGTGTTTCGCGAGATTTGCTGCGGAGTGATCGGCTACATCGCCGCCCTGCCGCTGCTGGCGATCATGCTGCTGATTACGCTGCAACTGATTCGCCTCAGTGGAACCACCCCAACGCATCCGGTCGTCAATTTCCTCAATGGTGGCCCGGGCGAAATTGTTTTGATCTATTTCATCGCCTGTATCTGGGCGCCCGTTTTTGAAGAAAGCATGTTCCGCGGCGCGCTCTTCAATCATCTGCGCGCCCGGCATGGATGGTGGATTTCGGCGGGGATTGTTGGATTGCTTTTCGCCGCCATTCATCCCCAGGGATGGACGACGATTCCAGTACTCGGCGGGATCGGCGTGGTCCTGTGCGCCCTGCGCGAATGGCGCGGTTCGCTGATCGCTTCGATGGCAGCCCATGCGATGAGTAACGGGCTGGTCATCACGCTCGCGCTGCTCACTTCGCGCTGATATCCTCAGACTCAGCGCTTCTCACCATGCAATCGTAATGCTGCCACAGAGTGCACAGAGACACAGAGAAAGACGAAGGAACTCTGCTTGGTTTAGCTGAAAGATAATCTGTGATCGCCTGGAATCTCTCTGTGTCTCTGTGTGCTCTGTGGTGAATTTGCTTGGATGACGGATCATCTCGACATCATGAATATCAACGGTGCCCATGTGCCGTCCGCGACAAATAAACCACGCTTCCCTCTCACGCCGGTGATCGTCGCCGCACTGCTTTGTGGCGGCCTGACGGCGCTGTGCGGCGTGTCTCATTCAGCGCTGGCTGTCACCTTTGGCGGATTGCTGGCCATCACGATTGCCCTGCCGCCGCTGGCGGTCGCTTCGGATCGCTGGCTCGATGCAGTTCTGATTACGATCGCGAGCATCACCGCGGTGATTCTTGTTTGGCTGTGGCTGGCGATCTCCTGGCCGCAATGGTGGGCGTGCACATTGGTCCTGACGGCTTTCTCCTTCGCGGTGGCTGCCACGACAATGCTGCTGGCGCGCATTGGAACGCATGCGGTTGTATCCGCTGCCATTGTTCTGGTCATTGCGCTCGCATGGCTCTCCTGGCCCGTGTGGCTCTCGCCCTACCTTGCCGGGCATCAGACACTGGTCAACGCGCTCGTAGCCGGCCATCCCCTGCTCGCCGTCAACGGCACGTTGATCGATGAGGAAATCTGGACCGAACGGCCGCAGATGTATGGCTGGACGGCGTTAAATCAGGATGTCAGCTTTTCCATGCCGGCAAGTGTATTTTGGTGCGTGATCCTGCACGCGGGAATTGGCGTTGCCTCGGTGAGTCCCATCACGATAGCTCTGTTACGCCGTCGAGGAATGGTGCAACACCGAAACTCCGTCAAGGCTTGATGGTCGCAAGGATAGGTGACGCCCATGTTACGTAGGTGCAACCATGGTCCTGAACGCTCGGTCGAATTCATCGCCGGACGGCAAACCTCATGGCGGAGTAGTAGCTTCCGTTGTCGGGACGAGCGGCGGGAACTTGGGCACCACGCCATCAAGCAGCGTGGGTGCGATGACATGCTTCGCGAAAGGTCGCATCAGGGCGCCGATGTGATCTCCGAAATTGTCGAATTGCATCCAGGCGCTGTCGTAGGGAACGTTGATTAGTTTCAGGTATTCCTCGGCCGAGGCAGTGCTGGGTCGAGTAAATCCGACCCGCCCCGCCGCATCGGTCTTCACGCGATCGACCGTGCCCATCAACTTGGTTCCAGCGCCCAGGACGATTATGTCGTTCATGCTGTTAAATGCGTAGGCCTTGCCTTTCACGTGGGACAGCGCCGCGGATAGGTCGAAGGTGGGCGAGAGCGCGGGCGCGAGCATCACCCAGGTGTCGATGGACACATCTTCGGGCAGACGCGCCAGCGCCCAGGCGGCGATTCCCGCTCCGGCGCTGTGGGTGGTGAGGATGATCTGGTCATCGGGATGCGCGTGTCGATAGTCGCGGATCATGGCCGCGACTTTGGTTGACTCGGTCTCATGCAATTTGACGTCGCTGAGGGCGAGCATGCCCGCTTCGTCCCCGGTCCAGTCGTAGATGCGAAAGTCGGCGTCGATGCCGCCCTGCGCCAGGCCCTGCACCAGCATTCGATCGATCGACCGCTCCCCGCCGATGCCGTTGAGATGAAGGACATACGTGTGCGCGGCCCGAGCCGTCGCACCCCAAGCGAGCACGATTTGGGCGGCGAGGATCAGGCGGAGAGCGAGGACCTTGCGGAGCATGACTAAGTGTATGCGTGAAAGCTGAATCAATCGCAAGTGGCGACGCTGAATACGGGCCAGGATAAGCATTATTCTATATAGATTCGAGAAATAAACCGTGCATAATGGTTGAGCCAGGAAAATCGTTGTTACTGGGAATTGCGATTGCCCCTTCGCTCGAGGCCCAGCGGTCAAACGGCACCCATGGCCCGCTAAGCGACCGTTTCAGAACCGCTCGACCCAGGCATCGGGGCATCGAAGCTTCGCGGTGCACCGCCAAATCGGGCCGACACGGCCCGGCTCCGAGGCGTTGCGAATCAAGCTCTAACCCGCGAGCGGCTGAAATGCGTCAAATAACGGCGATTATCTGATCCTCAAGCCGTCTGCCAAAAAATGGCTGACATCCCCCGCGCGGTTCTTGTGTTGACTGCCAAGGCGGACAAGCGACCCAGTTGGGATTCGACGCGGCGGTTCCACGTGGAACATTAAGATGGCTCAACTTTTGTTCCCAGCCGCGCTAGCAATTCATCGAATTGGTCCAGCGAGCTGTAGTGGATCATCAGTTGTCCAGCACCCTTCTTTCCCCGCGATCGAACCTGCACGCGCATGCCGAGTTGGCGGGACAGGGATTGCTCCAAATCGCGTATATGCGGAGATGGCCCCGCAGTGCCACTGTGAACCGGCTTGGCCGGCGAGGCTTGCAGCAACTGCTCCAACTGTCTGACGGACAGGTCTCCGGACACGACCAGGTCGGCAAGACGCTGCTGCTCCAACATATCTTCGACCCCCGCCAGCAGCTTGGCGTGTCCGAAGCTCAATCGGCCGGATCGGATCAATTCTCGCACCGGTTCGATAAGGCCCAGCAGCCGAAGGTGATTGGCGATCCCGCTCCGGTCCTCGCCCAGCCGGCTGGCAAGCTCTGCCTGGGTTAGGCCAAGCTGATCCATGAGGGCGCGATAGCTTTGGGCACGCTCCAGGGGATTCAGATCCTCTCGCTGGATATTCTCAACCAAAGCCATCTGAGCCTGCTCGGCGGAATTAGCCTCCCGAACGATCGCGGGAATGGTGGCGATTCCCGCCAAGGTGGCCGCCCGCCAGCGGCGTTCGCCGGCGATGAGTTGATATCCTCCGTCCATGGGGCGAACGAGGATTGGCTGAATCAGGCCGGTAGTTTTGAGGCTGGCAGCGAGAGCGGCGAGGCTTGCTTGATCAAAATCCTTCCGCGGCTGGTGGGGGTTTGGAAGGATGTCGTTTATTGGGATCTCGCGGACAATGTCGGCAGCCGGAGATGCAGTGGCGTCCGCCACCGGCGGGGCATGTCCGTCATCCGGCGGTGGGGGTAGGGTGACCATTACCGGCAAATGGTCTGGCATCGCCGGTTCGTCCGAGACGGAGAGAAGACTGCTCAAGCCGCGTCCCAATCTCGGCTTGGACCTGTCTATTCTTGGCATTGGCGACTCCATTCGCACTTGAATCCCAGAGATGTTCCACGTGGAACAGAAACCCCAAAGCTCATCGATCACTCTACAATACCGACATGGATAGCGGATTCAACTTTCGTGAATCAGTTGCTGGGGAAGACAATATCAAAATATTGCTGTATCAGACGTTCAGCAGGCGCGCGGGCCACTGGGCGCGAAGATCTGGCTTGAGAAACGTGCCCGCGCCCATTCCAAACTGCTGGCAGACAGCGTTGGCGGCGAGGTAACCGCTACGGACCGCGCCTTCCATCGTGGCTGGCCAGCCGGTTTGTGTGTAGTCGCCAGCCAGAAACAGATTCTCCACCGGCGTCTTCTGTGTCGGACGCAGTCGGTCAACTCCCGGCAATGGCGAAAATGTCGCTCGCTTCTCAACCACCACCACGCCGCGCTCCAAAATTGCGTCCCGAGCGGCGGGAAAGAGCGAACGAATCTGCATGGAGAAGGCGTCAAGCGCTTGCTCTTTGGGAATGTCCACCCACTCGCGTGCCGCGCTGATCACCCCATGAATGACATGTCCGTCAGTGTCCTTGCGAAAGAGCCATTGCAGCGGACCCTCGATCAACGCGGCATGCGTCATGCGCAAGATGGGTCTGTCGAACCAAAGATGCGCTCCCAAAATCGGCACGCTCTCAAGTTGCTTCAAACCGGGAAAAACCCCCTCTGGCAGCCACCGCTGGACGGCATGATGATTTGTCGCCAGCACCACGGCATCGGCAGACACGCTGTCACCATTCATCAGACGGGCGCCTGTTAACCGTCCGCCACTCCACTGCAGATCGGTCACGCGCGCTCCGAAACGAACATCACGGCAGGGGAGTCGCTCGTAAAGCTGTTGCAGCGGACAAGCCGGCAAGCCCAAGGGAAATCCGCGCCGATTCGTCAGAAGGGCGTCTTGAAACACTTGGATTGCGTAGGCGGCGCTGGCGAACCGGCATTGCTCGTTTAGGGAACCAACCAAGACCGGATCATAAAGCTTGGACATCAAAGAAGGGGGCTGATCGTGGTCATCGAGCCATTGGCCAAAGGAGATGTCTGCCAGCGCGGCTCGTCCCTGACGGCCAAGCGCCATCATGGCCATCATCGCCCGACCGGCAGCCACGCGTTCGGACCAACCGAGCAATCTAAAACGCAAAAACGACGTCCACAGATGGAGTGGCGCCGGCAAACCGGCAGTGGCAGACAGGCTGTGTGACACGCCCTGTCCGTCAAGAAAGTGAATTTCGGATTCCCAGCGAATACGCTGAGAAACACCCAAGCGATCGTAGAATTCAATCAGATTGGTGCAGCACCCCAGCAGAACGTGCTGGCAATTGTCGAGTTGCTCGCCCGTGGTGGGGTTGTCGAATGAACCAGCGCGTCCGCCGAGGGAGCGTCGTGCTTCCAGGAGAGTGACGGGCAGGCCGGCCGATTCTAAAGCGACAGCCGCCGCCATTCCCGCCAGGCCGCCGCCGACGACCAGTATCTTTTTTGGGGGGGCCATCGATAGGTAAATAAGTTCGAATGACGAAATTCCCGCGAGGCTCGCCAGCCGATCCGCAGTAAATTCGAATGACAAAATTCGAAAGCGAACTCACTTTGCCCGCGAGGCTCGCCAGCCGATGCGCAGCTTGCTGAGCAACGAGAGCGACACCCGCTCGTGCAGCACACGCTCGGGCTCCTGGGCAACCTTGCGAAGCAGCCGTCGATAGATTTCGGTCATGGTGATCAGTGTCGGACGACTGTCCGCCGCCACGCGCTCGTCGAGGGCGGCCGAGCGGGTGTAGAAGGATTCCGCACGTTCGATTTGAAATCGCATTAGATCGAGGAACCGTTGTCCGCCACGGGCGCTGCGCAGATCCTCGGGCGTTACGCCAAACTCCGCAAGCTCATCGCTGGGTAGATAAATTCGATTGTTTGCGGCATCCTCGCGCAGATCGCGAAGAATATTGGTCAGCTGAAATGCGATGCCGCGATCCACGGCCAGGGCTTGGGTCTCGGCGCCGCCTTCGAACCCCCAGACATAAATGCTTGCCAGGCCGACAACGCCCGCAACTCGGTAGCAATATTCGCGCAACGGCTCGAAAGTCTCAAAACCCGTAAATTGCAAGTCCTGTTGTTGACCAGCGATTACGTCATCGAAGAGATGAGCGGGGAGGCGATAGGTGTGGGCCATCTCCTCCACGGCGGGCCAAAGATCGTGCGATTCATCCAGCTCGGGTAGGTGGCCGGCCAGAACCGCATGCGTTTCCTGTCGCCATTGTTCGAGGTCGGCGGCGCGGTCCTCATGGGATTGACCATCATCGCCGTCGGCGATGTCATCGACCAGCCGCATGTAGGCATAGAGGGCGAACATGGCCGAGCGCTTGGGTTCGGGCAGCAATTTGAGGCCGTAATAAAAATTTCTGGCGGCCCGGCGGGTTAATTGTTCGCAATAGGTCCGCGAATTGGCCAGACGCGCCAGATCGAGCAGGGGGGTGGAAAGAGGAGTGGTGGAGGGGGAGGCAACACTCATGCTTTGGCCTCGGCCGGCCGAGGCACGATCAGCGCTGGGCGTGCCCAGGCCGTCAGCCGATTGAGCAGGGCGGTGGAGATGAGGTGTCCCTTCTGCCATTTCGATAGCGACGGTCGCTGCGAGAGCGTGTCGTAATTCTGTCTGCGGATCGCGGCCAACACCGCACGGCCGCCAGCACCGAACAAGCTGATCTGGCCTCGCACCGAGCGATCCAGCATGGGCAACAAAGCATCGCCCTCGTCAAACAGGCCGGCGGTGCGATCGACTTCGAACTCGATCAGCCGCCGCATCGACTGGTCGCAGCGCCGCTCCTGGATCTGTTGGCGGAGGCTCGATTCAGTCACGCCAAAGCGATCCATCGACTCGGCGGGCAGATAGATGCGATCGCGCTCGAGCAAATCCCGTCGAACATCCTGCCAGAAATTCGCCAGTTGCAGGGCGGTGCAGGTTCGATCACTGAGCCGTTGCCGTTGCGGATCGCGGTATCCGCACATCCACAGTACCAGCCGGCCCACCGGATCGGCACTTCGGCGGCAGTACTCCACAAGCTGGGCGAGGGTCTGATACCGGTTGACTCGCTGGTCCTGCTCAAAGGCGTCAAGCAGATCGTCGAACGGCTCGATCGGGATCGAATGGCGCTGGATCGATGCAGATAATGCGATGAATATCGGACGATTGGGCCGTCCGGCATAAATGGCGTGCAGCTCCTGACGAAGCTCGCCGAGCAGTCGCAAGGACTGATCGCGATCGGGAATTTCATCGGCGGCGTCATCCGCCGTGCGGCAAAAAGCGTATACGTTGCAAAAATCCTGGCGAAGGTGACGGGGCAGCAGAAACGAAATGACGGAAAAATTCTCGTAGTGGGAATGGGCCAGTTCGTGCGTCAGACGCTCGGCAGCGGCGACATCCGTGGCAATGCACCCCGAAGGCGGCACCGCGGCGGCAGATGGCATCACATGAACCATTCCATTCCGTCAAATCGTCCAGAATCGGCCCCCGACAGTACAATCCCGCCCTGCTTTACGCAACGTGACACTGGTGCGACCCCTGCAGTCGGGCGGGCATAGCCGAGGCTATCGAGGCTCGGCCACGCTTATCCGGACCTTCCCAGCGAACCTGATAGCGTTGAGATCGCTAATTTTATTTGCAACGCTTTTGCCGTTGCATTAGACTCGCCCTCCGCAAGGTGGATACAGGGCTTTGTTTAGAGGCGGTATTCAGTAATCTTGCGAGGCTCCGCACTGCCAGGAGGGTGCGCCATCAGGATAGGGCGTGAGCGTGCGGAGACCTGCTCTGAATGTGGTGTTCAAAGTTCAACTGGCAAGTTCAGTTGGGCGTGAGCTCGAGTGTGAATCGCGGTTGTGGCCTGCCATACCTAAACGGATTTTAAACTGCCTAGCAGAGCCGCCCCGATAATGCTTGAAGATCATCGCCGAAGATGCGTCTTTTATAGAATGCTTGCAGTACATCAGGGATCTGACAACAGTTGTCCGACAACAGGGTTTCTCTTCCGCGCATGCCCCGACTTCCGATTCACTATGGTCGCGATGGGTGGTCAGTGGTCGGATCGCATCCGGCTCAAACAAACTTGCCCCAACGTACCGTGATGGAATGAAAAGTCGTTGCGCCTGAAATACCGGCCGCTGGAATTGCATGCCGTGCCCAAGCACCGCAGGACGTTCCGGGCGAGCGGCCGATGCACTCGCCAGGAGGACCAACGTGTTCTTCACTCGTTTTGGTTTTGCGTCGTCGCTCGATTCATCTCATACCACACTTTTCACAAAGCAGGCCTGCCAGCCGCGCAATCGTGGGCATCAAGCGACCCGACGGCAGACGCACCAAAGCCGACGACCCGCTGGGCGATGGCGTCGCGCGATCTCCCTGACGCTGGCCGTTACCACCGCGGTGCCGTTCACCGCGCCGCTGGCGATGTTGCTCCCATCGCAGTTAAGTTCTGCCCGCGCAGCCGATATCAATGCCGCCGCCGCAGGCGCACTCAACGCCTATTCGGCAAATACCTCCTCGGCTGACATGAATAGCGCTGATGTCGCCGCCGCCCGAGCCGCGCTCAATCAGATGGCCGAGCCAGTCGACGACGCCGGCAAGTTGGCCAAGGGGATCGCGCAGTACAACGCCAAGGAATACGAAGAGGCTGTTGCAACACTTCAATCGGTCAATGCCGATCAATTGTCCACTCAGGGCAAGCAGACACTGACCGACACCCTCGCCAAGGCGTCTGCCGCCGCGGATCAACGCAAAGATGCCCGTGCCGAATTCGAAAAGGGCGAACAGGCGCTGACCGCCAATCAACCCGGCGCCGCGCTGCAGCATTACCAGGCGGCGGCCGCCAATTCCTATGCGGATGACGGCACGGTTGCCAAGGCGAAGGAACAGGAGGCAGTCGCCCAGGACGGGATTAAGAAGGCTTCAGTCGATCTCAAGGGACTCTACGCTCAGGCGATCGACGACTATAAAGCGCAGAAGTACGACGTTGCCAAGACGGAATTCACCACACTGCAAAACGCTGGGTTCCGCGCTCCGCTTTTTCAGCGCAGCCCCGGTGATTATTTAAACGACATCAACGCCAAGATCGCCCAAATGCCCCCGGCGCCGGCGCCGGCACCAGAAGCAACTGCCGTTCCCACACCAGCCGAGGCGACAACCGCGCCGGCAACAGCACCGGCTGTGGCTGAAGCCACAACCGAGCCTGCCACGCCTGCCAGCGAGAGCGCGCCCGCCGTCGCCGCGGCGCCCCAACCCCCGCCCCCTTCGATCAGTGCCGGTGCCGCGTATCAATTGGCTAGACGACAGTACAACCAGGGGGATTGGATTTCCGCTCGCCAGAACTTTGTTGTCGCGCGGGACGGCGGCTACAAGGCCGGCCTTTTTGAAGATAGTCCGGCCAAGTATCTGGCGCGGATGGATAAGAAGGAACAGGCCGACGACCTTCGGCATCAGGAAGAGCTTCGCCAGCAAGAGATGCTCGCCTCCGCGGCGGCCGCAACCTCACAGCCGCTGGCCTCAGCCACGACCATGCCGTCGGCCGACATGACCGCCGGCGCAACGACCGCGCCGACGACATCGCCAGCAATCGCCGACAACGGCATGGGCGCGATGCCTCCAGCTACGGCTCCAACCTCATCTGAAGCAGTGGCTTCAACCGAGACCACGGCGGTTGTCGCCACGCCGACCGCCGAGCAGGAACTTGCACAAACCGCCGAGGCCGAGCGCATCAAGCAACAGCAGCGAGCTTTTGAAGCCAAGCAAAAAATTGCCGATGCACAAGACGCCCGAGCCCAGAATCGGCTTGATGATGCGTTGGACCTGTACACGCAAGCCACCATGCTCGATCCGACCAACCAGGCCGCGATCAATGGTCGCAATGAATTGCTGACGCTCACTGGCCGAAAGCCCGGACCCAGCGACCTGATAAATCGAGAGGCTAAGGAAATCGAAGCGCGCCGGCAATCGATCCAATACAGCTTCGATACCGCCATCGGGGAAGCCCAGGCGGACATCGACGCCAAGAAAATCTCCGACGCGAAGGCGGCAATCGAGCGCGCCCGCGTTGCCCGGAACACCGATCCGCAGATCTTCCGCGATGATGAAATGCGCGCTTTCGACTCGCGCATTACAACTGCCGAATCTGCGCTTGCCACCGCGGCGGCGCAATTAACGCAGGCGCAACTGGACCAACAGCAGCAAGAAACGGCAACGCGACTGGCCAATGAGCAGCAAGCTCAGAATGCGCAGAAAATGCATACGATCGCCGATCTCATCGGCAGCGCACGCTCGCTAACCGAGCAAGGCCGATATCGCGAAGCTCTGAGCGTGATCGATCAAATTCTGGTCATCGATCCAAACAATGATTATGCGGTCGGCGTTAAGCCCCTGGTGCAAGACCGTGCCGAATTCGCCGAGCAGCGCAAATACCGCGAAGCGTTTGACACCAACTTCACCAATGTTCTCAACCAGGCAGAAGAAAAGCGCATTCCGTACAACGACATCCTTATTTATCCAGAGAACTGGCCGGATCTGACCGAAACCCGTGACAAGAGCGTCGCGATCGAGCGGGGCGAAGAGGTCGCCGATCAAGCGGTCACGGCTCAATTGGATCGCCGGCTTCCCGAGATCAAGTTCGATGCCGTTGGCTTCTCTGATGTCATCGACTTCCTCCGAGACCTGACCAGCGCCAATATTTTCGTCAATTGGCGCGCGCTTGAAGCGGCCGGCGTGGATAAGAACGCACCGGTCACCGCTCGACTTCGCGATGTCTCTTTCGCCAAAGTGCTGCGAACGATTCTGGATGATGTCTCGGGAGGAACAACCAAACTCAGTTACACTATTGATGAAGGCGTAATCACCATCAGCACCGAAGAAGATCTGGCCAAGAATACGTCGACCCGCGTTTACGATATTCGCGACCTGATTATTAACGTCCCGGATTTTAAGGCACCGAATCTTACTCTGACCGGCGGAGGCGGCGGCGCGACAGCCGGTTCGGGTGGTGGCGGAGGTGGCGGAGGTGGCGGAGGCGGAGGAGGAGGGCTCTTTGGCGGTGGTAACACCAACACGCCAGCGCAGAACGGTCCCACTCGGCAGGAACTGATTGATGCCATCACCAAACTGATCGAGGACACCGTTGCTTCTGATAGCTGGAAAGACAATGGCGGCAATACCGGTTCGATCCGCGAACTCGGCGGCCAGTTGGTCGTGACCCAGACGCCTGAAAATCAGCGGGGACTTGTCAAACTGCTCGATCAGCTGCGCGAGCAGCGCGCGCTTCAGGTTACCATCGAAACGCGATTCCTCTTTGTTCAGCGCAACTACCTCGATTCGCTGGGCGTCAATTTCAACTTCAGCTTTGGCAACGGTCCCGGCGGGGTCGCGGGAAATATTCCCAACCCGATTGTCGTCACGCAGACTTCCAACTCGTTTACGGTTCCTTCCTCGCTGAGCGATCCAGCTCCGGGCAATCTGGCGTCGTCCCTGGCGAGCACGCCCAATCTCAGCACCGCGCTTACGTTCCTCTCCGACTTCCAGGCAAATCTGATTGTGCAGGCCACGCAGGATGAAGTGAACAGCTCAAATCTGACTGCCCCTCGCATAACGCTGTTCAATGGGCAGCAGGCCTGGGTTGAAGTCGCCACGGAAACGGCGTATGTGAGCGCCTTAGCCCCGGTGGTCGGCGCTGGCGCGGTCGGGTTCACCGCAACGATCAATACCATCGGCTCGGGCGTGGTGCTCGGCGTGCAGGCGACTATCAGCTCCGACCGCAAATATGTAACCCTTACCCTTCAGCCCCAGCTCACCGTGCTGCAAACACCGATTCCGTCATTTGCTGTAACCGCAGTTGCCGGTGGCGGCGGGCTCGGCGGCAGCGCCGCGACTATCAGCTCGTCGATCCAGCTACCCGTGCAGCAGGTCACCCAGCTCGCCACAACCGTCAGCGTTCCCGATGGCGGCACGCTGCTGCTGGGCGGTCAGACGCTTTCGAGCGAAGTGGATCGCGAAGCCGGCGTGCCGATCCTCAGCAAAATCCCGTTCCTCAAGCGATTGTTCACCAATCGTGGCACGGCCAAGGACGACCAGGTGCTTCTGATTTTGGTCAAGCCCTCGATTATCATTCAGCGCGAGAAGGAGCAGGAACAGTTCCCGCTGCTGAATGCCCGATAGGCGATGGATGAAACGCAGCGTAGAGAGCCCCGCGATCCCGCTCGCGGGGCTCTTGTTTTTATTGCATGCTCACCTGGCTCTCCAAACTCCTGGGCATCGGGGGCAACGGCGCCCGAGCGATCGGCTGGCAGTGGTCCATCCATGCCGGTCCCTTTGCTGCCTGGCTTGTCGCACTGGCGGCGCTGCTAGTTGGACTGTCGGTCTACCTCTACCGCCGCGAACAATCCGTTGCCCCGCATAAGCGACACATTCTCACTGCCCTTCGGTCGCTCTTTCTCCTGGGTTTGCTCGCTTTGCTGATCAAGCCGACGCTTCGATTCACGATTGAAGGAAGCCTGCGGCGTGCGATGATCATCCTGATCGACGGCAGCGCCAGCATGAAGCTCGAAGATCCGCGCACCCAGGAAGTCGATCTGAAACGCGCCGGCATCGCGCTGGGTCTGCTCGATGCCAACTCCGGCTTAAACCAGTCAGTATCGCCCGAGTCGATGTCGAGGCTGCTCCATCCCGCCCGCATTGAATTGATCAAAAGCGCACTGCGAAACCCACAGCTCGCACTGCTGAAGCGATTGGGCGCGGAATATGATCTTCGGCCATTCACTTTCGCCCGTGGGCTCAACGAGGTTGCCAGCGGCGACTCGCCTTCGGTGTGGATTGACACGCTCCCATCGGATGGCAGCTCTACGGCGCTGGGCGATGCGCTGAGAGATGTTCTTGCGCGCACGCGAGGACAGCCCCTTGCAGGAATCTTTCTTGCCACCGATGGCGCAAGCAACGCCGGCGGTGCGCCGGCCCTGCAAGCCGAGGCGGCCGGCAGAGCCGGCGTGCCCCTGTATATCTGGGGCGTGGGGCTGGCTTCGCCGCGCGACATTATTGTCAGCAGCGTCTACGCGGAGGAAATCGCGTTCGTGGATGACAAAGTTGCCGTCACGGTGCGCGTGCGATCGGTCGGTTTCGCCGGCGAGTCGGCCGATCTCATCCTCAAGGAGCAAGACGCGGAGGTTGCACGTCAGCACATCGATTTGGGCGCTGATGGCGAGCAGGTGGTGCAGTTAATCTACACTCCAAAGAAGGCGGGCGATTTCAAATTGACCGCCCTGGTCCCTCCTCGCCCTGATGAGGTCGTCAAAGACAACAACGAGCAAAGCACGCAGATTCGCGTCATCGATGGCAAGATCAAGGTGCTGCTGGTCGAAGATGCACCCAGGTGGGAATTCAAATATCTGCAGGCGATGCTGCTGCGCGATCGGCGTATCGAGCTTAAATGCGTGCTGCAGGAAGTCGATCCAGGCTTGACATCGGCTGGTTCGATCTATCTGCCTCAGTTCCCCACCGACAAGAAAGATCTCTTCCGCTATGACCTGGTGATCTTTGGCGATGTCGATCCGAACAACCTGGCGGACACGGACCTGGCGAACTTGAGCGAATACGTGAGCAAGTTCGGCGGCGGCTTGCTCATGATCGCCGGCCGGCTGCACGATCCGCAGGATTATCACGGCACGCCGCTGGACAAGATGTTGCCGATTGAAACCGACGATGCGATATCGCGGAGCAGCGAAACCGGCGGAAATCGACCGATCGATTTTGAGCTGACTGCCGCCGGTCGAGCCGCGCCGATGATGCGACTGGCCGACACCGAGGAAGCTAGCAACGAAATCTGGGCTAAGCTCCCGCCCATCTACTGGGATAGCACCGTTACCCGCGCCAAGCCGTCGGCCCAGGTGCTGCTGGTCGATTCAAATTCCGCCAAGGCATCCCGTTTTGGAAAGATGCCGATCATGGCGATCCAGCAATATGGACTTGGGCAAGTCATGTTTGTCGGCACCGATAATGTCTGGCGCTGGAGGAGGAACCAAGGGGACAAGTATTACACGCTCCTCTGGGGGCAGATCGTGCAGCGGCTTTCCCTGCCGCACCTGCTGGGTGAATCCAAGCGAACGCAGTTGACGCTCGACAAGAAAAGCTATGCCACCGGCGATCGTGCGACGGTTTACGCCCGGCTCTATAGCGAAGGTTACGAGCCCGTGATCGCCCCCTCGGTTGCCGGCCATTACATTCTGAGCGGCGCGCCCACGAGCGCCCCCAGCGCTGAATATGGCGCCGCCCAATCGGTCACCCTGCGGCCGCTTCCCGAGCAGCCCGGCATGTATCGCGGCGAATTCACAGCTCCCGTGGCGGGGAATTATCAATTCTCCGTCGCAAGCGATCAAAACACGAAACTGCCTTTCGCTGTCACCGAACCCAAGTTGGAACTGGGCGATACGGCGATGAATGAAGCAGGCCTCCGAGAGATGGCCGCCGCCAGCGGCGGAACGTTCTTTCATGAAGAGGACCTGATCAAGCTGCCCGATTCGGTGGCCAAGAAAGCCGAGAAAGTCCAGTCCACCGTGGATGTCGATCTATGGTCGTCGCCAATCTATTTTTTGACGCTGATGGCGATCGTCACGGCGGAGTGGATTTTGCGGAAGCTCTCGAATTTGAAATGAATCGAAGGGAAAGAATCTGTCCACGAATGGGCACGAATGAACACGAATAAGAGTTTCGATTAAAACCAACAGAGCCGGGAAATACAACCGCGCGAATGGGAGGGGACTTCGGATTTGGAAGCTCTTATTCGTGCCCATTCGTGTCGATTCGTGGATAATATTCGGCGGATTTTCCTGAAATGCGCAACTGTTTCTAATATAGCTCGAATCGAGTCTTTCGACCGCGAGGTGGCTCCGATGCCCGCCAGGACACAGCTTCTTCTGGATCAGGCGCTGGCGGGGAATGATACCGCGCTGGGGATGCTGCTGGAGTCCTATTCAAGCTATCTGAATCTGCTCGCCCGCGTCCAGATCGGACGCCGGTTGCAGGGGAAGGTGGATGCGGTCGATCTGGTGCAGGATACTTTTCTCGAAGCGCACCGGCAGTTCGCCAATTTCCGCGGCCGCAGTGAGCCGGAGCTCACCGCGTGGCTCAGGCGAATTCTGGCGGGGCGGTTGGCGTTGCTGGTTCGGCAGTTCCTGGGCACCAAGGCCCGCGATGTGCGATTGGAGCAGGAACTTGGCCACGAATTAGATCAGTCGTCGGGCGCGCTGGAGAATGGCCTGGCCGGCTCGATCAGCACGCCAAGTCACAAGGCGTCGCGGCGAGAACAGTCGGTGTTGCTGGCCGAAGCGCTCGATCGGCTCCCGGCATCGTATCGCGAGGTCATCGTGCTGCGACATCTGGAAGGATTGAACATTGCCACCGTCGCCAAGCGAATGATGCGCAGTGAAGATAGCGTGCAGAAGCTGTGGGTCCGCGGGCTGGCAGCATTGCGCCAGGCAATGGAAGAGACATTGTGAACCCGATCCGTCTCAATCCATTCGACGAAAACGAAGCCGACGATGATCCGCGCCTCGCAGCAGCGCTGCATGAATATGTGACGGCGATGGAATCCGGCAAACCGATCAATCGGCGGGATTTCGTGTCGCAATATCCCGAGATCGCGGATGAACTGGGCCGCTGCCTTGATGGACTCGCCTTTGTTCAGGCGGCGGCCGGCGAGATTCCCGGTGCTCCACCACCGCCCAAGCGCCGGACGGAAATCGATCCATCCATGTCCCAGCCGATCGGCGATTTTCAGTTGGTGCAGGAGATCGGTTACGGCGGAATGGGAACAGTTTACGAAGCCGTGCAATTATCGCTCGGCCGACGCGTGGCGGTAAAGGTTCTACCGATGGCGGCGGCACTGGATGCGCGGCATCTGGAACGATTTCATCTCGAAGCACAGGCGGCGGCGAGATTGCATCACAGCAATATCGTTCCGGTCTATGCCGTCGGTTGCGAGCGCTCGGTTCACTTTTATGCCATGCAGCTCATCGATGGCGACAGCCTCGCCGAGGTGATCCGCGATCTTCGCTCACTGGCCGAGCGGCATTCAAATGTGAAGGATCTGTCCGCGGGCGGTCGCACGATCGATAAGACATCACAAGACCTCTCTGTCCTTCGCACCAACGGCGGACCTGCCTACGCACATTCCGTCGCGAAGCTTGCGGTTCAGGCGGCCGATGCCCTGGCGTATGCGCACGATGCCGGCGTTGTACATCGCGACATTAAACCCGCAAATCTGCTGCTGGATGCCAGCGGCAAACTCTGGATCACGGACTTCGGCCTGGCTCAGCTTTACGCCGAATCGGATCTGACGCGCAGCGGCGATATGGTGGGAACGCTCAGGTATATGAGTCCCGAGCAGGCCTCGGGAAGGGCAGTGGTGCTGGATCAGCGGACCGATATTTATTCGCTGGGTGTGACTCTCTACGAGCTGCTCACTCTGGAGTGCGCGCTCCCAGGAACAACCCACGGCGAGCTGCTGCACCAACTGGCCAATTACCAACCGCACTCCCCGCGCTCGATCGATCGCACGATTCCTCCGGAATTGGACACGATCCTCACCAAGGCGATCGCCAAAGATCCCGCCGATCGTTACCCCACCGCTGGGGCACTGGCGGAGGATTTGCGAAGGTTTCTGCGGGATGAGCCGATCCTGGCTCGGCCGCCATCGCTTCGTGAAAAGGCCGTGAAATGGGTTTGCCGACATAAATCACTGGCGGCAGCCACGTTCTTTGTGCTTGCCCTGGCCACGCTGGGGTTCTCCATCAGCACCGTGCTTATCGCGCGCCAGCAGGAACAGACACAAATCGCCTACGAGCTGGAGAAACAAAAGGCGATCGAGGCCGACCAAATGAGCGTTCGCGCTGAGAAGAGCGACCGGCAAGCGAGGCAGGCGGTCGAGTTCTTCTCGCGAATCGCCTCGGATGAGATGGACCGTCCCGCGTTCGCCGAAATCCGCCGCGAAATGCTTGAGGAATCGCTCGCGTATTTCGAGAATTTCATGGAAGAACGCTCCCCGACGACGTCGGCAAGCGCGGAGCTGGATTCGGCGCGGGCGCGAGCGTCGCGCTATCTCGAACTGTTTTCGTCCCTTGACGCCAACATGCGGTCGACCGCGCGCGTTCGTCTTCTCTCGGAGCGGAGCGTGCAGCGAGAATTGAACCTGAGTCCGGCCCAGGCGGACCAAATCTCTCAAGCCATTTGGGATGCGGCAAGCTCGCCCCCCTCGCCAACCGCTACGAATGTGCCACAGATATGGCCCCAGCAGCGGGCCCAGGAGAATATCGCGCGCAAGCAGCAAATCGATGCCGCACTGACTCGCGAACTCGGCCCCCAAAAAGCAGAACGTCTTGAGCAGATTCAGCGCCAGGTAGTGGGGCCACCGGCGTTCAACGAGCCGGAGGTGATTGAGCAATTGGACTTGAGTCAGGAACAGCGAGTGAAGATCCGTGCGATTATCGCGCAGTTCCGCAACGCACGTATGCCGCCAGGGCCAGAAGGGGATCCCGGCGGAGATGTTGAGGATTTGAAATCGGAAGCTATTGCCAACATCCGGGCGGTGCTGACCCCCTCGCAGGTGCAAAGGTGGAATAGTCTCATCGGCCCCCCCTTTACCGGCCCCGTGCGCTCTGGCGGTCCGGGCGAAGGGTCGCGCCCACCTCCTCCCCCCGAAAGGCCCGACGATCGTCCGCCCGCCCCTGGCTAATTGACCTTAGACTGACGAACCAGTCGCGCGATGATGCCTCTTGCCGCTGGGCGCGCCCGTACGCCGCTGACCCTTCGCGGCCCAAACCTATTTCCATTTGAAAAACCCTTTTCTACCTGCGGCGTACTCCGCAAGACTGCGCAACTTAATCCGTAGCGGAATATCGCATTGGCAGACGTCCTCGCCGAAGCGAGGAGGAGCCGGCGCAGACAAGGGCGATTTCGGGAGGTTTCCAAGTGTTCAAACGCATTATCGGGATCAATCCCAGGGGAATCACACGCGCGCAATCCAAGCCCCATAAGAAAATCCTGGCACTTTTCTCCCTGGAAGGACTGGAATATCGCCGGCTGATGTCCGGCGTTCGACACGCGCTGGCAGTCGGTGGAGGGCATGGCCCCGGCGGGCATGGCGGCCCCAATCCGGCGGGATCATCTATCGCTTTCAGCCTCACTCCCACGGCCGTGCAGAGCGGTTTGACCGCTCTCGCCGCCACTGACGACGTTACGGCGCCGACGTCAACCACAAAGGTTTATCTCGGGAACTCGGACGGTGAGGAGACTTACACGGTCGTAATTACCGGATCGACTACCAAGCTCACGGTGAATCAGCTTGGCGCGGTCGTGCCCGCTCCATCGCAAACGACCACCACGTTCGGCGCGATCACCAATACTGCGGTCACCGCCCAGCTCACCGCGATCGCGTCAGCATTGAGCCTGACCGCTCCGACCTCCACGACAGTCGTCAACGTCGATACCGCTCCCAACGGAGCGGTGACCTATTCCGTCAGCCTTGCTTCCACCACCAGCACGACGACTCACAACACGCAGATTACGGTGGATTCCAATGGCAACCCGGCCGGAAACGAGCGCGTGCCCTTGAGCGTGCTTTCGACGAAGGTTCAAAATGCGCTGATAGGCGCTGCGCCAACCGGCGCGACAGCGCTCACCTCCGCGTCGCTGATCTCCGTGCAAACCGTGGACGGTGTGACCTTGTACAGCACGACGTACACAGCCGCGGGCATACGGGATACCGTGACGGTCGACGTCACCGGCACGCTCAATGGCCCGACGACGACCCAGACCACCTTTGGTGCGATCACCAACGCCGCAGTCACCGACGAATTGCAGACTCTGGCGACGGCCGACGGCGTGACCACCGCGATCGCCGCCACGCAAGCCGTTACGGAACTAACCGAAGCCAATGGCACGGTCCTTTACACGGTGCAGTTGACAGCGACCAGCAGCACCGACACGTCTGTCACGTACCCAATCACGATAACCGTCGATGCCGCGGGAAATCCGACGGTGCTTCCTAACGGTGGGCCGGGCGGTCCGGGCGGCGGTGGGCCAAGTGGTGGCGGGCCAGGCGGAGGTGGATTCGGCGGCGCCGGGTTCGGCTTCTGATGTCGTGGGATGAGCGTCGATTCAGATTCGCCCGCCTCGACTCAGTATCTCCAGCTTGCGTTCGGGGTTAACCCATGCAGGCAGTAACGATTTGTTCCTCACTCAGCGTGGCGACCCATCCGGAGATGGGCCGCCACGCTTTTTTCACGGCCGTTTGGAGGCAACATGCAATCAACCAACCCGCTTTTTTTCAGGGCCACTGCGCGATCTCAAGCCACGCGTCGATCTTCTAAAACCGTGCACTTCCAGTCTTTGGAAACGCTTGAATCGCGTCTCCATTTGACCGCGGCCGCCACGGTCGAACCGATCGACGGCGTGGGGAACAATCTGGCCAATCCTACCTGGGGCAGTACCGGCACCGATTTGATCCGGCTCGCCACTGCCGCTTACGCCGACGGCATCGATTCGCCTTCGCTTCCAAACGATCTCAGTGCCCGCGAGATCAGCAACATCATCAACAGCCAGGCCGATCCCGCGGATTCGTCCGACGACATTGGAACTGTCGATCAAAACAGCTTATCTGATTTCGGCTATGCCTTCGGACAGTTCATGGACCACGATTTGGACAACACGCCCGATGGAGGCGCATCGGATCCTATCGCAGTGGCGGCGGGCGATCCGATCGGCCCCGATCCTTTGCCATTTACTCGCTCCCAGACCGACCCAGCCACGGGCACCAGCACAAGCAATCCCACCCAGCAAGTAACGACCGTCACTTCCTATTTCGATCTTTCGCAGGTCTATGGTTCAACCCAGGTGGTGGCCGATGCTCTTCGCACATTTGAGGGCGGCCTTCTCAAAACCAGCCCGGGCAACATGCTGCCGTACGACAACACCACCTACTTCACGCAGGCACAGATCACCGCATTGAACATGGCAAACGACTCGGGAGCCGTGGCGACGAGCAATCTATTCGCCGCCGGCGACGTGCGTGCCAATGAGAACCTCGAATTGACGACGCTTGAGACGCTCTTTGTCCGCAACCACAACCTGATTGCCACAGAGTTGCAAAAGGAGCATTCCAACTGGACCGACGAGCAGCTCTATCAGGAAGCCCGCAAGCTCAACATCGCCGAATATCAAAGCATCATTTACAACGAGTGGATTCCCGCGGTATTGGGCCAGAACGCGTTATCGAAATACACCGGCTACAAGTCGACGGTGAATGCGACGATTTCCAACGAGTTCTCCACTGTTGCTTTTCGCTTCGGTCACAGTCTGGTGAGCCCCACCATCGCGCGCGATGGAAATGACGGTGAAGCAGTAACCGATGATGTTCCGTTGTCGGAAGATTTCTTTGATCCCAATCTCCTCAATCCCAGCGGAGTCGTGGACCCGCTCACCGGCGAGGTTTCAACCGACATCGGCGCTGTTCTCAAAGGAGAGGCCGACGGGAACGGGCAGGCCATGGACACCATGGCGGTCAGCGCCATCCGAAATCTCCTCTTTGGCAACGGCATCAGCGGCGGACAGGACCTGATCGCACTCGACGTACAGCGCGGCCGGGACCACGGCATCCCCGACTATAATTCCCTGCGGGTCGATCTCGGTTTGCCCGCCATCACAAGCTTTTCGCAGATCACCAGCAACGTGCAGGTGCAAGCGGAGCTGGAAGAGGCCTATCCCGGAGGCGTCAACACGATCGACGCTTTCGAGGGCGGCCTGGCCGAGGATCATGTCGCAGGCTCGGATGTGGGCCCGCTCTTCCAGGCGATCATGGTCAATCAGTTCACGCGCTTGCGCGATGGCGATCGCTTCTTCTATCTCAATGAAAATTTCAACTCGAATGAAAACGCGATCCTTCAGCAGGGCGGCTCGCTGGCCAAAGTGATCGAGGCCAATACCGATGTGACCAACCTGCAGAGCGATGTCTTCAAGTTCCAGGCGTCAATCAGCGGCACGGTTGCCAGTGCCAACGGCCAATTGTCGTTCGGCCACGGCGTACCGAATGTTACCGTTGATCTGGAGGATACCTCCGGCGACTTGCTGGCAACGACGCTCACCGACGCTCAAGGCAACTACAGCTTCAATCAGTTGAGCACGGGAAATACGGATGCTTCGATCACGCCGGGCGTCAGCGTCACCGGCTTGTATCAAGTGGTCTTGGCGCCCTCCACGTCCGTCAAACAAATCAGCACGACGCCAGCGGCCGTATTGGTGAGCGCCGGGGATACGAATCTGAACGGAGTGAACTTCAAGGTGATCTCGACCACGGTTCATCAGCCGACGCGCCCGCCGGGACCCGTCGGATCCGCTGGACCGCTTGGGCCTCCCGCGCCGCTCGGACCTCCCGGGCGCATCGGCGGCAGTCCCGGATTCATCGCTCAACTCGGCGGCGGAACGGCAATCACAATGTCGCTCGCGAACGGCAATCAAATTCAGTTTATTATGGACGGAAATCTGGCTCAGTTGGTCGATTAGCCGAGCCGAATTAAGCCCGGATCGGGTTCCAGTTAGACCCGAGGTATGATGATCGCGTGAAACGCCGCCCCTTCGACGTTCTGGCCGCCGTATCATTCGCTCTGTGCATCGTCGCGCTTACATTGTGGACGATAAGCTTCTTCCTTGGCTTCGGGGTCGAATACAACTGGCACGCTCCCACAGCCAGTGGATGGGTCTGGCGAAGCGTCTATCTTCAGGCCACGACAGGAGTGTTTTGCTTTGTCGATGTCAGCGGCAAGCCCCCCAGTTGGCAGCCGTCGTATGGTCCGCGAATATATCGGTTCGCACCAATTGTGACGGGTTTCTATATCCGCAATAATCTGCGCCCCTCGATCACAGATAATTCATCCTCCGCAGGCACCATGAACGGAATCGCAATGCCGCCGTATCTTATCTCCCGATTTGTGGGAGTGCCCGGTTGGTTTGCCGTCATTGCAACAGCTTTTTTGCCCTCGCTGTGGATCATTCGATACCGGCGGAGAACTCGGCGCACGCTCGGCCAATGCAGTGTCTGTGGATACGACCTGCGCGCTACACCCAACCGCTGCCCAGAGTGCGGGAACGTGCCATCGCAAGTCGCCGTTTCCAATTCAGCATGAGTACCGCACCACTTGGCCCTGCGTGAATCTCGCCGGGTCCAATTTGGGATGCGATCGCCTTACCGCTTGATGCGTGCGCTACCGCCTTTGAAGAGGTGCATGAGGTCGTCGAGATCGATCTGGCTCGTGTCGCCGCGCGTCGATTGCGGTAGTGCGCCAACGGCACTCTATGCGGAAAGGCAATCTCCCCAATCCCATGCTCCGCGGTTTGCGGTAAGATCCAGCAGCGATCGATACATCTGACCTTCCACGTCGACATTCATCTGTACGATATGTCCGTGGCGAGAGAAGTGAAAACGGCCCACCGTTGCGATATCCAACTCGGGCTCAATCGAAACGGGCGCCACGGGCGGTTGATCCTCCCAGCGAGCCGCCTCGAAGATGAAGCGGTCAAGCCGATGACGAGCTTCATCAGCTGAGCCAAATGGCAGGAAACAAGGACTCTGGTTGTTCCAGATTTCGCGGCGTCGCTCGGCGTGCCCCAGCAGGATGAGGTGCTGAAGGCCAACGATTAAATCGCTTTGTATGGCCCAGCCGCTTCGTTCATCTTGAACCACGCCGCTCTGCGGCCTGTCTTCTCCGGTCTGGAAAATGGCATCCACCGGCAATTCCAAGGGACCAAGATCAGGCACTTTGAGCGTCTGACCGATGGTTGCCGTTTCCGTCAGCCGATAATCGCCACCAGACAATTGGTAAAGTTCCACGGTACGAGTCAGCGGTTCGATCAACCAGAGCTGCGGCACGCCCGCGCGGCGATAAATCTCCTTGCGCGGCCCGCGGTCGATCGCGCGAGAAAACGGCGACAACACCTCCATCACGAGCAAAGGCCGACCGTGAAAATACTGGCCGCCGATCAGATGCTGTTCTTTTGAACCAAGATAAAAGAAAAAGTCCGGCTGCAGCGCATTTCGCTCGGTCAGGCTGATATCGACCCCGCCAATTCCGTATCCCTCCACGCCAGCTTCGGCGGCATCACGAAAAAGGCTCCAAAGATTCAGCTTGATCCTCGAATGTTCGTGCGGCGACTCGAAGCCCGACTCGAAACCCTGCGGCTGACCCGGCCACAGGCTCCGATCAAAAAAGCAGCCATGCGCCCAGTGGTACGCGCTGATTTCCGACGGAACTTCAAGCCGAATGGGCCGACGGTGTTGAGTCAGTGTGAATCCGCCGAATTGCTTCACGGAGGTATTGTCGACCCAGCGAGCGGGTGGATCGGCCACGCCCTGCCAACGCGACAACGTCCGCGCCCATTCCGTAAAATGGGCGTCAGCTTGCACCCGGTCGACGAATGGAAACGCGCAAGGCGTTTTGCCGTCGATTAATTCCAACTTGTTCTCGGGCGGCCCAAACAGGAGTAAATATTCCAATTCCCAGCGTGTCATGGGGCGACTCCGATGAAATCATAACAAAACATGCGGAGGAAAAGCCACAGCCAAATGGCTGGAGTTCAATCCTGGGTAGTGTCCTAATTTCAGAATCCCCCGCAAGTCGCTAGAATCATTCTCATTTGGAAGACCGGCTGATCCCCGGCCAAGTGGCGTCCCAGTCGATTCGATCAAGCATCCTGCGGATCGACTGGGACGACGACCCGCGAGAGGATGCGCATGTCTGACTTGCCGATAGCAATTGGGCCGGTGCGCCCGCTAATTGAAACTCGGCGCGACGCCTACAACATGATCCTGGTAATGAACGGATTGGTGGAAGGGCTGAATAAGACCATTGTTTTTCAGAAAGAAAATGGAATCAGTGCGCCCGGTCCTGCTTTCATTATTTTCGCCAAAAAAGCCAAGCCGTTAGCCCAAATACTGCTCGATTTTTCTGGAAGCAGAATTACGGATGCGGCAGTTGCGACCTCAGCAGCGAGAGAAATTGTCGCAAACCTGAACGCCGCATGGGATGAATCGCTACGCGCGATTTCAAAATTCAACGTGCCTTCAAGAACCATAAGCCAAACTCCATTTTCTCCCGACCAAAATGCGCTAGACAGGATTGGATTGGAAGCAAATCGACTAGCGGTTGCAGTACCGGATGCAGGTCTCGTCGCTGCTGATTTGGTGTGGTTCGCGGAAATGTTTGAAGAGTTAATAGACCCTTGGATTGGTCGTTTTGGTCTATATGGGTTTGGTCCGTTCTTTCGTGAAGCAATCGGGCGATTGTGTCGGTATGAGGAAGAAGGGAAGAGGCTATTGCCGGAATACTCGATTCTAAACGCTCGGTCGTTAGGAAAGCTGCTCGGCACGATTTGCTCGCTCATCAACGTACAGCCGTCCGAAGTAAACAAAATACGAATACGGTCTGTTGAAGAATTCGCCGGACTGATCGACGCGGCAGTTGAAAAACAGATATCAGACAATCCGAAGGTAAGCGGAAAACCCATTACAAAACGAGAACGACAGCAAAAAGCTGTCCTAGAATTGTTGCGGTCCCTTCCAAGCGCCGAAGGCCTTCAGGCCGGAGAAATCTCCTCTCGGATGCCAAAGCATTTGGCCGTAGGCGAAAGCACGCTGCGCAGGCACATACTCCCCCCCTTTAATCCAATCTGGCGAAATCCAAAATACGCCGGGTATTGGTTATCACCTTCCGATCATCGGGTAGGCGGCGCTTAGGCACCTAATTGGCGCGCTTGCGCGCATAGCCGCCGCCTGATGTATATCCAGAAATCGCTGCTATTTTTATCAATCGAAAGTGACGGCGCGAAAAAATCGGCTGCCCATGTAATCAGCATGGCAGCCCGGATTTGCCGTCAAGGAGTCATTGTGAAGTACCGCGTCCTCAACGGGCAAATCGCCCGACAGTCTAACCGCCGCGCCCCACCAGAGCCGCAACCCCGCGAAAGCGGGGCCATTTCCCAGCGGTGGCGAGCAAGATTTCGCGCGCCCACGCCGACAGATCAACACCCTATGCCGCCTCCTCTATCGCCTTCTTCTCGGCTGGCGTCAAAAGCACCTTGATGAACTGCCGGCGACAATTTGAGGGTTTTATCTGGCCACGAAATCACGCTGCGATAGTTTCGGCAATCCCATCTTGTTGTGCAGGAAATGCAAGCACGATGGATTTCTCGCTAAGTCGGGCAAGGTCTTCATCGCGGAAAGAATTATTAGTGGAATCGAACAGTGTCAGGAATTGATAATCCGTCCGATGTAATTCGAGATCGTACCATTTTCGGAAAACTTCGTTGCTGATCCCGTGTGCCGCCGCCGTATTCTGTGTGGAAAGCGTAAGAATTAGCGATTGCACATGACGGCCTTTCGTCAAAAAATCGACGCTCACGTCCTTTTGAAATCGGCCTGGTAGCGAGAATCCCGATTCTACTTTTACCTTATCACCGGTTATGAATTCCTCCACGTCGTCTTTGAACAATGCGGGTATTCGCAATCTTTGCGTATAAGCTATATCCGCCGTGCGAATGCACGCCTGAGCAACCCGTACCATCGCGCCAGAAAGACCGATCGATTTTAATTCCGATTCCTGCATTCGTACGAACAATTCGGCACCATCCTGCTCAACTTCCAGTGACGCGCAGACATCCTCAACAATTTTCTTTCTTTTCTGTGTTGCCCACGGCTTAACCTGAAGGTCGAGTAGATACGCTGATGTTTGACCCAGATCTGTCACGCGGATCGGGCTGAATATGTCGCCCGTGATGCCTAGGAATAGATCGACTTGAGAACTGTCTGGATAGCGAAACGGCGTAGCAATCCTCAACATGCCGTTTTTGATTACGTCGCAAGAAGTGACTAGAGACAGCGATGTGACGTATCCCTTGAGCGTTTCGCAATCGAGTGTCATTACGGTTGCTCCGGGTCTCTGAGTGTTCCCACATGCTCAATGTTCGCCGCAACGCACAATGAATTCCACACCTCAACTACGGACTTATTGTCAAGATCGGGTCCAGGAACCGCAGTAAGTAAATTTTTTCGTGGGTCGTCATCTCTCCGAAGGTCATGTTTGTGCGTTCTGCCTGCCGCACCGTGAATGGTTCCGTTAACGTCAATTCGACAGATTGGACCAGAGCCGCGAAGCACAAAGTTGAACGTCAAGGCCGGTATTCCTGGCTTGTAGGTTCCATTCAATATTACGTCCCAACCAGCCGAGTTTTCTACCGGAATTTGATCAAATACAAGGTTAGGCTTCCCGTCGCGAGGAGAGTCCCAAACGATATCTCCGACGATCCGCTTCCCGCGCAAATCACGAAGATTCTCGAACTCCTGCCGGTTCACTGGCACCTCCCTCAATAGTTCGTCGCTCAAAAACTCTGCCGACGGTGAGGTTGAGAAGGTTAACCAGTATGGCAAACACGTCAACACGATAATTGCTTTCAATTTTTTCTGAAATTATTAAAATCTGAAATTAGGAAACTACCCAATCCTGACCGAGCATAGCGGTCATTTGCAATTCAGCCCGCACACGGCGGTCACCGCTTGATGCGTGCGCTGCCACCCTTGAACACGTGCATGAGATCATCGAGATCGATCTGGCTCGTGTCGCCGCGCGTGGTTTGCAGCAGAGCGCCTTGGGCAGCGCCCAGATCGGCGCATTCCTGCGGGGTTTTGCCCGAGAGGAAACCGAACGCAAAACCGCTGGAGAAGCCATCGCCGCCGCCCACGCGATCTTCGATTTCCAGGTCCTTGAAGACGCGCGATTCGTAGAACGTGCCCTCATGCCAGAGGATGGCAGACCAATTGTTGATCAGTCCGCTCTTCACCTCGCGCAGCGTTGTGCCGACCACCTTCACGTTCGGATAAGTCTTCACGACCTTTTCGACCATTCGTTTGTACGCACTGGTGTCGAGCGCGGAAAGATGTTCATCCACACCTTCCACTTCAAAGCCCAGCACCTTCTGAAAATCTTCCTCGTTGCCGATCAGACAATCGATGTGCGGCACAAGGTCCTTGGTGAGTTGCTGTGCCCGCTGCGACGACCAGAGCTTACTGCGGAAATTCAGGTCGTAACTGGTGATCGTGCCGGCGGCCTTGGCGGCCATCAGCGCTTCGCGACAGACGGAGGCGGTGTTGTCCGATAGGGCGGTGAAGATGCCTCCGGTGTGCAGCCAGCGGACGCCGCGCGAGAAGATCTTTTTGAAATCGATCATCCCCGGCTTCAGATTCATCGCCGCCGAATGACCGCGGTCGTACATCGTGACGCTGGCCCGCACGCCGGTGCCCACCTCGGTGAAGTTCAGGCCGATGCGATCGGCCTTGCCGACGCCGTCGAACTTAGCCATGACGACGTTGCTCATATCAACGCCGACGGCGCGGCCGTGATTGATAATGATCCGACCGACAGGATTCTCCACGAGTCGTGAGACAAATCCGGTGCGAAGTCCCAGGCGCGCCAGCGCGTACGCCACGTTGTACTCGCCGCCGCCGACGTGTACTTCCAGCGTTGGCGAGAATTCAATGCGCCCGTGCCCCGGCGGAGAAAGGCGAACCATGCATTCGCCAAGGCTGAGAAGGTCGTAAGCAGAATCGGCGGCGGGGCGGATCGTGAGCATTCGTTAGTTCCTATTCAGTAAAATCTCATTCGTGAGTCGGCAAGAAAAAATACTACTGTCCACGAATTGGCACGAATGAACACGAATAAGAGGTCCAAGTCCCAAGCCCCCTCCTATCCGCGCGGTTGTATTTCGCGGAGTACCGCGAAATCGGGCTGGGGACAGCCCGGCTCTGTTGGTTTTAATGGAACGTCTTATTCGTGTTCATTCGTGCCCATTCGTGGACCAGTTGCTTTTACGGTCTAGCGGCCTTCGCCAGAGCGATGGCTTGTTTTGACAACGCGGCGATTTTCTCGAAATGCTTGCCGGCCAGAAGTTCCTTGGTCACCATCCAGCTTCCGCCGCAGGCGAGCACCTTGGGAAATTTCAGATACTCGCTCAAATTCTCCGGGGTGATCCCGCCGGTGGGCATGAAATTCATCATGCCATAGGGGGCACTTACCGCCTTGAGCAATTTCAATCCGCCGATGGCTTCGGCAGGAAAAAATTTAACCGTCGTCAGGC
>Ga0302326_10004657_pt1 | contig 31625 bp, 30 predicted proteins | sample Palsa_T0_3_FD_202264 | JGI IMG/M metagenome (GOLD analysis project Ga0302326, IMG submission 202264) | Peat permafrost microbial communities from Stordalen Mire near Abisko, Sweden - Palsa_T0_3 | ecosystem: Environmental > Terrestrial > Soil > Palsa > Peat permafrost | place: Sweden: Abisko...
CCGATCTCAACATCCGTACCTGGCACACCCGCGCCATCGCCGAACCGGCTCGGCTCGCCGGACTCAGACTCGAGGCCGGTCTCAACGACCTGGTGCTCCGTGACGTCGCGGGCGAACCCGGCGCTCTGCCGCTGATGTCCCATGCACTGCGCGAGACCTGGGAGCGCCGCGACGGGAGGACGCTCACGGTCGGGGCGTATCACGAAAGCGGTGGCGTCAGCTCGGCGGTCGCGCAGACCGCCGACGCTGTGGCCGGAGGCACCCCGGCATCGGACCGGCCGTTGCTGCGCAACGTGTTTCTCCGCCTGACCGAGATCGGTGACGACGTCGAGGACACCCGGCGCCGGGTTCGCATCGAGGAGCTCGTCCCGCAAGGCTCCTCAGGGCACGCCGTGCGGACCCTGCTCGAGCGGTTGGCGGAGGCGCGGCTCGTGATCCTCGATGAGGGGACTGCGGAGGTCGCACACGAGGTGCTGATACGTCGCTGGCCGACCCTGCGCCGGTGGCTCGAGGAGGACCGCGAAGGAATCCGCCTGCATCGGCGACTCACCGATGCGGCCCGTCTGTGGGATGCAGCCGGCCGGGAATCGGCCGACCTCTACCGCGGCACGCGACTGGACGGGGCGCTCGAGTTTGCGAGACCGAACAGCGCGTTGCTGAATGAGACCGAACGGGACTTCCTGAACGCCGGCGTCGACGAGTCAGCTCGGACCGAGCGTCGCCAGCTGACTGCCAACCGCCGGCTCCGGCGCGCGCTCACAGGAGGCGCGGTCCTGCTCCTCGCGGCGCTGGGACTGCTCGTCTTCGCGCTGACGAGCAGGCATGACGCCGTCCGGGCGGAGGCATCAGCACGATCCCAGGCGCTGGCCACGGAGGCGGAAAGCCAGGTCGCGCGCGATCCGCAGCGCGCGCTACTGCTGGCCCGGGCGGCGCTCGCCGCCGCGCCTACGCCCGAGGCAGATCTGGCCGCCTCGGAGGCCCTCGACGCCAACACGGTTCTCTCGCAGCTCCCGTCGTTCGGAGTCCAAGGGTGCCTGACGGCCAACTTCCTGTTCCTGTTCGACGGTGGACGGATTGCCGCCGACAACACCTGCGACGGGCACGTTGTGTTCGCGGATCTCGTGCGCAAGCGAATCGTCAGACACGTGCGCGTTGGCCCCAGCTCAACCGACATGGTCCTCGGCCCGATGGGACGAACGCTGTTAGTCGCTACGGGGCGCAACCTGGTCAGCGTCAACGTCCGTTCTGGGCGCGTTCGCCATGTCTTCACGGCCCCGTTTCCGATCGAGCAGGTGGCCAGCGGTCCGCGGGGACGGTATCTCGCGATCGCCGACAACGACACGGTTGGGATCGTCGACCTCCGCCGGGGCCGCCTGCGCGTGATCGCGCGTGGCGACGCCAGCGTCAATGTCGTGAACGGAATGATGCCGGCATCGTCGAAGCTCCTGCTGATCGCCTCCACCGGACAGAGCCCAGGGCATGGAAACCTGTTCGGCGGGCTGACCGTTCTCAACGTCGTCACGGGCGCGCGGCAAACGGTAACTCTGGAGAAGCCTCCGCATCTCGCCGCCGTGAACTTCTTGAGGGTCTCGCCCAACGGCCGGACCTGGTTCATCACTGGAGCGGTGATAGATGCGAACAACAACAACCAGGTCGCGACGACGTGGGCGGTAGACGCCCGAACCCGTCGGGTGCGCTGGACCGCACGTGGTCCCCAGGGGGCGATCGCGAGCCCAATCCAGGTGTCTCCGGACAACCGACTCGTCGGCGTTGGATACAGCTCGGGGGCCGCGGACGTGCTCGACGCCGGGACGGGCGACCTCGTCGTCCGGGACACCAGCAGCAGCAGCATTGCCGCGGGTGATCTGGCCTTTCCTGCGGGAGACAGCCGGCTCGTGACCGTGTCGCTGGACGGCGTATTCCGGACTTGGGCCACGCGCGGGAGCGAGCAACTACAGATTCAGGCGGCCGCCGACCCCGCCGTCGACTTCACCCCCGGCGGCAGAGACCTGGTGCTCGTCGGCGATCGCGGCGAGATCGTTGACCGCGCTACCGGGCGGATCGTGCGCAGGTTTCCCGGTTTCCCGGCCGCCACCGTCTTCAACACCTGCAACGCCGGGTGCTTTTCAGGATCGTCCGGGCTCCGCTGGCTCACGTACTTCGACCTGCGATCGGCTACTCCGCGGATAATCGAGATCGACGGCCGAACGGGCCGCCGCGTGGCCGCGGTGACCGTCCCGCGCGTGGACGCGCAGGGCGTGGCGCCAGACGGAAGGATTGTCGCCACATACGTCGATGGCGACCGGCTTTACGCCCGGTTGATCGAGCCGCACTCCGGCGCGGTCCGGGACCTCGAGACCGGTCAGAGCAGCGCCGGTTGCGCAGCCACGACGCCGTCGTTCACTCCGGACACCGGTCTGATGGCGATCGGCGATGGCTGCATACACGTTGTCGTGTGGAATCTCCGAAGCGGGCGGGTGATACGGACAATCGTGCTGCCCGACCGGGCGAGCGGGTCAGGCGCTCTGCTGTCGCCTGACGGCCGCTACGTCCTTGTCACGGTGCTGGGCGGAGCATTCGTGCGCGCTGACCTCGCGACGGGAAAGACCGTCGAGGTTCCCGGGGCACAGGCGGAAGGCAATGTGCTCGCGATCTCGCCGAACTCGCGCTGGTACGCGATCGGTCGTCAGGACGGAACCGTCGGCGTGTACGACGCCCGGTCGTTGCGACTCGTGCGCGACCACACGCTCACGAACGCGATCGAGGCGCTCGTCTTCTCTCCCGACAGCAGTGAGCTCGCGGTTGAAGACACGAGGAACGTCGTACGGGTCTGGGACACATGTGCGATCTGCGAGAACCCGGAGCAGCTGTCAGACCTGGCCGCACGCCGCAGCGTTCGAGAGCTGACTTCCGGCGAGCGCACGACGTTCAACGTCGGCTAGTTGACTCAGACCGGCGCAGGCGCGAGGCCGACTCGTTCCTCTGCGTACAGCCGGTCCGCGAACACGCCTGCGGGATGCGCTCGGAAGCGTTCCACCGCGCGCGCCATCGCGTCTGGCATCGCCTCAGGCGGGGGCAGCGGCGACCCGTAGCGCGTGGGCACGATCAGAGGGGCGGCCAGCGCGGCAAAGGTGATGTCGGCGGCAGTGAAGCGATCGCCGAGCAGGAACCGTCGCCCGTCCGTCAGGCGCCCGGCGATGTCGTCGAACACGGTCTCGATGCGCGTCATCGCGGCGCGCGCGGCAAGCGCGTCGACGCCGAGGTAGCGACGGACGGCAAGAGCGATGAAAGGCCCCCCGTGCATGAACACGCGGCGCTCCCACGACGGTACGCCAGGGAGAATCCACTGCGCCATCTCGTGGACGACCGGCAACGTTTCGTTGTACAGCCAGAGGCGGCCGTCGGGACCGAGGCCTTCATCCAGCCACGTCTCGAGCGCAGCCGCCTCGACGCCGAGCTCGCCGTCCGGGTAGAGCCGCCGATCGGGCGCGACCTGGGTGTCGGTCCAGCGCAGGATCGCCGAGGACTCGGCCAGCACCCTGCCGTCGCCGGTCACGAAAACCGGGACCGTCCTCCCTCCGCCGGCGGCGCGCGCGGCGAGGATGTGCATCAGCTGGAGGTGCGGTTGCTGTTCGTAGGTGACTCCGGCGCGGTCCAGCGCCCAGCGCGCCTTCTCGCAGAAATGGCTGATCGGGATCGTGATCAGGCGGCCGCCCATGGCCCGGGAGCTTAGTGCCCGTGTCAGGTCAGGCTCGCGCAAGGCTGTCGCGGCACGGGTCGGGCGGCGCTGCCTTCGCCGCAGATCAGGTGGTACTCGTCAGGTCGTAGACGTCGACGGCGGCAGCCGACATCACGCGGTCGGCCATGTCCCGCTTCAGAGCCGTGAGGCGTGACTCCTGAGCTCCGGTGCGCTCGTTGGTGCGCGCCAGGTCGATGAACTCATCGCTCACGTACCCCTCTCTTACGGCGAGGGTGACCGTTCGGTCTCGGTAGCCGAGCTGGAAGACGAACCGCGCGAGCGCGCGACCGCGCTCCGAGCGCTCGAGGCCTAGGTCGATTACGTACCTGTCCCCGGTCACGGCACGCGTGACCAGCTCGAACCCGTCACGTGCCCCCGGGCCTCCGAACGCGGTTCGCACGGAGATCTCGCGCCGCTGCGCGGGGCCGTCCGGCGCGAGCAACGGCAGGGCGCGCTCGAGAACCTTGAACGCGTGGGCGACCCCACCCGGGGAGCCCGGGCCGTGGTAGCGCATCATGTCCTCGAAGGAGAAGGCGATCGACTCCTCCTGGTCGGCTACCACGATCGCGCTACTCATCTGGTCTCTCCCTCACGTGCTGCGTGGACTCGGCTCCGCCGCGAGCCTAGCGCCTCGTCGCCGGCACCCCTCGCGACCAGTCGCCGCGAGCCGTGCCAATCTCTGCTCACGTGGGGTCCACGGGTAGTCAAGCGCCGTCAGCGGTCGCCCTCGCCCTGCGCCGAGCCGCGCGCTTCGATCGCTCGGCGCTGTCGCTCCGAGCGGGCCTCGTCGCGGCGATCCCCGTCGTCGGTGTACTGGCGGCCGGCACGCTGGCCGGCGACACTGTCGCGGCGGTCACGATGGGCGCGGGTGCGATGCTGGTCGGGATCGCATGGCGCGCCGGCGGCGGGATGCCGCCGCTGGCGACGATGGCCACCGACGCCGCAGTCATGGCCCTCTCGACGTTTGCGGGGGCCACGAGCGGCCGCGTCACGTGGCTCCATCTGATCCTGCTCACGCTCTGGGCGCTGGCGGCCGGTCTGATCGTCGCCGTCGGCCGTCGCGGCGCCGTTGTCGGAACCCAGGCGATCATCGCCTTCGTCGTCTTCGGTCGCTTCAGCCAGCCGATTCCGGCGGCCGCCGAGCTCGCTGGACTGGTCCTGGCAGGAGGCGCCGTTCAGGTCGTGTTCTGCGCGCTGTTCGGTGCACCGCCGGCCGTGCGCGTCCAGCGCTCAGCCGTTGCCGAGGCCTATCGGCGTCTCTCGTCGCTCGCGCTCGATCCCGAGGCCCGAACCACCGCGGCCGCGGCCGCGCTCGACCAAGCCGATCAGAAGCTGACCTCGCCGACGCTGCTCGGCGACGCGGGAATGATGACGCTCAGCGCGCTCGTGCAGGAGGGCCGTCGGATGCGGCTCGAGTTCGCCGCCCTGTCGCTTCTGCTCGCGCAGTACGCGCGCGAGCGCCCCTCGACCGTCGAGCCGCTGCGCGGCGCCGCGGATCCGGTGCGCGAGCGCGCCGGGGAGGTGCTGCGATGCATCGCGGCGGTGGTCGAGGGCGATGCTGCGGCTGATCGGCTCCTGCCGCCCGTGAACGCGCTGAGCGCGGCCGTCGACACCTTGACCGCGACCGTCGGCGCGATCGACCGCCGAGGAGAGGCCACCGGAGCGCAGCTCCCCGATCGAGTCGCCCGCCATGCGGGCGCGCTCGCCGGCCAGATCCGGGCGGCCGCCGGTCTGGCCACGGGGGTGCACGAGCGGAATGGACGCGTCGCTGTGCGACCGAGCTTCGGCTCGACGCGCCCGTGGAAGCGCGTCGAAGCAGACCTCGCTCAGATCCGCGCGAACGCGTCGTTGCGGTCCCCCGCGGGCCGCCACGCGGTGCGGCTGGCCGTCGTCGTCGTCGCGACCGACCTGCTCGCGGACCAGATCCCGCTTCAGCGCAGTTATTGGATCGTGGTCGCCGCGGCCACCGTCCTCAGGCCCGACTTCGGGGCCACGTTCACGCGCGGTGCCGAGCGGTTGACCGGCACCGCCCTCGGGGCGGTGATCGCCGGCCTCGTCGCCGTCGGCCTGCATCCGACAGGATGGGGAACGGTCGCGCTCGTCGGCGTCATGGCCTGGGCGGCGTACACGCTCTTCCCCGCGAGCTTCGCCGCCGGTGTCGTCTTTCTAACCGCGATGATCGTGTTCCTGTTGGAAGCGGTGTCGCCGAGCACGCTTGCCACCGCGATTGATCGCGGCGTCGACACGATCGTCGGAGGCGTGATCGGCTTGATCGCGTACGCAGCCTGGCCGACGTGGTCGCGTGTGCCGGCGCGCCAGGCGCTGGCGAACCTCATCACAGCACAGCGGGACTACGTTCGCACGGTGCTCGGCGCGATCGTCGACGGCGGCGCCGTCGACGAGGAAGAGCTTCGATCGCTGGCGCGCGCGGCCCGGCTGGCGTGGACGAGCGCGGAGGCGACGATCGAGCGCTCGCTGACAGAGCCGGCCGCACGGCGGATCGACGTCGAGCAGGCGCGAGGCGTCATGACCGGCCTGCGCCGGCTGGTGCAGGCGGCGCACGTGATCAGACTGGAGCTCGGAGCGCACGCGAACGCTCCACCGCTTGGGGCGCTGAGGCCGCTCGCGGCGGCGATCGACAGCACCCTCGAGATCATCGCCGAGACGCTTGCCGCCGGCGCTCCGGCGAAAAGAGGCCTCGCGCCGCTACGAGACCTGCACCGCGAGCTCGCCGCACGTGCCGCGGGCGGGGCGCTTGACGCGCTGCTGGTGACCGAGCTCGACGAGATCGTCGATGCAGCGGACACGGTCGGCGGCCTGCTCGGGCTCGAGCCCGCACCCGTTGACGTCCTCCCGTCCATCACGGGATGACCACCGCCGCGCCGGAGAACCGGCCGGCGCGCAAGTCGGCGAGCGCACGGTTGGCGTCCTCGAGCGGGTATTGGGTGACGCGGGTGCGAACGGGAACGTGCGGGGCGAGCTCGAGGAACTCGCTCCCGTCGGTCCGCGTCAGGTTCGCGACCGAGCGAACGGTCCGCTCGCCCCACAGGATGTCGTAGGGGAACGACGGGATGTCGCTCATGTGGATCCCACCGCAGACGACGCTCCCGCCCGGCCTTACGGCTCGCAGCGCTGCCGGCACGAGGGCACCGTCGGGCGCGAAGATGATCGCCGCGTCGAGCGGCTCAGGCGGCGCTTCGTCCGACGGCCCCGCCCACACCGCCCCGAGCTCGAGCGCGAACGCCTGCGCCGCGTGATCGCCTGGCCGGGTGAACGCGAGCACCTCGCGATCCTGCGAGCGCGCCACCTGCACGAGGATGTGGGCCGCGGCGCCGAAGCCGAAGAAGCCGAGACGCCGCGCGTCGCCGCACATGCGCAGCGACCGATAGCCGATCAGCCCGGCGCACATGAGCGGCGCTGCCTGCACGTCCGGATAGCCGTCCGGGATCGGGAAGCAGAACCGCTCGTCGGCGACCGCGTACTCGGCGAACCCGCCGTCGATATCGCAGCCTGTGAAGCGGGCGCGCTCGCATAGGTTCTCCTGACCGGCCAAGCAGTAGCGGCACTCGCCGCAGGTCCAGCCGAGCCATGGCACGCCGACGCGGCGCCCTCCGCCCGCCGGCTCGCCAATGATCTGATGCCCGAGCACGCGGGGCGGATCGCGCACCGTCACCTCGCCGTCGACCAGGTGCAGGTCGGTGCGGCAGATCCCGCAGGCGAGGACGCGGAGCAGTAGCTGGCCGGGTTCCGGCGTCGGCACTGGCAGTTCGATCGGGCGCAAGGGCCGGCCGACCTCCTCGAACACCATCGCGCGCATTGCGGTATGTATTACGCACATGGAGATCGAGCGCAAGTTCGTGATCCCGACCCTGCCGGCACAGCTCGAGCGCTTTCCCTGCTCGCGCATCGAGCAGGCGTACGTCGCGATCGATCCGGTTGGCACAGAGGTGAGGATTCGCCGGCGAGCCGCCGAGACCAGCCTCACGATCAAGGATGGACGCGGCCGCTCGCGCGCCGAGGAGGAGCTGGAGATCGACGGGGATCGATTCGCCCGGCTATGGGAGCTCAGCGCCGGGCGACGCGTGGAGAAGACGCGCTACGAGATCCCTGCCACGGGCGGGCTGACGATCGAGCTCGACGTCTACCTGGGCGAGCTCGAGGGACTCGCAACGGCTGAGGTCGAGTTCGCCTCCGAGGACGCCGCTGAGCGGTTCGTGCCGCCGTCCTGGTTCGGCCGGGAGGTCACCGACGACGACGCGTACAAGAACCGGCGCCTGGCGGTCGACGGGCCCCCCCAGGATGTCTGACGAGCACGCGCGGCCTCGCCGGTGGCCCGCTCGATCGTGGCAATCAGGTCCTCGAAGCGCTCGCGGATCGGATGGTGCCCCATCCCGCTCCAAACGGCCACGTGAGCCTGCGGCAGCGACGCCAGCACCCCCTCGCGGTGCGAGGCAGGGACGAGCCGGTCCTGATTGCCCCAGATCGCGAACACCGGCCCGTCGTAGGCGATGCGGCGGCGATGGAACGCCGCTCGGGAGCGTCCGGCGTCGGCCGCCGCGCGTGTCCCCTCGCGGGCGCCGGCAACGAGCCGGCCGCCACGACCGGCGATTCGGTCCACCATCTCGGGTTCGGGCAGCATCCCGTTGGTCACCATCGCGACGTATGCGCCGGTGACCGCGAAGCGGCTCGATAGGGCCAGCGGCAGCACGGTCCGCACGAGGCTCCGCACGCCGGGCAGCGAGACGGCTTCCGCGAGTGGAATCCGCCCGAATCCGACCGGCGCGAGCAACACGAGGCTTCCGACGCGACCCGGCAACATCTCGGCAAGCGTTGCGGCGATCCCGCCGCCGAGCGAGTGACCGACGAGATTGAAATGCTCGACGCCGAGCATCTCGAGGCCGGCGGCGATGTCGCGCGCGTATCCGTCCAGCGAGCCGCGCGGCGGCGGGTCAGAGTGCCCGAAGCCCGGCAGATCGAAGGCGATCCGCTCGCACTGCAGCTCGGCGAGGTGGTTCCACTCCTCCGAGGAATCGAGCAGCCCGTGAAGCAGCACGAGCGGATCCCCGATCCCCGGCCAGCGCCGTACGCACAGCGCGCGACCGTCCTCGAGCGTGAGCATCGTGACGCCGGCGACCCGCGACCCACCGGGTCTCGCGGCGGGGTTGGAGAGGCTCTGCAGAGGGAGCGAACCGGTCATGTTCACGACCCTTATCGGCGCGTCGGGTGCGTTTCCCCAGAGGGGTGCCCACGGATCCGACCAGCAGGCGCAGTCAGGCGGCGACGAGGCCGCCGACTCCGACCACCACCAGCGCCGCGCCGGCGGCGGCGGCGACGCCGGCCAGCACGATCTGTCCGGCGCTGCGCAGCCAGAGCTCGCCCGTTGCGAGCCAGCGATCGCCGCGCTCTCGCGCGAGCAGGCGGATCGCGAGGATCGCGACTAGGGGAGCGACGAACACCAAGTTGTAGGTGACGATCAGCGAGAGTCGGAGCATCACGGCGCGGTGCGCGCTGACGATCGCGGAGATCGCGCCGAAGTACATGAAAGCCGTCGGCAGCTCGACCGCCATGATCCCCGCGCCGAGCGTGAACGCCGAGCGGCGAGTGCTACACCGGCGCAGCGGGCCTGTGGCTTGCACGCGGCCTCGGGAGCGCCACAGAATCGCCGCGAATGCGAGCGCGACCAACCCTCCGGCGGCGAGCAGCACGTGCTCGAGCGTGCCCCTGATCTGGTGCAGTGCGGCGATCAGCGCCGGCCCCGGGCCTAACACGAGCAGGACTCCTCCGGCCAGATAGACGGCGAAGACTCCGAGCGTGAAGCACCCGAGGCCACGGGCGCGAGGTGCGCCGGCCTGCCACAGCGCCGGCACGACCGTCGACGGATTGACCGAGTCGGCAATCGCGATCGATGCCACCAGGAGCGCCAATGCAAGCATCCGGAGTAACCGAGTCTAAGCCAGGATCCACGCTCAGCGTCGCCCGAACAGCCAGTAGATGACGGAGTTGCCGGGGTTGATCGAGACGAGCAGCCGCCAGAGGCGCTTCTTGCCACGGACCTGGTCGTCGGTTCGTCGGTTCAGGTCTCGCCATGTGAGCACCGAAAGACAGATCTCGACCGGGACGAGAATGGCCGCCAGCACCCATTTCTGCCGTCTGGTCATGATCGCGCGAATGCTAATAGCCTTTTCAAGCGCCGAGAACCGTGAGGCTCTACCCAAGCTCCACCAGCCGCGCTGGATCCTCGATCCATTCGCTCCAGGACCCCGGATAGAGCGCCGCTCGATAGCCCGCGATCTCGAGCGCGAGGATTTCGTGTGCCGCGGTTATGCCGGAGCCGCAATAGGCGCCGACCGCGACCCCGGGACCGACCCCGCTTGCCTCGAATGCCCCCCGCAGCAGCGCGGGGGCGAGAAAGCGGCCGGCGCAGTCGACGTTCTCGGCCGTCGGCCGGTTGCGCGCACCAGGTATGTGCCCGGCGATCCGGTCGACGGGCTCGAGCTCGCCGCGAAAGCGCTCGGGTGCGCGAGCGTCGAGCAGCACCCCAGTCCCGGCAAGCTGCGCCGCCGCCGTCGCGTCGAGCACCGGCAGCTTGCCCGCCTCGGACGCGAAGTCGCCGTCCTGCACGGGGGGCGTTACCCGCTCCAACGAATAGCCCGAATCCACCCACGCCGCGAGCCCTCCGTCGAGGACCGCCACGTCGCTATGGCCGAAGTAACGCAGCAGCCACCAGGCACGGGCGGCGGCCATCGACGTGGCCGCGTCGTAGACGACCACCGGGCGGGCGTTCGAGACGCCCGCGGCCCGCATGTCCGCCGTGAACCGCGCCTCGCCAGGGACCGGATGCCGGCCGCGCTCGCCGGGCGGCGCCGCGAGCTGGAGGTCCAGATCGACGAACGCCGCCCCCGGAATATGACCCTGCGCGTAGTCAGCGCGCCGGGGACCGCCGGCGAGCTCCCAGCGAACATCGAGAACCGACGGCCGCGGCGGCGCCGCGCCGAGCGCCGACGGCTCGAGCAGCTCGCGGAGCTCGTAGGGGGAGATGAGCGGTCGCCTTGTCAACCTCACCGGACATGCTCGCGCACACGCCGGTCGTGAGGGCCCGCGTCGATCCCGGCCGCGCCGACCGGCCGTCGCCAGGCAGAATGCAGCCGAGATGAGCGCCGACGGGCTGCGTGCCGCAGAAGAGAAGATGCGTGGAGCGGGCCAGCCCGAAGGGGCGGTCCGCGCGTTCGGTAGCGCATACGAGCGACTCGTCTCCGGACAGTCGGCCCTGGTCGCGAGCGATCAGCTCGACCCGGCCGGCGACGTCCCGGCGCTCGCGGAGCTCCCCGTCGCCGACCCCGCGATCGCGCTCGAGCATGTCGTGGCGATCAAGCTCAACGGCGGTCTGGCGACCTCGATGGGGCTTCGAAGCCCGAAGTCACTCCTGGAGGCGCGCGACGGGCAGTCGTTCCTGGACATCATCATCGGCCAGACGCTCGCGCTCCGGCGACTGCACGGGGTCCGGCTCCCGCTGGTCCTGATGAACAGCGAGGCGACGCGCGCGGACACGCTTAAGGCGCTTGCTCGACACCTGGAGCTGAGCAGCGACCTGCCGCCCGACTTTCTCCAGGGCATGGTTCCCAAGCTCGACGCCACGACGCTCGCACCTGTGAGCTGGCCGGCCGCGCCCGCGCTCGAGTGGTGCCCGCCGGGTCACGGAGACGTCTACGGCGCGCTCGCGCGCTCGGGGATGCTCGCGAAGCTGCTCGACCAGGGATTCCGTTACGCGATGATCTCCAACTCGGACAACCTCGGCGCGACGCTCGATCCCCGGATCACCGCGCATCTGGCCGCTGAGCGAATCCCGTTCCTGATGGAGGTAGTCCAGGGCACCGAGGCCGATCGCAAGGGCGGGCACATCGCTCGCCGGCGGGCAGATGATCAGCTCGTGCTGCGTGAGACCGCGCAGACCCCGCCCGAGGACCAAGAATCCTTTCGCGACTATCGCCGCTGGCGCTACTACAACACGAACAGCCTGTGGGTCGACCTGCGCGCGCTGGCGGAGGCGCTGGGGGAGCACGACGGCGTGCTCGAGTTGCCGCTGATCATCAACCGCAAGACCGTCGATCCGCGTGATCCCGGCTCACCCGAGGTGCTCCAGCTCGAGAGCGCGATGGGGGCGGCGATCGAGAGCTTCTCGGACGCTCAACTGCTGCTCGTCCCGCGCACCAGGTTCGTGCCCGTGAAGACGACCGATGACCTGCTCGTGCTTCGCTCCGATGTCTACACGCTGTCCGAAGAGCTGCTCGTCGAACCGAGTCCCGAGCGCGGCCAGGAGTTGCCCTTCGTCGAGCTCGACTCACGCTTCTACAAGCTGCTGGACGATTTCGAGTCCCGCTTCCCTGATGGGCCGCCGTCGCTGCTCGAAGCCGATCGACTGATCGTTCGCGGCGACGTGACCTTCGGACCGGGCGTCATCGTTCGCGGCGCGGTCGAGGTGGATACCGAGTCGCCGCTGCGGCTCGAGCGGACTGTCCTGACCGACGCGACGCGGCCTTCGGCGGTCAGGTGAGCGTACGAGCTCGGTGCAGCTCACGCGCCCAGCAGGTCGCGGCGGCGGAACAGCTCGAGAGCGGTCACGGCGGCGAGCAAACCGATCCCGACCATAACCGCGGCAGGGCCGGAGCTGAATGACTGGACCGGCACGGCCGCGAGGTGCTTGAAAGGCGTCAGATCGATCAGCCATTTGGGCACGCCGAGCAGGGAGCCGACCAGATCCCACAGGAACGCGATCGTGACAAGCCCGTACGCGATCCCGGCGCTCGCCCGGGGCACCGTCGCATAGGCCAGCGCCGCCACCCCGAGAAACAGCAGCGCGACGGGCACGCAGTTGGCGCCCGCCTCGATCATCTTCGGCAGGGAGATCCTGGCGCCGCCGGATTCGGCGCCCGCCCAGGTCAGGATTCCGGCGGTAAGGGAGATCGCGACGGCGGCAGTCGCGGCGAGCGCGAGGCGCCCGCCAAGCCAATTGTGCCGGCTGATAGGCAGGGCGAGCAGCGTCTCGAGCCGCTCGTCGGCCTCCTCGTGCCTCGCGGCCCCGATCTGGGCACAGGCGAACAGGCTCACGGCCAGAACGAAGAAGATGAACACGAACGCGATGTAGCCGGTGGGTGTCAGGACCGAGCCGGCGCCTAGCTTGGCGAGCTCCCGCTCCGCGCTCTTGGGGATGCCCGCGCTGTTGACGCTCTTGGCAATCAGGCCGAGGATGTAGGCGAAGGCGCCGGTGCTGAGCAGCCAGACGATCAAGCTGCCACGCTCGAGGCGGAGCGCCTGGGCGCTCGGCGAGGAGAGCAGGCGCAGGTTCGGCTCGGCACTGTCGCGCGCGGGGAGTAGGCCGGTGCCGATGTCACGGCCGGCGGCGATCCGCTCCGCGACCACGAGCGCAAGCGCGGTCGCGAGCACCGGGAGCACGAGCACGAGCGGGCGGGCGCCCGTGAAGGGGCGGAGCTGCTCCGCCCACCCGAGCGGCGTCGCCCAGCGCAGCCATCCGAGGCCGCTCGCCGTATCGGCGATCACGCGCAGGAGGAAGAACAGTCCGATTACCGCGCCCCCCAGCTCGAGCGCGATCCTGCGCGTCGGGGCGAGCTGGCTTGCGATCGCTCCGACCCCGACGCAGACCGGTATCACCGAAGCCGTCGCCAGCGCGAGATACGCCGACCCTCCCGCCGGGAGGCCGCCGATGACGAATCCGATGAACTGCCCGAGCCAGAGGATGCAGATCCCCGCCGCGATCGCGGCCAGCGCCGCCAGATACGCCGTCCGCCGGTCGACGATGCCGGCGAGGACGAGCTCCATCCGGCCGGTGTCCTCCTCGGTCCTCAGGGCCCGCACGGCGGCGAGCAGCCCGAAGACCGCAGCGATGATCGCGAGCGTCCCGCCGACCCGCCAAGCGCTGTAGCCGCCAACGGTGAGGATGTTGTACGGCTCGCCGTAGAACAGGCGGATGGCATTGTTGTTGGCGAAGCTGTGGGCGAAACCGAGGCGGTCATGGAGCGTCGGGTAGGCGTGGCGGTAGCCGACCGGCTCGATGTATGAGTACGCCGCGAACATGTAGGCGAACGCGACGGTGCGGATGCGAGCGTCGCGTAATGCCCGGCGGGCGAGGGAGAGCGCGGGGCCGCCCCGGAGGCCCGCCGCGTCGGTGGCGCCCGGCGCCGTGGTGGCGCCCGGCGCGTTGGTGGCGCTAGCCGGCGGCATGGCCGTCGGAGCTGTCGTAGTGATGGAGGAAGATCTCCTCGAGCGACGGCTCGCGGCTCGTCAGCGTTGCTACCGGGTGCTCGGCGAGGGCGGAGATCAGCGGTCCGATGCTGCCCGAGACCTCGAACCTGAGGGCATTCGGCCCGGCGGCCTGCGCCCGTACGCCCGGCAGCGGCGCCAGCTGCGGTACCGGACCGGTGAATGTGACTTCGACGGTCTGCACACCGAGGTGGCGCAGCTCCTGCAGCGTTCCCTGGTCGACGAGCTTGCCGTCCCGGAGGATCCCGACTCGGTCACAGAGCGCCTCGACCTCGCTGAGGATGTGCGAGGAGAGAAAGACTCCCTGCCCGCGATGCTTGGCCTCGTTGATGCACTCGCGGAAGGCGACCTCCATCAGCGGGTCGAGCCCGCTCGTCGGCTCGTCGAGCAGCAGCAGGTCCGCACGCGTGGCGAGCGCAGCGATCAGCTGCACCTTCTGGCGGTTGCCCTTCGACAGCGCGCGGATCTTCTTGCGGGTGTCGAGCTGGAAGCGCTCGACGAGCTGGTCGCGGTAAGCGACGTCGGTGCCGCCATGGAGGCGCGCCAGGAACGCCAAGGTCTCCGCGCCCGTCATCGACGGCCACAGGAACGGCTCGCCGGCGACGTACGCGACGCGACGATGTGCGGTCACCGGATCGCCCCATGCGTCGACTCCGAACAGCGTCGCCCGCCCCGAGCTCGGGCGGTGCAGGCCGAGCAGAAGCCGGATCGTGGTCGTCTTGCCGGCGCCGTTCGGTCCCAGGTAACCGTAGACCTCACCCTCGGCCACGGTGAGGTCGAGCTGATCCAGCGCCAGCGTGTCGCCATAACGCTTCGAGAGCCGCTCGGTCGCGATCGCGTACCCCGCTGCGGTCATCGGTCCGTCCCTTCGGTTGTTCGATCGCGCATTGTCAAGATGTCATCGGTCGGTTCCAGGTCATCAGAGGATGGTGATCGTCACACGCCTCGTAGACTCCCGCCAGGATGATCCTGCCACCCGGGCACCACCGTGAGATCACGAGCGGGCGTCGATTCTCGCGGCGCGAGACCTGGATCGTCGGGAGCGTCGCGGTCGGTCTCGCGGTTTTCGCGGTCGTGCTGATCGTCTCCCTGACCGGGCCGACCCAGACCAGCGCTCCCGGCTGCGTCGATGTCTCGATTCTGGGCGCGACCGGCGGGACCCTGATGCAGCAATGTGGAGCCGATGCGCGAGCGCTGTGCCTCGAGGCCGGCAGTCCGCGCGGTTACACCGGCGCGACCGCCCTCGAGATCCAGGCCGTCTGTCGCAAGGACGGACTCCCGGTCGGTTGAGGTCTGCGACGAAAGCCGAGGCACCCCTTTGCCAGAAGTGACTTCACCGCTAACCGACCCCGACGTGTTTCGCGCGCAGTTTCCGGTGCTCGACTCGCTCGTCTACCTCAACGCGGGCACCGAGGGCCCGGTCCCGCGCGCGGCCGCGGAGGCCGCCTCGACCCGGATCGAGCTCGAGCTCACGCATGGGCGCTGCGGCCGCGCCTACTTCGAGGGCTTGATGGCTCTGGCTACCGACCTGCGCGCCCGCTACGCGGCGGCGCTCGGATGTAATTTCGACTCCGTCGCGCTGACCGGATCGACCACGGACGGCGTCAACACGGTGATCGCCGGGCTCGACCTGCGCCCCGGCGAGGAGATCCTCACCACCGACGAGGAGCATCCCGGCCTGCTGGCGCCGCTCGGCCGGGCTCGCCGGCGCCACGGGATCACCGTGCGGGTGGTGCCGTGGGACGAGCTCGCCGAGGCGGCCTCGTCCTCGACGCGGCTGATCGCCTGCTCGCACGTCTCGTGGGTCTCCGGCCGCGTGATGGACGTTCCCGCGCTCGCCGCCTCGGGCGCGCCGGTGCTGCTCGACGGCGCGCAGGCGCTGGGCGCGGTTCCCGTCAACGTCCGCGCTCTCGGTTGCACGTTCTACGCGGCCTCGGGCCAGAAGTGGCTGTGCGGACCCGAGGGCAGCGGCTGCCTGTTCGTCGACCCGGATCGCCTCGATGACCTGCTGATCCCGTGGCCGGGCTACAGCGCGGTGGCGCGCGGCTCGGACCCCTTGGACCTGGTCCCCGCGGACGGCGCGCCGCGCTTGGACCACGGCTTCCCCGTCGGCGTGCGCAACGCGTGGGCGCTCGCCTCGCTCGAGGTCCTCGAGGCGCCCGGGTGGGAGTGGGTCCACGGTCGCGCCGCCGACCTCGCCGCCGCGCTCGCCACCGGCCTCGAGGCCCGCGGGCTCGAGGTCGCGCCGCGCGGGCGCTCGACGCTCGTGTCGTGGCAGGTCGCGGACCCCGACGCGGAGGTGGAGCGCTTCGCGGCGGCCGGAATCGTGGTCCGCAGCATTCCCGGGCGCGGGCTCGTTCGCGCGTCCGTCGGCGCGTGGTCCTCGGCGCGGGACGTCGAGAGCCTCGCCGGCCTCGCCGTCACGTGACGGAGTTGCAGGCGGCCGTCAGGAGGGCGCGTCGCCGAGTGCCCGCTCGGCGTGGGTGTACACGTTGACGCTCGTTCCGCGCGCGAACCCGCACAGTGTCAGTCCCCGGTCCTCGGCGAGCTCGATCGCCAGCGAGCTGGGCGCGCCGACGCCGACGAGGATCGGCGCGCCGGCGACGGCGGCCTTCTGGACGAGCTCGAACGACAGCCGCCCGCTTACGCATAAGACGTAGTCGTGGAGGGGCAGCAGGCCGTCGAGCAGGGCGCGGCCGATCACCTTGTCGATCGCGTTGTGGCGGCCGACGTCCTCGCGGCTCAGGAGCAACTCGCCGCGGGCGGAGAACAGACCCGTGGCATGCACGCCGCCGGTGCGCTCGAACGCGGGCTGCATCAGCCGGTCCGGCAGCCGCGCGATCAGCGCGCGCTCGAGCCGCTGGCCTGCCGGCAGCGGGGCGCTGAGCACCGCCACCTCTTCGAGCGCCCCTTTGCCGCATACGCCGCACGAGGAGGTCGTGTAGAAGCGCCGGGCGCCGGGGTCACGCAGCAACGGCCCCGCGACCTCGATCGTGTTGTTCGCGAGGTCATCGGTCAACCCCGCCTCGCGAGGACGGTCGATCAGCCCTTCGCCATATAGGAACCCGAGCGCCAGCTCCTCATCGTGCCCGGGAGTGCGCATCGTCACGGCCAACGGCCGGCCGTCGACGCGGATCTCGAGCGGTTCCTCGACGGCGACGGAGTCGGTGCGCGCGTCGTGGCGAATCGTTGTGTACATCTGGCTCGCGCGATCGAGGCCGGTCATCGGGATGTGAGGCTATCCGGGCGGAGTGGCGGGGCGGCGGGAAGCCGTGTTCTTTGACGTCGAATAGCTTCGCTTAAGCGCACCCCCTCCGCACGAACGCTCGGCATTGGCCGTCTTTGCAACAGACCTGTGACATCCGGCTCGCCAGCGGTGCTCTGAGCCACTCGACCTCCGACGCGGGCGCACGCGATCCGGAATCAGTCGTCCCTGGAGACCTTCCCGTCGGCCCGCGGGAAGGCGCGCTCAAGGTCGTGAAGGGTGGGCGGTCTGCCGCTCAGCCGCTCGCCGCGTGCGACCGGTCGCAGGGCAGCGCGGACGAGGTCGAGCTGGCGCGTCGCGACGCCGGCGTCGTTGAAGGGCCGCGATGCTTCGCAGGCACCCTTGAACATCATCAGCAGGTCGAGCGCGCCGACGTCGTCGCGGACCGCGCCGGCATCCTGCGCGCGGCGCAGCAGCTTATCGAGTACGCCGACCAGGTCGGTGTGGGCGGCGCGGATGTCCTCGTTCGCGAGCAACCGGTCGCCGACGGCTTCGAACAGCGCGCGGTCGGTCCGCGCCGCGCCGATCATGCTCGCGAGCAGCTCGAACACAGCTCCGCCCGGGTCGGGATCGGCGAGCAGCTCGCGGCCGAGGCCGCTCGCCTGGTGCATCCGGTCGACGACGACCGCCGCGATCAGGTGCTCCTTGGTCGGGAAATGGCGGAAGACCGTACCCCGGCCGACGCCGGCGCGCCGGCCGATCTCGGCCACCCCGACCTCCAGCCCGTGCGCGGCGAACGCCTCGGCGGCGGCGTCGAGCAGTAGCCGCCGGTTGCGCTCGGCGTCCGCCCGCAGGGGCTTCGAGATCTCGGCCATGGCTTGATTGTCTACTACGCCACCACCGGGGACGGGATCAGATCGATTCCCACCACGTGCCGGCGGCGCAGTCCGATCGCGAGCACCAGCGCACCGGACCCCATCACGATCGCCCCGCCGACGAACGCCACGTGATAGCCGCTGACGAGCGCGGCGATACGCGCAGGTGTGACTGGCGGCCAGCGTCGCGAGCACCGCGAGGCCGAGCGCCCCGCCGACCTGCTGAGCCGTGTTGAACAGCCCGGAGGCGAGGCCGGCATCGTCGTCCCGGAGATTCCCCGTACCGAGCAGCGTGATCGGTACGAATGTGAGTCCCATGCCGATGCTCAGGGGCATCAGCCCGACCAGCAGGTTGCCGGTGTAGCTGCCGTGGACGGGCAACCCGGTCAGCAGGACCATGCCGACGGTCGCGAGCGCGATTCCCCCGACCGCGACCGCGCGCACGCCGACACGGCGGATCAATTGCTGGGCGACAGCGGCGCCGATCCCGATTCCAGCCGTCACGGGAAGGAACGCGAGGCCCGCCCGGAGCGCGCTGTAGTTGAGGATCTCCTGCACGTAGAGCGATGCGAAGAAGAACATCGAGAACATGCCGGACGCGACCAGCAGCATCACAACATCGGCGACGGCCAGCGTCCTGACTCGGAAGATGTTCAGCCGCACGAGCGGCGCCGGGCTCCGTCGCTCGATCGTTCCGAACGCGGCGAGCAGGGCGACGCCTGCCGCGATCAGACCGAGCGTGCGGGGCGACCCCCACCCGAACGCCTGCGCCTTGACGATCGCGTACACGAGCAACACGAGGCCTGCGGTGACCGTCGCCGCTCCGGCGAGATCGAACGTGCGGTGCAGGCTCGAGGCCCGCGACTCGGGAACGAACCTCAGCGTCATCGCGAGCGCGACGATGCCGACCGGGACGTTGACGAAGAAGATCCACTGCCACGAGAGCAGGTCGGTGAGCACGCCGCCGAGCAGGAGGCCGACCGCTCCGCCGCCCGCGGCGATGCCACTCCAGACTCCGAGCGCCTTGGTCCGATCCTCGCTCGAGGTGAACGTGGTCGTGATGATCGAGAGCGCGGCCGGGGAAACGAGCGCGGCGCCGAGCCCCTGAAGGGCACGGCCCGCGATCAGCATCCCCGGGGACTGGGCGAATCCGTTCAAGAGCGATGCGAACGAGAACAGCGCGACGCCGGCGGCGAACAGGCGCTTGCGCCCGATCAGGTCGGCGGCGCGCCCGCCGAGCAGCAGAAAGCCGCCGAAGATCAGGGTGTAGCCGTTCACCACCCACTGCAAGCTCGCCGGAGAGAAATGCAGGCCGCGCTGAATCGATGGAAGCGCGACGTTAACGATCGTCACGTCGAGGACGACCATGAACTGGGCCAGGCACGCGATCACGAGCACTAGCCAGCGGTTGGTGGACGAGGATGCGGGCGTGGTGGCGGGCACGGGGGCCTCCTGGATCGATCAGCTAACGAGCCGCCCCGCCGCTCAAGTGACAACCGTCACTAAGCGGACCTAGCGGTCCGGTTAGGCTAACACAAAGCGGACCGCCGTGTCCACTTAGTTTACAGTGCACAATGGTGGACCGGACGTCCGTCGAGGCACGCGTCCCGTGAAGAAGGCACGATCGGTGCGATGGCACTCGAGACCACCCCAGAAAACCCGGACGGCGCCGCGCCACACGGTCTATGGAGCATCCGCGCTCGCAAGGACGTTCGCGCGCCCCCGGACACGCTGTACCGGTTCCTCGCCACGCTCGATAACCACTGGCTGCTGGCTGACAGCTTCGTCTCGCTCGTGCGCCTCCACGGTCCGGTGGAGTCGCGCACCGGTGGGGAGATCGCGATCTGCGGACCGTGGGGCCTGCGCCGCCATGCTCAGACCTGGCTCGACGTCGACGAGCACGGCTCGCGGCTCGTGGGGACAGCGATGGTCGGGCGGCGCACCCTTGCCCGCGTGACCTGGACATTGACGCCGATTCCAGGCGGGACCGGCGTCGAGCTGACGGCCTCGATACTCGCTGCGAGCCCGTTCGACCGCGCGCTATTGCTGGTGGCAACACCGTGGCTGCGCCGGCGATTCCTGACGGCAATCGAGCGACTTGAGGAGCATGCGCAAAGGTCTACGCTGTAGCCCATGGCCGACCGTCTCGTCTACGTCTCGCGACTCGTTCGGCGGTCGCTGGTCGGCGCGGACGGGGCTGATGTGGGCCGGATCGTCGACGTTGTGTTGGGCTCCGGCGGGCGACCGCCGCGAGTCAACGGGTTCGTGGTCGCCGTTCAGCGGCGGCACGTGTTCGTTGGCGCCGGACGAGTGGGCGAGATCGATTCCGAAGGCGTCCGGATGCGACGCGGGTCGATCAACATGCGTCAGTTCGAGCTGCGACCGGGTGAGCGTCTAGTGTCAGGCGAGCTGATCGGAAGCCGGATCGGGGAGGGTCGCGTGGTCGATGTCGGGCTGACGCCGGCACCGGAGCCGTTCGCATGGGAGGTTGCGACAGTCGCGCTCGGCCACCGTGGGCTGCCGGGGCGGCGCAGGACGCCGACGGTGATCGACTGGAGCGAGGCCCGCGAGCTGTTCGCGGACGAACGCCCGATCGATCGCGAGGCTGCCGCGCTCGGCGGCCTGCACCCGGCCGAGATGGCGGCCGCGATCCGCAGACTGCCCCTGAGCCGCCGTCGTGTGCTCGCATCGGCGCTCGAAGACGAGCGGCTCGCCGACCTGCTCGAGGAGCTCTCCGAGGACGAGCAGGTCCGGCTGATCGAGGGGCTCGATCACGCTCGGCTCGGCCGGGTGCTCGACGAGATGGAGGCCGATGACGCGGCTGACCTGCTGGCGGAGTTCTCGGCGGCTCGCCAAGCCGAGCTGCTGGGGGCGATGGACCCCGATGAGGCCGAGCCCGTTCGCCGGCTGCTGAGCTATGCGCCGGACACCGCGGGCGGACTGATGACGCCCGAGCCGATCATCCTCGGCCCGCAGGCGACGGTGTCCGAGGCGCTCGCGCGGATTCGCGACCCGGACCTGCCGGTTCCCCTGGCCTCGCAGGTGTTCGTGTGTCAGCCGCCGCTCGAAACGCCAACCGGGCGATACCTGGGAGTTGTCGGGGTGCAGCGGCTGCTGCGCGAGGCGCCCAGCAAGCCCGTCGCGCGGTGCCTCGATGAGGACTGGGCGACGATCGACGTGGACGCGAGTGACCGTGAGGTCGCCGAGCGGCTGGCCGCCTACGACGTGGTCGCGATTCCGGTCACCGACGGGGCGAAGCTGGTTGGCGCGGTGACCATCGACGACGTGCTGGACCGTGTACTGCCCTCCAACTGGCGCGTCGGACGCGTCGGTCGCTGATGGCCCGCCACGACGACCTGGGAAAGCCGCGCGGCACGCCCGGCGGTCCGTCGTACGACCCCGATGCGTTCGCACGCTACGCCGAGCGGATGGCGCGCTTCCTCGGGACAGGCCGTTACCTGGCGGCGCAGACCCTGGTGGTGCTCGTCTGGATCGCACTCAACGTGGCAGCCGCCTCCCGGGGCTGGGATCCGTATCCCTTCATCCTGCTCAATCTGTGCTTCTCGACCCAGGCGGCCTACGCCGCGCCGATGATCCTGCTGGCCCAGAACCGGCAGGCCGACCGCGAGCGCGAGGAGATCGAGCGCGACCGCGAGATGAACTCGCGGTCGCTGGCGGACACCGAGTTCCTCGCCCGCGAGATGGCGGGGATCCGGCTTTCGCTCGAGCACAAGGCCGACCGCGAAGACCTGACCGACGCGATCGACCGGCTTACCCACGCGCTTGAACGGCTGCACGGCGTCGAGCTCGACCACCCGCCGGACTCGACAACGGGACCGGCTGATGACGAGCGTGCCGGAACGGGCCCGGACTAGCTGCCCAAGTAAGCTCTGGTTATGGACGAGACCAGCGTAGGTGAGCTCGTGAAGGTCGCCGGCGTCGGCCCGGTGCTGGAGGGGATTGTGTTCGATATGCCGAGTAGCTCCAAGGTCGTGGTTGCCGTGATGGACCCCGCCCGGGGTCCGGCTTTTCGCACGGTCAACCCGAAGGCGCTGACGGAGCGCACCGAGGCGGGTGCCAGCGACCGGGCGCTGTGGGCGCTGATCCGCCGAACGCCGCAACCGGCTCGCGGCGGCGGCGCCGCTGGTGTGGCCGGAGGACGGGGACGCTCCGGGTACAAGCGCGGACCCGTCCACCGCACGACCGGCAGGTAGCGACCCTCCCAGGACGCGGATTCAGGACGCGGTTTCACGACCCGAGTGCCGCTGCGCGGACCGAGAACGAGTCGAACGGCGTAGCCACGCCGCCGGCGACGGTGCTGTAGGTGACCTCCGCGAAGCCCGGTCCGGCGATTACCGTCAGATACCCCCAACTCAGGTCCTGATAGGCCTCGAGCGTCACCGTAGGTAGGCCGGGGAACGAAGCCGGAAGGTCGCGCACGCCGCGAGCGATCTCCTGCAGATTGTTGACGCCACCGGTCCCCGCCACGACGTGCGGGATGACGCGGTCCCGATGCCGACGGCTGAACCGCTGGTAGCTGTGGACGTGGCCTGAGAAGACCGCGTCGGGCCCCCGCCCAGCGCGAGCGAACGCACCTTCGAGCAGGTCCGCGAGGGCGAGGTTAGAGCCGTGCACGACGTCCGTCGAATAGAGGCAGTGGTGGAGCGCCAAGATCAGGACGGCATCGCGTGGAGCCTCGATCAATTCTCGAACGAGCCACTCGATCTGGTCCTCGGCGACTCGGCCGCCATCGGGGACGTTCGTGTATAGGCCGACGATCGTCAGCCACTTGTGACTCAGCGTCCAGTACACGTTCGGCTGGCACATCGCGCGCCGGGCCGGTGCGGCGATCGCCTCAGGCGCACAGAAATGATCGACGAAGGCGTCAAGCGAACGCGCTCGCGAGCCGAGCTCGAGGTCGGCGTCGTGGTTGCCGGGAACGGCGAAGATCGGCGCGTGGTACGTCGCATAGGGCTCGAAGAACTGAGGCCCGTATCCCGCCTCCTCGCCGTATCCATACACTACGTCGCCGAGGTGGTAGAAGAAGTGGGCCGGGTCTGGACCGTCGAGCTCCGAGGCCATCGCCGCGGCGACTGCTTGCTGCGGCGCCGGGTCCGGTGTCCCGCCGCTATCTCCGACGCTGTGAAAGCGCAGATGCCCGGCCCGCTCTGCCGCGTCGAGCGCGGCCGCCGGCAGAACGTCAGCGAGCTCGAGCCGGTAGGGCCACGCTCCGCGCGGCGCCGGGAGCGGCATGAACGGCTGGCTGCTGAGGCCCGGATAGCGTTTGGTGATCTGCGTGTGTGCCGCGGAGCGGAGCGCGGCCGGGGTCCCGGTCTGGCGTCTCGCCGCAGAGGTCACGACCACAACTTGTTAGCGCGGGAGCCGACCAGGGTTGTGTCGTTCCAGTGATCACACTGCCAGTCATCGCCGGATCCATTCGCGGAACGCCGATGAGATGCCGGAGACCCGGTACCCCGCCTCGGCCAGCGAATGACGCAGCCGCGCGGCCCAAGCCGGATCCCACCCCAGAAAGCGGGCAGCGCCGAGCGCAGCTACTAACGCGGCGACCAGCAGACCGAGAACGATCAGGATCGCGAGTGGCACAGGCAGGCCGGAATCGGTAGCTGCCGTAGCCGGCCCGATCTGCAGCCGGGTGTCGCCGCCGAGCGGGAGTACCGCGGGCGGCAGCGGGGTGGTTGCGTTCGTACCTTGCGTCGTGGCGGCCACCTGGCGGTTCGCGCTGCAGGCGCCGTCGGCACGCTCCTGGCGCGCCTGAGCGAGCGCCGCAACCAGGTTCTGGTCGTACTGCTGGTCGTCGGTGGGGATCGAGCTTTGGGCCGCCGCCAGCTCACTGGCGGAGAACTGGCACGGAAGGATTGTCTGGCTGGGACTGGTGTCGAACGCGGACTGGATCGCCGTGAACGCGCCGCCGCCGCTGGTCGCGGACTGCAGGCTCGGCGTCTCCCCGACCGCGCGGCTAGTGAACGTCTGGCCGGTGGCCGAGCGCCAGGCGATGCGGATCGACCCCGTCCCCCGCGCAATCACACGGGTGGTGAAGTAGCCCTCCCGGGAGCCGGCAGGGACGCTGACGGTCGCGATCGTCTCGTAGGCGCGGTGGTGCGCCGGCTCCCACTGGATCAGCGCCTTCTGCGGAGTGTCCTTCGGGGCGAGGCGGAGCATGCCCCAAACGAGCACCGGCAAGCCACGCCGCACGTTCGGAGTCGCAATCCAGATCGGCAGCCGGTAGGCCCCGTAGGCGGGCTTCCGGCGACCGTCGAGTGAGGTGCCCGGCCCGTAGACGAGCCCAGTCTGGAAGGTGTCCCAGTAGTTGAAGGACGACGGTGGATAGGCGCTGTTGGGCCCCGTGTCGTAGAGCAGGAACTGTGCTACGGAGCGAACCCGCGGATCGCGCCATGCCATGTAGTCGGCCTGGTTGAGGTAGGCGGCCTGCTCGGCCGGGCTGACCACCTGGTGGGGATCGGGCGGGTTGGTCTGGTAGCCGTACTCGGTCAGGTAGATCGGCAGCTTCCGGTTGACGCCGTACGCGGCGAAGACCTGGTCCAACCCGCTCTCCAGACGCCCGAGGTCGGCGAGCGGCACGAAGTCGCCGATCGGAGAGCTGTAACCCGGCGGGAAGTTGAAGAAGTAGGGGTGGTGAGCGAATCCGGTCGCGTAGAACAGGCCCGGGTTCTGGGCGACGAACGATCGAGCACTCCCGTGACCCGGGCAGCCGAGCGCGGATGCCGCGGCTCCGGCGAGCCGCTGATAGCTCGAGCTCACGCAGTACAGCGCGCGCAGGAAGTCCATCGGCGTCATCGCGTCGAAGACGCCCGTCTGGGTGAAGTACTGCTCGCGTCCGCCGACGAGCGCCCCCTTCACGTCCCCCTCAGGCGCGGTCTCGCCGATCAGGATCGTGTCGTTGCCGGGCGTGTGGCCGGTCGCCTGTAGGCCCGCGACAGCGGCGTCGACGAGGGCGCGGTAGAGCCGCGGCGAGTTGGGCGCCGACCGGCCCGCCACGATGCGCCACTGCGGCGCGAGCCACGCGGGCTGATTTGGCTCGTTCCAGATTGACCAGAAATCTACGCGCGGAAGCGTTGCGAGCGCCGGGCTCGAGCCGCTCGTGCCGGGCCCGGCCGCGAGCGAAGGCAGCAGGATCGACGTCGACTTCGGCGCCGTCCCCGAGTCGACAAAGGTGCCGCTGTAGCGCGTCCCGAGCGCCTGCACGAACTGCCCGAAGTCCTTCGCCGAGGGCTCGTAATCGCCCGGATTGCCACCGGCGGCAGCTGTCGTGACGGGCGCCGGTCCCGTCGCCCACAGCGGGCCTGGGGCCGTGACGTTGAAATCGACGGCGAGTCCGCGAGCCTGCGCCATCTCGACCACCCGGTCGTACCGCTTCCATGTCCCGTGCGGGTAAGCGGAAGGGTCGGTGGCGTCGAAGCCGGCAGGCTCGGTGCTCGAGGTCGGGTCGGGCGCGATGTACGCCCACTCGACTGTCACCCGGATCCGGTCCACGCCGAGCGCCTTGAGCATGTCGAGCGTCCTCGCGACCGTCGCGTCACTGGCGTACAGGAGGTGATCGTCGTCCTGGAAGATCGACTGCGGCGCGTGCGGCGCGTGCGGCGCGGCCGCGGGAGCGAGCAGCGCAACGACACCAATGACGGCGATGGTGGCCGCGGCAAATGCCGCGACAGCGCGAATCGGTGGGCGTTTCATCAGCGGGGGGGCGTGGCGTACGGGAGAGCCAGCTCGTCGCCTGAGGATAGGTGGCGTTCGCGATGCGGACCCCCGCATACTGTGCCGGTCGTGATGCATTCCACACCTGCGATCATGCGCGAGGACTCGAACCGCGTGGCGCGGATGCTCCAGGCTCGCGAGGCCGCCGCTCAGCCGGCGATCGAATCCGGGCTGCGGGTGGTCATGAACCGCTGCCGTGCGATCGAGCTACCGCTGCTCGCCGACTGAGCAAGCGAGATGTACGTGCACGGCTATCACGCCCGCGAGAACGAGCGCCTGCACGATCAGGCGGGAACGCTGGCCGAGCTGCTGCACCGTGACACCGCATACCCCGACCGAAGCGTCGTACTGGAGGCCGGATGCGGCGTCGGCGCGCAGACGGTGACCTTGGCGCAGCGGAGCCCGGGCGCCCGGTTCACATCGATCGACGCCTCGGCGCACTCGCTCGCCGAAGCCAAGCGACGGGCTGAGGTGAGCGGGCTCGCGAACGTCGAGTTCCGGCTGGCGGACATCTTCGCGTTGCCCTTCAGCCGCGAGTCTTTCGATCACGTCTTCGTGTGCTTCGTGCTCGAGCACCTCTCCCCGCCCGTGGAGGCGCTGGCCATCCTCCGGGAGCTGCTCAGGCCGGGCGGCAGCATCACGGTGATCGAGGGCGATCACGGATCGGCCTACTTCCATCCCGACAGCGACGCGGCTCGCGCCGCGATCCGGTGCCAGGTCGAGCTGCAGCGGAAGTCCGGCGGCAATTCGCTGATCGGCCGCGAGGTCTACCCCTTGCTCGTCAGCGCGGGCTTCGACGCGGTCGCGGTGTCCCCGCGGATGGTGTATGTCGATTCGAGCCGTCCGGAGCTGGTGGACGGTTTCACCCGGAAGACGTTCACCGCAATGATCGAGGGCGTGCGCGAGCCGGCGATTACGGCGGGTCTGATCGAGCCCGAGACCTTCGACGCGGGAGTCGCCGCCCTCCACCGAACCACCGCGGCCGACGGCGTGTTCTGCTACACGTTCTTCAAGGGCGTCGGCGAGAAACGCACCGTCGGCTGATCGAACCAGGGTGTCCGTTACGTACAACCAGCTCGACACATCTCTGGCCAGTGGGCTAAAGGCGGATCTTCCGCTTGCCGACATCATGAGCGTATAGACCTCGCAGTCCGAGGGAGGCAAAATGAATTCTGAACGTACCCGCGCTTACCGAAGCGTTATCCAGACACTCAACCAGCTCGGTCCGAGCAAGCTGCTCGACAGTGAGCAGGACCGGATTCGCTTGGCGGCGGACAGCCTCCTCTTCAGCCCTGGGCTGCCAGAGGACGTGGCGGCACGCGAGGCGCTCGAGGACATCGAGCGTCTGTCCAGCGCATTGGTCGAGAGCGGACGCTGGGAGCAGAGCACGGCGTCGCGCCTGTCCCGCGACGTCTTCGCCTGCGGCCCGGGACAACCGGCCGAGCTCCAGGCCGCCTGACCGCGGCGATCACTTCTGTGCGCTGATCCAGGACAGGATCGCGCTGGAGTGGGCGATCACGGTCCCGTCGGGTAGCTTGAGCGCCGGCAGCTTCGTCGCGACGGTCTGCTCGCGCAGCTTCTCGCGCGAGCCCTTGCGCAGGAACGGAATCGGACTACCGTGGGCGGCGATCACCTTGTCGTAGTCGATGCCTGCGGCGCGGAGCGCCTCTTGGGCGCGGCGGCACGGATGCATCTTCGCACCGCCGTCGTCGCCGTGGCGGACGAACAGCGTTGGCTTATCGGCCATCTGCTTCCTCCGGTCGTGAGCTCGATCGGAGAGTTTATTCCCCGTACCCTTCTCGCATGCGTTGGCGAACGGGCGTCGGGATGCTGGCTGCCTCTGGGCTGATCGCCGGCTGCGACAACGAGACTGCGGTGCGCCCGGCCTCCGGGCCGGCGCTGTTCGCCGAGGACTGCGGGGGCTGTCACTCGTTGTTGGGACAGGAAACGCCGCGCCGCCAGGGCGGTGACCGGCAAGCTCGTGCTGTGTAGCTCACCGCGCAGGTCGGCGACGATCACTGCTGCGCTCGAGCCGTCCGCCGCATCGAGCCCACCGAGCAGTACGAAGCGGCTACCGCCGAGCGCCGCCGCGGCCGGATCCTGGAGCGGCGCGGCGAGCGAGAACAGCTCGCGGTAGGTCAGGTTGACCGGTTGCGGTGCCGCGGCCGCTCCATGCCCGCCGGCCGGCGGGCTGTGGGAGATCGACCCCGTGAGCTTTCGGGTGATCGGCTTCTTGCGTACCGGTGCGGGGGCACACGGGCTCTACCCGAGCCGGGCGATCGATACGCGAACGGGTCGCCTGCGCGCACGGATCAGCGTCGGTGACGGCCCGCACGGGCTGTGTGTCTGGGCCCAGCCAGGGCGCTACTCCCTCGGGCACACGGGGATCCTACGCTCAGCTCGGGGGGTACGCTTGGGCGGTGCCGCGACCGCGTTTTCTCAAGAGTCGTCGGGAGCCGGCGGTATCAATCGGCGATCCGCGTCTCGAGGGCTGGGAGACCGTGAGCGTGTTCGAGGACCAGAAATCTGCCGTCGCGTGGCGCGACCGGTTGCAGCAGATGGGCGTCGACGCGAGCTGCGTTGCAGATCATCCGCTTGATCGCACGGGGCGAGGCGAGATCTATCTCGTCGTTCCGCCCGAGCAATGGTCGCGAGCCAACGAGATAGTCGAGAACCTCGACTGACGCCCTTCGCGCGCCAGGTTTGCCACTGAGGAGCCGGCGCCATCCCGGTAAGGGGGGCGTAGCCCACGATCTAGCTCCTTCTGCCCGATGTAAGCACCGGCTCTTAGCCGCATGATGCCTCTACGCGACATGAGAGGAAGGCATCATGAGCACCACCACCAGCGCACCTGCCGCAATCGGGCGCGGCTCCAGCGATATCTGTGTGTCCGACATCGAACTGCGGCTCTTGGGAGCCCATGAGGCTTACCTTGTTCGCCGGCTCGCGGCGCTCGATGACGCGCCCGAGCTCGAAGGCCAGATCCTGGTCGCGCTCGTCGGCGGTCAGGCCGTAGCCGCGCTCTCAGTCCGCGGCCGGCGCGTCGTGGCGAACCCGTTCATCCCCACCTCCGACGCCGTCGCGCTCCTGCGCCTCCGGGCAGCGCAGCTCTCGAACGGGCGCCGTCGCGCATCGCGGCTCCGGCGCAGGATCGACCTTTCAGCCATTGCCCTGTGACGCCGGGGGCCAGCCCGCATCGCGGTCACGGACAGTCTCGATCGTGCGGGGCCCGCCGATGAGGTGGACGTCGCCACCCGGGTTGGCTGTCCATCCGGGCGTCATCCGTTCGTCGTCTGGGTGCAAGGCAAACAGCAGACCCGACGAGGAGGTCACGATGCACCCGATGATGATGAACGCGCCGGCAGATGAGATAGTGAGGATCTGATGAGGTACATGATGCTTGTCTGCGTCGGGGACTCGGTCGTGCTCGACTCCGAGCAGAAGGCCTCGATCGGACCGGATGCCGATGCCTGGGTGGCGGAGATGGGCGGACGCGGTGTCCGCTTGCAGGGCCATGAGCTGGCGGCGGTGAGGGACGCCACGACGGTTCGCGTTCGCCAAGGCGAAGTCCTTGTCGCCGACGGTCCGTTCGCGGAGACCAAAGAGCAGATCGCCGGCTTTGACATCCTCGAGTGCGACGATCTGGATCAGGCGATCGAGGTGGCCTCGAAGCATCCTGTCGCTCGGTTCGGGACGATCGAGCTGCGGCCGTTCCTGGAGGAATGAGCCACCCACTGGTCCGGCTCAACTACCTATGCGGTCGCAGATCGGCCGGAGGAGCAGCAGGGCTGACTCCCCCGGATCAGAGCGTCGCCATGCAGGTGGCTGCGCCGACTCGGATCGTGATCTGCTCTCCGGCCGCGGAGCGAGGAGCGTAGAAGTAGACGTCGGCATACCCAGAGCTATCGGCCTGCCAGCTTGCGGATTGCCGATCAGAGCCGCTGACAGTCACCGTCCGGTCGGGCTGGTTCGAGTGAACGTACACGTCGTAGTCGCCGTAGCTGCTGCTGTACTGCGCGGTGGCCAAGCACTCGGCGTTCGGCGCCGACGGAGTCTTCGGCTTGGCTGTCCCGGCGCGCGCGAGCGAGACCCAGTTGGCCACAATCGCGCGCTGCGCGTGGATCAGCGTCATCTGCCCGTCACACACTTTCCGGTTGAGCTCGTTCTCGACGGCGTCCTTCGGGTTTGGCGAGGCTCCCGGCTCGGGCCACAGGTTTCGTGGGTCGTTGGTCGCTCCTCCGAGCTCCAGCGGGATGAAGTGGTCGTACTCGTAGTCGCCCAGCGAGCCACGGTCGCCGTAGGCCGCGATGCTCGAGCGCTTCTCCGCCTCGGTGATGCTCTCCGGCGGGCGGACTGTCGCGGTCCATCCACTGCGGCAGATCGTGCGGCCGATTGTCGCCTGCCTCACCTGCGGGTTCAGCGCGCCGGGAGTGCATCGGCGGCTCGGGCGCGAATAGAGCCCGGATCCGATCGCGTGGCAGGAGCCCGGCGCGGGCTGTGGCTGCACGACGGCGTTGCCGGCTCTCGAATACGCGAGATGGACCGCCGCCGCGGTCGGTCTCCCGGTGGCGCTGGAACCCAGAGCAGCACTCGCCAAGAGCAATAAGAATGCGACGCTGACAGCGAGCTGGACACGAGCACGCCCGTGGCGGATTGCTCGAGCGAGCCGCTCGGCCACGGTGGCGACCCGGCGTCGCTGGTTGCGACTGTGCTCCGTTCCGCGTTCCGACACATCCTCACTCTAGCTCCGCCGGGTGACTACACATCGGACGATGCCGGCGATGCCGATCGCGCTGATGCTGGCGACCCTGACCGATCGTCGCGACTTCGGCGAGGACTATCTGCTGGAGCGCAAGTTTCGATGATGAGCACCTACCCCGAGGTCCGTGCTGCCGTGGCCGCGCAGCGCGATCGGGACCTTCTGCTCGACATTCTCGAGCTCGACGGCGAGGATCTCACCGGTCTGCCGCTCCTCGAGCGCCGCGAAGAGTTCGAGCGAGCGATCCGCCGGAGCGGCCCAGATAGGGCGATGGCCCGCGTCTTCCCCGGCGGCGTGCAGGCCGGCCAGGGCTCAGTCGCCCGAGGCGAGCTGCTCGATTTCGCGTAGAAGACGCTCCACGGCTCCGGGTGGCCGTGGGAATCTGTGCACCACCGTGCCGCCGGGTGCGGCGAGCCAGATGACCGACGTCGGCAGGCTGCGTTCGAGGAACCGGCGCAGCCTGCTCGGGTGCTCGGCTAGAGCCGGTCCGACTGACGTGAAGCCGGCAGGGGCTAGACCGCTCGCCAGATTGCCGGCGATAGTCAGCGAGACCGGTGGCTGCGGGCGCTCGTAGGTGAGTGTCACGCCGCCTACGCCATCGGGCACGAGGTCGAGATAGTTCGTCGATCGCCCGTCGGAGTCGGAGCCCGGGATCGCTCCTTGCTCCGCTGCCGTGTAGCTGCCGCACGACTCGCGGCTCAGGGAGTAGGGCGCGTATTCGAGCAGGCAGTAGCCAGGCCCAGAAGGAATCTCGCCGGCGGTCGCTTGAAGCGCGCGGCGCTGGGCTGCGGACGAGGCGCGCCTGCACTCAGCCGAGATCCGCGCAGGCGACGACCTCCCACTGACGATGTAGATCGTCCCGCCGGGCACCACACCCAGGCGACGAACCGATTCCGGGTCGTAGCTGACGAACGGTCCTGTGACCGCGTCGCGCAGTCCGGACTGCGCCGGCGGAACGTCCTCCGGCCGCTGGGCACGACGGAAGACCCCAAACCGGGCACGGACCGGCGCTGGAACCGAGCCCTCGACGCGTGGCCG
>Ga0302326_10004659_pt1 | contig 31614 bp, 26 predicted proteins | sample Palsa_T0_3_FD_202264 | JGI IMG/M metagenome (GOLD analysis project Ga0302326, IMG submission 202264) | Peat permafrost microbial communities from Stordalen Mire near Abisko, Sweden - Palsa_T0_3 | ecosystem: Environmental > Terrestrial > Soil > Palsa > Peat permafrost | place: Sweden: Abisko...
CGACCGTCTGCTCGACGATGACGGCCACGCCATGCTGCTGGGCGCCATGGCCAACTTCACCGACAACTCCCTGGACACAGTCGGCAACCTGATACGCCGCGACGACGTTGTACTCGGACTGGGCGACGGTGGCGCGCACTACGGCATGATCTGTGACTCGAGCTATCCGACCTATCTGCTGTCGCATTGGGCACGCGACCGGGACACATACCGGTTGTCGGTCGCTGAGGCAGTCCGGGAACTGACCTCGACGCCGGCCAAGGTCGCCGGACTGCTCGACCGCGGCCGCATCGAGATTGGCTACAAGGCCGACCTCAACGTCATCGACCACGCCAGCCTGCGATTGCACAAGCCAGTGATTACTCACGATTTACCCGCGGGAGGACGCAGACTTGACCAGACGGCCAGCGGCTACGTCGCGACCATTGTCTCGGGCCAGGTGATCGCCGAGCACGACGTGCCCAACGACACCCGGCCCGGCCGCCTTGTCCGCGGCCGCCAGCCCGCACCGGCCGGATCGCGCGGGCGCCTCAGCGCCCGGGCCCGTGGCGGGACATGATCGTCATCGTTAAGCATCCAACCCCAGACGCTTTCTTGAGCATGGTCACGAGCCAGGCGAGTGGTTGGCTCGGTCGCATCTGACAGCACAGTCGGTGGTCCCACTGAGAGTCCGCGGGGCGGAGACTTTGGCACAAGCAATGGTCCGCGGGCGCGCGGCTTGACGGGATCTCTTTTCTTAGCGCCGGCAAGGATTAAGGCGGATCACCCGGTATGCGCACCCAGCCTTCCATCAAGATCCGCGCACTGCGACTGATGATCGCCTTGGTCAGGGTCCACTTGCCACCCGTCTGGCAGGCTTCGGCGCCAACCCGAAAGGTGCCCGAGGGATGGCCAAAGCGCACGACACTGCGCGCACCGCCGCCGCTGGCGAGGTTCACCAGTGTGCCGGGAATCGCCGCCGCGGTGCCGATGGCCACGGCAGCCGTGCCCATCATGGCGTGGTGGAGCTTGCCCATGGACAGCGCACGCACGAGCAGGTCAACATCGGCGGCCTTGATCGCCTTGCCGCTCGACGACACGTAGTCCGTCGGGGGCGCAACAAAGGCCACCTTGGGCGTGTGCTGGCGGCCGGAGGCTTCATCGACATGCTTGATAAGCCCCATACGCACGGCGCCATAGGCGCGAATCGTTTCGAACATGGCAAGTGCCTTGGCATCGCCGTTGATGGCCTCCTGCAACTCCGTGCCGGTATAGCCGATGGCATCGGCATTGACGAAGACGGTCGGAATGCCGACATTGATCAGGGTGGCCTTGAGCGTGCCGACACCCGGCACTTCGAGGTCATCCACCAGATTGCCGGTGGGGAACATGGAGCCGACACCGACACCGTCGCCTTCGTCGGCGGGATCAAGGAACTCCAGCCGCACTTCGGCCGCCGGGAACGCCACGCCATCGAGTTCGAAGTCGCCGATTTCCTGGACGGCGCCATCGGTGATGGGCACGTGAGCAATGATCGTCTTGCGGATATTGGCCTGCCAGATACGCACCGTGGCCACGCCGTTGTGCGGTACGCAGCTGGCATCCACCAGCCCGCTACTGATGGCGAAGGCGCCCACGGCGGCGGTGAGATTGCCGCAACTGCCACTCCAGTCAACAAAGGCCTTATCGATGGAGACCTGGCCAAAGAGGTAGTCGACGTCATGATCCGGCTGGCTGCTTTTGGCGAGGATCACCGCCTTGCTGGTGCTGGACGTAGCGCCGCCCATGCCGTCGATCTGCTTGCCATAGGGGTCCGGGCTGCCGATCACGCGCAGCAGCAGCTTGTCGCGGGCCGCACCCGGAACCTGCGCGGAAGCAGGGAGGTCTTGCAGGCGGAAAAACACACCCTTGCTGGTACCACCGCGGAAATAGGTGGCGGGGATTTTGATCTGGGGTATATGTGCCATGGAAAACCATCCTTGAATGGGGCTCGTCCAAGCGACTGGTCCAGCACTCCGGCGAGCTGGTCAGCGGCCCAGAGCTTTTCAGAGCGTTTTAGTCATCAAACGATCTCGCGGCCCTCCTCCTAACTAGTGCGCTCACCTGCGCGTCCGCGGCTGGGCATCGGCCAATCCGAACTCGTGTAGGTGTGCCCCGCGTAGTGGCGGCGGAGCGACGCCTGCAGTTGTCATTGTATACAGTCGTATATACAATCTGTATTCAGAGTGTTCATATCAGCGGTTGGAAACTCCAATGAGCGAGGCGAGGTCGGCGGGATGAGCGAGCCGTGAGTCAGAGTCAACGTGCTTACGAGCAACTGCGAGATGACACCGTGGCGCGCGAGATGCCGCCAGGTGTCCGCCTCAACCAGGTCCCGTTGGCTGAACGCCTGAGCCTAGGCCGTCGTCCGCGCGGGCCTGAACGGCCCAAGGCCCCGGGCTGTCGTCGCCGCGACGCTGTCGAAAAGTGTTATTGGGCAACACTATTTATCAATATCCGGGAAGAAAGGTGACGACCATGGAGGACTGTGTGCCACAGATCCCGCTTGCACTGGCAACGCCGAGCCTAAATCGTGGTGTGGCGTTCAGTCGTGAGGAGCGTCGCCGGCTGGGATTAACCGGCCGGCTCCCCTCCGGGGTGCTCACTTTGGAGCAGCAGGGTAAGCGTGTGTGGCAGCAGTTGCAGGCCACACCAACCTATTTGGGCCGAAATCTGCTTCTCGATCAGCTGCATAACCGCCATGAGGTGTTGTATTTCAAGGTGCTGTGCGAGCATCTGACCGAATTGTTGCCGGTGGTATACACCCCGACGGTCGGGGAGGCGATCCAGCAGTTCTCCGGTGAATACCGGGGCCAGCGCGGGTTGTATCTGTCCATCGACTCCCCTGACGAGATCGCTGAATCCTTCCAGACATTGGGGCTGGGCCCCGACGATGTCGATCTGATCGTCTGCAGCGACGCCGAGGCGATCCTGGGCATCGGTGACTGGGGCGTGGGCGGCATCCAGATCGCCGTCGGGAAATTAGCGCTCTACACCGCCGGCGGCGGCATCGCCCCCCGGCGAACCATCGCGGTGTCACTGGATGTCGGCACCGACAACGAACAGCTGCTCAACGATCCGTTCTACGTGGGCAACCGCCATGCCCGCCGCCGCGACGCCGAATACGACGAGTTCATCCAGAACTATATTGAAACCGCCCATCGACTGTTCCCCCGCGCGATGCTGCATTTCGAGGACTTCGGACCCGGAAACGCGCGCGCGATCCTGGACAAGTACTCGCCGGATTACTGCGTGTTCAACGACGACGTGCAGGGCACCGGCGCGGTGGTGATGGCTGCGCTGTACTCGGGGGTGAAGGTCACCGGTATACCGATGAAGGACCAGAAGGTGGTCATCTTCGGGGCCGGCACAGCGGGGCTCGGTATCGCCGACCAAATTCGCGACGCCATGGTCGCCGATGGCGCCACCGTCGAACAGGCCACTTCGCGGATCTGGCCGATCGATAAGCAGGGGTTGCTCTTCGACGACATGGACGACCTGCGCGACTTCCAAATTCCCTACGCCAAGAACCGTGAACAGCTGGATGTGGCCGCCGGGAGCCGGGTGGGGCTGGTCGACACCATCAAGATGGCCTCACCGACCGTCCTGCTGGGCTGCTCAACGGTGCACGGCGCGTTCAACCGCGCGGTGATCCAGGCGATGGCCGCATCCACGGAGCGACCGCTGATCTTCCCGATCTCCAACCCCACCTCGCGCATGGAGGCCATGCCGGCCGATGTAATCGCCTGGTCGGACGGCAAGGCGCTGGTGGCCACCGGCAGCCCGGTCACGCCAGTGGAATACGACGGCACCACCTACACCATCGGTCAGGCCAATAACGTGCTGGTGTTCCCCGGAATCGGTTTGGGGGTGATCGTCGCCGGGGCCTTGCGGGTGACCAACAGGATGCTCGACGCCGCCGCCAAAGCTGTGGCGCGGCTCGCCGACCCAACCACACCCGGCGCAGGGCTGCTGCCCGATATCGAGAACCTGCGCGCAATCTCGGCCGTGGTCGCCGAGGCAGTCTATGCCGCGGCCGCCGAGGACGGCGTGGCCACCAAAACTCCGGAGAACATTGTGCAAGCAATCCTCGACACCAGGTGGCTGCCCGAATATGAGCCAGGACAACACAAGTGACGGCCTCCGGTCCGGCTGGATCTGCTGCAGGTGTCTTTCGCCGGTTGGCTCACGCGATGCTGGCGCATCGTCACACGGATGAGGTGTACCAGACCTCAACGATGGGAGCGTTGCTCGACGGCGTGTACGACGGGGACGTCACGACTCAGGAGTTGTTGCGGCACGGCGACTTTGGTCTCGGCACGTTCAACCGTCTCGACGGTGAAATGCTGGTGCTCGACGGCGTCTGCTACCAGCTACGTGGCGACGGCAGTGCGACGATCGCCGGTCCGGATGAGTTGACCCCGTTCGCCGCGGTTACCTGGTTTCACGCCGACCACATAATCGAGCTGTCTGCGCCGTGTGACCGCGCCACGCTCAAAGCGCTCATCGATGATTCTCTAGAGAGCACGAACTTCATGGTCGCTGTTCGCATTACCGGGGATTTCAGCATGATCCGCACCCGTACTGTGACCGAGCAGCAGCGGCCTTACCGTCCGTTCACCGAGGCTACCCAAGACCAAGGGGAGGTGACGTTGGTGGATGTGACGGGGACACTGGCCGGATTTCGTATGCCCGAGTTCGAACAGGGAATTTCGGTGGCCGGCTACCACTCGCACTTCGTCGACCAGGCCCATCAACACGGCGGACATGCACTTGATTACCGGCTAGTCCGCGGAACCGTCGAAATCAGCGTCCGCTCCGAATTGCATCTGAGTTTGCAGCGCACGCCGCAGTTCCTCAGCGCAGAGTTGAACAGCGCGGACGTCGACGACCAGATCCGCCGAACAGAGGGCGGTTGAGATGGCTGAAAAAGGTTGAGATGACTGAAGAGAAGGTGCGCTCCGCCCAGCGGGTGGTCGAGACGCTGTCCGCATATGGCGTTCGGTATGTCTTTGGTGTGCCGGGTGCGAAGATCGACGCTGTCTTCGACGCGCTGGTCGACGGCGGGCCCGAGCTTGTAGTGTGTCGTCACGAGCAGAACGCGGCGTTTATGGCCGCGGCCGTAGGCCGGCTGACCGGTACGCCCGGCGCGGCGTTGGTGACCTCGGGCCCGGGCACCACGAACCTGGCCACCGGTCTGATCACCGCGACCACCGAGCAGGATCCCATGATCGCGATCTGCGGAGCTGTCGCTCGCGCCGACCGACTCAAGCGGACTCACCAATCGATGGATGCCGTTGCGGCGCTTAAACCGTTCACCAAGTACACGGGCGAGGTCAACGACCCCGACAACGTGCCAGAAGCCATCGCCAACGCGATCCGCGCGGCCATGACGGTGCCGCGCGGTGCGACCGCGGTGGTGCTCCCCTCCGACGTGTCGGCCGCCCGGACCGCGGCAGCCATCGTTTCGCCAGCACCGGTGTCACCCCTTGGCGCTCCGCCAGCAGACCGAATCGCCCAGGCCGCCAAGCTGATCCGCGCCGCGAAACGTCCGGTGTTGTTTGTCGGTCTCCGCGTCGGCGATCCCGCACCGTGTGCGGCCCTGCGCGAGCTGCTCGCTGTCGCCGACCTCCCGGTCGTCGAGACGTTTCAGGCCGCCGGTGTGGTGTCTCGCGAGCTGGAGGATCACTTCATCGGCCGCGTCGGACTGTTCCGAAACCAGCCCGGCGACATCGTCATCGGTCGCGCCGACGTTCTGGTCTCCGTCGGATTCGACCCGGTCGAATACGATCCCCGCCTGTGGAATAGCGACCCAACCCGCACGGTGATTCATATCGACGAGGTCCCCGCCGACATCGACAATCACTATCAACCCACGCTGGAGTTGCGCGGCGACATTACTGCGACCTTGATCGAGCTGACCCGGCTGCTGGCGGGACTGCGGCTGTCCGACGACGCTAACGCCGCGATCACCGATCAGCGCCAAGCGCTGGCGCGGATCGACGAACAAGCCCACGCCCGCCCGGCCAGTGATGCTGGGCTGAACCCGGCGGCGGTCGTGCTGAAGATTCGTGAACTGCTCGACGATGACGCGACCATCGCCTGCGACATCGGGTCGCACTACATCTATATGGCCCGGCACTTTCGCGGGTATCAACCTCGGCGGGTGCTGTTTTCCAACGGCCAACAAACCCTCGGCGTCGCGCTGCCCTGGGCCATGGCCGCTGCGATGGTGCGCCCGGGCACTCAAGTGGTGTCGGTGTCCGGTGACGGCGGGTTCCTCTTCAGCGCCCAGGAACTCGAAACCGCTACGCGCCTGGGTTTGCACTTCACTCACATCATTATGCGCGACAACGCCTACGACATGGTCGCCTTCCAACAGGTCGCCAAATACGGTCGCAGCTCAGGTGTTCAACTTGGCGACTATGACATCACCCAATACGCGGCAGCGTTCGGCGCCAAAGGGATCCGCGTCAACAGCATGGACGAGTTCGACCATGCCCTCAAACAAGCGCTCAGCGACACCGGCATCACCATCATCGATGTCCCCGTCGATTACAGCCGCAACAGCGAACTATTCGCCCAGCTTCACGACGGCGTCCTCGACTGATCGGAGTCTCGATGCGCATTGCTCTGTTGGCCACCTGTCTTGCGGATGCCTTGTTCCCACCGGCGGCCATCGCGACAGTGCAACTGCTCGAGCGGCTAGGCCATGAGGTGGTCTTCCCGCGCGGGCAGACGTGTTGCGGCCAGATGCATATCAACACAGGCTATTTCGCCGAGGCCACCGCACTGGTGCGCCATCAGTCTCGGCCAGGTCGTCGGCCGAGGTAGTCGATAGGTGACGCCGCTATCGGCCGCGGCGGAGACGTCCAACGCAATGATGTCGGCGCCTTCGCGGGCGAGTCTGACCGCTTGCGGCGCCGGTCACTAAAGCCACTCGTCCAGCCGGCGCTTCGCTGCGCCCTTTCATTGCAGGTCCTTTCGTCATAATGCACACGCCTAAACGCACCGAACTGTAACGTGTTCTAGGTCCCTGAGCTCCGCTGCCGACTGGGCCCGGTACCGCGTCATACGGCGTGCCTCGGCGGGCGGGGCTCGTCTTGTGCGATGCGGCGCGGCTCGCACAGCGGGTCCAGCACGGTCGCGACCTTATGTGGACAGATACGCGATGATGACCTCGGCCAACCCCTGTCGGGCCTGTTCCACGTCGATGTAGCCGACCATGCTGTGCTCGGCTCGCAACCCCGACATCGCACCGGGGAGCATCGCCACGACTTTTCGAACTTTGTCTTGTTCGACCGGCAGCCCATCGAAGGCGCGGGTGAAGTCTATGTTCCACCGACGGTCCCAGGAGGCCAGCGCCGCCGCCGTCTGCGGGTACGTCGATTCGAGTTGATCGACTTTGCGGGGCAGGCCCAGTCGCAGGTTGGTGACCGCGCGATTGGCAGGCAGGTCGATCGCTTTCCACAGGTGCACGATGATCGCGCCGACCCTTTCGGCGATGCCGGGGTGGTCGGGAATCTCGGGATGGAAGGGGCCCAACTTGCCTTCCAGGTATTCCATCAGTGCGGCCCAGAATCCGTCGGTTCCCCCGAACTGATAATTGACCCGTCCCCAGCTGACGCCTGCCTCGCGGGCGATGAGGTTGGCGCTCACTGCTTCTGGACCACCTGTCGCGATGCAGTAAAACGCGGTGTCGAGGAGTTGTTCCCTGCTCCGGCGGCCGCGGATGTTCTGGCGATGGCCTTCGCCGCTCGCGAGTGGCATGCCGTCAGCTTAGGTGAGCCCCTGCGCTGGCGGGCGCGGTAAGGCCCTGCTGGGCAGTCATTACGTCATGCATGGGACACCGAAAACCAGAATCAACTACCCCTCTCCCATTCTTCGCTACGGGCGTGTACGGTCAGCCCATGATTGGTGAACTGTTCCGCCTGGACGGCAAAGTGGCGATCGTGACCGGCGCGGGGAAAGGCATTGGCGCAGAAATAGCGCGGGTACTCGCAGAGGCCGGCGCCGACGTGGTGGTGGCGGCCCGAACTCAAGAGGACATCGATGCCACGGTCGCGTCGATCGAGCAGGTTGGACGCAAGGGACTTGCGGTTCCCTGCGACGTGACCAAGTCCGAGGATCTCGAGGTGCTGGTCGCGCGCACGCTGCAGCACTTCGGGCGCATCGACATCCTGGTGAACAACGCCGGCGGTACCTGGCCGGTTCCATCGCTCGAGCTCAGTGAGCGGGCCTTCGAAAAGATTCTGCGGTTCAACCTGACCGCCCCGTTCCTTCTGTCAAAGTTGGTGGTGCCGCACATGGTGGAGATCGCCGATGAGGGCGTGATCGTCAACATCTCTTCGGGCGCTTCGATTCTGAGGATCCCCGGCATGGTCGCCTACGGTGCCGCCAAGGCCGGCCTGAACCACATGACCCGCACGCTTGCCAAGGAATGGGCTCCGAAGATCCGGCTGAACGCGATCGTCGTCGGCCAGGTGCTGACCGAGGGCGCTCAAATGACCATGGGTGAGGAGTTGCTCGCCGAGACGGCCTCCAACATCCCGCTGAAGCGGTTGGGCAATGTTCGCGATATCGCGGCGTGCGCGTTGTACTTGGCCTCTCCCGCGAGTTCCTGGGTGACCGCCGATGTCATCGAAGTCAATGGTGGCACCGAGGCGCCACCCGTCGAATTCCCCGTCCCGTCCTTGTGACGTCGGCAACCACCGTAGCAATCTTTCAACTATCCATCATCGAAACACCCTAGGATGGCAGCGTGTCCAAGATTCGAGTAGTGCAATGGTCCACCGGCGGCGTCGGTCGGCACGCGATCCGGATGATCGCCCGCCGCCCCGACCTGGGACTGGTCGGGGCGTGGGTCTACAACCCCGCCAAGATCGGTCGTGACGCAGGTGAGCTTGCTGGACTGCCGGCGCTCGGTGTGGCGGCGACTGGCTCGATAGACGATGTGCTGGCGCTTAAGCCTGATTGCGTGTCGTACTCGTCGTCGGGCGAGCCGCGCCCACGCGAAACCGTCGACGACTACTGCACCTTTCTGGAAGCCGGCATCAACATCGTCACAACGTCGGTGCCCGGCCTACTGAACCCCGAGGCCTTCAATCCAAAGGTGGTGCGCCGCATCGAGGAGGCATGTGCACGCGGCGGAACATCGCTGTACGCATCAGGGTTGGAACCCGGATTTGTCGGCGACCATCTGGTGCTGGTGCTGGCGACCTGCTCTGACCAGATCACCTCGGTGCGGACGCAGGAGATCTTCAATTACGGGCCCTACCCGTCGGCGTTCACCATCTTCGAATTGTTCGGATTCGGCAAACCTACCGAGGAGAAGTGCCTGATGGAGCTGCCGGGCGTGCAGACCAGCGCCTGGGGCCCGCCAGTACGCCTAGTAGCCAGTCGCCTCGGCGTGGAACTCGACAGCATTCGTGAGACCTACTACAAGGAGGTCACCGATCGGGAGTTGCAGGTGGCGGCTGGGACGATACCGGCCGGCACGGTGGCGGCGGTGCGGTTCGAAACCATCGGAGTGGTTGATGGTCGCGATGTCATCGTGATCGAGCACGTCAACCGACTGGTCGGCGATGTTGCGCCCGAATGGCCGACGGCCGACAGCGACGGCGGGTATCGGATTGTCATCGAAGGCGAACCCAAGATGCAGTGCGATCTCCAGTTCGGCGGAGATGAGACCTTCGAGTCCTTTCAGGACAGCGGAATGCGGGCGACCGCTGCCCGTATCGTGAACGCGATCCCCGGGACTTGCGATGCCAAACCGGGCATCCTCAACGCAGTGGATTTGCCGCTCACGCTACCGAAAAATGCGTTCGCCTAACTTAGTCCTCGTCCGATCGGTTCAACAGGTGCGTCCCAGCGGATGCGAGTTCCTCGAGGAGGGGTCGGACGGCCAAATAGCGGTGGGGCTGATGGCGCCGTCCTCTGAAACATGTTACCTGCCAGGAAATCTCAGGTTTTGTTGCCGCTTCCGGCGGCTAAACTTGCTATGCAGCTGGATCGATGCTCAACCGGGAGGACAACGCGGTGAAGGAGGACCGTGAACGCTTCGGGGACGAGTGCCGGCGAGTTGCCGTCGAGGGACCCATCGCCGAGGACCCATCGCCGAGTACCACTCTCCGGCAGCTTCCGGCACTAATCTTGCGCGAACGACTTCCGGTTCCTGTGCTGGCCGTCGGCACGGACGGCACCATCCTGTAAGTGAACGGGGCCTTCGCCGCGATGCTCGGCCACATCCCGCAATCCTTGACGTTTCACTGCGAAGGTGGCCAAATGACGCTGGCGGTCCTCCAGTACCTGACCGAGGATCACTTGGCGACGGAATCCGAGGCGCCGGCGATGCCTCCATGAAGCGAAGGATGAATCCTGGCGTTGATCATGCCGGCCAAATTGGGGATCACACTGCAGACAATTCCTTCGCCACCTGCCCGGGCTGCACTGCTGACAAGAGCTTACGATGCAACATGGCATGGCATGGCACTTGTAAGGCTGCGTGCCACGCGGCGATCGCGGGTGGACGGTGGCGACTGCGCCCCGGCGCAGCTCACTGACGAAGGAGTCCGCCCGATGGGTAATGAACCCCCCGAATCGCTTCGAGATCGGCAGCGCTCGTTCGTCCGCGGTGAGATCTTCGACGCCGCGTTGCGCCTGTTCGCCGAACGTGGGTACGACGCGGTGAAGACGGAGGACATCGCCGCTGCTGCCGGTGTTTCGCTGACCACCTACTTCCGGTACACGCCCAGCAAAGAGGGCCTGCTGCTGGAACCGTTGCGCAGTGGCGGCCGAGCGATCGTCGCGCGGCTGCAGCAACGACCGCCATCCGAATCGGCGCCCGTCGCGTTGAGCCGAGCCATTCTCGGGCGTAGCACCGAGTTCGACGACGAACGCTTGAAGCTGTGGCGAGCGGGCATTTCCAGCGCCCCCGACCTGCTTGAACGGGTGTCCCTGATCACCGCGGACGATCGGATCACATTGACGAAGTTGGTCGCCGACCGCATGTCCGTCGACGTCACGGACGACTCCCGGCCCGGCCTGCTCGTCCACGTCATGCTGGCCGCAGCCGAATTCGCTTACAGCCAATGGCTATCCGATGCTGACGGCGACGCGACATCGTGGACCGAGCGGGTCGAGTTTGCTCTCACGACAGTGCGGACAGGTCGCTGGAAGTAAGAACACAGTTGGCGCGCAGAGGCATTCACGCGCTAGCGCGCTGCGGCGTGCTTTCCCGCGCGGCGGCCGAAGAACGAACCCTCCCCGAGCTGCGTCCCACTGGAATACCCTTTGCCGTCCTGGGCGATATTGGACGCACACGCCCCGACCGCATATAACCCGGCGATGACACTGCCGTCCTCGCGCAGCACCTCGCCGTCGATTGACGTAGCCAAACCACCCATGGTGAACCCGGCATACATCGCCTTTCCTAGCGACAGATCGAATGCGGCCCAGGGCCCATTGTCTTGCGGGGCAAGGTATTCTGGCTGCTTGTGAAAGTCTGGGTCCTCTCTACGCGCGGCGTTGCCGTTGTAGCGTTCCAGCGTCGCGGCGAGGTCGCCAGCGGGGATTCCCAGCGCCTGCTCCATCTCGGCAATGGTTTCCCAGCCATCGATTAATGGCACCAGCGGCATGCGCGGATTCTGCATGTGTGCTTCGTCGACGATGAGAAACGCAGCACTGTCGGTTTGGTCCATGATGAAGCCCGATGTCCGGGCGTGGTAAGAATCTTCGGCGACGAACCGCTTGCCTTCCTTGTTCACGATGATTCCCGTCAGCAGGATCGAGGGTGGGTACACCGGAGCTGAGACGAAGGCTTGGTCCATGTGCTCGGTGGCCCCTCCCACCGACATTCCCAAGCGGATCCCGAGCCCGTCGTCGTAGGTAGATCCGAGCACATAGGGTTTCTCGGCCAGCTTGGGGGTCAAGGCGGCGACCATGTCGGCGTTCATCACGAACCCGCCGGCTGCGATGATCACCGACTTGGCTCGAATCACACCGGTTTCGGTGAACCGCCTCCAAGCCGCGCCGGTCACCTCGCCCGCGTCGTTCATGACCAGTTTGGTGGCACCCTTCTCGTAGCTGATCTGGATCCCCAGGTTTGCCGCTCGTTTGATCAGCAGGTCAACCACCATGCTGGCGCCACCGCTGTCACCGGCCACGGGCACCTTGTGTCCGCGTGGAGCCGGAACCGCGATCTCGTTGAACGGCCACACCTTCTCGTTACCGGTGAACATCAGGCCCTCGGTGTTGGGCTGGATCACCGCCTTCTGCGGATAGTAGCTGCGTTCGAATTGAAACCCTAAGTCCTCCAACCAATTGAAGTGTTCGACGCTGCCATCGCAGTAGGCACGGATCTTGTCGAGATCGGGATTGCGTGACACCGCGACCAAATATTTGTACATCTGTTCCGGAGAATCGTCGTGGCCGGTCGCCTTCTGTACGACGGTGCCACCACCCAGGTAGAAGTGGCCACCGGCCATTGCGGTGGTGCCGCCGGCGGTCGCCGCGCGTTCGACCACCAGCACCCGCGCACCGGCGGCGGCCGCGCTGACCGCTGCGCAGCCCCCACCGACGCCGAAGCCGATCACTAGGACGTCGACGTCGTCTGACCACGACGACACGTCGGATGCGTGGATGGTCGCCGGAATGTGGGCGCTCACAACTTCTCCTAGTTCTCATCGGTTGATGGAGGGATCGATTTCGGCGCTGTGCATGATCGCGATCCGCCCGATCGGCGTGGCTGTCGACGGTGTCCTGTGTGAGCCGACCGGCCTGCGGGTCAGCGGTTCGTCACAGCTCCGCTTGTTTCCGCAGTGCCTTCACTTGTGCCTGCTTCTTGTCCACCTCAGTCTGAAGCGCGGCACCAGTTTCCCTACGGCGCAGGTTATCCTGCACTTCATTGGCCCAGCTTTCTTGAGCGTTGGTGGTGTCGACTTCGCATTCAAAGCGTGCGGTCATCTCCGGGGTGACGTCGGCGACGTCGACGTAAAACTGGTCATACCAACGGCGCAGTTGATAGACGGCCCCATCCTCTTCGACCAGCAAGGGGTTGTCGATGCGAGTCTTGGACTGCCAGATGTTGACGTCTTGAAGGTAACCCACCTCAATACCGGCCGCGATCTTCTCCAGCATCGCGTTCACCTGCTCGTCAGTGAAACCGACGGGCCTTCTGACCATGACGCCGAACATCAGCACGAACGAATTCATGTCAATCGGGTAGTGGCAGTTGACCAGAATCGAATCGATGCTGTATTCGCCGTAGGTCTGGTGCATGTACTGGAGCATGTATGCCGGACCGTAATAGGTCGCAGTCGATTCCAGCCGCGTCTTACCGTAGGAGGTCGTCAGGTCGACATCCGGGCGGCCTTGGGAGGCCAAGTACTGTGTCGCGGTCTCACCTTCGAACACATTCATGAAATACTCCGGCATGGCGTAGTGCACGTAAAAGAAATGCGCCATATCTGAGACGTTGTCCATGATTTCTCGGCTGTGGGCACCGTTGATGACCAGCCGATTCCACGTCCAAGGGCTCCATTCACCCGTTTCGCACTGCTCGAGTGCGGGCACCACGCACACGGATGGAGGTGGGTTGCCTTCAAAATCGTTATAGATGAAGAGCTGGTTGTTGCGGACCATCGTCGGCCAGGTCCGCGTACGCGCCAGCCGGGGCGGTCGCTTGGCGTAGGGCACGTGGGTGCAGCGACCGTCGGCGGCCCACCGCCAATCATGGAACGGGCAGGCGATCCTGCCGTCTTTCATCGTGCCGATGCTCAAGTCCCCTCCCATGTGTCGGCAGTAGTTGTCGAGGGCGGCGAATTCGCCGTCGATCGACCAGACCACGAGCTTGGTGCCGAACACTTCGATCGCATGTGGTGCGCCGTCATCAAACTCCTCGGCCAGTCCCACGCAGTGCCAGCCGCGCGCATACCGGTCCGGTGGGGTGCCGGTGTCTATCTCCCGGACGGCGACGTCGTCGTCAACGTTGTAGGTCATGCTGTTCCTCCTCAATCGATAGCGATGCGGCCAGGTGCTAGGTGCCACATGTCCATTCGGCTACGAGCAATCAGCGTCAGCGCCTGCTCAACTTGGTCGTGCAGCGGCGAGACAGGTCGACGTGAGCCGGACAGCCACACCTGATAGCAGAGCTCGACCGCGGCAAGCAACACGTGGACCAGCAACGCCGGTCGTACATCTGAAGTGCGGTCGGTCCCCATCCGGGCAGCGACCAACGTGACGAGTCGATCTCGCTCCTGCGGTCTTAGCAGGGATACGTGCTCCAACAGATTTGGTGCGGTCCGCGCGGCTCGACGCCAGATCTCGACGGAGTCAACTCCGGATACCAGCGTTCGGTCAGTGATCGCTCGGATCAATGCCTCACGGGCTGGCTTGTGTGCTGGTCGCTCCTCGAACCCGTCCACGATTCCAGCCACGCCGGCCACCAGCGGGGCGGTCACCAGGCCCGCTTTTTTGGGTGCGTACCGGAAGTAGGTGGTCAGCGAAACACCTGCTGCGGCCGCGATCTCGCCAGTGGTGACCTCGGCGAAGCTCGTTTCGGCGAACAACCGGTGTGCCGCCTGCCGGATGTGGGTCAGGACGAGCCCTTGTCGCCGATCACGCAGAGAACCCTGAGTGGGACTGACCATCTAGCCTGCCACGAGCAGTTTGGCATGGGCTCGACCCGTGATGAGAGGTAGGTCCAATGAGGTGCGGATACCGGGCGCGGCGGCGCACACGTAGGGGATGGAGTTCACGCAGTGAGCGGCGGTTGCGACGATTCCCGGATTGCTGGTCAGCCCTGACTCCAGCGTCTTCGCCTGCCAGCCGTTAATGGTGATGAACGCGTCGGGTTCACCCGTAATCTCGATCTCGTACCGTTCGCCGGCATCGCCGAGGGTCCACGGTGGATCGAGGTTCTCCTCGCCCATCAACCATTCGACGCCGATGCGCACGACGACGGCACCGTCCACAACGCCCTCCCAATGAAACTTCTGTGCGGCGACCAGACCGGGCTCGATCTTGCCGATCGGTGAATCAATCACCGCGGTGGCCACCGCAATCTGGTGTTCGGTCCGTATCTCGATGTCGTCGCCGAGTCCCAACGCCGAAGTGATCATCCGGACCGATTGGACGAATCCCTGACCGAGCCACTTGACCATCGGCCCGTTGGCCGCTTCTTCCGGCGTTGCGCCGAAAAGCATTATCTGGCGCAACACGTCTGGTGCGCCGTAGCTGCGGACGTCGGTGAACTCCTCAGCTCGCACGGAGGTGACCGCTGAAGACATTGACGAGAACACGAGCGGAAACACCTCGGTCGCGCCGCCGGGATCGATACCGGTGCCGTGCAGACTCACACCGGCATCCTGACAAGCGTTTTCGACCGATGGGCTGTCGCCCTTGCCGGGAAAGAACCACCCAACGGGTGTGATGACGTTCTTGCCGGACCGCAGCAGTGCGGTCACCTCGCGCGTATTGGGGGTGAGTGGCGCGTACATCACCGCATCTGCACACATCCCCAAGATCTCATCCACATCGTCGGTGGCGATCACTCCCACAGGGGGTCGACCGATGAGCTCACCAACATCCTTGCCGCGCTTGGCCTCCGAATGAACCCAACACCCAACCAGCTCTAGATCAGGGCGGTCGAGGATGCATTCCAGCGCTGCACGCCCTACCGACCCAGTGGCCCATTGAATTACGCGCAAAACCACGCAGACTCCTTGAAGTGACCCCTAACTGGTATTTCCAGTCGGTGCAAACAGTGAATCCCATAATGGGAGCTAATGTCAATATAGATAGGCGGTTCCATTCAGGTCTGTTGGGTGCAGGGTTTCGGTCACATCTCCCGTAAGTCGGTGCTGACCGTGCGCACCGCAACGACGGGGCGGCGGCCAAAACCCTGCCGACAGTTACGCGCACCGCCTCCCAACCGTCCTGGAGCGCCCTCCGATGGCGTCCACCCGCAACTGACGGTGAATCCGCGTCTTGCTGGAACCCGCGATGCTCGCCGCCGATCAGCAGTCGCACGGCCATATCCAGGCGCTTGCCGCTATCGGATGCCGACGAACGCTGGGTTGGCCGAGCCACCTGATTGGACAACCAGAGATCGGAGATCAAGCGGGCAATGCGGTGGTCGTCCTCGGTCGGATCGCCGTTGTTCCACCGTGCCGATCGGCTGCGGGACGGCGCCTCAGGCAGGTGCACCAAAGTCGTCGGACGAGGTCACTCGACCATCGCGAGTCACCTTGGCTTCAAGTGTCGTCATTCGCTCCATGATCACGGGGATGTGGGGGACGGTCGATTTGTGGCGTGTTCTGCTGCCCAGCGGTAGTCAGCTTTTCCGGATGGGGATCGAATGATGGTTTCGCACCGCAGGATTGCCTTGGGCAGCTTGTAGCGGGCGACGTGTCGCTGGCATTCAGCGATAAGTTCGGCGTCGGTTGCGGTGCTGTCTGCGGCGAGCGCGACGAGCGCGACGACCTCACTGCCCCACCGTTGCGACGGGCGGCCGACGACCACGACGTCACGGATGTCGGGGTGGAAAGCCATCGCCCGCTCGACTTCTTCGACGAAGATCTTCTCCCCGCCTGAGTTGACGGTGAGACTGTCGCGCCCTAGCAGTTGAATTTGGCCATCGGCCAGGGAAACTGCTCGGTCACCGGCGACTGCCCATCGATGGCCTTCGATTTCCGGGAACGCTGCAGCGGTTTTCCGCTGGTCGCCGAGATAGCCCAGGGGTATTCGCCCTCGCCGTGCGAGCCAGCCGGCGCCGCCGCCCGGGGGCAGCACACCGGACTTGGAGTCGTTGAGCACCGCGGTGTCCGCCAGGGGTATGAAAAGGGGTTCGCTGTCGGCGCTTTCGTCGTCGGTGTAGGTGTGGTGGGCCTGGGTGCCAGATTCTGATGAGCCGACCGAGTCGATCACGACGGTTTGTGGCAGCGCCTTGCGTAGTCTCTCACGGACCGCGGGGGTCAGCGCTGCTCCGCCGTTGGTCACGACTGAGATGGTGGGGCGACTGTTCGGGTGCTTCTCGATCTCGTCAATCAGCGGGCGCAGCATGGCGTCTCCGATGACGGGCAGTCCAGTGACTCCTTCTCGCTCGGCGACTCTGATGACGTCTGCAGGGACGAGTCGCTCAACATTGTCGGGCAGGACGATTCGGCCACCGTTGGTGATTGTGTGGAAGGCCGACCACTGGGCGGCTCCATGCATGAATGGTGGCAGCACCAGCAGTGTCCAGGCCCCGTCGCCGGCCAGCGCAGTGCGAGCGATGTCATCGTAGGTTTCGAATGGGTCACCGATGAAGGGCGTTCCACCCATGGAGGACATGAAGATGTCGTCCTGGCGCCATAGGACACCCTTGGGCATTCCCGTGGTTCCGCCCGTGTAGAGCATGAAGAGGTCATCGCCTGTGGGCTGCGGCATAGGGATCACAACGTCGGAGTTCGCGGCGACGATGGACTCGTAATCCACCGCGCCCGCTAACAGTTCGTTCGAGCTTGCGTCTGCGACCTGGATCAGCGTGCGCAACGCGGGAAGTTGATGGCGGATCGCAGCGACCTGAGGCGCGAACTCTGCGTGATAGATGAGGGCTTGAGTGTTGGCGTCCGTCAGCAGGTAGGACAGTTCTTCCTCGACGTAGCGGTAGTTGACGTTGAACGGGACGGCCCGCGCGCGGTAGGCGGCCACCATGGCCTCCAGGTATTCATTGCCATTCCTGAGGTACAACCCGACGTGGTCCTGGCCAGACTCATGTCCCTGGAGGTGGTGTCGGCCGGTGTGGGCGCCCAAGCCCCGGGCAACCAGATATCCTGCGATGCTACGGATTCGGTGGTTCATGTGTTCATAGGTAATGCGGCGGTCCCGCCACACCAGCACCTCCCGGTCGGGCACCGCACGGGCAACGGTGTCGAAGACGAGGGAGAGGTTGAACTCGGTCATGATTGGCACCACTCTTGTATCGGATTCGTGTCAATGCCTCGCCAGGCGACGTGACAGTTGCGCGGAATGCCATTGGTTTCCAACGGCCCACCAACTGGGGTATTCGACCGGCACGATCGATGAAGACAGCGGAGCGATCGGCGCACACGCAACCGGCGCGATGCTGTCTGTCCTGATTGTCATTGGGCCGGGTAGTCGGTGTAGCCGGCCTCACCTTGCCCGTAAGTGGTGGCCACGTCGATCTCGGCGAGGGGAAGATCGAACCGGAGTCGCTCGACGAGGTCTGGATTCGCGATGAACGGCCGTGCGAAAGACACGAGATCGGCCCTTCCGGAACTGACGGCGTCGGTTGCCATGGCGCGGTCGAAGCCGTTGTTGACCATCCACGTGCCGCTGAAGCGGCGGCGCAGACCGCTGTAGTCCAGGGGTGCGTAATCGCGCGGCCCGCCGGTGGCACCCTCGACGACTTCGATGAATGCCAGGGCGAACGGTTCCAAACCTTCCACGACGTGCTCGAACAACCGCTGCGGGTCACTGTCGTGAGCCCCGTTGGTCGGCGACACAGGAGCGATCCTCACCCCCAGGCGTCCGGACCCAATCTGCCCACTGCAGGCCTCCACGATCTCCAGCAGGAAGCGAGCACGGTTCTCGATCGATCCCCCATAGCCATCGGTGCGCGTGTTCGATCCATCCCGCAGGAAACCGTCAATGAGATAGCCATGTGCCGCGTGCAGCTCCACACCGTCGAACCCAGCCTCATCGGCGCAACGGCACGCGTTGGCGAAATCACGGATAATCAAGGGGATCTCGTCGGAAGAGAGGGCTCGCGATCGTGACGGCTCGACGAATCCGCGGCCCTCAACGAAGACCCGCGCGTCGGCGTCGATGACCGACGGCGCCGGAGGCGGATTGCCGTTGTGAAACGAGGTGTGGGACACCGCACCGGTATGCCAGAGCTGAACGAATATCTTTCCCCCGCGAGCGTGGACAGCGTCGGTGACCCTGCGCCACCCCGCGACCTGCTCATCGCTGTAGAGCCCCGGCGTGGCCGCCGAGCCCTGAGCGTCGCCCGACACCTGGGTGGCTTCGGTGATGATGAGTCCCGCCGTGGCGCGCTGCTCGTAGTAACGCACGTTGGCCGGTCCTGGTGCCAGGCCGGGTCCCATCCGGTTACGGGTCATCGGCGCCATCACGATGCGATTCGCCAGCAGCGTCTCCCCCACTTCGACGGGCCGGAAGATCGCATCACGCGAACGCGGTGAAGTAGTCACTGCCATAAGCGATCTCCTGGCAATGCACGAACGATGCGCCGAGGACGTACCCGTCTCCACCGGGTCCGACTGGAGTCGCAACGAACTGCCCTAGCGACCAACGTGTAACCGTTCCTTCCATCCACTGCGATCGACGATGCAGCTCGTGTTTGGGCGGCGGAATCGCAGGCCGCCGGTTGCCCAGTGAGTGATGAAAGTATATGCGGGATTGACATTGCATCCCATATCTATAGATTATCCCTATCTAACACTGACTAGCAATACAGGGGTTTCACGTCGACAGCCGCTGCCGCCACCCGCGGCGCCCGCAGGCCAGGTATGTCGACGTGCCGAGCAGGTCATCCGTACAGCGAACGGAAGGTGGTAGTCCCGTCACAGCGGCTAAACAGACGACAGTCGACTCGGAATTCTCGATTTCCGAGCGTATTTCGCGGTCCAAAATGATGGACTACAGCGCGACGCTGGTCGACACACCACAGCAATTGGCGGAGTTCGTCGAGCCCTTGGCCGATGCGGGGGTGGATGTTTTCGACTGCTCGTTGCGGCGCTTCTGGCCTCCGGCGTTCGAGGGCAGCGATCTCAACCTTGCCGACTGGGTGAAAGGGGTCACCGGGTTGCCAACGCTGTGCTGTGGTGGGGTCGGCCTAGGTGAGGACACGGCATCATTCGGCGACACCGGCGTCTACGGAAAGACCGCGTCCGCGGCGGCGCCGGCTCTTCTACGGGCAGCTCCAATCCAGACCACCCATCGCGGGCATCGGCACCGAGCGCCAACCGGCCAAAGTACCCGACCTGCAGCGGTGCCCAACGTCGCGAGACCCCCAAAGTAGTGCGGAATCCAGGCAAATCGACAGAGATATGGAGACAAACCGTTGATCGACACGCGTCCGGATGTGGATCTGGCTGACGGGCACTTCTACGCGGGAAATTCCCGCGCCGCATATCAGTGGATGCGGGCCAATGAGCCGGTGTTTCGAGACCGGAACGGCCTTGCCGCCTCGTCGACTTATCGGGCACTGGTGGACGCCGAACGCCAGCCCGAGATCTTCTGCAACTCCGGAGGAATCCGGCCCGATTTCCCGCCCCTTCCCTTCATGATCGATATGGACGATCCCGCACATCTGTTGCGGCGCAAGCTGGTCAACTCGGCCTTCACCCGCAAACGGGTAACCGAGAAGCTGGGCTCGATCACAGACCTGTGCGACACGCTCATCGACGCAATCTGCGAGCGCGGGGAATGCGACTTCGTCCGCGATATCGCAGCCCCCCTGCCGATGGTGGTGATCGGCGACATGCTGGGCGTGCAGCCCGAAGAACGCAGCACGCTGTTGCAGTGGTCCGATGACCTTCTGACCGGACTCGGTTCCCAGGTTGACGAGACCACTGTTCAGACCATGATGGCCGCATCCGCGGCCTACACCGCGTTCGCGACGGACATCATCGCCAAGCGCCGCAAGAAACCCACTGACGACATGTTCAGCGTGCTGGTACACGCCGAAGTTGAGGGACAGACGATGTCCGACGACGAAATCGTCGTGGAGACACTGCTGATCCTGATCGGCGGCGACGAGACCACCCGGCACACCCTTTCCGGAGGTATCGAGCAACTGCTGCGTAATCCCGGCGAACACGACAAACTGCGCAACGACCCGCAGCTGCTTTCGGGTGCAGTCGAGGAGATGCTGCGCTGGACCTCGCCGATAAAGAACATGTGCCGCACGCTTACCGCCGACGTGGAGTTCCACGGCACGCAGCTCAAGAGCGGCGAGAAAATGTTGTTGCTGTTCGAATCAGCCAACTTCGACGAAGCTACGTTCGATCGCCCGGAAGCATTCCAGATTGAACGACGTCCCAATAACCACCTGGCGTTCGGCTTCGGCGCTCATTTCTGCCTAGGCAATCAGCTCGCACGGCTGGAGTTGATCACCATGACAAGACGATTGCTGGAGCGGCTGCCCGACATACAGCTGGCCGACGAGGACGCTCTCCCACTGCGCCCGGCCAACTTCGTCAGCGGCCCGGAATCGATGCCCGTCGTGTTCACCCCTACCGCTCCGCTCGTCGCGTGAACCCCGCGAGTACCCCCGTTGGGGCCGCAAACGGAGGCGCCAATTGCGTGCAGACCACCACCGCAACCGAATACGGCAAACTGTTCATCGGAGGAAATTGGATCGAACCATCGACCTCGATGTCGTCGAGGTGCATTCACCAGCCACGGGCGAGTACGTCGGCAAGGTGCCGATGGCGGCGAAGGCCGATGTCGACGCCGCTATATCGGCCGCGCGCCGAGCGTTGGACGAGAGCCCGTGGAGAGCCACCTCACCCGCCGAGCGGGCCGCCATCATCGGCGCGGCAGCGAAACTGATACAAGACCGTAAGGACCTGTTCACCCAGCTGATCGCCGATGAGACTGGTGCCCCGCCAACCATCGTCGAGTTGGGCTTCAACGCCCGCTAGGCCGGCCTCCTGCACTAAGCCCCGTCTGTTGACGCGGGATGGTTCGGGTCAGGACCGGAGTGCATCCACGAGGTCGTGGACGAAGCGTGGGTAGCCGGTGACCGCGGAGGACGTGTTGTCCGGTGGTTGCGGGTTGGACTCCTCGACGCCGGGGCCGGTGGTCACGGCGACGACGGCGCGTAGCCCGGGCAGGATCGTCAGGAAGTTGCCTCCCATCCCATTGGCCGAGTAGGTCCCGGCTGGGATTCCGGCGGCGGCTAGGTCCTGTTCTGGCCCGGCGATCCACCAGAGGTGTCCGTAGCCGCCGAACAATGTGTCGCTCGCACCGGTAGTGGAGATCAGGCGGGTGCTGAGCGTGATCCAGTCCTCGGACAGCAATCTCGTGCCGGCTCGGACGCCCCGGTTGACAAACAGATCGCCGAAGCGGGCCAGGTCGCGTGCGGAGAGGAAGAAGGTGTAGTTCGGGTAGCGCAGGTTACCGCCCAGCGGATCGGCCCGGTACTCGTAGGAAGAATGCGTGTACAGCTGCCAGTCGGTGAAGCCCAGCGGCCGGGCGAAGTGGTGATGGAAGGCGATGTAGAGACTCTTGTGGGTCAGCCTTTCGTAAATGTTCCCCAGCACGTTGAAGTCCCAGTTGTTGTACACCCAGTGGGTGCCCGGTGCGTACGCGCCGCGTGGCGGGAGGAACGAAGTGCCGCCTTCGGGGGGTGGAAGGTAGACGCCGGAGCGAGCCGTGAGCAGGTCCTCGATGGTGGCGGACTTCTCCTGCTCGGTGAGTGGGGGCGTGTCGTCGATGCCCACCTCGCCCAGGGTGGCGTTGAGGTCTAAGACTCCCTGGTCGTAGGCGACGCCATACAGGGCGCTGATCAGTGATTTCCGTACCGAGTGGACGCGTACCGGCCTGGCGGTGTCACCGACATCGAGCAGTGTGTCCCCGTCGAACAGCACATGCACCGCGATCGCATCGAGGGCGCGCGCCTGTTGCTCCAATGAGGCGATCGTTTCGCGATTCATGCTTGGTGGTCCTTTGTGGTGTCGTGTCAGCGTGAGTAGAGGCCGTCGAGTCGCCCGCGCGCCAAGACGGGGCCGCGTGCTGCCGCGAGGACAGCCCGGGGCCTTGCCGTGCCCAGGTCCGCCCGGCCGACGGCCGACGTGATGGGAGTGGCGAGAGCGAACAGTTGGAAGACGTACCGGTGCACGCCGTGTCCCTTGATCGGCTCCGGCCCCCGATAGCCGCGGCCCATTCCGGACCGCAGCACCTGTACGCCCGGGATGCTCCCGGCAACGTTCAACGCTCCGGGGGGCAACATATCGAGCTCGGGTTCGATCAGGGAGACGCAGTGCACGAACGGGCTGCGGGTCGGGGAATCGACATCCTCGACGACCAGCAGGAGTTGCGCGGTCTCGTCGGGCGTCCCGTGCCATGCCAGTGTTGGCGAGAGGTTCTCACCGCCGACGCGCAGCCCGGCGTGGGCTGCGGGGATCGTGCCGTTGTGTTCGACATCGCTGCTGCGCAGATCGAGGGTCTCCGGCCCAGCAAGAGCCGGAGAATTCCAGGCCAGTTTCGCTTCGCCGGCCCGCTTGTTCTTCAGCAGGGTTCCCAGAATTGCCATGGTGCCGTCCTTATTTGTTGCAGGTCAATAGCGGTCGGAGTCAGGCGCGAGCGCCGCTACGAGCTCGTCGGTGGTGGCGATCTCCCCGAGCCAGGCGAGCTTGACACGGACCACGGGTAAGCCGTGGGCTGGAAAGGCTGCAGCTTGATCTCGTCGGTCGGGACGGCAGTTGGTCGTCCGAGGATGCCTTTCTGCAGGTCGAGGCGAACCAACGCGGGTGTCATCGAGGTTGACAGCGGACATGGGTACCCCTCTCTCCTTGCTGGTCTGCTCACGTGGGCGTCCACGCCGGGCACCGGGCGATCCGAACTCGTCGTCGGCGCGGCCCGCGTTGATGGAGAGCGACGGGCCGTCCAGACTGATTGTATACAGAGTAGTGTACACTCTGTATCCATGGGCACTGCGACGGGAACGTCAATAAGTGAGGTGAGGTCGGTCGGATGAGCGAGCGGGTGAATCAGAGTCAACGCGCTTACGAGCAACTGCGAGATGAGATCGTGCAGTGGGAGCTGCCGCCGGGTACCCACCTCAACGAGGTCCCGTTGGCGGAACGCCTGAGCGTGTCGCGGACGCCGCTGCGTGAGGCGGTGCAACGCCTGGCGCGTGATGGACTGGTCACGATCATTCCGGGCCGCGGTGCGCTCGTCGCCCAGCTCTCGCTGCAAGACGTTGTGCATCTGTTCCAGATGCGCGAGGCACTGGAGCCTTACGCCGCGCGTCTGTGCGCGCGCAACCCCGACCGTGGTGAATTCGGCAAGCTGCGTGCGGCATTCGAAGATCAGAAGGACCTTTTCGCGAAGGGATCGTCGCCGCAGGGCGACTACGCCGAGTACTACACGTTGATCAAGCGCATGGACAACGCGATCGATAAGGGAAGTGGCAATCCCTACGTGCGCGAGTCACTGGAAAGGTTGCGCACACAACTGCAGCGACTGCGCCAGATCGCCAAACGCCGACCACCGCGCATGCAGCAGACCGTGTCAGAGCATCTGGCCATATGTGCGGCCATCCAGGACGGCGATGAAGCCGCCGCTGCGCAGGCCACTGTCCTGCACATCAACAACAGTCTGCACAACATCGTCGCCGCGATGACCGATGACGTGATCGGCCATACCACCTTCGCCACCCCGACTACTGCCGACTGACACGAACAGGAGAGCCACCGTGACACCCGCCGACGGAAACAAGGTGAGCCGCCCCTCGACCCGTTCGGTGGGCGTGCGCCTGCGCGACTTGTTCACCACCGACGATGGACTGCTGCTGCCCGGCGTACCCAATGCGCTCACCGCGCTCGTCGCACAGGACCTCGGGTTCGACGCCGTCTACCTCACCGGCGCGGGACTCACCAACACCTACCTCGGTCTGCCGGACATCGGCCTGATTTCACTACCGGAAGTCGCGGCGACCACCGCCGCTATCGCGGACGCGGTTGACGTGCCTCTTGTCGTCGACGCGGACACCGGCTTCGGCAATGCCGTCGCGGTCGCACGCACGGTACGTGTCCTGGAACGTGCCGGGGCCGCCGGTCTCCAGCTGGAGGACCAGGTCGCGCCGAAGCGGTGCGGGCATTTCGACGGTCAGGAAGTGATAAGCGCGGCGGAAATGGTGCAAAAGATCCACGCCGCGGTCGACGCCCGCAGCGACGAGAACACCGTGATCATCGCCCGGACCGACGCCCGCGCAAACCTTGGTCTCGACGCCGCACTCGACCGCGCCGCAGCCTACGCGGCAGCCGGGGCCGATGTCCTTTTCATTGAGGGCCTCCACTCACGCGAAGAACTGCGTGCAGCAGGCAAATGCATGCCACGAATTCCGAAGCTGGCGAACATGGTCGAAGGCGGGAAAACACCCCTTCTGAGCCGGGATGAATTGGTAGCCATGGGCTTCTCCATCATTCTTTACGCCAACGCCGCCATGCAGGGGGCGATCCTGGGCAGCCAAACAGTGCTGAGGAGTCTGCGCGACACCGGTTCGCTGGATGCGGCTCGCGATCAGCTCGCGCCGTGGGAAGAACGGCAACGCCTGGTCCGCAAGGCCAGCTACGACGAACTCGAACACCGCTACGGCGCGCACTGATTCGCGATGAACAGGCAGCACGACGGACTCTGAGCAGCGAAATGGACGGATCGAAGCGACTGCCAACCGGGCGTCAGAACTTCATGAGTTCAAATACCGATCACACACGGAAGGCCGATCTAAATGACCGATTCCACCATCACAGCAGACCGTGAGGAGTTGTTCGCCAAGCTGGCCGACCCCGCCACCACCGGCAAGTTCTTCGAGCGCGTATCCGACAGCGTGTCCTGGACCGTGGAGGGCACTCATCCACTGGCCGGCACCTACACGAGCAAGCAGGCCTTTTTCGATTCCACCTTCGCCATATTGGGTCCATTGATGCGCGACGGCCTGAACCTCGAGGTGCAGAACCTGCACGTTGCCGGCGACTACACCATCGCGGAACTCCAAGCGATGGCCACGACCACCGAGGGCGTTCCGTTCGACAATCGATACTGCTGGGTGTGCCGTTTCGACGGTGACCTCATTGTCGAGGTCCGCGCGTACCTCGATTCGGCGATGGTCGCCTACGTCATCGGCCGCGCCGACGCCCTCTCGAGGAACTGAAAGCCGCATGAATTACTACTCGAACGCATTTGCGGTATGCGCATCCCTGGCCGCATTTGGGCTAGGTCTATATAACGTCCTGCACGCCCGTCGAGCGCCCATAAGGGCTAGGCAGCGTGAGCTTCGGAGTAAATTACGCGACATTCTCTATGAGCTCAAACATGAGTGGCAGAACCGTCAGAGCGATTTGGTGCTCCGCGCTTCGATTCTTCCTGAGGCCTTCCCAAAGACTCGAGATGCACTACCCAGGCTCGACGAAATCTCGGGTGGATTAGAACAACCGGACAACACGGACGTACAGATGCTCATGCACAACGTGGCGGCGGCTCTCAGCGCGTTCGAACGGGCTGATCCGATTGATAAGCTCGTTGATTGGAGTGGTGAAATCATCGCAGCCATAGACCGGGCGCTAAACATTATCAATGACATGGAACGCGGTTCGCGCCGTAACCGTAAACGGAGAATATACGAATTGTAATTGTCCGTGCGCTTTGCCCGATCCCGTTCTGCCTGTCACGGTCCCGCATGGTCTGACGTGCGCCTTCGCCGCTCGTCTTTCGAGATGTCCGCCCCGCCTCAGTCTCATTCGGCTGTCACTCCTGGGAGGCCGGCAGGACTTGTCGATGCCGCGGAACACCTGTTCGTGTTCGAAGATCTGAAAGTCCGCGGACCGACGTGACGCGTCCGGGTGGCCCCCGCCGTGCCCGGTGAGTCAGACGCCGGCACCCACCGTTGAGACGGTGGTGCTAACTTCGTGCCCTTCCGGGTCTATTCGCTGGACTCAGTTGTGAGCCCGTTGGTCAGCAGACCGACCCACTGTCAACATTTCAGATCGGACACCCATCGCAGGAACCGTGTGACAGGTGAGAAGGGCCCGGTCATCGGTGCTGCTGGTCGGGCACGGCTTCGGATCAATGTCGGGGTCGCTGAGGCTGGTTGGTGCTCGGCGGTCAACGATGAGTCGGTGATCGGCGACTGGGTAACACTCATGGCGTCGCGTTGTGTCCGTTCGATTTTCGTGGTCGGCGCGCCCGCCCTCGGCGGCTCGGGTCGGGTTCGGTGGCATATGTCTGCTCGAGCTCCTCCAAGGCTTCCCGGCAAAACACTGCGAGCCGCTGCACGTGGGGCAGCGAATCCCCGCAAGCGGTAAATGAAAAGTTGAGCCACCCGGCGTAGGAGACAGCCACGGTGTTGAGGGCCTGTCCGCCATACAGCACGGTGAGGGCGTAGATCTCGCGCAATCGGGCACCATTGAGATACTTCGCTGTGCGCGGTCCGGGCACGTTGGAGATGGGAATGTTGAACATGGGCGGCAGGTGACCGCCCAACCCGACAACCTGTTCGAGGAGAATCGGTGTGGTGACGAGCAACGTGTAAGTGTCGATCGTGTCGCCAAGTTGCTGCAGCCGCTTTTTGGCCTGCCCGGTCGCCGAGCGGATCGTGTCGAAACGCTGCCGTACATCGTCGACGTCGGTGGCCAGCGAAACCATCGCCCAGCTGATCGAGTTGCCGGCCTCCCGTGTTTTGTTGACCCGCCGCACCGACACCGGGATGTTGGTGATCAGCGGTTGTGTGGGCAATGTGCCAACGTCGGCCAGGTAGCGCCGAAGTCCGCCGGAACACATCGCCAGCACAACGTCGTTGATGGTGCCGCCGGCCCGCTCGGCCAGGGCCGAGAAGCGACCCAAGTCGTAGGACTCGGTGGCGACGCGCCGGTGCGCGGTGATTGGGGTGTTGATGGTGGTGCGCGGGGCACTCCAGGGGCGAGCCGACACTCCGCCGGCCGCGCGATACACCGCGCGCACTGCACCCACCATCCGTCGGGGCGTTGTGCGCAGATCACCGATCATGGCCAGCGCGTCAGCCGGCATCCGGGCAGCAGCTTCGACCACTGCGGGCAGCCCTCGACCAGACCACCCCGGCTTGGGCGTATGCGGATCGGATGTCGGCCGCGAACGGTTGCGCCGCAAGGACGCTGCCCACATGGGCGGCATGTCGCGGGAAGCAGGGTCATCTGACAACCAGGCATCGACGAAACCCAGGGCGGCCACTCCATCGGCGAGGGCATGGTGCATCCTGCCGAAGATGGCGAACCGCCCATCAGGCAGACCCTCGATGACGTGGAACGTCCACAACGGGTCAGCCTTGTTCAACGCAATGCCTTGTAATTGGGAAATCAGCACGCCGAGATCGCGTTCGTCACCGAGGGCTGGCAACGCGTAGTGATACACATGCCGGTCAGGATCGATGTGATCGACGGTTTCCCATTGTGGCCACAGGCGGCCGAGTCCGGAGCGTTTCAGTTTGCGGTTGAACGGAACTACCGGAGTGGTGTATCGCCGCATGTCGTCAACGAGGTGGTGGACAAACCGCGGACCGGCGTCCGGCGGTGGATCGAAGACACACAAGATGCCGCCGTGCATCAGATTGCTGGCCGACTCGAGCAGCAGCCAGCCCGCGTCGAGTACGCCGAGCGTGTGGACGGGTGCGGACCGGCCGGCAGGTCGGTTCATCGCCGATGCTCAGCGCGGGGCGGGCAGGTCGTCGGCCGGCAGCGGTCAAAAGGTGGTGTCACCGCGTCGGAAACGGGCGGGCTCATAGCTGGCAGGATGGCGGCGACTGCGGTCGGGCCTGCGCCAGGATGTCAGACATTGCGGCTTTGACCCTTCCAATATGGTTTGCGCAGAACCTTTTTGAGGATCTTGCCGGTGGCGCTGCGTGGCAACTCGGGCAAGACATCGACGCTGCGCGGGCATTTGTAGGTGGCCAAGCGTTCGCGGGTGAACGCGATCAGCTCATCGGGGTCGACGGTCTGGTCCGGCTTTGGGGCGACGATGGCCTTGACCTCCTCGCCCCATTTGGGATGCGGGATTCCGATGATCGCGACCTCCTCGACGGCGGGGTGCTGCTGGATCACCTGCTCGACCTCCGGCGAGTAGATGTTCTCCCCGCCGCTGATGATCATGTCCTTGACGCGATCGACGATGAACACGAAGGCACCGTCGTCGACCTGCCCTATGTCGCCGGTGCGGTACCAGCCGTCGGCAGTGATGGATTCGGCTGTGGCGTCGGGGTTGCCCCAGTAGCCGGACATGACCTGCGTGCCGCGGAACCAGAGTTCGCCGGGCTGGCCGGGCTCGACATCCTCGCCGCTGGTCGGGGTGACGACGCGCATCTCTACTGCGGGTAGGCGTGTTCCGGCGGAGGCGAGCCGTTCGGGGTGCGCTTGGTCGCGGTGGGCTTCAGGCCCGAGGGTCGTCACCACGCCGGCGAGCTCGGTGGCGCCGTACACCTGAATGAAGTTCGCGTCCGGCCATGCGGCAAGTGCGGCGTTCAGCACGGGCGCCGGGCACGGTGAGGCTCCGTACCCGATCCATTTCAGCGACGCCAATGCGTCGATCGCCTGCTCGCCGGCGTTGAGGATGCCTGCGATCACGGCCGGCACCAGGAACGCATGGGTTACACCACTGGCGATCGCGCCGACCAGGCTCGGCACGTCCGCCGAGCGCAGGACGGTACTCTGCACGCCCTGGTGGATGGCAATCAGCGCGTAGCTGGTGCCGCCGACGTGGAACATCGGCATGGCCACGAGGTTGTGGTCGCCGTCTTCGAATCGGAATGCAGTCGCGACGCTTTCCGAATGTGCCACCGCACCTTTGTGGGTGATCATCGCGCCCTTGGGGAACCCGGTGGTACCGGAGGTGTAGATAAGGAACGCGCTGTCGTCGGGACTCACGTCGGGCTGCTGACCCGCCGGCGTCGCAGCCCCGAGCAAGCCTTCGTACTCGTCGCGGTCGCCACCCACGATCACGACGCGTTCGAGCTTGCAGAGTTTGTCCCGGATACCTTCGACTGCGGCGCTGGATTCGGGGCCGACAAACACGATCCGAGCGGTGCTGTCGTTCAGTACGTATACGAGCTCGTCGGCGGTGAGCCGCCAGTTCAGCACCGCATCGACGGCCCCGATCGCGGACGCGCCGAGCGTGACCTCCAGGCACGCCGGCGTGTTCTTGTCCACAAACGCCACCACATCGCCGCGTTTGATCCCGGCCCCGAGCAAGGCACCCGACAGTCGGTGGATCCGGTCGCGCCACTGCGACCACGTCCACTGCCGATCCTCGAATTTGATCGCGACATCGTCGGGGCGGGTCTTCGCCCAATGCTCGACCCGGTCACTGAGTAAACCGGTAGCGGAACGTGTCTCGGTCATGGTCGCCTCCGTTGCGCCAAGATGTCGCTACGAGCATCCCACCGATCGAGCGACCACAAACGCGCGTTAACCGATCCCGCCCGGGCCGATCGACCAGCACCGGTCCTGGATAGCCGACGTCCGGCGCCGGAGCGAGCGCATTCACGCCAATGCCTACTTGGCAAAGCCCCCATCCGCCGATTCAATTTCAGAGAAACACTGCCACTCAATCGACAAGGTGGGCTGGGAACGTTGCACGATCCTTCAAGAGTCACGCCCTAGTTCCACCAACGGCAGCCCTGCCGACCAGTGCGGTGATGAGGGTGCGCGCCGCGGCGCCCTCGGCGGTCGGCAGCAACGGGTACACGTGCGGGGCACCGGGTTGCTCGTGGTAGTCGAGAGACACCCCCGCGTCTTTTGCGCGGGCCGCGAAGTCGCGGGCATCGGGGTTGTGGATGTCGTGGGTACCGCTGAAGAGCGCGATGGGGGCAAGCCCCGTCAGGTCCGCGTAGAGCGGACTGACCAGCGGATCCTTGCTGTCCAGTTCACCGATGTAGAGCTGCGTGCTGGCCGTGCTGCCCGCGACACTGAGCACGCGGTCATACCGCGCGACCGAGGCGATCGCCGGATTGGACTTCGATGCGTCCAGCCCCGGGCTGATGAGCACCAGTTGTCGGGGCTGCGGCAAGCCACGGCGACGCAGCGTTTGGGCGATACCGAGAACGATATTGCCACCGGACGAATCACCCATCAGCGTGACGTCCTGCGCGCCGTTGTGTGCGATGAGGTCGGCGGCGATGTCGGTGGCCACCGGAACGGTCTGAGACGCCGTGCTGTGCGGGGCCAGCGGGTAGATCGGCACGGTGACCTCGGCGGGGCCGTCGTTGGCGAGCTTGGCGATCAGCGACCAGTGCATCGGGAGGATTTCGCCGATGAACGCGCCACCATGGACGTAGAGCACCTGCGGAGTGGGTTTCGGGGTGTTGCGCGGGACGACCCGGTAGCAGGTCCAGCCGTGTCGAGTGTCCACTGAAAAGACCACCTTGTGGTCCAGTCGCCGCGGCGGGGCGAAGGGCGCGGGGCGCACACTGTGCTCGCGCACATAGCGCTCGACCTTGGACGCGCTGTCCAGGCGATGCCGGTGGCGTGTCACGATCAGCAGAGCGGTCACCAACCGACTCGACAAGCTGGGCATGGCGTTTCCTCCTCCGTTTTTCCCGAACTATGTCGTTCGCTCCAAGCCGCCGCTGCCATCACGCGCGCGAGCAGTTCCACCGCGGCCTTGATCTTCTGGGGCACCCCGTCGTTGTGCATTACGTCAGTCGTCATCATTTAGCCGTTTCGTGAGCGCATTGTGGCGCAAGCGCCTTGGTGGTCGGCAGCTTGCGGCAGGTGGTGGTGCTTAGCGCAGGAGGCCGGCCTTGCGGGCGTCGAATTGGAGTTCGTCGCGGTGATCGGGGTGGGCGATGGCGATCAGGCGGCGGGCTCGTTGGTCGAGGCT
>Ga0302326_10004660_pt1 | contig 31607 bp, 28 predicted proteins | sample Palsa_T0_3_FD_202264 | JGI IMG/M metagenome (GOLD analysis project Ga0302326, IMG submission 202264) | Peat permafrost microbial communities from Stordalen Mire near Abisko, Sweden - Palsa_T0_3 | ecosystem: Environmental > Terrestrial > Soil > Palsa > Peat permafrost | place: Sweden: Abisko...
AAGGATCATCCCAGCGATCTGCCGGCGCTCGTAAGCTTCGTGCCGTTCGACCCGGCGACGAAGATGTCTGAGGCAAAGGTGACCTCGGCAGCAAACGGGCCCCAAGGCGTGATAAAAGGCGCGTTCGCAACGGTAAGCGCGCTCGCCACGCCTGAACTTGACGCCGCGACAACTGCAAACGAGTTAGAACGCAGCGGATACCGTGTTCTAGCCGTTGCCTTCGGTCCGGAGGGATCGCTCAAACTCGCGGGCATCATCGCGTTGAGCGATCCGCCCCGGCCCGACTCCGCCACTCTGATCCATCAACTGAGCGATCTCGGCGTGCGCACGGTAATGATTACGGGCGACGCACCAACGACCGCTGCAATAGTGGCTGCCGCAGTCGGGCTCGTCGGCCCCGTGTGTCCAGCGGGGCCTCTGCCAAAGACTTTGGCACCCGAGTCATTTTCCGCCTACGCGGGTGTCTTACCGGAAGACAAGTACCGGCTCGTACAAGCATTTCAGCAGTCCGGTCATGTCGTCGGGATGTGCGGCGACGGAGCAAACGATGCGCCGGCATTGCGTCAGGCGCAGATGGGCATCGCCGTCGCGACGGCAACCGACATCGCCAAGTCGGCCGCCGGGATCGTCCTAACGACCTCCGGCCTTGCCGGCATCGTAGCTGCGGTAAAGGAGGGCCGCATTACATTCCAGCGGATCCTCACCTATACGTTAAATTCGATCGTCAAGAAGATCGCGATGGCTCTCTTCCTGGTCGTCGGGTTGATCATGACCCATCACGCGGTCCTTACACCGATGCTTCTCGTCATCTTGATGGTCGTCGGCGATTTCATCGCCATGTCCCTGACCACCGATAATGTCGCGCCCTCGCCGGTGCCCAACGTATGGCGTATTCGCAACCTCACGATCGCGGGCATCGCTTTGGGCTTGTGTCAGTTGGCGTTCTCAAGCTCCCTGCTAACCTTCGGACTGCTGCACCTCCGCCTCTCGACAAATGCGCTACAGACGCTGGCTTTCATCACGGTAGCATTCGGCGGTCAGGCATCAACGTACGCTATTCGTGAGCGGCGTCATTTATGGTCGTTGCGGCCAAGCGGCTTACTCGTGCTTTCTTCGTGCTGTGACCTGATCATTTGTGCGGGCCTGGCCGTGTTCGGCGTCTTAATGACGCCGTTGCCCTGGATACTCATTCTTTCGGTTTTCGCCGCTGCGATTGTATTCGGAGTTTTGCTCGACCTCATCAAAATGCCACTTTTTTGGCGGCTGAAAATCTCCTAGACTTTCGCGAGCATTCCTTTTCGTCATCACTATTTGAAACTTATCGTCAAAACCGCTACGTCATCGGGATGCATCGATTCTTCCTTTAGCACGCTCGCTACTATAAACGCGGCGGGGTGCGTTGCCTTTGAATCGACGGCTTTTCGAATAGCCAGCAATAGAGACGCCATGCCCTCGTCGGCGTCACGATCAAATTCGATGAGGCCGTCGGTATACATAACCAGCAACGTGCCGGACTCGTAGGTGAATTCATGCTCACGGATTAGTTCTGGCATGTCTACCTCGACGCCCAGCGCAAAACCATGATTTGGGAGAAGGACCGGTGCTTCACCCGCTTTAGCGAGAATCGGCGGATGATGGCCGGCGCAGCCATACGAGACCTTATGATTCACGGTGTCAATGACACCATAAATGGCGGTCGTGAACTCGGCGTTGAGGTCGTTGAGAAAGATAACCTTATTCGCTTTCTCCAGTACAGCAACCGGCATGGGATCGTTCATTTGAAGGGAGGCTGCCACTTTGATCGCCTGTCGCGCTTGAGCCATTTTTACGGCTGCAGCGAGCCCTCGACCGCACACATCGCCGATGGTGAACGCGACCCTTCCGTCGGGCAGCATAAAGACATCGTACCAATCCCCGCCGAGTTGCTCAATTGTTGCAGCCGGCTGGTAGAGTACGTCGAACGTCAGACCGTCGACTTTCGGAAAGTCCACAGCGTGGTAGCCCTTCATTAGGGCATCTACTGTGGCTTGCTTCGAGGCAAGCGCGAGGCGAAGTTCCTTGATCATAGCCGTTTGGGGCACAAAACCCTACTGTCTGGGGAGAGCTCCGCTCGCATGGTGCCAAACCGCACGCGCGCGATCCATCCGGTGATCGTATCAGCTTTTATGGACCTCTACTATCGTGGTAATGGCCGATTCAATGTGAACATCACGACGAAGCGAGCTCCATGCAGAAAGACAATGCCGGAAAACACCTCTTACAAACCCTCTAGGAATGCCGTTTCGTCGCGGGCCGCGGAGCAAGATCGTCTGGTCGGCGCGAACCCGCCGCCGACCTAAAGCCCGTGCGTGGATACGACTACTGAGCATCCGCACTCCAGTTCAAACGTCATCACAATTCGGCTTATCCGATCCATGGGCGTACCATCGAAAGTCGCAAAGCTCGGTTCCGCCAGCGATGCTACCCGAACGCTCGAGTCGCGAATTCCAGACGCCTGTCGCAAGCGGAAAATCGAGTGCGCACCAAGTGCGGACGCACAACTCCGAGAGGTTTTGCTCCTTGAAGTATGTGGCGACAGGACAGCGCAGGCAGTTGAAGGCGACTACTTCCGCCGGCCCCGTAACCGTCTGCCACTCGTACGACGGACTGCTGAACGGAAAGGTACGGAACGCGACCGTCGCGATCCGCAAACGTTCAGCCGTGTTGCGGCTGATAACTCCACTCACGAACCACGCGGCACTGCCCATTTTGTTGTAAACGCCCCAAGCGATGTCGTGAACGGTTTGCGTGGCATCTTGAACGGACCCATCCTGTGCAATGAGAATCGCGTAAGCGGCCGCCGTCACAGTCGCGAGACGTACCGTGAGCGTTGCGCCAAGTGTGGATTGCGCGGGAATTGTCGCCCAACGTTCTGCCGCATCGGCCCAAACCTGATCGAGGAGCGCGTCTTCATGCCCGGCGTAGCGACTCGAAAACACACGACGAGCCGGCGAATCAATGAGTAGCCGAAAGAGCCAAACGTTCGATGAGATACCAAGCCGCGAGCTCACAACCGTGCACTTCGTAGTCGCAGAGCGTTCGCGATCACTGATACCGAACTGAACGACATCGCAAGCGCCGCGATCATCGGGCTCAGGAGCAGTCCGAACGCCGGAAACAGGACGCCGGCGGCAATCGGGATACCGACGACGTTGTAGGCGAACGCGAACACGAGATTTTCACGGATATTGCGCATGGTCAAGCGGCTCAGGGTTCGGGCCCGCGCAATGCCCGCGAGGTCGCCCTTGACCAGGGTGATGCCGGCGCTCTGGATCGCAACCTCCGTTCCGGTTCCCATGGCGATTCCGACGTCCGCGGCGGCGAGCGCCGGAGCATCATTCACGCCGTCCCCAGCCATGGCGACAACGTGGCCTTTGCTCTTGAACGCGGCGACGATCCGGTGTTTGTCGCCCGGCAGGACGTCCGCCTGGACTTCGGTGATGCCGAGTTTCTTGGCTACTGCTTGAGCCGTAGTCAGGTTATCGCCCGTAAGCATGACGACGCGCATGCCACCGGCCTGCAGCTCTTGGAGAGCGCCTAACGTCGTTGCTTTGATGGGATCGGCGATAGCGATCACGCCACTGGCCTGTCCGTCGAGTGCGATGAAAAGCGCGGTGGCGCCGTCCGCGCGGAGTTCGTCGGCACGTTTCGCGAGATCCGCATTCACGATGCCCGCGTCGCCCAAGAGTTTCGCGTTTCCGAGCACCGCATGCCGCGCGCCGACATCGCCGGTTACGCCCTTTCCGGTGACGGATGCGAACTTCGTGGCCTCAGGAACATCGATGCCGCGTTCTTTGGCGGCCGCCACAACGGCCGCCGCCAACGGATGTTCGCTGAGCCGTTCGAGACTCGCTGCGAAGCGGAGAACATCTGCCTCCGACATGCCGGCGGCCGGCACCACTGCCGTGACCTTTGGCCGGCCTTCGGTGAGCGTCCCGGTCTTATCGACGACGAGCACGTTCACTTTTTCCATGCGTTCGAGCGCGTCAGCCGATTTGAAAAGCACACCGGCCGTCGCGCCCTTGCCCATCGCGACGCTGATGCTCATCGGTGTCGCAAGCCCCAAAGCGCACGGGCAGGCAATGATCAGCACCGATACGGCGGCGATGAGCGCATAGGCGAGCGCCGGCACGGGGCCCCATATCGCCCACGCGAGGAACGCGACCGCGGCAGCAGCGAGGACGGCCGGCACGAAATAGCCGGCGACCGTATCCGCCATGCCTTGAATCGGTGCCCGGCTGCGCTGGGCTTCCGAAACCATCGCGACGATTTGAGACAGCATCGTTTCCGAACCGACCTTGTCCGCACGCATGACCAGCGAGCCCGTACCGTTCACGGTGCCCCCGATGACGGCGTCGCCGACGGCCTTGCTCGTGGGCATCGACTCGCCGGTGACCATGGATTCGTCGACGGCGCTGCTTCCCTCGAGGACCACGCCGTCCACGGGCACCCCATCTCCTGGACGCACGCGCAGACGGTCCCCGACCTGCACGGTTGCGAGTGGGATTTCTTGGTCTTCGCCGCCTGCGGTGATGCGCCGGGCGGTCTTCGGTGCGAGGTTCAGCAGCGCACGGATCGCACCGCCGGTCTGCTCGTGAGCGCGCAGTTCGAGAACCTGGCCGACGAGGACCAGCACCGTGATCACCGCGGCCGCCTCGAAGTAGACGGCGACGCCGCCGTCCATGCCGCGAAAGCCCCCCGGGAAGATTTCCGGAGCGATGGTCGCGACGACGCTGTAGAGATAGGCCGTGCCCGTGCCGAGTGCGATGAGGCTGAACATGTTGAGGCTACGGTTGACGAGCGAGGTCCATGCGCGTTCGAAAAACGGCCAACCCGCCCACAATACTACGGGCGTAGACAGAACGAATTCAATCCACGTCGCGATGATCGGCGGCACGAGACGGTGCAAGCCGAGAGCCGGAATATGACCTCCCATCTCCAACGTGAAGACCGGAAGCGCGAGGACGGCTCCAATCCAGAGCCGCCGCGTCATGTCGATGAGCTCTTCGTTCGGGCCCGCCTCGGCCGCCACAACGAGCGGCTCAAGAGTCATTCCACAGATCGGGCAATTTCCGGGAGCGTCTCGTCTGATCTGCGGGTGCATCGGGCAAGTATAAATCGTCCCCATTTTTCCGCTTCCTTTAGCGCAGTTGCGAACGGTAGCGCGTCGCGCTGATCCAGATCGCGACGATCGCGAACGCGACGAGCGCTAGGACGTTGGGCCAGATTACGTCCAGCCCGACGCCCTTTAGGAGGATGTCGCGCACGATCGTGATGTAGTGGCGCAGCGGGTTGACTAGGGATAAGGTCTGCCAAAACGGCGGCATGCTCTCGATCGGGGCGAACGCACCCGAGAGCATCATCAGCGGCAGGGCGGTAAAGATCGAGATGAGGACGACTTGCTGCTGCGTGGCCGCGAACGTCGAGATGAGGATCCCGATCGAGATTGCCGCCACGATGTAGACCGACGAGATTCCCATGAAGAGAAGGAAATCGCCCCGAAACGGCAACCCGAAGAGCAGCCGCGAGGCGGCCAGCGATGCCATCAACGCAATGATGAAAAGGACAAACAACGGGCCGATCTTCGCCAACAGCACCTCAAGCGAAGAGGCGGGCGTCATGAGTAATTGCTCGAGGGTGCCTTCGTCTTTTTCGCGCACGCTCTCGGAAGCTGATGCCAACAGACCCGTAATCATCAAGATTGCGCCGAGCAAGCCGGGAACGAAGAACCACGCCGTGACTAGGCCCGGATTGTAGGCAAACGTGATCTGCGGCGAGAGGGGAGTTGACGGCTCGCCACGCGCGTTGTAATCCTGTACGATCAACGTCGCGTAACCCGCGCCCAGATTCGCCGTAAAACTGTTCACGCCGTCGAAGACCAGTTGTACGTTGCCCGGCTCGCCGCGCGCCATTGTTTGCGCGTAGTCGACCGGAATCACGAGGCCCGCGTCGACCGTTCCGCTCTGCACGGCCCGGTACACGCTCGCCGCATCATCGCCGCCCCCTTGCGGCACGAATACGCCGTTCGAGGTGAATGCGTCGATGAGCCGTCGGCTGGCCGGGGTCTTCGATTCGTCGACGACCGCGAAGGCGAGGTGCTTCACAAGCGGGTTCATTGCGTAGCCTAAAATCGTCACTTGTACGATCGGCGGAAAGAGCAGGATGTAGAGCACCTGCCGATTGCCTAGGATCTGGACGAACTCTTTGCGCAAGAGTACGAACAATCGCCGCCACGAAAACGCGCTGCTCACCGTCAGTCCGCCATCTGCATGCGGCGCATCGACAGCCAGGTTCCCACAGCGAGTACCGACGCTATGATTGCCAGTGCGAGAACTTCAGTCCACACGCCCGGCCAGCCCGCGCCGCGGACGAACGCATCGCGCGTAATGTTGATGTAGTGCCGTGCGGGGACGATGTACGAGAGCCACTGAAAAACTAGCGGCATGGAGGTCACCGGATAGAGAAAGCCGCTCAAGAGTACCGAGACGAGCGAGTTGACGCTCCCGGACGCTTGGATCGCCGACGTTACGGTGTTCGTCCGGGCGCCGATAAGCAGACCAAGGAGCACCTGGCAGCAGACGAGCAGCGGCGTGCCGATCAAGAGCGGTAGCGGGTCGCCGGCGAATCGAACACCCCACACCGCGAAGCCGATCGCCATAATCGCAAGCCCCTCCGCGAGCCCGATGCACTCGAGCGCGAGACACTTCCCCGCGATCAGTTCGGAGGCGCGCAGTCGCGATGCGTATGCCTGGACGATGGTCCCGCGCTCTTTGTCACGCACCATCGCGATCGCGGCGAGTAAGGTTGGATACATCGCGAGGATCACGGCGTAGACGCCGGGCACGATGAAGAGCGCTTCGTTCCCGCCCGGGTTGAACCAAATGCGCTCGTGAAGATCGACGGTCGGTTGGGCGGACGCCGGCGCGTAGGTCGCGCCGACAAAGGCGCACGTCGCGGTGAGAATTTGCTTGATCGACAGCGCATTGACGACATCGGTTGCGTCGACGAGACTCTGGATCGGTGCCGGGCGCCCTGCTGCGAGCGCCTGCTGCGTTCCCGGCGGGATAACGATCGTTGCGCTGACGTTACCCCGATCGAGAAGCGACATCGGTGAGCGGTCGAGTGGTTCGGGAACCGCGACGAGCTCTCGGCTCGCGTTGATACGCGAGATGAAGTCACGGCTGAACGGAGAGCGGTCGAAGTCCTGAACCCCGACCGGAATGTTCGTAATCTGTAGCCGGATCGCCATGCCGAAAATTAGCAACATCCCGACGGGCAATGCAAAGGCAAGTGCCAGTGTTAGCCGGTCGCGCCGAAATTCCACCAACTCTTTAATGCACTGCACCCATACGCGCCGAAGGCTCATGCGGCCGGCTGGCGCTCGATCGTTCCGATGAACGCGTCCTCTAGCGAAAACGGAAGCGGCCGAGATAGCGTGACATTCACGCCCGCGGTTCGCAACGCACTCGTCGCTCGGTCGAGATCGCCATCATCTATCGCGATGAGATGAAGCCGCGTCCCGAATAGTGCCACCCGCCAGGCGGGGAAGAGTTTCTCGAGTGCGGCTGCGGCGCGCTCGGGCGAATCGGTCGTGATCTCGAAGAGCCGGCCGGGCTGCGCAGCCTTGATCGCGGTCGGGGAACCTTCCGTCACCGTACGGCCGGCGGCCATAAAACAGAGCCGGTTACAGTGCTCTGCTTCTTCGAGATAGTGCGTCGTAACGAGAATCGCCGTTCCAGCACGTGCGCGCTCGTCGATCAAGCGCCAAAACTGGCGCCGGGCGAGCGGATCGACTCCCGACGTCGGCTCGTCAAGGAACAGAATCTCCGGATCGTGCATCACCGCGGCACCGAACGCAACCCGCTGCTTCCACCCTCCCGGCAGTTTCGCGGTGAGGAGTCCTTCGCGTCCGCGCAAGCCCGTGGTCTCGAGGACCCACGCGATGCGCGCGTCGCGCTCGCTGGACCGCAACCCGTAAATTCCGGCATAGAAGCGCAGGTTTTCAATGATCGAGAGGTCGTCGTAAAGGGTGAATTTCTGACTCATGTAGCCGATGCGCCGGCGTAGGGATGGTGCTCGCAAATCGGTCGTCTGCCCGGCGAGTGCGATGGTGCCTGACGTCGGCACGAGCAGACCGCAGAGCATCTTGATGATCGTCGTCTTCCCGGCGCCGTTTGCGCCGAGCAGCCCGTAGATCTCGCCGTAGCCAACCTTTAGCGTCACGTTATCAACCGCGCGAAAGGATCCGAATTGCTTGGTCAGTGCGTGCGCGTCGATCGCCAGCGCGCCGCCTTCGACGCGCGGATGTGCCGTCACGGGAAGCGGCCTATAGGGCGCGGCGGAGCCGAGTTCCCGCAAACGCGCGACGAAAACGTTTTCGAGCGTCGGCGCTTCGGCGTCGATGGATGTCACGCTGACGGCCGCTGCCGCGAGCGCAGCCCTGACTACCCGTTCGCCATCTCGCGCGTCGTGTACGAGCACATCGACGCGGTCGCCGTAAGACTGCACGTCAATGATCCCGTCCTGCGCTTCCTCCAGCGCCCGTTCGGTGGCCGCGATGTCAGAAGCGCGAATCTCGAGTCGCCGGCAGTTCAGGCGGGCTTCGAGTTCCGCTGGAGTACCAAGGTCGCGGATCGTGCCGTCGTAAAGCAGCGCGACGCGATGACAGCGCTCGGCTTCGTCGAGATATGGCGTCGCGACAACGATCGTAACGGCGGTCGCCGCAAGCCGCGCGAGCACGCTCCAGAACTCCCGCCGCGAGAGCGGGTCAACCCCAACCGTGGGTTCGTCCAACAAGAGAATGCGCGGTTCGCTGATCAGCGCGCAGCACAATGCGAGCTTCTGCTTCATCCCTCCCGAGAGTTGGCCGGCAAGACGGCCGCCGATCCCGGCGAGATCCATCAAAGCGAGATAACGTTGACTGCGTTCGGCGAACGCGTCGGCAGGGACGTCGCGCAAACCGGCGATGTAACGGAGGTTTTCGTTGACGCTTAGGTCGTCGAAGAGCGAGAACTGCTGGGTGAGGTAGCCCACGTTAGTGCGCGCCATGCGCGGGCGCTCACCGAGAAGCGTGATGTCTCCGGCGGTCGCGTCAAGGATGCCGGCAAGCACGTTGAATGTCGTCGTTTTTCCCGCGCCGTCGGGGCCGATGAGTCCGAAGATCTCGCCGCGTCGCACCTCGAAATCGATGCCTCGTACGGCCTTGACGCTGCCGTAGTCTTTGGTGAGGCCGCGCACGTGCACGTCGATCGGCGAACCCTCGATTACGGCCTCCCGACGTCGATGAGCGCATCGGCAGGCATGCCCGGCTTCGCGTAACCGCGCGGGGCGCGGACGTCGAGCCTGACGCCAAAGACCTCTTGCACGCGATCTTGCTGGAAGTAGACGTTCTCCGGCGTGAAGGAGGCTTGTGCATCGATTTCCCCGACGCGGGCATCCAGCGCATGCTTCGGATTGGAATCGAGCAGGACGTGCGCCGCCTGACCGATGCGAATGCGCCCGACGTCACCCTCAGGAACGTACCCGCGCAAGTACACATGATCGAGGTCGACGATCGACAGGAGTGTCCGCCCCGGCGCGACGACGTCGCCCGGCTCGACGGCGCGAGCAATGACCGTGCCGTCACTCGAAGCGTGTACCGTGAGGTCGCTCAGCGAGGCTTGGGCTGCCCGCTGCATCGCGCGCGCCTGACCCGCGTCGGCATTCGCGGCGGCGATCTGCGCCTGCGCCTCGTGTTGCTGGCGCTCGAGCGTCACGACTTGCGCCGCGTGAATCGGCGCGTTGTAGGACGTGCTCTGCGCGATGTTTAGTGCACCGACCGCAGCCGTGGCGTTCCGCCGCGCGGCCGTCAACGCGTCACGTTGCTGGGCGACGGCGTCGGCTGCCGTGCGGTACGCCGTATCGGCTTGTTGCGCGCGCTGCACGGAGATGTCGCCGGTACGGCTCAACGCGTCATAGCGCACTTGATCGGCGCTCGCGAACGCTACGGTGGCCTGCGCTTGTTGGACTACAGCCGAGGCTTGCGCGACCTGCGCCCGTGCGGCGGTAGCGCTCGCGATTGCCTGCGCTATGCGGCCACTCGTATCGGCTGTTGCTTGTTCGCCGCCGAGCGCGGTTTCGTGGATTTGACTCGCCAATACGGCCAGTGTCGCTTGCGCCTGGCGCGCACGATCCTCTGCTGCTTCTACTGCCGCTGCGGCTGCGGCAGCCTGGGCACGCGCCTGCGCATCATCGAGTTGGACGAGAACCTGGCCGGTGCGAACCATCGCGCCTTCTCGCACAGCAACCCACGTTACGCGACCCCCGACCTTTGCACCAAGATCACTTTGGTACCCTTCGAGCCTTCCGCCCACCGGTATTTGGGTCGGCGGCGCAGCCGGCCAAAGCGCGTGCACGACGAAGACCGTGACGAACCCGATCACAACCAAAACTGCCGCCCCGGCGAGCACAACACGCCAGGGGAACCGCCGCGGCGGAGCCGCCGCCGGTGTTCCGGTCGAAGGCGGCGCCGGCGCGGCTGGGGCGGGCGCTGCTACAGCCGGCGTCGGCGGGCTTGGGGTATCGACGCGCGTAGACATTAGGGCAACCCGGAAGCGGAAAGCTGCCGGGAGGCGCGTACACCGTCAACCGGCGATCCGAAGAGAACCGCGCACGTGTGAGCGGCAACCATGAGGTTCTCGTTCGCGGGAATCACACGCGCGATGACGCGCGCTCCGTCGACGGAGATAATGGGCGAGCTGTTGGCGTTGCGTGCCGGGTCGAGGCCAACGCCGAGGTGCGCGAGGCCTTGGCCGATCTCCCAGCGCACCGGTGCGGCATTTTCGCCGATACCGCCGGTAAACACGAGCGTGTCCAGTCCACCTAGAGCTGCCGCAAGCGCACCGATGTTCTTCTTCACCTCGTACACGAACATCTCGACCGCCTCTGCCGCATCGGACGAGTCCAGACGGCGTTCTAACAGCGTCCGCATATCCGCGCTTTGTTGTGACACGCCAAGCAACCCACTGTGTTGGGTAATGAGGTCGTCCAATTCGTCGAACGTGTAGCGCCCATTACGCAAGAGGTAGAGCAGTATGCCGGGATCGAGGTCGCCAGGACGCGTGCCCATCATGAGTCCCCCCAGGGGACTGAATCCCATTGTCGTGTCGATCGGCCGGCCGTTCACCATTGCGGCGAGGCTTGCGCCGTTGCCCAGATGCGCAACGATCATCCTGCCGCGCGTTCCGTCCTCACCAAGCCCACATACGATCGACTCGTACGAGAGGCCGTGGTATCCGTACCGCTGCACGCCCTCCGACCACAGTGCCCGCGGTAGTGGTAGACGCTGCGCAACCATCGGCATTTTGCGATGGAAGGCCGTATCGAAACAAACGGCTTGCGGAAGCTCTGGAGACGAAGCCTGGATGGCACGGATTGCCGCAAGCGCGTCGGGCAAGTGGAGCGGATCGAACGGTACTAACGCCTCCAGGGTCGTCATTAGCTCGCCGGTGACGCGCTCTGGCAACTCGTGTGCGATCCCACCGAAGACCACCCGGTGTCCCACCCCATCGATGCGGACACCCAGCTCCTTCACCGCTCCCAGCAGTGCGGCCGTAGGTGCGGCATCGCCAAGTGGCCGGCGTATTTCGGACAATGCGGGATCCCGGCAGTCGCGCATCCAGAGCGTGACGTCAGCTGCTCCGATGGCGTCGACTCCGCCTTCGATGAGCTGCTCCTCGTGGCCATGTGCTAACTCGTGCACGGCGATTTTGAGCGATGAGGAACCACGATCGATACTAAGAATGCGCCGGCACTCGCGGACTTGAGTTACGAGGGCCATCGTTACTCGAACTCCCGCGTCGGCAATTGATTTGGGAGTGTAATGCGTGCCGCAGCGATGACGTGATCGGCCGCGCCGTAATAGACATCGAGCAGCCGATCGGGACGTAGATCGCTGGCAGTTGGGAAAACGACGTTGTTGACGAGCCCGTTGCGCTCGTACTCCGCCTGCGGTTCCAGGATTGGATGCGGCGTACGGTAGAGAACGTGAGACGGCCGGTCAAGATCGAGAATCGCAATGCCCATGCAATAGCGGATTTGCCCGTTCAGGACTGAGACCGCGTGATACGGTAACACCCACCCATACGGCAGTCGAACGGGAGGTGCACCGGCGCCGATTTTTTGGACTTCCCAGGGCTCTACGGACGCCATCACTCGCTCGTGTCGCCGGACGCGTGTCAACCTTGCGATGTCCGCAAGGACAGCATCGATTGGGACGTACGAGATCCAAATGCGTTCGAGCATTTCTTCACCACTGGGCGGAGCGGTTACGCTGGATCCGCAGGAACGAAAATGAACGCGCGTGGTCGGACGATGCAGCATTCCTAGTGACGGAACTCCACTCGGGTCTCTGATAACTTCCGGAAAGAACGCCGCATCTTTATTGCTGCTCAGATTAAGGTCGGGCCCGTCAGAGGTCGCTTCAAAATGCACGAGGCCGAGACGACGCCATACCTGAAGGTCTGTAGAAACGGCGATTGCGACTCGTGGTTCGTACGGAACGAACGCCGTATATGTCATGAGATAGCACTTGATTGCTGGCACGTAGACGACGCGGGCGTCTTCGACCCCACCGCCACTTGGCCCAACCTCGTAGGGCTCGCGCGGTTCCAATGCCATACCGAGACGCTCGACGCCCACGGGTGTCTCGCCTTCGAAACGCACACGGACGTGCCCGATCCGCGAGAAATTGCCCTCGGCAATTAACCGTGGGAACAAATGCAACGCACCGTCCGGTGACCGGACTCCGCCAGGATTGAGCACACCCCAAGCTTCGCGCGGGTCTCCCTCGAGCGAGCTCATCACGACACCAAACCGCGTTACTGCGAAGTCTTTGCGCTCCGGAGCTGTTAGCACGCGGGACTAGTGAGACGTGCTCGCCACTCTTGCTCTCGTTCTTCAAGATACGCCGCGATGCGTTGCGAAAGATCGTTCACGCTAGCACGAGCGATATATGCTCCGATAAACCAATCGAATACGCGCCCGAACATCCCGAAGGGCGCATGATATCCGCCGTCCACCAGAACGCGCGTACCTGATCCGGCTATGCGCAATCGTACCGTTCCATGGAAGTCGGGGAGGAGCGCTGTTCCCGTGCTCCACCGCAGGCGAATTTCATCATGCGATCGGCCGCCTTCGGTATCGTCCGCGTGCATTCCGAACGTTAACCCGACGCGCCGGCGCAAGAACGTCGGCAAAAAGAGGATCGGGACACGTATCTCTGCTTCTTCATGCCCAGCTTCGGCACGACGGAAGTAATCGGATGCATACTCTTGAGCGATCGAAAACGGGCATGCGGCTATGGCTTCAGCCGCGACTGTTCGCGGGAGATATTCGTCCCCGACACCGCCGCACTGAATGCAAGCCTGGCCACTCATGGCGCGAGCGGCGCACCCGTCCGTTGCGGTGCCGGCAAAATGACTGGCCGTTGCCACGGCGTCCCTAAACGGCCCAAGACATAACGATCGAGCCCCCACCACCCGGCAGTTTTCCATGCCAGTACGAGCAACGAACCGAATGCGAAGAGAATTGGATTCGTACTCACTGTTCCGGCAAGCAAGTAACTCGCATTCATCGTCGTTCCGAAGAATGCCGCAATCCCGGTGAACAGTCCGAGAATGAGGGCAACACCGACCGCGATCTCTCCAAAGGTCACCGTATAACTCCAGAAGACGGTATGGGGGAGCACGACCGCACTGAGGAACCAGCCGTACCATCCTTGCACGTCCGGAAACGGACCCGTCGTTTTAGTCAATGCCTTGGTTATCCACATCGTCAGAAATGAGCCCGCGTTCGCACCGATCCATGCCGGCGTCTGCGCCTTGTCGATGCCCTCACTGAGCCAGGTCCACCCGACGTAAACTCGCAGAATTAGCCAAATCCAGGACCAGCGGACCTCGCTAAAGAGCGCCCGGGCAATCGGCGGGTCTTCAACTACGGCCGTCGGCTCGTTCTGCTTCATGCACCTACTCTATCGCACTCCCGCTAAGCCCGGTATCGTGAAAACCATGGAAGGGTACGCTTTCGCTTCGGAGAGCGGACGGTCGCTTACATTTCTGCCCGCGTTGCTCGTACGACCATCACGGACGCGTCATCATGACTCGAGCCGGTGCGGAGAACCTCGCCCGCTATGCCTCGCGCGTCATCGCCTTCTGTCCGATCGTAGATGAGACGAGCCGCCTCAGCAAGCTCCTCTTCACCGCGGACCGGGTCCCGCCGATGTTCGGTTATGCCGTCGGTGTAGAGCACAATCAGGGCATCGAGCGGAAGCGCAACCACGTAGTTTGCCAAATTATACTGCGGATAAATACCCAAGGGTAAATCCGCGGGTGAATGCTCCAAGAATGCGTGGCATTCCCTGGAAAGCAAGAGCGGCGACGGGTGTCCGGCATTTGCAAACGTCAGTGTATGAAGCCGGCGGTTAAAAAAGGCGACGATCGCAGTGACGATGACGCCTTCACCGTAGTTGAAAGCAAATTCATTTGCGACCGAAAGAACCGCTACGGGATCGCGCATATGCTGAATTGCCCGCATGACCCGAACATGCACAGCCGCCATTGTCGGGGCAACGCCTTTACCGTGTCCGGAGACATCTCCAACCGTCAAAGCCACGAGATCTTCGGAAATCTCAACGGCTTCGCACCAGTCGCCGCCGGCTGGCGCATCGCCGGCCGGTAAACTCCAGATAGTTATACGCTCATCGAATGCTTGGTGAACGCCCTCCGCCCTCATGCAGCGAAACGCGGGTCCGTGTAGCAGCCGGTCAGCAACGCGCCGCGCAATCCATCGGAGAGACGCCGCTCATTTGAACTCTTCGCGAGCAGGCAGTTTGCCCCGGCGAGGTGACAAGCGCGACCCCACTCGCGCTCCATAAGGCCGGAATAGACGGCAATCAGGCAGTCGGGTAACACGAAGCGAATTTGGCGAAGCAGTTCGAGCGGGTCGCCATCCACATCATCGAGGTCGCAGACGAGTACGTCAGGAGCGAGTCTTCCCAACTCCACGACATCGAGACGGGCGACGGTTGCCAGAGCCGGTTCTCCGGCCGCTTTGAAGACAGCGCTGAAGATCGGGACTGCACCATCCATGCCAGCCAAACAGCAAGTGCGGGCCATGCGGCAACTCTAACACCTAAATCAGCACGAAACCATCGTGGAAAAAGCCGACAAGTGTGCTTGCAGAGCAAGCGAGACCACCTCTCCATGTATTTCACGATACCCGCGGCGGCCGGTATGCGATACAGTGGGGCCAAGCTCACGCATAACAACCGAGGCCTCCATGTTCGCGCCCACCGGACTCATCGCTCCATTCATCGTCCTTGCCCTGATCTTACTCATCGCAAATGCTTCCGTGAAAGTGCTGCGCGAGTACGAACGTGCCGTCGTCTTTACCCTCGGTCGCTTCACTCATGTCGGGGGCCCTGGCCTGATCTTTTTGATCCCGATCGTACAGCAGATCGTGCGCGTCGACTTGCGTACGGTAGTTATGGAAGTGCCAAGCCAGGATCTCATCTCCCGCGATAATGTCTCGGTCAAGGTCGACGCCGTATTGTACTTTCATGTGACCGATCCCGCAAAGTCGGTCATCCAGGTGGAACAATTCACCGCTGCCACCAATATGCTGGCACAGACGACTCTTCGCTCCGTTCTCGGGCAGCACGATCTCGATGAGATGCTCTCTGAACGCACCAAACTCAATACGGACGTTCAAGACATTCTTGACGCCCGGACGAAAGACTGGGGAATAGAAGTCAGCGCAGTCGAAATCCGCGACGTCCAGCTCACCGATAATATGGTCAAAGCCATCGCCAAGCAGGCCGAAGCAGAGCGTGACCGTAGAGCGAAGGTCATTCACGCTGACGCTGAATTTCAGGCCGCGCAAACGCTGGTCAATGCCGCCACGATCCTAGCCTCCGTACCGGCAGCAATGCAATTGCGGTACTTACAGACGCTCACGGAAATCGGCGGCGAGCACAACACAACCGTCGTCTTCCCAATGCCGCTGGATATCGTCAAACCCTTCTTGGATCTTCTTAGCAAGAACGCGGCACCAGTAACGAACGGCCTCAAAGTCCCGGCGCTGTGATATCTACGCCGCATGCCGGCGGTGCGGACCTGCTCACCCGCACCACACTACACCTTGGCGGGAACCCATCCACTTTGTCCGTTGCGCAGATGATCCGGGCGTTGCAACGCGTACCGGGCGTCTTGCTAGCCGAGATAAACGCGGCAGACGCTCGTGCAATCGTCGCCCACGATGCTGCCGTACCCGGAGCGTCGCTCGTCGCAGCTGCCGCACGGGCCGGAATAAACGCAGCAATCGTATCCAATACGCCGATGCCCTCGATGAGCGTTAACGCTGGATCAGCGGTCAACACCATCAGGGCTCGCCGACTCGTAATCGGTGCGGTTGCAGCATTTGTTGTGCTTTCTTCCATGAATGCGCTCCTCCCAAAAAGTAACGAGAACCATTGGTTGCTCGCGGTCCTCCTCTCAACAACGTGGCTGTTGTTCCTCGCGAGCATGATCGTGCGAAAAAAGGCTTAGCATATCGTGAACGTGCTTACTAACGATCCGGATTTCTCCGTCACGAACGGCGCCGCAACGTACGCTTTCGATGCGGCATTATCGACGGCGATTGTAGCTAGCAGCGCTGAACATACCAAGATCACGCACCCGGAGGGCCCGCTCGCCCCGGAGATGCTTGACAAGATGAATCGCTACTGGCGCGCAGCGAATTTTCTCTGCATCGGTCAGATCTATCTCTTTGAAAATCCCTTATTGCGAGAGCCTCTCAAGGCCGAACAGATAAAGCCTCGATTGCTGGGGCATTGGGGAACCTCACCTGGGCAAAACCTTATCTACGTTCACCTGAACCGCCTGATCAATCAGCATGATGCGAACATCATTTATATCGCCGGCCCCGGACATGGCGGCCCAGCGCTCAATGCAAATGCCTACTTAGAGGGCACCTACACCGAAGTCCATCCCGAAATAACGCCTGATGAAAACGGCTTACGGCTGCTCTTTCGAAGTTTTTCGACGCCGGGCGGCGTGCCCAGCCACTGCGGCCCGCACGTACCAAATTCAATGCACGAGGGGGGAGAACTCGGCTACTCTCTCGTTCACGCCTTCGGCGCAGCATTTGACAACCCCGACCTGATCGTCGCCTGCGTGATCGGCGATGGTGAATCCGAAACGTGTCCGCTCGAAGGCAGCTGGAAATCCGTAAACTTTCTCAACCCCGCACGGGACGGTGCCGTACTCCCGATCCTCCATCTCAATGGCTACAAGATCTCGGGTCCAACGGTCCAGGGTCGAACGAGTGACGAAGACTTACGTGCGCTATATACGGGACGTGGCTACCGGCCCTACTTCGTCGAAGGCGACGATCCCGAAATCGTACATCAGCTTCTTGCCGGCGCGCTCGACGACTGTTACGCCGAGATTCGCGCAATTCAGGATGACGCGCGCAAAACTGGGTTCAAGAAACAGCCGGTTTGGCCAATGATCGTTCTGCGCACACCCAAAGGTTGGACCTGCCCGAAAGAAGTGGATGGGATCCCGATCGAAGGCACGTTCCGCGCGCATCAAGTTCCCCTCGCGACAGTGCGCGAGAACGCCGATCATCTTGAGATACTGCAGACCTGGATGCGAAGCTACGAACCGCAGCAACTCTTTGACGCGAACGGAACATTCCTTGAGGAACTCGCCCAGCTCGCGCCACGCGGCAATCGGCGTATGGGAGGCAATCCAAACGTTAATGGCGGCCGCCAACTAACGGCGCTGGATCTTCCGGACTTCACGAGCTATGCGCTTGAGATTCCGGGGCCAGGGCAAGTGGTTGCCGAGGCTCCGAGGAAACTCGGTGAGTTCTTTCGCGACATCTTCCGGCTTAATCTCACGAACTTTCGCATGTTCTGTCCCGATGAAACAGACTCCAATCGCCTCAGCTCCGTTTTCGAGGCGACGAAGCGTTGTTTCATGGCCGAGACGGTTTCGATCGACGACGGCCTCAGCCCCGACGGTCGCGTGATGGAAGTATTGAGCGAGCACTGCTGTCAGGGATGGCTCGAGGGCTACCTGCTTACGGGCCGCCACGGTTTGTGGTCTTCTTATGAAGCGTTCGCTCAGGTCGTTGATTCGATGCTGACTCAGCATGCGAAGTGGCTGGAACAATGCCTTGATTTCTCGTGGCGCCGGCCCATCGCATCATTGAACGTTTTCCTGACGAGCCACGCCTGGCGCAACGATCACAACGGGTTCAGTCATCAGGCCACCGGCTTCGTCGATAATGCTCTCGCGCGTCGAAGCGAGACGGTACGCGTCTACTATCCACCGGATAGCAACTGTTTGCTTAGCGTCTTCGATCATTGCTTGCGAAGCCGCAACTACGTCAACATCGTCACATGCGGCAAGCAACCGCAGCTTCAGTGGCTGAGTATGGACGAAGCACTCGAACATTGCTCGCGCGGTGCATCGACATGGGCGTTTGCCAGCAATGATGGAGGCAGCGACCCTGACGTCATTATGGCCTGCGCGGGCGACGTGCCGACCATCGAAACGTGTGCCGCATCCTGGCTACTCCAGAAGTATGTTCCGGGCATCAAAGTTCGGGTCGTCAACGTGGTCGATCTAACCGCTCTTATGCAGCCGGACGATCACCCACATGGAATGGACAATATGTCCTTCAACGCGCTCTTCACGGAGAGCGCTCCGGTCATCTTCGCCTTCCATAACAATCGGTGGCTCATTCATTCAGTTGTTCATGGACGTTCCAGAGAGGACCGCTTCCACGTACGCGGATATATGGATCGTGGCACGACGACGACTCCATTTGACATGGTCGTGCTAAACGAGATGAGCCGCTTCCATCTTGTGATCGACGCGCTAAAGAATATCCCTCGCCTTCGCTCGCAAGCAGAGGGCGTAATCGATATGTTTAACCGCAAGCTCTACGAGCATAACGTGTATATTCGGCAACACCTTGAGGACATGCCGGAGATCACGAACTGGCACTGGACGCCCGATTTTAGCGAGCCGGGTGCCCCTCCTCCACTGGCAAAAGGCCATCCCCGCGCAAGCCTGTTTACCGATGGTTAAGGCCGGCGAGCGGGGAGCCCCAGCGCCGGCTGAACTTTCGTGAAGCTCTGGCATGGCATCGTCATAGCCGTCGCGGTCATAGCGATCGCCGCTCTTCTCTCAATGACGCTGGGAATACACACCCTATTCGCGCACGGAACCCACTAGCTAACGAACGGAGATCCCGCAATGCAACTCGGAATGATCGGCACGGGCCGCATGGGCGCCGACATGGTGCGCCGATTAATGAAAGGCGGCCACGAGTGTGTCGTCTACGCTCGCAAGCCCGATGTGGTCAAGGAACTCATCGGCGAGGGAGCTGCCGGCTCGACTGTATTGACCGACTTCGTGAAGCAACTGGCCAAACCGCGCGCAATCTGGCTGATGCTTCCAGCCGCGACGGTCGAAGAGTTTATCGGGGATCTCGTGCCGTTACTCGATCCTGGCGACATTCTCATCGATGGCGGGAACTCGTACTACGTCGACGACATTCGGCGCGCTCACGAGCTCAGCGCCAAGGGGATTGAGTACGTCGACGTCGGAACGAGCGGCGGCGTGTGGGGTCTCGAACGAGGCTACTGCATGATGATCGGCGGATCTGACGCGACCGTCGCCCACCTGGACCCGATCTTGCGCACCCTCGCGCCCGGAATCGGTGAGATCACGCGGACGCCGGGCCGTCCGCCGGACCAGGGCACTGCCGAGCTCGGCTATCTGCACACCGGACCCAACGGCGCGGGGCACTTCGTGAAGATGGTTCACAATGGGATCGAATACGGGATCATGGCATCCTATGCCGAGGGAATGGGCATTCTCCGCGCGGCCAACGTCGGAAAGCAGACCGGCATCGTAAACGCCGAAACGACCCCACTTCGCGATCCGGAGCATTACCAGTACGACGTTGATTTAGGCGAGGTCGCCGAAGTCTGGCGGCGCGGCAGCGTTATTGCGTCGTGGTTGCTTGACCTAACTGCATCGGCACTGATCAAGGATCCGCAGCTCGGGCACTTCGCCGGTCGTGTCTCCGACTCGGGCGAGGGTCGCTGGACGATAAAGGCAGCGGTCGACGAGTCAGTTCCAGCACCGGTGCTAACGAATGCGCTATACGCGCGCTTCAATTCGCGCGGCGAAGCGGATTTTCAAAACAAGCTGCTGTCGGCGCTGAGGTACGAGTTTGGTGGGCACTTCGAAACGAGCGCCACGCCGGCGTCTGCCCCGTCGGTATCATCGGATGGAACGGAGCGATCTGAACCGCCGCGGGTAAAGGCCCTCTCTTCTACGTAAAGCTGAAGTAGAGGGCGGCGTAGCCGGCTCGACGCTATTTCATGACCAAGGCTTGAAAAACATGGCCTGTTTCGTACGTTACAGCTGCGGCCGCACTTACAAGCGCTAAATGCCGCAGCGCCGAGCTTATCCATTTGCCGCTGCTTTGCGTGACGAGAACGCCACCGATTATCAACGCTGCGATACATGCCATTCCAGAAGACGCTAGGATTGCTGCCTTCCCGCTTAGGAACAACCACGGAACAATCGGTACCAGCGCTCCGGCAACCGAAGCGAGAAATACCGCCGAAGCCGATCGCACGGGAGAACTTCGATCGCCGAAGTTGATGCCGTAGCGAAGCAGACCCAGAATCACCGACGACTTAGAAGCACCGGCGCGAGGGCATCTCCGATAGCCGGCGCACTCGTCTCTCCGATCCGTGTTCGAGCAATTCCTCTTGCAGAATATCACCTCGTTCGCTGGCCCCAAGCACGTCGATGTTGCGCAATTCCGTCGCGATGCGCTGACGTCGATCCAATATCGTTCGCCCAGCCATATATTGGCTCACGGCGAGCGAACAAGCCCCGGCAACGAGCTTGCGAAGCCAGCCACGCGGACGGCGGGTGCTCCGCTACCTGCGCCGGCCACGCCGAGGAGAAGCGCTACGGTCGAGACCAGGCCATCGTTAACTCCAAGAATCGCCGATTGAAAGGCGTCGCGCTGCTTCTTGTGTGCGGCGGCTCTTCGTCCTCGCTTTTTCGGCAGCGCAATCCGTTTATCAAGTTCCAACGAGCTCCGGCTGCTTCTCGGAACCTGTAACGTTGTTGGATGTCGCGACGCTGACGAAGTCAAGGACGACGCGTGAGGCTACTTGGCCGTGCTCGAGCCGCTGGAGGACATCGTTTATCGCAGACAGTGGTTGGAGCTCGTAATCGGCTTTCACTTTGCCTTCTGCGGCGAATGCGAGAGCCTCGGCCATATCTTGGCGCGTTCCCACGAACGAACCTCGAACCGAAATGCACTTCGCAACGACATCGAAGAGCGGGACCGGGAAGTCGCCCGGTGGCAGACCTACCAGGACACAAGTCCCGCGCCTGCGCGTCATGCCAACGCCCTGTTTGAACGCAGGTAGCGACGGCGCGGTTATCAGGACGCCGTGGGCGCCGCCGCCGCTGACTTTCTGCACCGCCCCTGCGGGGTCGTCGCCCTTAGCGTTAACGACTGCGTCAGCACCAAGATGCTTTGCATGTGCGAGCTTACCGTCGTCGATGTCGATGGCGCAGACATACAAGCCCATCGCCTTGGCGTACTGAATTGCCAAATGTCCGAGGCCGCCGACGCCTGAAATGGCAATCCACTCACCCGGTCTCGCGTACGTTTCTTTAATCCCTTTGTAGGTCGTAATTCCGGCGCAAATTATTGTCGCAGCGTCGTTCGCCGAAAGCCCCGTTGGTATATGGGCTACGTAGTCTGGATCGGCCACGATATATTCCGCAAAGCCACCGTTGTTCGTATAGCCGCCGAAGTGCGCGTCGGGGCACACCGTCTCCCAGGCGCTGAGACAGAATTCACAATGGCCGCAGGCGGAATACAGCCACGGCACGCCGACGCGGTCACCTTTTTTGACATTTGCGACACCCGAGCCGACCCCGACGACGCGTCCGATGGCCTCGTGACCTGGGATGAACGGAAGCGTAGGCTTTACCGGCCAGTCACCATTCGCGGCATGAAGATCGGTGTGGCAAACGCCGCACGCCTCGGTCTTGACGAGGATCTGTCCCGGGCCGGGCGACGGAATATCCAATTGCGTCAGGGCGAGGGGCTTTCCGAACGCCTCCACAACAGCTGCGAGCATCTTCTGTCTCATGGCATACATCCTTCGGTTTTGAGGTTGTCCATCTGAACGCTTGAGTCCGGTGGGGTCACGCGGCGGCAGCCGATCCCAGCCCGCGCACTGCTTCAATCATCTTTACGAGCACCGCTTGGGCATCGCCGTAGACCATGTCGCAGTTCTCGTCGTAAAAGAGCGGGTTGACGATGCCGGCGTAGCCCTTGCCCTCGCCGCGCTTGACGACGTAGACTTTCTTGGCTTTGTCGGCGTTGAGAATCGGCATACCGTAGATCGGTGACGATTTGTCGGTACGGGCTTCCGGGTTGACGACGTCGTTGGCTCCGATCACGAGTGCGACATCGGCGCTCTGAAATTCTGGGTTGATGTCGTCCATTTGAACGATGAGATCGTAAGGCACGCCGGCTTCAGCTAGGAGAACGTCCATTTGCCCGGGCATGCGTCCCGCAACCGGATGGATGGCGAACTTGACCGACACGCCCGCCGCCTGCAACAACTTGACGAACTCATACAGCTTCTGTTGGCCCTGCGACACGGCAAGACCATAACCCGGCACGATGATCACGCTGTGTGCGTAGCGCATGAATATCGCGGCGTCGCCGGCTTCGACCGGCTTGAGGCTGCCCGTTATCGCGCCTTGCTTCTGCTTCTTGCCGGGGCCGAATTTCTTGAAGAGCACGTTGACGATCGAACGATTCATCGCTTTAGCCATAAGCAGGGTGAGGAGCGTACCCGCAGCACCAACCACCATACCGGCAATCATCAGCGCCGGGTTTTGCAGCACGAATCCCTCGAGGCCCACCGCAATGCCGGTACAGGCATTGTAGATCGAGATCACAACCGGCATATCCGCCCCGCCGATCGGCAGCGTCATCAGCATGCCGAAGAGCAGCGCGCAGCCGAAAAAGATGCAAATCAAGACCGGCACCGATAGCAGCGGCTGGATGCCGCCCGATACCGTGAGAACGATGATGCCGGCAACGAGCACGATCGCAACCATTACGACGGCGTTGAACACTTGCTGCCCGCGCACTTGGAACGGCTTCTTGAGGACGCCGTCGAGTTTCGCCCAGGCAATTACTGAGCCGGACAGGGAGACAGCGCCAATCAATGCACCGATGAGGGTCACGATAAGCTGGGTCGCACCGGTCGCCTTGTTGCCGAACAGTTCCACAGCGGCAATCGCCCCAGCCGCACCGCCGCCCATGCCGTTGTACAATGCAACCATCTGCGGCATCGCCGTCATGGCAACTGTCTTGCCACTCCACCAAGCGAACCCGCCGCCCACCACCAAGGCCACAACGGCGAGGGCGAGATTGACGATGATATGCGGCTGAGCGGCCGGACTAACGTCGAAGGCATAAAGGAAGCTCGCAGCGACCGCGAGCAGCATGCCCACTCCGGCAACCCGGATCCCGGAGGGCGCCGTCGCTGGAGACGACATCCGCTTGAGACCGTACATGAAGAGAAAGGCCGCCGCGAAGCCGGTCGCCCCGATCGTAAGCTGTGAAATCATCGTGAACATGGCGGTTTTGTCAGGCCTTTTTCGGGTGATGGGCTCGTGCGCGATGACGCCGTGGCGCGTGCGGCTTGTCACCGCTCGCAACGAACATTGCCAGCATGCGATCCGTGACGGCATAACCGCCAGCGGCATTGCCCGCCCCCAGCAACACGGCGAAGAACCCGATTGCCTGTTCGAGAACCGTAGTCGCGTTGAGCAGCGCGAACATTCCACCGACGACGACGATGCCGTGCACGAAATTCGAGCCCGACATCAGGGGCGTGTGCAGAATCGCAGGCACGTTGCCGATGATTACCCAGCCCGCAAAGGCGGCCAGCATGAAAATGTATAGGCCGACGAAGCCGTTTACCGTCATCAAAGAGTCCATCGCGATTACGGGATTCCGATCAGGCCACTTTCGTGGCTGGTTTAGTGTCTTCGTGTTTGGCCGCGTCGTCGTGCATCTTCCCAGCATGAGTTAGCACGGTCTTCGCGAGTACTTCGTCCGTCCAATCGATCGTGATGATGTTGTCCTTGAGCATCAGCGCGAGCAGATTGAATTGGTTGTGCGAGTAAAGATTGCTGGCATCGTCACCGAGAAGCGAGGGAACGTTCAAGGGCGCAACGATCGTCACGTTGCCAACCCGCACAGTTTCACCCGGCTCCGTATCCTCGCAGTTGCCCCCGCCCTCAGCTGAGAGGTCGATGATGACGGCACCCGCTTTCATGCCGGCAACCTGCATCTTGCTGATCAGTTTTGGTGAAGGCTTGCCGGGGATTGCAGCCGTGGTGATGATGAGATCGGCCGCTTGTATATGTTTGGTCAGCGCAGCGTCGACTTTGGTCTTCTCTTCGGGGGTGAGCTCGCGGGCATAGCCGCCCTTCCCGCGCGCATCGACGCCCGTGTCGACGAACGTAGCCCCAAGCGACAGGGCTTGCTCGGCGGTTTCGGGCCGCACATCATAGCCTTCGACAACGGCCCCCAGCCGGTGCGCGGTTGCGATCGCCTCGAGACCAGCAACCCCAAGGCCCATCACGAGCACTTTGGCCGGCCCGATGGTTCCCGCGGCGGTGGTGAGTTTGGGCAAAACGCGGTTCAGATGGGTCGAGCCGAGTTGTACGGCATAGTAGCCCGCCAGTGCCGACTGGCTCGAAAGCGCGTCCATTGTCTGCGCACGCGTAATGCGCGGCAGGCGCTCCATGGCAAAACAGGTGATTTTCCGGTCAAGCAGTCGCTGCACGAGCGCCTTCTCGCTATTCTCGTAAATGAACGAGATGAGGATCGCGCCTTCTTGCATCTCGTCGATCACACCGAGCGCCGGCGGTTGTACGGCGAGCACCACATCGGCAGATCGAACCAACTGCTTGCGATTGGCCGTGAAGACGACATCTTGGTAAGCCGAATCGGGAAGCGCGACGGCGTCGCCCGCTCCGGCCTGCATGTGTAGGTTTGCGCCTAATTTGACCAGCCTCGGAACGACGGAGGGAACCAAGGCAACGCGCCGTTCGTTCGGCTGTGTCTCCTTAAGAACGGCAACGTTGACGAACATCTAGGCCTCGATGATGACTTTGAGGGCGCCCGTGTTGGCCGCGTCCGCAAACGTGTCGTACGCCCCGATCATGTCAGCAAACTTGAAATGGTGCGTGATCAATCGATTCGGGTCGATCTTATGCGCGCGCACCGTCTTGAGCAGCATCGGTGTGCTGACGGTGTCGACCAGTCGCGTCGTGATCGTTATGTTACGAGCCCACAGTTGCTCGAGGTGGAGCGCCACCGGCTTACCGTGCACGCCGATATTCGCGATGTGGCCGCCCGGTGCGACGATCTGTTCGCATAGCTCGAACGTGGCCGGAACGCCCACCGCCTCGATGGCCGTGTCGACGCCGCGATTGCCCGTCATCTTCATCAGCGTCTCTTGCGCCTTGCCGTCGGTACTGTTGACGACGCTCGTTGCTCCGAAGCCCATTGCGGTCTCCAGTCGCTTGTGATCGAGATCGATCATGATGATCTCGGCGGGCGAGTAGAACTGCGCCGTAAGCAACGCGGCGAGGCCGATCGGGCCGGAGCCGACAATCGCAACCACGCTGCCGGGCGCGACCTGACCATTGAGCACGCCGCATTCAAAGCCGGTCGGCAGGATGTCGCTGCACATGACGAGCGGCTCTTCGTCTTCACGGTCGAGGATAGGATAGAGACTCGTATTGGCATACGGAATTCGTACGAACTCAGCCTGGGTGCCATCGATTTCGTAGCCCAAAATCCAGCCGCCGTTCACGCAGTGCGAGGGCATGAGCCGGCGGCAATACTCGCATGCGCCACATGAGGTGACGCACGAGATCAAGACGCGATCTCCCCGCTTGAAGGAGGTAACCCCGGCCCCCACTTCATCGATGATGCCAACCCCTTCGTGGCCGAGAATTCGGCCTGCCTTGACCTCCGGCATATCACCTTTGAGGATATGCAGATCCGTGCCGCAAATCGTTGTCTTAACGATCTTCACGATCGCATCCGTCGGAGCTGCGATGGTCGGCTTTTGGTGGTTCTCGAGGACCTTCTTTCCGTTACCCAGATACACGAGCGCCTTCATCGCCGTCCCGCGGCCGGCCGAATGGAATGGAGCCGGGGCCTCTTCGATTACCGTTGCAGTGGTGGTCATGATGCACTTCCTACGAGCGTCGGCGGTGCCTCGATCGAACCGAAGCGAATCAACTTCTTGTTGACGAATTCTTGAATGCCCATATCGCCGAGCTCGCGGCCGTAGCCGGAGTCCTTGATGCCGCCGAATGGCAGCTCGGCATCAGACCACGAGATGTTGTTGACGAACATCATGCCGGTCTCAACACGGCTTGCTACGCGTTGCCCACTTGCAGCGTCTTTGGTAAAGACGGAACCGCCCAATCCGAAGTCGGAATCGTTGGCTAGCGCAATCGCCTCATCTTCGTTCTTAACCCGGAAAAACAGCGCGACCGGACCGAAGAACTCTTCTCGAAACGCTGGGTTTTCCGGCGTGATGTCTGTGAGGATCGTGGGCTCCATGAACGAGCCTGCACGATCGATGCGCTTGCCGCCTAAGAGCACTTTTGCCCCGTGAGAGACTGCACCGTCGACCTGCTTCAGAAGATCGACCAACGCCGATTCGCTGGATAGCGGTCCCAGGGTCGTCTTCTCATTCATCGGGTCGCCGGGTTTGAGTTCCGCTAGCGCCGCTCGAAACTTCGCCAGGAACTGATCGGCGAGTTCTTCGACAACGATGAAGCGCTTCGCCGCGCAGCACGTTTGGCCGGTGTTGTACATTCGCCCCCAGACCGCCCACTTAACGGTGTGTTCCAAATCGGCATCCGCGAGAACAATGAAGGCATCGCTCCCTCCGAGTTCCATCGAGGAAACCTTGACCTTCCGTCCAGCCCGCGCCGCGACGCTCTGGCCGGCCGCAACGCTGCCGGTCAACGCAACACCTTTGATACGCGGGTCATCGATGACGCGGTCTGACTGGTCGTGCGAGATCAGAAGATTCGTGTACAAACCTGCGGGAGCTCCCGCTTCGATCCACAGCTTCTCGAAGAGAATCGCGCACTGGGGCACATTACTCGAGTGTTTTACCATGAGGACGTTCCCGGCCATCAAGTGGGGGCCGGCGACGCGCGCGAGCTGATAGTACGGAAAGTTCCACGGCTCGACGCCGAAGATCACGCCGATCGGACTGCTCTCCATGTGAGCCTCCCCAATCGCGGGATTAAGCTTGACGGGCGCAAGGAAGCGCTCTGCGTTCTTTGCGTAGTACGCGAGGATCTCCGAACTGAACTCTACCTCGCCACGGGCCTCATCGATGCGTTTACCCATCTCAACCGTCATCGGGCGCGCGAAAGCATCGACCTTGGCGTGCATAAGCGCCGCCGCTTTGGCAATGATGACCGCTCGCTCGGCATAGCTCTTGTGCCGCCATGTCTCGTACGCCGCTGCTGCCGTAGCTATCGCTTTCTCGAGTTGCGCGTCGGTCATCTCGTCGAACGTCTTGACGATTTTCCCATCGTATGGATTAACGCTTTGGTAGGGCATGCATTGTCTTCTTTCAGTGATGGACGAATGATAATCGTACCGCATGCTGTGGTCACGCAGTATCGTGAAGTGCAGGGATAGAAATCGCCCAGCTTCTTTTTGTGGCGGCGGTCAGTTCGTCCAGCTTCGGGGCTCGGCGTGAACAAGCGGTGAAGAACCGATGAAGAAGCATGCGCCCGCCGGTGATCCGCGTTAGGGTAGTACGATCACCGCTGCACCATTGATCGTATCTGCCTTCACAGCGCGCAGGGCGTCATTAACCTGCTCAAGAGAGAAGGCGGTCGCCGCCGGCTTTAATCCGATCTGTGCGGCAAGCTCGAGAAACTCGCGCGCGTCTGCCCGCGTCATGTTTGCAACGCTCCGAATTTCGCGTTCACCCCAAAGTAGCGAATCGTAGTCGAACTGCGGTATGCGATCGAGATGAATCGCATTAATCGCGACAACGCCGCCTTTCCTTAGTGCGCCCAAAGCCGCGATGACGACGTCGCCCGATGGTGCGAACGTAATGGCCCGATCGAGTTGCTGCGGCGGTCGATCAGTTTCCTTACCGACCCAGTCGGCGCCAAGATGCTCGGCAAATTCCCGATGGTTCGCGCCGCGCGTTGCGACGGCCACAGAGCAGCCCCAATGCTTGAGAATTGGAAGCGCGAGATGTGCCGAGGCGCCAAAGCCATATAAGCCGACGTACTCGCCTGGCTGAACGCCCGCGACGCGAAGCGCGCGGAAGCCGATTATACCCGCGCAAAGGAGCGGGGCCGTATGGACGTCGTCGATGCGGTCACTTAGCGGATACGCAAAGTCGGCGCGGGCGATGACTGACGTGGCATACCCGCCGTCCGTATCGTAGCCCGTGAAAACGGGCGCATCGCAAAGATTTTCGTTTCCGGCGCGGCAGAAGCGGCACGTCCCGTCGGTCCCCCCGAGCCACGAGATACCGACCCTCGTTCCGACCTTCAAGTCGACATCCGGCGCCGCGGCAGCAACGACACCGACGATCTGATGGCCAGGCACGATCGTCGGCCGATGAGGCCGCAGGGCTCCCTCGACGATCTGAAGATCCGTTCGGCAGACGCCGCAGGCACGAACCGTGACGAGGACTTGGCCTCGCTGAAGTTCAGTTAAGCTACGCTGCTCGAGATGAAGTGGGTTCGTGTCGATCGGCCCCGCTACGCGCAAGACGGCGGCCGTAACGGATTTGGCAACCACAGCAACCTTTTGCCGCCACCAACGTCAATGGCTGGGCTTGGGGCTTTACCCAAAGCACCATGTCTCAACCAAAGTATATCGCGCGCTGCGCTCGCGACGACTATCACCCATTCCAACGATGCCACACGGGAGGGTAAGGTGATATGGTCTCTTTGAATTCCTGAAACTGACGAGGAGTCCGACATAGCAACGGCACCGGCTTCACAAAAAATGCAAACGCTCACCGGCAGCACGTTTAAGCCGTTAGTCTTGGACGCGCAGGGGCGGATAGCGGTGGAGTTCATGTCTTACGGCTGCTCGCACTGCCGTGCCATTGAACCTATTCTACAGAAAGTCGCTACAATGGTGCAGTCGAACGAAAAAGTGTTTCGGGTTAACGTCGGCGTCGACCAGGACTTGGCCAGTCAATATGCGATCGATGGAACTCCGACGCTTATAATGTTCATGAATGGAAGCGAAGTTGGACGGGCAGAGGGCCCTCAACCGACGGTAGAAAGTGTCATGACCGCTATAACGCAACCGTTCGAATCGTGAAACAAGGCTTGGGTGGACAGGCGCCGAGCCGGCCGATTCTCTTATTCGACGGCGAATGTGCCGTCTGCCGTTACATCGGTCGGTGGGTGCAGAAGTCCTCAGTGAGGAAATCGGGCGAAGCTAGTATTGTCGAACGGCCAATAGGCGACGACCCCGAAGAACTTCGCTTGCTCAATCCGCAGCTCGACATTTGGGATGCATACGCAACGATCCATGTGCTCATGCCCGATGGCTCCATGAAGCTTGGCGGCGAGGCCGTGGCGGAGGTTCTGCGGAATTTGCCAAACACCCGATGGTTCGCGTGGCTTTTCGGTGTCGGCGCGTTTGGCTTTCGGCCATTCCAGACAATACTTAACATCGGCTATGTCATGCTGGCCGACGTGCGACCGCTTCTTGGTTGCGAGAGCTGCGGAACGTCGAACGTTTTGGTTCGATCGTTAGCAGGGCGTATCAAAAGGGCAAAGTCTCTATTTGCAAAGACTCGTCACCGCGCAACCGGTCCGCATTTCACGCCCGCGGCCGGGCCGCGAACATAAGGCCATAGCGGATCGTCCCTCCTGAAGCTTAATCGAATGTAGATCCGGACGTGATGAGTGATGCGGGATCTGCACCTAGGCTTGCGAGTCTCAATCTCAAAACGCATGCTCCGCGCCGAGCCGGCAGCGATCGAGCGCCGGTGCAGCTGGCGCGCGTTTAGGCGTTCTCCAAAACCGTCATTTGGTGTGACTCCCTAATCCGAGCTCTAGGACTGCTTTTATCGATACCTGGACCCACCTCGACAAAATGCTTCGACCGCGCTTGATAAGAGGACCTATCAGACACGCTCCGTGAGCGTGCCCGATAACCGAACGAGAGAGCGCCGGCGCTCCAGCAACTAGCAGTGCTTGCTCGGCAGATAATCAGCTGCTGCCTAGTAGGCGTCTCGGCGATCAACGACGCGAAGAACCTGGCTGGTCGACGTCGCTCTATCAAGGACGAAGATCGCGCGCCAGCGTCCTACCCGGAGCCGAAACTCTCCGGCGCTTTTGGGCTGAAGTTTCTTGACATCGACCGCTCGCGAATACAGGTCACTCGCTAGGGTGGGAAATCCCGAACGATCGCGTTCGCATCGCGTTCCGGCACGACCCGAAGCGCCTTCACGGCCCGTCCCGCGTAAACGGCGGTCCAGCCGCGAGTCAGCGATGTTGCCCAAGTGGATCTGTGGTAGACTCGCCCCGCTGGATTTCGGCTCAAGCTTCCGCGATATCCCGAGCTTCGTCTTCAGTCAGCGGTGTGCCGGCGCTTTTGGCTTGGGCGAGCCGCGCCTCGAGCGGGTCCTCATCCGGTGCTCCAAAGAGCCGCCCGACCGACCTCAGCAAGCGATCGAGACCGCCAAGACCGATAGACCGCGGATGAGCCTTGATGCGATTGGAATTCCGGCCGGCGCACCGGCAATCCCGTCCGGGGGCTGCCAGCGTCTCACCCGGGCCCCGGGGTCGTGGCGCTCCCGAGCTGGTCGACCGGGAATGTCCGTCTCTGGGCCGCTACGCGCCGCGGCCCTGGCCAGGGCTGGGGAAGCGGCCGCGGACACGAAGCTGGCTGAGGCCACGTAAAACCTCAAATCGATGACGAAAAAGCCAAATCACCTCACGTTCTGTGACGAAATCGGGCCGTTGCACCTCATCCTCAGTGACAATTCACGAGGAAGAGCATGTCAGCGGGTATGGAATCCTACAGTCGTTCTCGGTCGTGGTCTTTGTCTGATTATGTGCAGACTTCTGATGCGTTTTAGGGTAGGCTCAACAGGGGGACTGGCCTCGCGAGCGGCAGTGGGCAGAACCTGATGCATCAATCGTCGCCCACACCCGGTAGTAGGGAAACCTATTACGCGACGCTCCGGAGCCTCGTTAGCGATAGCGAGGCTTCGTTGTCTTATCGGAACGAAACTTACTCGAAGAATATCGTCAACACTGCGACATCATCGGGATGCAGCGATGCTTCTTTCAGAACGTTTTCGACGATGAACTTCGCGGGAAATTGAGCCTTTGTCGTAACAGCGT